>ERZ791840.198-NODE-198-length-46353-cov-3.956218_pt1 | contig 46353 bp, 39 predicted proteins | sample MGYA00510291_ERZ791840 | MGnify/ENA primary metagenome ERZ791840 (study PRJEB30046, sample SAMN00715256) | human gut metagenome | study: EMG produced TPA metagenomics assembly of the A metagenome-wide association study of gut microbiota in type 2... | reverse complement strand
CTCGCTCCGTGCGACAGCTTTATTATTATATCACGATACTTGGTCTTTGTCAAGTAAAATTATTCTCTTGTATTTCGTTTTATTTTGCACATTATGCACAAACGCACTGATATACCCTCTACTCGTAGTACACGCACAATATATGTCTCAATTATCAGACATAGTGTTGCACAAATTCCGGACAATATGGTTGCCCATAAAATATTTATCCAAAAGATAATAGTCGGAATTTCATCTCTTTTTTTGTAATATGTTTCAGTTCTCCTAAATAAAGTTTTGTTAATTGCAAAACAAAACGGACGCTAATGTACATAGCATCCGTTCTATTGCTTCTATCTTTTGGATTTTATTGCAGATTTTCTTCGTTCATCTTGCAAAATGTAAAAATCCTTTCGCAAGGAAAGTCCCATAAATAAATATATGGGCGTAAATGATGTCACAATTCCAATAATACCTGCGGTGATTACCAAGGCTGAAAAGATTTTTCTTTCCCTCACAAAAATAACTGCACAGCTTATTAGTATCATCGGAGCAAATGCCAGTCTATCAAAAAGAAAAGACACCAGCATATCTATTATCGCAAATGGCATCATTGAATTTTTTGCAACTTCGTACTCAGCTTCCGACAGGTCCGATTGTTCTTTCATCAGATCTTCGCAGTAATTCCACATTTCACTAATATTAGAGATTGCATTTGCCAAACCAATAATCATTATAATTACTAAAAAAGCAACAACCCATTTTAAGTTTTTTCTCCGTATCAATATAATTGCCGCACCAAAAAGAACACACGCAAGAGATATTGTCCACCATACAGATGCATATTCATATCCATAATTTCTCATCTCCACATATTCTTGCATAGCTTTTTCATTTATCATTGGATAAATTGAAGTATAATAATATCTTACAATCAAAGGTATTAGCAAATGAAAAATTGCAATAGTTGCTACACATAAAGCTGGAAAGACATTTTTTTCTTTGTACGAAACACGTAGATTATGATATGTACCCATACAATCATCACATAGCTTGCCATGATCTATCCAACGTCCGCATTTCCCACAATACATTTTAATCCCCCCATTTTTATTGTTCAAGTTAAATTGTCCCTGTTTATATTCAATAAAATTTTCTTCCTCCTTTCTATTTTTATTATATCACATCTTCCTTCTCCAGCTAAAAATTTTCTCGAAACAAAAAAAAAAAAAAAACAGCAAACTTTTATTAAAGATTTCGTTAATTATGCAAAAAAAGACCCGACTGTTTCCAATCGGGCCCTTTTTATCAGATACTACGATCCGTTTTAGTTCGAAGCGCTGCTGCTGTTCATATCAATCTTGAACGCATCATACCGCTTAATTGCGCGGTCATTCTTTTCTACATTCAGATCATCACACCACTTGTCACGCATGTCCTCAAAATCCTTCTGATACTCCGTATAGATTACAGAATTCATATTGTCTTCTGTCCACAGATCATCGTCTGTCATACGTTCCTTGATATCCCGGCGCAGAATGATATAATATGCATTATCGTCCTCTACCATTGCCGGAACGCCCAGTTCTGCATCATTAAAAATGAAATCATACGCCTTTTTAGACGGTGTATAGGTGACATCCTCTTCCTTGGTGTCCGAATCGGTTGTCACCTTTGCAATGATTTTCTCATTTGCATAGGGAGCTGTTGTTGTGGTAGTCTCTCCGGATTCTGTTGTTTCTGCTTCCGCAGTGGTTTCAGCCGTATCATTTCCTGTTGTTGTAGTTGTTTCATCGGAACTGCTTTCCTCAGCCGCAGTTGTCTCCGCAGACTCTTCTCCGGCAGTTGTGGTTTCCGCAGCGCTGTCTTCTGCTGCCGCAGTGGTAGTTGTTTCCGCAGCTGCGGTAGTTTCGGCTGCTTCTGTAGTGGTAGCCGCAATTTCATTTCCGTCTGCATCTGTTGCAGAAGTGGCAGTTTCGGCTGCTGCTTCTTCGGAAATAGAGGTTACATAAGCATTATACTCAGTCTGGATATCATCCATCTTATCTTCCATGGCATCTTCATCGCCCTTTAATGCCTGTACTTCGCCCAGATAGTCCTCTACCATCTTCTTCATATCAGCTTTTCCGGCATCGTCCAGATCGTCACCTTTTCCGTCCTTCAGATCGAACTGGATGTACTGCACACGTGCGTTATTTTCTTCATAGAATTCTTTCAGGCCGTCTTCTGTTACACCCTCTTCGCCATCTACTTCATAGTAATGCATGAAGACCTCGTCTGTCAGATAGGTGTTTTCCAGAATTGCTTTTACGGATTCCTTGGAAATACCGTTTTTCTCATAGATTTCGCCGCTGTTATCCCAGAACGTTTCTACCTTGTCATTGATATCATTTTTATCATCAGATTTCAGCTCAATGCCCAGTTCATCGGCTTTCTTTTCCACAGCCGCATACTGCTTGCAGTATTCCAGTGCCTTGTTCTGAATCCAGGTTTCTGCACTGACGCCGTCCATTTTCTGTTCTTTTACAACCTTATTATCTGTGACATCCAGTTCAGAATTCTGCGCTTTCAGATCCTGTGTCAACTGCAAATACGCATTATAAGAGTAATAGATGTACATTCCGGCTTTAATCTGAATTCCGTCAATTGTCATTGCATTTGCGGTGCTTTCACCACAGGCCACAAAAGATCCGGTTACCGCAGCTGCGAGCAAAGTTGCCGCTGCTTTTTTCCACTTAAACATAGATTTTATACCTCCGAGATAAATTCTGACAGTGTGCTGGTCAGCTGCTGAATCCACATCCGGTGCCTGCGCTTCTGTCAAGATCAAATACGTCTTTTATTATACTATATTTTCTCACATAAGTCCATAGTTTCACGAAATTTTTTTTAAATTCTCAGAAAACACAGATTTTGAATTGATTTTTTCAGCTGTTTGTGGTATAGTAAAGAAGATTCCTGTAGAAGAATCCTTGTTTTTTTGAAAGAAAGGAGTTCAAAAATGAAGCAAATGCAAGCACTCATCACCGGTGCCACCTCCGGCATCGGCATGGCCATTGCCAAAGAATTGAGCAAACGCGGCTGGTCTCTGATTCTGACCGGCCGGAATCAGGAAAAATTGCTGGAGCTCAAGGAACCCCTTCCGGTTCCTGTAGAAATTTTTCCGCTGGATCTGTCCAAAGAAAATGCCCCGTTCCAGCTCTACGATTTCTGTAAGGGAAAGCGGGTTGATCTTCTGGTGAACAACGCCGGATTCGGCGTATTCGGCAAGTTTACGGAAACAGACTTGCAGGAGGAACTGGAACTGCTTTCTTTGAATGTCCGGGCGCTGCATATTCTCACAAAGCTGTTTCTCCGGGATTTCAAAAAGCGCAACTCCGGGCGCATCCTCAATGTTGCATCCAGCGCCGGTTTTCTTACCGGTCCCCTGCTCTCTTCCTACTACGCATCGAAAAACTATGTGGTTCGTCTCACACTGGCCATTGCGGAAGAACTGCGCCATGACAAGAGCCGCGTTATTGTCAGCCTGCTCTGCCCCGGCCCTGTAGACACCAACTTCAATAACCGGGCCGGTGTACAGTTCCGGGTAAAAGCTCTGTCCCCGGAAGAAGTGGCCAGGGAAGCCGTTTTCGGCGTTCTCACCGGAAAGCTGCTGATCGTTCCGGGACTTTCCATAAAACTGGGACTCCTGGCATCCCGTCTCCTGCCGGAACAGCTGCTTTCCCGGATTCTCTACTACGTACAGGCGGCAAAGCAAACCGCCATCCCTAAGAAGTAAAAATATAACCCATCAAAAACGGCACAGCAAAGAGAAAGGAAAAAATCTTTGCTGTGCCGTTTTGCATATGTGTCAAGCTTTACTTTCTTGTCTTATGGTTTACCACTGCTCCGGTAAATTTGGAGTACAGGAACGATTGTTCCCCGTACAGCCCATAGTAGCCGGAAAGCAAATAACTGATTGCAATAGCCATAAAGTAATACGGCGCACCGACGGCGCCGAACAGTTCAATGCCAATCATCAGAGAGGCCAGCGGACAGTTGGTGACGCCGCAAAAGAGCGCCACCATGCCGACTGAAGCACAGAAGGACGGCGAAATTCCGGCAATCTGTCCAAAGCAGCACCCAAACACTGCGCCAATGAAGAAGGAAGGGACGATTTCACCGCCTTTAAACCCACCGCCTAATGTCACAGCAGTAAACAGAATCTTCATGAGGAATGCATACCATACCGCATCTCCGGCAATTGCCCTGCCGATCACATCTGTACCGATTCCCAGGTAATCCTGATTTCGCACCAGAAGAAACAGAATCCAGATCATTCCGCTGGCTGCAAGAATCCGCAAATATGGATTTTGAATCCGACTGTGCAGCTGCTTTTCCGTCTGATGGAGCAAAATGCAAAACAGTACGCTGACACCGGCACAGAGAACACCTAACAGCAGAATTTTCAAAGACGGAACAATTTGAAGCGGCGGTATTTCCTGTACAGAGAACTTCGCCAGAGGAATCCCCAGCTTCCCGGCCAGCCAGGAGGCCGTCAGAGAGGCAATTGTACTGGGCACCAGCGCCGGATAGTGCATCGCCCCCACGCATACTACTTCCATCGCAAACACCGGCGCTGCAATAGGCGTTCGGAAAATCGCCGAAAATGCCGCCGACATCCCGCACAAGATCATCACATGTTTATCCCGTTCCTGCATGCGAAACAGCCGACCGAACATGCTGCCGATGCTTCCGCCCAATTGCAGTGCTGCGCCCTCTCTTCCGGCGCTTCCGCCGCAAAGGTGCGTTACAACAGTAGAAATAAAAATCAAAGGCGCCATTTGCACCGGAAGCCTGGCCTCTGACCGAATGGAAGCCAGTACCATATTGGTTCCCCGGTCGTTCTGATCCTTCGTAATCCGATACAGCCATACAATCAGAAGTCCGCCCACCGGCAGCAATGCCAGAAGCCAGGGAAAATTCTTTCTCCATGCAGTGGCGTACTGGATTGCATATACAAAAGCAACACCAATCAGCCCCATCACACAGCCAATCAGAACCGAGTAGAAAACCCAGCGCACCAGCAGCCGTATGTGAGAAAATATATGGATTCCGCTATGTAAAATCCGGCCTTTCCACTGATAAAACAACGGTGAATGTTTTCGCATCCTCTCTCCTCCTATGTCAGCGCATGCCTGCAAAGACACACGCGCATTTGTCTGCCCAATCCCATACATTCCCATATGTGATCTTGTATTGCAGACACAGAGAATCCTCCGAAAACGCCTTAACAGAAAAGTTCCCGGAGGATTCAGAAGCCGTTTTCCAAAGACACGGCTTCCTATACCATTTGATATAAGAACCTGTCTTCACAAGCGTATACACGTGTCTTATGAAGACAGGTTCTAATTTTTTGGGCAATACCGCACAAAGCCGTCAAGCGCTCTTTGTGCGGTGTTGCCTTTGATAGCAGAGCGTTAATAGTTTTCTGCCTTCACCTGAAAATAAGCCTGTGGGTGATGGCAAACCGGACAGATTTCCGGTGCTTTTTTCCCGATGACCACATGGCCGCAGTTGGCACATTCCCAGATCACATCACCGCTCTTGGAAAAGACGCATTCCCCGTCAATATTGGAAATCAATTTCCGATAGCGGTTTTCATGCATCTTTTCAATTGCCGCAACGCCCTCAAACATGGCACTGATCTGGGAAAAGCCCTCTTCCTTTGCCTGACGCGCAAATTCCGCATACATGCTAGTCCACTCGTAGTTTTCCCCTACCGCAGCTTCCTTTAGGTTTTCCACAGTTGCCGGAATCTGGCTGCCCTTCAGCAGCTGGAACCACATTTCCGCATGTGCGCGCTCGTTGTTCGCCGTTTCTGTAAATAATTTTCCAATCTGCACATAGCCGTCCTTTTTGGCCTTTTCCGCAAAAAATTCGTATTTGAGATACGCCTGGGACTCTCCGGCAAAAGCAGCCAGAAGATTCTTTTCGGTTTGTGTGCCTTTTAATTCTGCCATAACAATACTCCTTTTTTTGAAAACCTGTGCCCACTGCTTTTGGGGAGACAGGATCTTTTATGAACAGAATCCGAAAGCAGTTCTTTTGGATTCTGTTTATGTAGGAGTCTGTTTTTGCTGCACCCGTCAGTGCTGTATGGAAATTCCTTTCGGTTCCGATGGCTTATCCTGCATTGCTTTCTGGCAGTCCGGACAGACGCCACAGAAAACAATATGATGAGATTCAATCAGGAACCCGTGCGTATCTGTTACCTTCTGGCACAGGTCTTCCTGATACGGTAAATCCAGATCAAATACCCGGCAGCAAACCCGGCATTCCAAATGATAGTGCGGCACCGTGTTGAAGTCAAAGCAGTCTGCACCGTCCGGAATGGGAATATGCAGAATCTCCCCCTGCTGAGATAAAATTTTCAGATTCCGGTACACTGTTGCTTTGCTGATCAGCGCATTTCCAATTGCAATTTCCCGGTAAATTTCATCTGCGGTCGGGTGATTATGCATACGCTGTACCGTTTCCAGAACAAGCCGGCGCTGCAACGTATTGCGGTTTTTCATAAAATCATCCTTTACACCTATTTCAGAGTCTGCTTCATCTTCTCCTACAAAAATCCAGATTCGAAAGCCAAAGCATCTTCTTAAATAGGAAGTGTTCTTAATTAGTATTATATCTTACCAGTTGTCATTTGTCAAGAGATTCTATAAAACCACCGCAGAAAACAAGAGCATAAGCATTTTTTCCTGTCTGTAGAAATTTTCCTTATTGCTCTGTTTTTTCTTCCGGTGTCAGAGAAACCTTTTCTCCGTTGAGAATCATGTTGGAAGTACGCATTGCGCACATTTTTCCGCACATGGAGCATGTGTGGCGATCCTGCGGCGGACGGCTTTCAAAATAAGACTTTGCCTTGTCCGGATCAATGGCCTGTGCGAACATGCCGTCCCAATCAATTGCAGCACGTGCCTTGCTCATTGCCAGATCCCATTCTCTCGCGCCCGGAATGCCCTTTGCCAGATCCGCAGCATGTGCCGCAATTTTAGAAGCCACAATGCCGTCCCGTACATCCTGCAAATCCGGCAAACGCAGATGTTCTGCCGGTGTTACATAGCAGAGAAAATCGGCACCACTGACAGCAGCAATTGCACCGCCGATTGCAGAAGTAATATGATCATATCCCGGTGCAATGTCCGTCACCAGCGGCCCCAGTACATAGAACGGTGCACCATGGCAAAGCCGCTTTTGCAGCTTCATATTCGCTGCAATTTCATCCATTGTCATATGACCCGGGCCCTCTACCATTACCTGAACGTCCCGATCCCAGGCGCGCTGGGTCAGCGCTCCCAGTTCAATCAGTTCGGAAATCTGACCGGCATCGGTGCTGTCTGCATTGCAGCCGGGACGCAGTGCGTCGCCCAGGCTAATGGTAACATCATATGTTCTTAGAATGTCCAGAACATCATCGTAATATTCATAGAACGGGTTCTCATTCCCTGTCATTTCCATCCAGGCAAACAGCAGCGAGCCGCCGCGGGAAACAATATTCGTGGTGCGTTTCTGCCGTTTCAGTGCCTCGACAGCCCGGCGGTTAATTCCGGCATGAATCGTCTGAAAGTCCACGCCTTCTTTTGCATGTGCTTCCAGAACCTTCAGGAAATCAGTTGCCTTGATATCTGCCAGATCTTTTTCCAGATAGCCAATGGCATCATACATTGGAACAGTTCCGATCATAGCCGGCGACATTTCAATCAGCTGCTTGCGGAAGGTATGTGTCTTTCCGTAATTGGAAAGATCCATAATCGCCTCACACTGAAATTTGACTGCAAGCTTTACCTTTTCAAATTCCTCCGTGTAATCGTGACAGTCGCCGGAAATTCCAAGATTTACATTGATCTTTGTCCGCAGTCCCTCGCCGATGCCGTAAGGATGCAGGCTCTTGTGATAGATGTTAGCCGGAATGCATATCGTTCCCTTTGCCACCCGTTCTATCAGAAGTGTGGGATCCATTTTTTCTTCCCGTGCGACAACCTCCATTTCCGGTGTCAGAATTCCCTTTTTTGCCGCCTCCATTTGTGTTGCATAAGCTGCCATATTTGCATCTCCTCTCAGTGTGTGTCGAAAGATTCTTCCTCTAAAATCTTATAATTATGTGCAATCGGGCCGTGTCCCCGTCCCAGGTCTAAACCGGCGCGAATCGCATGTGTTACATATTCTTTGCCGCGGCGGACGCTTTCTTCCAGGTTGCTGCCCTTTGCCAGGTAAGCAGCAATGGCAGAAGAAAGCGTACAGCCGGTTCCGTGGGTATTTTCATTGTCCAGGCGCTCCCCTGGAATCCAGGTACAAGTGCCGTTTTGATACAGCAGGTCATTGCAGTTTCCCATATAGTGACCGCCTTTTATCAAAACAGCAGTATGATAGGTTTCCCCCAGGTGTTCTGCCGCTGTTTCCATTTCCGTCACCGTGGAAATTTTGCATCCAATCAGCCGTTCTGCTTCCGGCAGATTGGGCGTAAGCAGCGCCGCAAGGGGAAAGAGCATTTCCTTCAATGCATCCTCTGCCGATTTTTGCAGCAATGCATCGCCGCTGGTTGCAACCATCACCGGATCCAAAACAACATAGGGCGGCTGATACCGCTGAATTGCCGCTGCAACAGCAGAAATCTGAGGGGTGCCGAACACCATGCCGATTTTCACAGCAGCCGGCGGAATATCCGAAAAAACAGACTGCATCTGTTCTTCCAAAAATCCCGGCGGAACCGGAAACACATCCTGCACCCCCATTGTGTTCTGTGCAGTTAATGCTGTAATCGCACTCATGCCAAAACAGCCCAGCATTGTAATCGTTTTCAGATCTGCCTGAATCCCGGCACCGCCGCTGCTGTCGCTTCCTGCAATTGTCAACACTGCCGGCAGTTTCATAGGCTTGCTCCCTCCTGTACAATCTGCTGCGCCAGATTTTTCATGGTTCGCGCTGCCTGCTCCGGATTTTCCTGCCCGAATATTGCAGAAACAACCGCAATTCCGTCAATGCCGCTGCCTTTCAGCAAAGCAGCATTTTCCGCTGTAATGCCACCGATGGCAACCATGGGAATTGTCACAGCTTTCCGAATGCTACAAAGCGTTTCCATGGAAAGGGGTGTGGCATCTGTTTTGGTTCCGGTAGGAAATACCGCGCCGCATCCGATGTAATCCGCGCCGTCTTTTTGTGCCTGCACAGCCTCCTCCACAGAATGTGCACTGGTACCGATTATGGCATCCGACCCCAGGATGGCACGCGCCTGGGGAATGCACATATCATTTTGTCCCACATGAACGCCGTCTGCTGACAGCATCCGTGCAGCTTCTACCTGATCATTGATCAGACACAGGATGCCATTCTGACGGCAAAATTCCAGTACCGGAGCTGCCAGTGCAACCAGCTTCTCTGCCGGCATTTGCTTTTGCCGGATCTGAAGCATGGTCATTCCCCCGGCAGCAGCGGCGCGTACTTTTTCCAGAAGCTGCTCCGGATTTGTTTCCTGCATGGTAATTCCATAGAGACATATTTTGCTGCGCAGCAGTTCTGCTTTCATGTAATCACTCCTTATTTTCGCAATAAAAAGGGCGCACCGCAACACGGCACGCCATCTTGTCTTCTGCCCGTGTTTCCTACGTTGGCATTACCCAAATCAGGTGCGGTCGGAGTGTCTGCACTCCCTCTCAGCCTGCGCCCAGCAAGCTCCCGTTCACAGTATTTCTGAACTGCACGTTCCCGGCACTCCAGAACATTATTTTTACATTTGATTTTGCATCAGCTGTTTTCAGATGCCGCTGATTTTTTCCAGACATATCGTTTCATACGGCGAAATCCCAGGGCACAAAATTCCAAGGCCGCTACGTATTTATCCACAACAACAATCACATAGCTTTCCTTGTATTTTGGCATTGCCTTTGTCATCGGCCACATGTGTTTGGTAATCATATCCGATTCTCTGGGATTCAGAGCAAACCGCATTTTCGCATTTTCCAGCGCGACCTCTGGATGATAGGCAGAGTGTGACTTCTGCCCCGGCATTTCTTTTCGCTCATATGCATCAGTCTCATAAAAATACAGATCGTGCAAAAGCCCGGCGCGAGCCGCAGATACCGCATCCCAATGGAAGCGGCGGCAGATCAGATAATTATAATATGACACATTGATGCTGTGCTGTAAGCGTGTTGTAAACCGATGATGCCGAAAGAATTGCAACCTCTGCACCGCCTCGTCCTCCAAAATGTCGGAAACCAGCGCATAATATTGCATTTTTGTCAGTTCTTTCCCGGAACCAATCGCATGAAGCATGCAGATTCCATCCTTTCCGAATTGCATTGCAATTCTAAAAACAGGCCATCAGGCAAAAAGTTTTTGCTACTTCTTTAGTGTAGCAGATTTCCGCAGCTTTGTCAAGCGCTGTCTGTTATGATTCTTGTCTGAATTTTTTGAAAAAAAGATTGAATCTTTCAGAAAATTGTGCTATAATAAAAAATTAGAAAATAATAGGGAACAGAGGGTACCATATGGAAATCAGAAAAAGCAAGCCGCCCAAACACACACCAGAACTTTTACAAAAAGCCGAAGCTGCTGTACAGTCCGCATTCTTTGGAATTCGGGACGCCATCTCTGCGCAACGGAAAAAAATGCAGCAAAAGCCTTTGCCAAAGTCAGAACCGGAAAGCAAACCCGTTTCGTCCATGGCGCATAAAGTAAGCTCATGGAATCCGGACGAAGAATCCTTTGTCCCGCATGTTGTCCCCACACAAAGGCGGCGCATTCGCTATGATCGGATTTTGCTCGCAGCACTGCTGTGCTGTCTGATCGTATTCCTATGCATCTACGCATTCAAATGCAGTACGCAGAGCGACAAGCCGCAAATGCTGGCTGCAAACGCTCCTGTCGCCGCAACGGAAGAAGCCGCAGAAGAAGCGACAGTTACCACCACAACAACGCTTTCTCCGGAACAAATCCAGCAGCGGCACACGGTTTATGAAAAAACCATTGCCGTGGTAGGAGACTCCATTGCTTCCGGATTTGAACTGTATGATTTTATCCCCGCAGAAAACGGCCTGGCCAAAGGATGCGTTGCCATCCGAAACATTCACGATTTCACATTTGAAGATGAAAATGGTGTGGAAAAAGACATCATTGACGTGCTCCAGGAAAAACAGCCGCCCTATATTTACATGTCAATGGGCATGAATGACATCAACCTGCTGAGTGCAGACGAATACACACAGCAGTACACCACGGAAATCGGAAAAATCCAGGCAGTTTGCCCGGACAGCGATATTATTGTTGCCGGAATTACACCCATTACACCCAGCTCCACTTTTTCCAGCAACACCACCATACAGCAATACAACGCCGCACTGGAACAGGCAATCACACAGCTTGGAAAAGAAAATGTAGCTTACTTTGACGCCTTTTCCATCGTTGTAGATCCGGCAACCGGCGGCCTTGCAGATCAGTATTCCGCAGGAGACGGCGTGCATCTGGGCACTGCCAGCTATCCGGCGCTGCTGGAAGCACTCTATCCGCTTCTGGATCAGATGCCTGTTCCGCCGGGATTCCCGGAGCTGGAACAGCAAATCCTGTCCGCAGAAACCACAGCATCCGGTGAAACCACAACAGAAACGCTCTCTGATGCAAGGGGGAATTAAGGATGTCCCGTGTTTCAAATCGGCAAAAGGGAATGATCTGCATTATTCTTTCCGCGTTCTGTTTTGCATGGATGAACGCATTTGTCCGTCTGGCAGGAGATCTCCCCTTCATCCAAAAGAGTTTTTTCCGCAATCTGGTGGCGCTGCTGTTTGCACTTGCAATGCTGCTGCGGGAACACGGCAGCTTGAAACCGCAAAAGGGCACACTCCCCTTTTTGCTCATCCGCGCCGCAGCCGGAACCGTTGGCATTCTCTGCAATTTTTACGCCATTGATCATCTGGCACTTTCGGATGCATCCATTCTCAATAAGATGTCGCCGTTTTTCGCCATTCTCTGCTCCTGGATTTTCCTGAAAGAAAAACTCAACTGGAAACAGGGACTTATCGTGATTGGCGCATTCATCGGCAGCCTTTTTGTAATCAAGCCCAGCTTTGCAAATGCAGACCTCTTCCCCTCTCTGATCGGGCTTCTGGGCGGACTGGGAGCCGGCGTTGCGTACACCATGGTGCGCCGTCTGGGGCAAATCGGTGCCAACAAAGCTTATATCGTCTTTTTCTTCTCTGCCTTTTCCTGCGTTGTCACACTCCCCTATCTGATCCTTTCCTATATGCCTATGTCCTGGAAGCAGCTGTTGATCCTGATTCTGGCCGGGCTTGCCGCTGCCGGCGGACAATTCGGTGTCACTTCGGCTTACTGCTATGCACCGGCAAAGGAAATTTCCGTCTATGATTACACGCAAATTATTTTTGCCGCCGGACTGGGATTTTTACTGTTTGCCCAGATCCCGGACTGGCTCAGCATTCTGGGATACTGCATCATTATCTCCATGGCAGCTGCAATGTTTATCTACAACAAAAACGCAGACAAATCCCACGCCATTTCCTGAATCTGTAAATTCAGAACCCCGTCCTTGTACATATGGATTATAAGAACCTGCCTTCGCAAGCGTATACACGCGTCTTATGAAGACAGGTTCTAGAAAGGCATCGGCCGCTTCGTGAAACTATCGAAGCGGCCGATGCCTTTCTTTTTCTAAACGATACTCAAGCGTTCCGGTTATTTTTCCGGAAGTGTATCAATAATATGCGTCAGGAATTGCAGCAGCGTAATGGCATCATTTCCGTTTACTTCGCCATCCATCTTGCAGTCTGCATTCTTTTGCGCTTTTTCCGACAAATCTACCACATCTGCCACTGCTTTATTCAGCAGAACTGCATCTGTCAGATTTACCTTTCCGTCCAGATTCACGTCTCCGAAGAGGAGATCAGACGGAAGCGGCTCTGTCGTATCAGAAGTAACCGGGCTGCTGGCAGTTGTTGTAGTCGTAGTTGTGGAAGTGGTCGGGTCTGTTGTAGTTGTGGTGACTGTGGTAACAATGGTACCGTCTCCCACCAGTTTCAGCACGCCGAAACCGCTGGTGTTGATATAGCCCTGACCGGTGAGATCGTTCCAGTTGGCAATGCTGGTACGCTTGCCGTCGCCGGTGCCGTCATCGTTGACCTGTACATCAAAGCCTACGATCTGATCGGCGTGGAACGAACCAATGGTGTACGGAATTGCCACCTCGACGATATAGCCCTTGTCGGTCTTTTTCGTGCCGGAGAGGAATGCATCAGTGGAACGTCCGTCGGTAACGGTCTTGTCGTTCTCGTAGTTGATACGGCACTGAATGTCGTCGCTTTCGTAAGAGGAAGTCTTGTGGTTGTTCTCGTCGAAGAATACTTCCACAGTGTCCTGCTCGTAAGCGTTGGCACTTGCCACGCTCAGTACGGGATCGGTGACTTCAGTCAGCACATAGAAGTAGTTCTCGTCCCAGAGCATTTTGGAAACGGCGGTCGCACCGTTGCCCATGGAGTAGGTGTTGACATCAATGGTGTTGGCATCTGCCCATGCGTCATCGATGTCCCCGTCAATGGTAATGGGTGTTTCGGTTTTGGTTGCCTCGGCATACTTGGGCTGTTCTGCGAGGGTGACAATACCGCAGGTGGGCAATGCACCAGTTGGTACGTCACTGTTGTTAAAAACGTAATCTGCTACATCAATGCAATTCCATGCAGCATTATTATTGAATACATCTAAGTGCACAGTGCTACCGCTTTTCGGGTTCCAATCATTACTGCTGGATTCCCATTTCAGGTCGATATATTCCATGTCGGAAGTAATAGTTTGGTCGTCAATCGGGAAACCTTCCATAGAATCCAGTTGGTTTCCGAAAATTTCAACATAGGAGTTTTTGCCATCTGCTGAAACTGCCGGATTGTAAACACGAATGATCATGTTTTCGTCAGACCAAGCTGCCTTAAAATAAGTGTTGGTACTGCCGGTTTTGGTGCTGAGATACTGTGCCGTACCGATTTCCAATGCCCGTTCTAGATCGGCATCTGTGCCGTCATAGCGGTATGCCGTCATGGTCTGGAGCTTTTCTACTTCGGAGTCGGTGTCGATCACGGCATAATAGGAGGGCTTTGCCTGATAGTCCTTGTCAAAGAGCAGGGGATAGCCGCCGATCCAGCTGGTGGAGTCGGTGATGCCCCAGAGGACAACGGCAGACAGGTTCACGCCGGAATCCTTCATTTCCTTGTACATCTTGAACACGTCCTGATACCGCTGTGCCAGTGCCAGCTGGTCGGCGTATTCGTTGGACTTCTCGGAAACGTCCAGCTCGGTGACCTGTACTTCCAGTCCCAGGTCTGCATACTGCTGCATTGCGGATTTGTACAGATCAATGGTGGGATAACTCATGGAGATGTGGGACTGCATGCCCACGCCGTCGATCAGGTTCTTTTCCACCAGCGGTTTCAGAATGTCGCTGATGATGTACGCCTGCTTGTTGGGAGAGTACTCGTTGTAGTCGTTGTAGAACAGTTTGCAGCCTGCTGGTGCGTACTTCTTGGCAAATTCGAACGCCAGCGGGATATAGGACTGGTCGCCGTAGACCTTGACCCATGCGGACTGTCCGTTGACCTCATTATTGGAACCAGCATCGCGAATGGTGCCGGCATCGGAAGCGGCTTCATTCACCACGTCCCATGCGTAGAACTCTACATCCGGATAATCCTTCGCCAGTGTTTCCATGACGGTCTTGATGTAGTTTTCCAGACGCTTGGTCATCTTGTCCTTGGAAACCCATGCCCCGTTGGGATCGAAGTTTTCCTTGAAGAACCAGTCCGGTGTCTGGCTGTGCCATACCAGCACATGACCGCGTACCGGAATCTTGTTTTCGCCGGCGAATTTCAGCATCTCGTCTGCTTCGTTCAGAGAGATCTGGGGCATGGTGTCATCGCCGGTCTCTGCCACATACTTCTGGGACAGCGCCTGATCCAGAACGCTGTCTGGTTTCAGCTCGTTGCCCAGTGTCAGGCTGTTGTAGTGCTTCTTGATGAGATCCTTGGTGGCACCCTGTGCGAATTCCGAACCGGCACAGGCACAGCCGATCTTGAAGTAGTCGGAATAGGCATCCTTCAGAGAAGCGATGTCGTCCTGAATGGCAGGATCCGGCAGATGTTCACCCACAGCATCATCCATGTAGAAATCCATGAGGTCCTGCTCCTTGGGGGCACTGGTGTAGCCGGTCTGTACATAGATATAGAAGTTGGTCGCACCCTCCGGCACGGTGAATTCGCTGCCCACGTATTTCCATTCGCCCTTGTTTGCAGTTTCGGTGGCAATGGTGTAGTAGTTTTCCTTGCCGTTCAGGTCGTACTGCAGGTTGATGGAAAATTTCTGTGTGTCGGTGTACTGGTCGCCGTCATAGAGCACGTAGGTGCCGACTTTGTAGTAGCCGCCGGCTTCCATGATGTCGGACGCACTGCGGGTAGCACCGTTCCACAGCTGGGTTCTGCCGGAAACATACAGGCTGGTTGTGCCGCTGTGGGCGTACTTGGTGGAGAGTTCTACCTCGGCACTGCCGCGGCCGTTCCACTTCTGGGTGGAGTTGTTGTCGAAGTCGGATTCGAATTTGTCATCCAGCTGGATCTCCGTCTTCTCGCCCTTGATGACCACATCATCGATGTAGTAGGTCTGGTCAGTATTGGCACCCGGCATTTCCACGTAGAGAATCATGCCTGTGGCACCATTTGGCACGGTGTAGTTGCCCTTCATTTCTACCCACTGACCGGCAGTTGCCTGTGCAGTAGCCACCTGATCGTAGTGATCCGTTCCGTTAGCATCGGTATAGATCATTTTGATTGCCATGTTCTGCTGGCCGCTTCCTTCATACATCGCGCTGGCAGAAATCTCATAGCTTTGTCCGGCAGCCACGATTCCGGTCAGGGAGCAGCGGGGAGCACCCCAGCTGGCGGTGCGGTCATAGCAGTACAGGGAAGTGCCGCCGTTGTGGGCTTGTTCCGTGGACAGGGACAGCGAGGAGCCAACACCTTTCCATGCTCCGTAGCCGCTTTCGAATGTGTCGTTCATCAGTTCCTGCACCTCTGCGGAGCCGATCAGTCCCGAAAGGGACAGACTGCTGATCGCCAATGCACCAGCGGCAACAGCCGCCAGCATTTTTTTCCATTTCATTTACGTATTCATCCCTTCTCCGTATTTTCGGGCATTGTGCCCGGGACATATTCTGTGACGTTTTTGAGGAAAAAGTTTTCCAGGCCGTCACAATGCATAAAAATATTATACCATTTCAGCGATGTTTTGTCAATTCTATTTTTGCGATTTGTAAGCATTTTCGCAAAAATCGTTTTTACATCTTGCGCATCTTTTCCAGGCGCAAATTTCGACAAAAAAGTCGTTTTTCATCTTGCGAAACAGAACTAGCCATGGTATAATGAAAGATAGGATCTGCACCCGAAGAATACAGATCCGCAATCTTATTTTTACCTATAACTGAAAAAATCCATCTGTCTGCATACAGAATGTCTGATGCAGACAGGTTTTTATCTTTTTTCCGAATAGAAAGGACGCTTCTCTATGCCATTTCACAAATCTGCCCGTCTGGCAGCACTCCTTCTGGCAGCTGTATTTCTACCGCTCACATGCTCCGGCTGCTCTCTTCCGTTTCAAAAACAGGATGGGGACGGTTCCGGATATTTGTTTACCGCAAGTCTCCCCTCCAATCCCAAGAGTCTGGATCCCCAGTCTGCCACAGACGCTTCCTCCAAAACAATTATTGAAAACCTCTATGAAGGACTCATGGAACTGGACGAAACCGGTACACCTCAGCCTGCCGCTGCCGAAAGCTATACCATTTCCCCGGATGGCTGTACCTATACTTTTGTGCTGCACAACGATCGGTACTGGTTCTTTGACGAAAATCAGAATGACGAAATTGACGACGGAGAAAAATGGACTGTTACCGCAGCAGATTATGTCTATGCATTTCAGCGCATATTCAACCCGGAAACCCAATCTCCCTACACCGACGCATTTTCCTGCCTGAAAAACGCCCAGGCAATTCAAAGCGGCCAGGCAGATTATACCACCATCGGTGTACAGGCAATCAGCAGCACCCAGCTGCAATTTACATTGGATCACCCAAACACGCGGTTTCTCTCCCTTCTGGCCACTACTGCTGCCATGCCGTGCAGCCAGAGCTTTTTCGAGCAGACAAAGGGGCGCTATGGCCTGGATCAGGATTCAGTGGCATCCTGCGGCGCATTTTATATGCGCCTCTGGTTCTATGATCCCTACGGAAAGGACAATCTGATCTACATGCGCCGAAACGCCGCCAACACTCCGGCACGCAGCGTATCTCCCACCAATCTCACATTCCAGATCCGAAACACTCAGCAGGCCGCCGCAGATGATTTTGCCGCCGGGAATGCAGATGTTCTGGTGACGCCGATTCAGCAAACCCAATATACAGACAGCGAGAATTACACCACAACAGCAGAACGTGCCACAACATTGGGACTGATTTTCAACCCGGATTTTGCTGCATTTCACAATGCAAATATCCGCAAGGGGCTTTCCATGGGCATCAATCGGTTTTCCATCGGAAAAAATTCCAACGATGATTTAAAGGGTGCCTTTTCCATTATTCCGCCGGCTGTGCAGTACAACGGCAGCACCTATCGGGAACAGGTTCCGGAAGCAGAGGCCGCCTATGATCCCAATGCGGCGCTGACCACATTCCAGACCGGCATGCAGGAGCTGCATATGGAGTCCCTCGACTCCACCAAAATCCTGGTGTGCTCTGCGCTCATGGACTGTGACAATCTGCACGATATTATTCAGACCTGGCAGGAAGTGTTCGGCTTCTATATCGGCATTGACGAGGTAACAGAGGACGAGTACTGGCAGCGGCTTGCATCCAAAAATTATTCCATTGCAGTTTATGGCATCACCGGCTCTGCCAATGATCCTGCTGCGGTTCTGAAACAGTTTGCCTCTGACACCAACACATTTTACTATGAAAACGCTTCTGTTGATACACAAATCCAAGCACTGGGAGACTGCTCCTCTTCCGCACAGCTTCTCACGCAGTGCAGCCAGCTGGAACAGACGATTCTATCCGATTATTGGTTCCTTCCCATTTTTTATAAAAATCAGTACTGTATCACCAGTACAAAAAATGCAGATATTGCCTATGATGCCTTTTCCGGAGCGCTGAATTTCCGCAATGCAAAGCACTTTGAATAGTGCTGCCTTTGTGGATTCCATAACTTTCCTGGTTGCCTTTTCTGCCCTGCTGCATATAATAGAAATAACAGCAGGGCCTGCTTTCAGATAGATGCTGTCTATCAGCAAAGGGCTGCTGCCGACAAACGTGTATAACACTTGCCGGCAGCAGCCCTTTTTATTTTTTCAACACGAATTAAGCTCTCTTCATGCTGCGGTTTTGCAGATCATTTTCAAAGCGGTTTACAAGATCATGCTTTCCCACAACTGCCAGCACATCATTGGCCTTGAGCACAGTTTGCGGCGTAATATCCACCATTACATCTTCGCCGTCCTTAACTGCAATAATATTCAGGCCGTAGCGCTGCCGCAGTTTCAGCTCCTGTACCGTTACCCCTTCCATGGTATCCGGGATGCTGATTTCAGTAATGCTGATATTGTCATTCAGGGAAATGTATTCCATGACACGGGGGGCCAGCAGACGATTGGCCAGGCGAATGCCCATCTCCCGTTCCGGATAGATTACATCCGCGCCCAGTTTTTCCAGCACGCTTCCCTGCTCTTCACTCAGCGCCTTTGCAATGACATGGGGTACATTCAGCTGCAATATAATCATTGTGGTTAGAATGCTGACTGCCACATCGCCGCCGATGCCCACAATTACCGTATCGCAGTTCTGAATGCCCACATTCCGCAGATTTTCCTTTGACAGATCAGAAATCACATAGGCGTTGTCGGTAAACGCAATGGCATCATTGATTACATTTTCATTGCAGTCAATTACAATCAGGTCTTTTCCCGACTCTGCAAGCCGCTTTGCCAGCGCAAATCCAAATCGTCCAAGGCCGATTACTGCATAAAGCTTTTCCTTTTTTTCATTGTGCTTCATATGTTGTTTTCTTCCTTTCTCATCCAACCGAAATCGTCTCTTCCGGCCGCAAAATTTCACTATTTTTCCGTCCCTGCACCATCCAGAGTGTTGCCACAGTCAGCGGACCGAGCCGGCCGATATACATGGTCAAAACCAGAACCAGTTTACTCAGCGGCAAAAGGTCTGCTGTCAAACCGCAGGACAACCCAACAGTTGCAAATGCAGAAGTGGTTTCCATCAGAATCTGAAGAAACGGAATGTCCGGCTCCAATACACATAACAAAAATGTAGAGGTCAAAATCACACTCAGTCCAAGCAGAAAAATCATCAGTGCCTTATCCCGTACTTCCTGCGAAAAACGCCGCCGGAAAACAGTGGGATGCCGGTTTCGGGTATAGGCAATGGCCGACCAGAAGCAGACAAAAAGGGTGGTTACCTTGATACCGCCTCCGGTTGAACCAGGTGCGGCACCGATAAACATCAGCAAAACCATGCAGAGCAGCGATGCATTCGAAAACGTACCCAAATCATAGATAGAAAATCCGGAGGTTCGAGTAACAGTGCTATAAAAGAATGCCTGCACCCAGCTCAAGCCGTCCTGGGTTGCATGCAGCAGCAACGTTCCTGCTAAAAGGAGAAATCCTGTCATCGTCAGAACAATTTTTGCATGCAGGGATAGCTTCCGGAAATGCCGCTTTTGTGCAACGTTCAGCATGACCACAAACCCCAGGCCGCCGCAGATTGTCAGTGCAGAAGTCAGCAGCAGCATGGGCACATGGTTTTGATATGGCATCAGGCTATTGGCGCCAATCAGGTCAAATCCGGCGTTATTAAATGCAGATACTGCATGAAAAATACTGAGCCATGCGGCGCGTCCCGGTGTATAATCCTGAAGAAAAATCGGAAAGGCAAGCAACGCACCCACAAGTTCAATTCCAAATGTGACAATCAACAGCACCTTTAGCAGACGTAAAATTCCCTGAAAACTGGGCTGATTCATGGATTCCTTAATCAGGGTACGCTCCCGGATGCCGATCTTTTTTCCGGTTAGCAAAATAATTCCCACACCCAGCGTTGTAATACCCATTCCGCCGATTTGAATTAACAGCAGCAGTACTGCCTGTCCAAACGGAGAAAGCACGGTACTGCATACAACAGAAGAAAGTCCTGTAATACACACGCCGCTTGTGGCTGTAAACAGGGCGTCAATCCAGGAAAGATGCTCTCCCGGCTGATGTGATATCGGGAGACACAGCAGCACAGTTCCCAGCAGGATCAACAGTGCAAACCCGGCAGCAATGATGCGTCCCGGTGTCAAAAATTTGTTCCATCTCATGATACTTCAAGTTCCTTCTTTCTCCATGTATCAAAAAAGACCGACACGCACTGTCCGTACGCATCAGCCCTTTTCGGAGTATACTCAGTCAAGCGCAATAAAGACAGATTCCCAAAGCCGTTATTGTTTTACAGCTTATCCTGAGTGTCAAAAATCAATCCTGTGTTTTTTCTTCTGTTGTCTCGGCATCAGAAGAATCGCTTTCTTCTGCCGGAACAACTGTGGCAGTGGTTTCATAAGTTTCTGTTTCTGCTTCCTTGTGTGCAGTACGCTCTGCCTGCTGTGCCTCTTTGGCAGCTTTTCTAGCAGCTTCTGCGGCTTCTGCCTCTGCCTTCCATCGTCCGTAGGAAGCGTTCTTGCAGCCGCATTCCGGACAGAACTTCTGTGCATCTGTCACCTTTGAGCCGCATTCCGGGCATATCGAAGCATTTTCCAGACTTGCCAATTCTGATTTTAATGTGTCTATCTGTGCGATCAGGTCTGCTGCCTGTTCAAACAGGCCGGCATACTGTTCTTCCGGTTCACACCGATTTTCCACATAATATCTGGATCCGATCTCACTGTAAATGGATTGGAGTGAACTGTTGCAACTATTGATCATCCGGCGGATTCTGGCACGTGCCGTTGCTTTTTTCGAAGTATCCGCCACATCTCTTGCCATCTTTGTGACATCATCGCTCATTTTCCGGAACTGATCTCGAAAATCCATGTTTCATCCCTCCTGGTATTCACATTTTTCCAATTCGTTTTTATGAAGTATGGTTTATCCGAAGCGGCAGCCTGCGCCGGCGTTTGGATACCCATATATTGTATGATGTGTTGTGTCTTTCTGATTCCCGAATCAAAAAATTTCTGTTTTTGCTGCGACTCTGAGTCCTCTGAAATATTTGTCTGATTCTGTGATAAGGTTTATCTTAACCGCAGATATAGGCAAACCGGGCACTCTTCAGTCCGAGAATGCCGCGCAGAGAATAGCCGCTGACTTTTTTCTGACCGTCAATGTTGACGGAACGAACAAAGCCGCTATCGCCCAGTTCCAGCTGAAGCCAGTTAGCCGGATTGGAGGAAAGCTGAATGCCGTAAGCACTCTGAATCCGGGAACGTACTTCGTCTGTTGACAGATAAGTGACCTCGCCGTAATACGGGTCATAATCTGCATCGTATTCGCTGGGGACACTCACCAGATAGTCGTACTGTGTTCCAAAAATATCAGTAGCATTTGCAGTAGCACCGCCGCTGGAAGCACCATATACGGTCAATGCATAATTTCCGTTGTAATACAGTGCCTGTCCGAGCACAGAAGAAACTGCATCGACAACATTCTGCGGCGGATTGGCCTTGAGTGCAACGCCGCTTACTTTTCCGCCGTAAAATTGAATGTAGGTATAGGCTGCTACAGCCTGTGCCTTCATTGCTTCCGGATGCATGGAAGAACTCATTTCGTTATACACGATCTGAGAAATAATATCTACCACGCTTCCGGTGACGCCGTTGGCAGTAATGGTACCGCTGGCATCTTCCTGAACCAGTGTGGTTCCGGGATAATAGTGAAATAAAATTGACTGGTAGTCATAGCCGCCATAGGTTGCATAATAGTTTGCACCGTTCTGGCTCATGCCTACGCAATGTCCATATCCATAGGTGGTAAATGCAAACTGACCGGCCTGCGGAGTGCCAAGGGCTGCTGCCGCGCCGACATTTGCATTGCCAGCCGCATCGGAAGAAGCCAGTTCTACAGAAGCGGAAGACGCAGTTGCCTTCGGTGCTGTTGCCTGTTCGATCGCAGTCACCTGCTCTTCTGTAGGCTTTACTTCTTCATATTGTACCAATGATAAGCTGGAATCGTAATCTGAAATTTCAGCTTTCCACAGCGTACTGCTGCTTTCCTCCGCAGCCGTTTCCGTGCCGGATTCGGCCGTTTCTGGTACTGCATAGGCATTGATTGCAGAAACTCCTGCCAGCAATGCCGCAACTGCGAGCGCAATACCCGCATGTGGGTAACATTTTTTCATATCAAAACTCCATTTGTTCCGGCATGCATGCCGGTTGATTAAATTTGCACAGGGCGTACCGGAATGCAGTTACTGCTCCGGTCGTGCACGCACGTGCAAAGACACCGTTTGTCTTTTTCCGCGCTGGAAAAAGACCAATGCTTTGTCACTCCTGTGCAGCAGTGGTTTCTCCGCCGGCTTCCTGAATGGTTTTCAGGAGTGTAGCGGTATCCTCTCCCTCCCGCAGACGGCGTGCGATAACAACAAAACGGGAGTTATCTTCGTCCGAATAGCAGGTAGACAGTGTGAGGATTGAATCGCCGAACTGGACATCCAGCGGATTGTCAATCATGTTCTTCGATTCCACGGATTTGACATAGCTGTCAAAGGTTGCCTTATCGTCCAGTTCCTCCATATCCCAATACCGGAAATCCGAGTCGGCATCTCCGCCGGTGATAATCAGGCCAAACATCACATAAGTGTAGTCTCCATAGTTTGAACTGAATGTGATGAACGGCTTTTCCTTGTAATAAGAAGGCTCCTGGCGATAACGCCGCAGAGAACCAAACATAGTATTGTCTGCCATATTATGCCCGTAGAGCACAATATTCTCAGACCACTGTTCCGGATCAGCACCGAACTGATCCCGATAGTCCATAAATACGGTACCGGCCCGGAATTCCTGTCCGTCAAATCCAATGGACAAATAATAATCATTGTCCACAGTCTGTACAACCGGATTGTCCACCTGTGTACCATCAATGGTAATATATCCTACTGTATCCGGATTCTGCTCCAAAAGCTTCTTGGCGCGTTCTGTCAGTTCCGGTGCAGCTGTCGGTGCTTCTGTTGCTGCCTCCGTTGCCGCTTCTGTTGTCGCGGCAGTGTTGGCAGTCTGGTCAATTTGTGATGCACATCCGCCGGTTGCAAGCATTGCAATACATGCTGCAATCGCCATCGTGCTGGTTTGCCATCGTTTCATATTGTCATTCCTCTTTCTATCACGATATACCCATGGTGGAGACAGCAGGAATCATCAAGATTTCTGCCGGTGTCCCTCGCGCCTGTTCTATGCCAGACGTTTATCCATACGGTACAAACGGGGCATTGGGATCATAAGTTTTCTTATTCCACAGATAGTACACATTCGGCCACTTAATGTTGGGATTGGGCGTACTGCCCACAACCCGGTCATATGGAGCTTCGCCGTCCCGTATCCGCCTTGCCACAATCACCAGGCGCGCCGTATCAAACACGCTGTTGCAGGTGGAAAGCGTCAGGAGCGGATCTCCGTACTGGACATCAATATTTGTCAGGCGAAGAGACCGGCGCTTTACTTCATTGACATAGTCATAGAACGCCGTTTCGTCTTCAAAATCGATGTCGTTCCAGTAATCGAATCTGGTATCTGTTGTATCCTCTGCATCCGCAATAAAGTACCCAAATATCTTATACTGATAGGTTTCATAATTGGAATTCAACTGGATAATCGGGTGCTGTTCATAATAATTTTCATCGGTACGGTAATATTTTAACGTACCGAACATAGAGCCGTCCCGCATATTGTGTCCATAAATAATCAGGTTGTCCGAATTCGGCGTTTCCAGCGTTCCGTCGGCGCCAACCTGATCAAAGGAGCAGCGGTAATCCAGGAAAATCGAGCCAGGCTTAGAATCCTCTTTCTGCATATTGCGATAAAGGTAATATTCTTCTCCCGGCTGATCGTCCAGGTGATGCATCACCGGATAGTCCACCTTTGTATCCGGAATGGTGATCCATCCCGCGGTTTCCTCATTCATCGCCAGAAGCTCTGCCGCACCCGGCAGCAGCGAGTAGATTTTCTCTGTCGGTTCCTGGGTTTCCCCTGTCTGCGGTTCTGTTGCTGCTTCGGTCACAAGTTCGGGCTGCCGCGCATGGTAAGAAGAGCCGATGTCCTCATACATGGAATCTGCCCGGAACACATCCACAAAATAAAGGACAATCAAAACCAGGCACACCAGAAAAACTGCGGCAGAAAACAAAAAAATACATTTTCTTGCCACTTCTCCCCCAGCATCTCCTTTCTGTGGAAACAGCCCCCGTACCTTCTGCCGAAAGGTGCGCTTTTCCGGCCGTTCCGGCAAAATCGGCTTCGGCGGCGGAGGCGGCGGAAATTTCTCCGGATGCTCTTTGCGCGCCTTGACCTGTTTAATCTGATAGGCCACACGCAAAGAGACCTCTTCTTCCTCTTCTTCCCGTGCCATCCGATACAGATTTGACCGGATGGCAGAGATCTTGTCCGCGGTTTTCAGCGGTTCCTTTTCTGAGGAATCTGCGGAGACCGGATTCGTTTTATCTGGCTTTGCTTCAGCAGATATCTCTTTTTCCGGAGATTCAGCGGCTGTATTCAGCTGTTCTTCCCCGGATTTTTCGATTGCAGCTGTTTCATTTTTCTGCATTCTGCTTCCTCCATCAGATAACGTTCCGCCAGACCAAAGACACAGACAGCCGTACCCTGCCGGATTTCCGGACGCGTTTGTAGTCCGAACCGCCAGAGCTGCAGCGGCGCAATCCGCATCTGATCTCCCAGCAGGAGACCGGCATACACCGTTCCTACCGGTTGCTCCGGCGTTCCGCCTCCCGGCCCTGCAATGCCTGTCACCGACAGACAGAGTTTCGCACCGGTTTGCTTTTGCAGTCCTCTTGCCATAGCAGCAGCAACAGCCGCGCTGACTACGCCCTGTGACGCAATCATATCCGGCGGAACATCCAGAAACCGCGTTTTCATACGCTCTGCGTAGGTACACAGCCCCAGTTCAAACACATGAGAAGCCCCCGGTACAGATGTAATTGCAGCAGACAGCAAACCACCGGTACAGCTCTCCGCAGTTGCCGCAGTGCTGTGATCTTCATCTAGTAATTGTACAATATGCATCAGGGTTTTGTCAAGCCTTTTTTCTGTGTCTTTATAGATTTGACACAATTCTGCCTGATCCAACACAATATCGTTCATACCCGGCCAAACCTTTCCTCACAAAGTGCTGCTTACAGTTTAAAAATCTTCATTGTTGTATTTTCTGCTGCCTTTTCCACCAATTCTGTAAAGTCGAATTTAGCCTGGGCTTTTTCCACATCTTCCAGTGCCGGACGCACCTTGGGATGCTTCGGTGTAAAGACTGTGCAGCAGTCCTCATACGGCAGGGTCGAGGTCTCAAAGGTGCCGATTGCACGTGCAGTCTCCACAATCTCTGTCTTGTCCATGCCGATCAGCGGACGGAATACCGGGATTTTGCTGACCGCATCGGTACAGGCAATCGCCTGCATGGTCTGGCTTGCCACCTGTCCCACGCTCTCCCCGGTAATCAGCGCCAGGCACTCATCCTTCGCCGCGATTTTCTGTGCAATTTCCATCATGAGCCGCCGCATAATTACGGTAAAATATTCCTCCGGACAATAGGTCTTGATTGCCTCCTGAATTTCAGTAAACGGCACGCAGAAAAAGGCAATATTACCGCAGTACGGTGTCAGTTCCTGACAGAGCTGTTCTACCTTTTCCTGTGCACGGTCAGAGGTATACGGTGGGCTGACATAGTGAATGGCAGAAATGTGCACACCCCGGCGTGCCATCCGATAGCCGGCCACCGGACTGTCAATGCCGCCGGACAGCAGCAGCATTGCCTTTCCGCTGCTGCCAACAGGCAGGCCACCGGCACCCTTCAGGTTGGCACCGTGTACAAAGGCGTTGGTATCCCGGATTTCCACCATAACAGTGACATCCGGATTCCGGACATCTACGGAAAGATGGGGATACGCTTCCAGAAGGATGCCGCCCAGTTCCGCACAGATTTCCGGGGACTTCAGCGGAAATGCCTTATCTGCGCGCTTTGCTTCCACTTTAAAGGTATTAGCACTCTGCATTACTTCTTCCAGATACGGCACAGCCTTCGCCGCAATATCTTCCATCGTCTTTTCACAGACGCAGGCACGGCACAGCGCCGCAATGCCAAATACACACTGCAAGTGTTCCAGCACCTCGTCCAGATCTATTTCGTCCGAAAGGGGTTCCATATAAATCGTGGACTGTGCCCGTTTCAGTTTAAATGCGCCGAATGTTTTCAGACGGCGGCGCAGATTTTTCATCAGGATATCTTCAAATGTTCCGCGGTTCAGGCCTTTCAGCGCCATTTCCCCGTACTTTGCCAAAATCAATTCTTTTGCCATGCAATTTACTCCTTTGCCCGTTTCAGAGCGTATTTCTTCTTTAGGCAATACCGCACAAAGATTGTGCGGCAGATGCGTCGTCAAATTTTTCGTCAGATGAAACAAAAAGCGGAGTGAATACTTGCTGTATTCACGAGCATTTTTGTGAAATATGACGAAAAATTTGCAAGCAGATGGCGTGCAAAGTCGCCAGACGCTCTTTGTGCGGTATTCCCTTTAGAAATTCAACTTAATGCATCAGTTCCCGCTGCGCATCCTGTAATCCCTGCAGCAATACAGCAACATCTTCTTCCGTATTCTCTGCACAAAAGCTAATGCGCAGTGCACTGTCCACTTCCTCCGGCTTTGCGCCGAACAATTCCAGCACGCCGCTGCTGGCGCCTTTGGAACAGGCAGAGCCGCTGGAAATATAGATTTCGCGCTGTTCCAGATAGTGCAGCACAATTTCCGAACGATAGCCGAGCAGAGAAATATTCAGCACATAGGGGGACGCGCCGGGAATATCCCGGATAATTACGCCATCCATTTTCTGCAATCCCTGTATCAGTGCTTCACGCAGCTGTGAAACCTTTTGATACCGCTGTTCGATTGTAGGGAACAGCGCGCCTGCCGCCGCACCAAATGCTGCGATCAGCGGAACACTCTCCGTTCCCGGACGCAGTCCTTTTTCCTGATGACTGCCATACAGCACCGGACGCAGACGAACACCCTGCCGTACATAAAGCGCACCTGCCCCTTTTAAAGCATGCACCTTGTGGCCGCTCAGGGAAATCAGATCTGCACCCAGTGTTCTGGTTTTCATGGAAATTTTCAAAAACCCCTGCACCGCGTCACAGTGGGTGATAATCTCCGGATCCCGCCGCTTTGCGCTGCGGAATACCTCCTCTGCCGGGAGTCGGGCGCCATTTTCATTATTTACCAGCATCATGCTGATAAGACAGGTTTCTGCATCCACTTCTTTCAAGAAATCTGCCGCATGATAAATGCCGTTCTTATCCGGCGGTACAGCAACAATCTGAAAGCCCTGTGTTTCCAGGTGTGCCATGGTTTCTTTTACCGAGGCATGTTCTACTGCACTCACAATGATCTTTTTCCGTTTGCGGCCATATGCAGCAGCGGCACCGCGCAGCGCCAGATTTGTACTTTCTGTTGCACCGGAGGTAAACAAGATCTCCTGTGCCTTACATCCCAGAGCAGCTGCAATTTGCTGTCTTGCAAATTCCATTTCGTGCTGTGCCTCCAGCCCCTTCCGGTGCAGTGAGGACGGATTGCCGTAATGCGTGGAAATGCAGCTCATAACCGCAGCTGCTGCTTCTGCGCACGGTTTGGTTGTTGCAGCATTGTCAAAATAATGTTCCATTTTTTCTGATCGTCCTTCCGATTCTTTTCTTTATTATTATAGCACAGTTCTGCATTTTGTGCAAGAGGCCAGAAAAAATGCCGAAACTGCGTCTGTTTCACCATTTATCGAAAAAAATCAAAAAAAATTGAAAAAAACGCTTGACAAACTCGAATTGTTGTGCTATAATAATTCTTGTCGCTGAAAACACGGCATGTAACATGCGGATATGGCGGAATTGGCAGACGCGCTAGCTTCAGGTGCTAGTCCTCGCAAGGGGGTGGAGGTTCAAGTCCTCTTATCCGCACCAAGGATTTTTTGAAAGCTGATCATGGAAAACATGGTCAGCTTTTTTGTTTACAATGCATCCAAATTCACTTCTTCCCCGGAGGCTCTTATGCACACACTTCGAAGCGATATCAATTATACTGTGACCGGGCTGATTCTCTACACATTGCTGCGCTATGGTGTTTTTGTGCTGGAATCTCTGGTGTACCGCGCCTGGGTATGGATAACCGTTTCCAACAGCATCGCTCGTTCCCATCGCCTCGCCGAACTGGAAACTGCCGCACTCCAAAGCGGTGTTTCCAGCATTGCCGCTGTCCTTTTGGGCGTTGTCTTTCTCCACTTCTATTTTCGAAAAACAATCTCCCCTGCAATCCTCCGCCAAAAGAAACAGTCCATGCTGCCAAAATCCTTCCTGCTTCTCACCTGTATTTTTATGGGTGCCCAGCTGATCTACTCCCTCTTCGGGAACCTCCTGGAGTTTTCCCTCCGCGCATTGGGATATACCGCCATGGAACAGCTCACTGTTGCATCTGCACAGAGCACCACTGTTTCCATGTTCCTGTACACTGCGATTTTTGCGCCGCTGGGAGAAGAACTCATCTACCGAGGCTTTATTCTGCGCCGGTTTCAGAAATACGGCAACGTGTTTGCCATTTTCTTTTCCGCGCTGCTGTTCGGCGTGATGCATGGCAATCTTTTTCAGATTCCCTTTGCGTTTCTCACCGGACTGGTACTGGGATATACTGCAGTGGAATTCTCCCTGGTCTGGTCTATTTTGCTGCACATCATCAACAACTTCCTCTTTGGAGAAGCGCTGGAATGGCTGATGCAGTATTTTCCCGCAACAGTACAGGACTATCTCCACCGGGGCATCAACATTTTCTTTTTTGCCTTTTCAGCATTCTGGCTCCTGCGGCATCGGGAGCAGCTGAAGGCATATTTCGAAAAAAATGGATGTTCCAGAAAAACCTGCGGTTCTGCGCTGACTGCCATTGCCATGCTGGTGTTTTTGATCGGTAATTTCGGGCTGGCACTTTCCGGAATCCATCATTTTTCATAAAGCAAAATGCCGGAGAAGCAGTCTCAAACTTCTCCGGCATTTCTATATCCAATTCATTTCCATGGGAATATATCCTCAATACTGAAAGGCACTGTCTCCAGCGAACTCCCGTACCAGAGAATCCGCAGGCACATGCTCCAACGTCAGCGGTTCTACAGCATCCCACATTTGCTGCAATTCCCGCAGCATCGGATGCCGCATCTCCGCCTCCAGTTCCCCGTCCAGAAGCGTCTTGTAGATACCCAGTTCATACGGGAGAAACGTATCTACAGAAAAGGAAGCACGCTTTTTATAAGGAGCAATGTATTTATGCTCCCCAGCCTGCACATGCTCAAACATAGACAGCGTTTCTGCAATGCTCCGCTGACGAAACTTTTTATCCCGCAGCATGCGCCGCATCAGCCGCAGTCGGGAAGGATGCAGCACCGTCTCCCCATTGGTAACGCGTGTACGGACACTGACATAAATCCGCACGGTCATCTCCTCCGGAATGGTGATTACATCCGGATTTAATGCGTGAATCCCCTCCAAAAGCAGCAGTTCCCCCGGCTTTCGCGTCAGCTGCCAATCCTGATCTATCCGCGTTGTTGTCGGAAAATGATATCGCGGCATCCAGGTGGGCTCACATGCGATGATGCTTTGCAGCTGCTGATTCAGATAGGGCACATCCACTCGCGCCGGAGATTCCAGATCCAGTTTTCCGGCTGCCGCCATTTCCCGCTGCTGCGGTGTCATAGTGGAAAAGAAATTGTCCATGGATATGGTATGGGTTTCTACGCCCCAGCGATCTAAAAAACGTTCCAACAGGAATGCCGTTGTGGTCTTTCCGGAACCAGACGGGCCGGCAAGCAAAATTACAGGACGGGCAATTGCCGTCTTCCGGATAGATTCGGCGTTTTTTTGCAGTTCTTGTAAAAATTTCTGATCTGCTGCCTGCATGGCATCTGCAGAGGCAGTCATTTCCTGATTGATTTTTTCCAGTGCTTCGTATTTCATGATTGTTTTCCTTTCTGCGTCTGACTGCACGGGATTTTCATTTGAAAAATGAAGTCTCACCCTGTAATATTATAGCACATTTGCACAGTTTTTGTCAATTACTTCGGAATCAAATTCGCCAATCTGATAAAATAGTACGCCAAATCCTCTCTCTTCAACTTGGGCGTAGGAAAAACTGAAGATGGTATTTTTCCTGCATTGTAATCGAAACGAATTTTTCGGAAAGACAAAAGAAAATACATGGACAAGAAATGCAATCTATGGTATAATAACAACAGCGGCACAGACACTTTTATCAGAATGTCTGTGCGTAACATTCTGCCGAAAAGACAGATTCTAAAAAGGAGCGATCTCAAATGCGAAGCGATTTGATTTATATTCCGGACAGCGAACTGGATGCCCTCATTCAACAGGATACCCCCTACCTGGATCTGACCACTCTTGGCCTGGACATTGGGGATGAACCAGGTTCTCTGTCCTTCTATACCCGTGAGCCGTGTGTGCTGTGCTGTACCGAAGAAGTATCCCGTATTTTGACAAAGCTGGGGCTTTCCACAGCTTATTCCCTTCCCACCGGCACACAAATCGGTGCCGGTGAGCTGTTCTTTACCGCAGAAGGCAGTGTCTGTGATCTGCACCGGGCATGGAAAATCTGTCAGTCTCTGCTTTCCCACTGCTCCGGCGTTGCCACAAAGGCAAGGGATATGCTCTGCCGTGTACAGGAAATCTCTCCGCTGATTTCCCTTACCGCTGCCCGCGCACATTTTCCCGGCACCAAGGCGCTGGTTACAAAGGCTGTTGTTGCAGGTGGTGTGATTCCCCATCGCATGGGACTGTCTGAAACCGTTTTGATTTATGAGACCCACATTGCCTGCATGGGCGGACTGGAGGTTTTCCTGGAGCGTTATCCGAAACAAAAGTCGCATTTTTGTGAAAAGAAGGTATTTGTGGAAACAACATCGGCAGACGCAGCACTGCAATGTCTGGCAGTGGGCGTTGATGCCATTCAGTTTTTCCAGATGCAGCCGGATGCGCTGAAAGCCGCCGTGGAACAGGTAAAAGCGGCGTTTCCGCACTGTACCATCGTTGCCGCCGGCAATCTCACAGAAGAAAACATTGCCGCGTATGCCGCAACCGGCGTAGACGGCCTGGTCAGCTCCGCATTTTATCGGGCAGAACCGATTCAGATGCAGGCACAGTTCCACACCAATTAAGGCGCATCCCAGGCGTATCTTTCCATTTTAAACCTAAGCAGGAAAAGGAGAATTTTTAGAATGAAGACCATTGGAATTATCGGCGCAATGCCGTCAGAACTGGTAGATATCCGAAAGGCACTCCCGGACTCTGAAATTCAAAAAAAAGCCGGCTTTGACTACTATATCAACACAGTCGGTGATACACGTATCGTTCACGTTTGCAGCGGTATTGCCAAAGTCAACGCAGCAGTCTGCACACAAGCGCTGATCGATACATTTCAGCCGGATGTGATCTGGAATGCTGGTATCGCAGGCGGCATGAACCGGAACATTCACGTATGTGATGTGGTTGTTTCCAGTGAGGTACTCCCCCACGACCTGGATCTGCACTTTTTAAATGACTATCCGCCCTACTGCGGCATTTTCCCGGCGGACAAATCCCTTATTGATCTGGCGGTGCGCACCTGTGACGAATTCGGGGTAAAATCCTTTGTGGGACGCATTGTCTCCGGAGAGGCCTTTGTCACCAGCAATACGGTAAAAGCCGAGATTCAGCAGCGGCTCACACCCGATGCAGTGGATATGGAAAGCGCAGCTGTCGGACAGTGCGCATATCGGAACCAAGTACCCTTTGTCAGCATCCGCTGCATTTCTGACAATGCCGATGATGAAGGGGCAATGTCTTTTGATCAGTTCGAAAAGATTGCGGCCAAGCGCGTGGCAGACATTGTTCTGCGCATGGCACAGACATATTAAGAGGCAATTGGTATGACACTACAGCAGCTTCAATATGTCATTGCCATTGTGGAACACGGCTCCATCAGTGAAACCGCAAAGCAGCTTTATGTGGCACAGCCCACGCTGTCCAGTGCAGTGCGCAGTCTGGAAGAGGAATTCGGTATTTCCATTTTCCATCGTTCCGCACGGGGCATTGCCCTGACAGAAGACGGCCGGGAATTTCTCTCCTACGCCAGACAGGTGGTAGAACAGGCGGATCTGCTGCATCAGCATTACGGCAGCGCCAAGCGTTCCCGGCAGCACTGTTCCATTTCCACACAGCACTATGCTTTTGCCGTGGATGCTTTTGTCAATCTGATTCAAAAGTATGCACCAGAATCCTACTCCTTCACCCTGCGGGAAACGCGCACACATGAAATTATGGAGGATGTGCGGAACCTGGACAGTGAAATCGGCCTTCTTTACCTTAGCAGTTTCAACGAGCGTGTCATCCGCGCCATGCTGGAAGAATACGGCCTGGAATTCCACACGTTAATCTGCGCTAGTCCCCATGTTTTCCTGCGTGCCGCCCATCCGCTGGCACAAAAGGAAATGGTCACCACAGAGGATCTGGAGCCATATCCCTTTCTTTGCTTTGAACAGGGTGTCTATAACTCCTTCTATTTTTCAGAGGAACTGCTCAGCACAATGCCCCGGGAAAAATGCATCCGCGTCAGCGACAGAGCAACCCTGTTCAATTTGCTCCGCGGCGTAAACGGCTACACCATTTCCAGCGGCATGGTCAGCGCCGATCTGAACGGCGGTGATATTATCTCCGTTCCCCTCTGCACCAAAGAGCATATGGAAATCGGATGGATTTCCAATCCCAAGTCCAATCTCAGCCCGGCGGCACAGCTGTATCTGCAAGAGTTACAGCAGGTTCTGCGGAGCTATCAGAAACAATAATACCAGAGTCTGTCCCATGGGACAGACTTTTCTTTTTTTCTGACCGTGCTCCACACATCTGACGCAAAAAGCAGAAACCATTCATTCCTCTTCATTCCCTTTCTGTTTTCCCGAAAGAATCATGGAATCCTGCAAGAGATTTTGACAGATATTTTTCCGGTGATTCGTTATAATAGGGAGTACCCTCCTGAGAGTCTGCCACGTATCGGTTGCGGCACCCTCTCAGAACCTGTCCTGCGCCCACGCTTTTCCGGACAGGCAGACCCTGAATTTTAACAGAAAGGACGTTTCTCCCATGCGCAACCTCAATTCCCAGCTGCTCCGCCGCTCTCCCATTCCTCGTTTTGCAATCGAAGGAGGCGGCGGTTTTCTTGCCGGACTCCTGCTGGCAGGCACCTATGTCGGCGCAATGACCTCGCCGCTCCCCATTGCTGTCGCTGCCAATCTTGGCTCTACTGGTGCCGCTTCCGTTTTAATCGGAAGCATTCTCTCTTACCTGATTTCCGGCACTATGCTGGACAATCTGCCCCTCTTGTTCGCCCTGGTGGTTGTCACCAGTCTCCGCATGCTGAAACGTCCGCCCAAAACAGCCGGCGGCATGGCAGCCAGCACCGGATTGTGCGTCTTTCTTTCCGGGCTGGCCGTTTCTCTCCTGTTTCATGCCAGTGGTGCGGCTGTCATCGGCTACACCATGACGGCCGGATTAACAGGATGCGCGTCTTATTTTATGCACGCTGTTTTTTCCAGCATACGCACCACAGGAAAGATCCCTCTTCGCTCTGCTGACGGCTGCGCTGCTGCCGTTGTGCTGATTCTTATGGTTGCTGCGCTTTCCTGCTACAGCATCCCTGCCATGAATGCCGGATGCATGGTGAGCACGGCGCTGACGCTTCTGGGCGCACGGAAATACAAATGCGCCGGCGGTGTGATATGCGGCGCGCTTACCGTATGCGGTGCGGTTCTGGGAGCGCCGGAAGCCGGCATGCCCCTGTTAATTCTGCCGGCAGGCGGCCTTCTGGCAGGCTATCTGGCAAAGCGAAACCGTTATGCCTTTACCGCTGCGTTTTTTCTGTTCTCTGTCATGGGACTGATCACCTTCGGTTCCAGTCTCTTTACTGTTTCCACTGTGTGCAATCTGTTTCTCGGCAGTGTGGCATTTTTATTTTTGGACGCGGCACAGCTGGAAAAGTGGCTGGACACCGATCTTCCGGATCGAAGTGATCCCCTTGCGCCGGCATCGGCCCGGCTCCGCTATATGGCAGACGCATTACATACAGTACGGGAGGACACGCACGCCATCGCATCCCTTCTGCCCCAGGAAGAGCCTGCACATGATATCACACGGGAAGTCTGCGAAACAGTCTGCGGCTCCTGTCGCAGCAAGCTGCGCTGCTGGGAATCCGACTACGAGAAAACATTATCCGGATTTCGAAAAATGGAAATGCATACCGCTGCCACACTTCCGCCGATTCCGGAGGAACTGTCATGCTGCAGCCGGACAGATCGTCTGCGTACACTCTTTTCCCATCAGGCCGCAGAACGGCGCAAAACCAAATTCCTGGCGGCACGCACCGCAGAAAGCCGCACTGTTCTTCTGGAACAGCTGGCCGCAGCAGAAGAGCTGCTGACCGCCGCCGGAAGCCATCTTTATGTCCGGTACAGCAACGAACTCAGCGAAACGGTGCATCGCCGCCTGCTTCGATACGGTTATCCCTGCGACTGTGCAGCAGTATACTACACGGAGGCAGACCGGATGATGATTGAAATTTGTTGCGAGAAGCACAGCCTGGACGGCTGCATACCTACAATCCGGCACATTCTGTCAGAAGCACTGAATCTGACTCTGGAAGAACTGGATCCGCTGTCCAGCGGGGATTCCATGCGGTATCGTCTCTGCCAGCGTCCGCGATACCGCCTGGAACAGTATATTTCGGCACGGCACGCACAGCAGGAATCCCTTTCCGGCGACACTGCGGTTTCCTTTACAGACAGCACAGGAAATCCCTGTCTGGTGCTGTCTGACGGCATGGGAACAGGAAAGCATGCCGCTGTGGAATCCCGTATGACAACAGAACTGTTCCGAAAGTTTCTCACTGGCGGCATCTCCGGGACAGCAGCAGTCCGGATGATGAACGGCATTTTGCTGACCAAATCACCGGAAGAATCTTTCGCCACCCTGGATGTTGCGCAATTTGATCTGGATGCCGGAGAACTGACCATCTTAAAATCCGGTGCGGCGGCTACGCTGATTCGCCATGCCGGAAAGGTTTCCAGAATCAGCGCCCAGACCTTTCCGCTGGGGCTGGAACCGGAGGGAGAATCGGCTGTCCGCCGGGTCACGCTCTGTCCGGACGATATTATTTTAATGCTGACAGACGGCGTCAGTGAGGACGCTTACCCCTTTATTCGTCAGCTGCTGGAAAGCACCAGCGATCTGGAACAGATTGTAAAAGAAGTGTGCGAAAAGGCCGCAATTTTTGCAGGCGGCAGCCAGCGGGACGATGTTACCGTATGCGCTGCCAGACTGCTTCCGTCATAAAGGACATGATTCCCGGAATTGAATTTTTTGCATTTGTATATATTGCACAAATATGTGCATAAAAACTGTCTGTTTCTATGAAAATTTCTACTAAATACAAAAATAACTTGCATTGCATTCCTTTTTATGTTAAAATATGAATAGAAAACAAAAACAACATTTACCGAGCAACATTGTACCAAATACAGGAAAATCCATTTTTTCCTGACAGTTCGGTCATATGATGCAATTGATACAACAAAAATTTCAGCGTACATTTCATATTCCGACAAGTCGTGAATATGAAATGCATGTTCTGCTTTCCTGTCATTTTTGCAGGATGCCAGAACTGCTCGCAGCAGCAAAAGGACATATTGGCGAAGGAGGGTATATTTATGCTTTCAGCGCAAAAAAACAGCGCAAATGATTTTCCTCTTTATCTATTTCATCAGGGCAAAAATTTTGAAGCACACCAATTTTTCGGAGCACATGCATTCCGGCGGGGACGCGGCCATTTCTACCGTTTTCGTGTCTGGGCACCCAGAGCGAAAAGTGTCTCTGTCATCGGTACTTTTAACCAGTGGGATCGCAGCTGTAATCCTATGAAAAAAATCTCTGACACTGTATGGGAAGCAGAAATTCCCCGTCTCAAACAGTTTGACAGTTATAAATACAGCATTGAAACCGAAGACGGCCGCATTCTGGACAAAGCAGATCCTTATGCCGCCCACTATGAGCGCCGACCAGGTACTGCTTCCAAGCTGTTTGAGAGCAGCTATCAGTGGGAAGACAGTGCGTGGCGCTTAGAAAAGAAAAAGCACAATCCCTACAAAAGCCCCATGAACATTTATGAGGCAAATATTTCTTCCTGGAAGCACAAGCCTGAGGAAGAGTTTCCCAGCTACATCGGATTTGCGGAAGAGATTATCCCCTATCTGAAAAAAATGTCTTACACACACATTGAGTTTATGCCTCTGACAGAGTATCCCTATGACGGCTCCTGGGGCTATCAGGTAACCGGATACTTCGCGCCCACCTCCCGACACGGCACGCCGGATGACTTCCGCAAAATGGTGGATCTGTTCCATCAGGCAGGCATTGGTGTTATTCTGGACTGGGTTCCGGCGCATTTTCCGAAGGATCCTATGGGATTATGTGAGTTTGACGGCTCCTACTGCTATGAATACGCAGATCCCTTAAAAATGGAACACAAGGGATGGGGCACCCGTGTTTTTGACTACGGAAAAGGTGAGGTATGCTCCTTCCTGATTTCCAGCGCCTGCTGCTGGCTGGAGGATTTTCACATTGACGGCCTCCGGGTAGATGCTGTGGCATCTATGCTCTATCTGGATTATGACCGAAGAGACGGTGAGTGGCGACCCAATGCATACGGCGGACATGAAAATCTGGAAGCCGTTGACTTTTTGCGTCACCTGAACGAAGCTGCCTTTTCCCGGAATCCGGATATTTTGATGATTGCAGAAGAATCCACTGCATGGCCGCTGGTTACCAAGCCAACGGATATCGGCGGACTTGGATTTAACTTCAAGTGGAATATGGGCTGGATGAATGATATGCTCAGCTATATTTCGCTGGATCCGATTTATCGGGCATTCAATCACGATAAGCTGACGTTTTCGTTCTTCTACTGCTTCTCTGAGAATTATATCCTGCCGATTTCGCATGACGAAATTGTCTACGGAAAAGGCTCTATGCTGGAAAAAATGAGCGGTCAGACAGAGGCAGAAAAGTTTGCATCCTATCGTGCATTCTTAGGCTATATGATGGCACACCCCGGAAAGAAACTGCTCTTTATGGGACAGGAATTTGCACAGAAAAACGAATGGAATTATCAGACAGAACTGGACTGGAATCTGCTGGAACAGCCGGAGCACAAGCAAATGGAACAATTCTCGCAGGACCTCAACCGCTTCTATCTGGAACATTCGCCGCTGTGGCAAGATGACGATTCCTGGCAGGGATTCAGCTGGATTTCACACGATGACTATCAGCAAAGCGTGATTGCATTCCGGCGGATCGATGACGATGAGCAGGAAATTATTGCAGTCTGCAACTTCTGCCCGGTACAGCGGAATGATTATAAAATCGGCGTACCCAAGGAAGGTACTTATAAATTGGTTTTCAACACCGACAGCGCCGACTACGGCGGAAGCGGTTTGACGGAAAAACGGCTGAAAACACTCCCCATCGGCATGCATGGATTTGAACAATGTATTTCAATGACGCTGGCACCGCTTTCTGTGATTTATTTGCAGTACACACCGCCCAGAAAACGGACATCCCGCAAAACTGCTGCTGCCAAAGCGCCGGCAGCGCCCAGGAAAAAGGCACCTGCGAAAAAGACGGCTTCTGCTGCAGCAGATCTGTAAACGCCTGGTTTTCCTTTCAGATTACCCTATTTTTGATATGATATTAGCGCCTGCATTCTCAGACGCAAGATGATTTTATTTAGGAGGAATATCATGAAGATCAAGAAAAAATGCGTTGCCATGCTATTGGCCGGCGGACAAGGAAGCCGTCTGTACGCACTGACACAAAAAGTGGCAAAACCTGCGATCCCCTACGGCGGAAAAAATCGCTTTATTGACTTTCCGCTTTCCAACTGTATCAATTCCGGAATCGATACAGTCGGTGTTCTGACACAGTATCAACCTATGGTACTGAATGAATACATCGGAAATGGCCAGCCGTGGGATCTGGATAAAATGCACGGCGGTGTTCATGTTTTGCCGCCGTATCAGACCGCAGCAGGAGCTTCCTGGTACGAAGGCACTGCAAACGCAATCTATCAGAATATTGCATTTATTGAGCGCTATGATCCGGAATATGTCATTGTTCTGGGCGGCGACCATATCTATAAAATGGACTACTCCAAAATGTTGGATTACCACATTGCAAACCAGGCAGACAGCACCATTGCCGTTATCGATGTGCCGCGTTCTGAGGCATCCCGTTTCGGTATCATGACTTGTGATGCCGAAGGCCGGATCGTTGACTTTACCGAAAAGCCGAAGGAACCGAAATCAACGCTGGCTTCCATGGGTATCTATGTCTTCACCTGGAGCAAGCTGAAGAAGTACCTGATCGAAAACGAAATGGCAAACACCGGATCCAAGGACTTCGGAAAAGACATTATTCCGGCAATGCTGGCCAATAATGAGCGTCTGTTCGCCTATGAATTTGAAGGCTACTGGAAGGACGTTGGTACACTGGACAGTCTGTGGGAAGCCAACATGGATCTGCTGAGTCCGAATGTGCCGCTGGATCTCTACGATCCGGACTGGAAGGTTTATTCCCGTCACAACAATATGCCGCCGCAGTACATCGGTGCAAACGCGCATGTTGAAAACTCCATGATCACCGAAGGAAGCGTTGTAGATGGTACTGTAGACTTTTCCATCATCTCTTCCGGCGTTACGATTGAAGAAGGTGCATCCGTCAAGTACAGCATTGTTATGCCGGGAACCACCATTAAAAAGGGCGCCGTTGTAGAATACGCCATCATCGGAGAAGACTGTGTCATTGAGCCGGATGCTGTTATTGGCATGAGTCCGGAAATGGTGCCGAACCGGGATGACTGGGGCATCGCGGTGCTCGGACACAACATTACCGTTTCTTCCGGAAAGCGCGTTCTTCCGAAAGAAATTATTTCCGAAAATCTGTAAAGGCGGTGGCGAACAATGAGTATCAATCAAAACGTACTGGGTTTAATTTTTGCAAGCATTAACGATTCCGCAGTAATCGATCTGACAAAGCTGCGCACAATGGGTTCCATCCCCTACGGTGGGCGGTACCGCACGGTAGACTTTCCGCTTTCCAACATGGTAAATTCCGGCATCTCTGAAGTCGGTGTCATTACAAAGTCCAACTACGGCTCCCTCCTGGATCACCTGGGTTCCGGCCGTGAATGGGATCTTGCCAGAAAAAAAGGCGGTCTGCACCTGCTCCCTCCGTTCAGCCAGGCTGGCGGCGGTACTTATCAGGGTCGTCTGGAAGCGCTGCGCAACATCTGGAGCTTTGTGGAACACACCAAGGCAAAATATGTGGTTCTGGCAAACTGTGATGTTATCACAACAATTGATTTTTCTGATGCACTGACACAGCATCAGAACAGCGAGGCAGATATCACCGTGATTTACGCAAAGGGGCTCTACAACCGGGACAAGAGCACAAACGGCTGCATTCTGCAAATCGATGAGGACAACACCATCAAGGAAGTACTGACCAATCCTATGATGTCTGGCGAGTGCAACATTTCTCTGGATATGTTCATTATGAACACAGACTTCTTGAAGCAAATTGTGCTGGAAGCCATCAGCAAGAATCAGAAGAGCCTGATCCGCGACGTGCTCCAGGCAAGAAAAGACGAATTTGTTTTCAAGGCATATGAGCACAAGGGCAGCTTCTTTAAGATCGACAGCCTGGAAGCTTATTACAAGGCAAATCTGGCTCTGCTGGATGCCAAGAAGCGCGACAGCATCTTCAATCGGGAAGCACCGATTTACACCAAGGTTGGTGACAATGCACCGGTAAAATACGGTCTGGAATCCAATGTAAAAAATTCTCTTGTGGCAGACGGATGCATGATTGAAGGTACAGTCGAAAACTGTGTACTGTTCCGCGGCGTAAAAATCGGAAAAAATGCAGTGATTCGCAACTGCGTACTGATGCAGGGAACAGAAATCGCAGACGGATGCAGCATCGACTCCATTGTTGCAGACAAAAATGTTACCATTTCAGAGAATCGTGTTCTCACCGGTTCTTCGGAATATCCCCTCTACCTCGGAAAAAAAGCAAAGATCTAAAAAGCGTGTGCAGCATCTTTTCATAAGCATTTTGCTTGCTGCATGCTTTCTTGAAAAACACGCAAAAGTGTGCAGGAATAATTCCATATCCCATTTTTGCATGTCAGAATGTGTTTCGTTTGACAGAAACCGTTCGGAGATTCTGTGCATTCAGAAAATTACGTTTCTGAATATGCTGCCGCAGAAAGCCGTCATGACGCTGATTGTTCAATCAGGAACCATGGCTTTTTGCGGCAGTTTTTTGTAGAAAGGAAATGATACCTATGAAGATACTTTTTGCCGCCAGCGAAGCGCTCCCTTTTGCTGCATCCGGCGGACTGGCAGATGTGGCCGGTTCCCTGCCAAGTGCACTCAGTCAAAATGAAACGCTGGACTGCCGTGTTGTTATGCCACTGTACCGCAGCGTTAAACCGGAAATCCGAAACCAAATGACATTCTTAAAGGATATTACCGTAGAAGTAGGCTGGCGGAAACAGTACTGCGGCATCTATACCATACAGGTAGGGAACGTCACCTATTATTTGCTGGACAATCCGTATTACTTTATGCGGGACGGCATGTACGGGTTCTATGACGATTGCGAACGATTTGTCTTTTTCAGCCGTGCCATCCTGGAAATTCTCCCGGCGCTAAACTGGAAACCGGATATCATTCACTGCAATGACTGGCAAACGGCAATGGTTCCGGTCTTTTACCGCGTTTTATACCAGTATCACCAGGAATTTGAAAATATCCGCATCATCTATACCATTCACAATATCCAGTATCAGGGCGTTTACGGCAAGGAAGTAGTAACCGAACTGATGGGTATCCCCATCTATCACACCAACCTTTTGGAATTTGACGGCATGGTGAATCTGATGAAGGGTGCCATTGAAACGGCAGACCGCATTACCACAGTAAGCCCGACCTATGCCAAAGAGGTATTGGATCCGTGGTATTCCTATGGCATGGATCGTGCGCTGGTGCGGCGGCAGGACGGCATTGTGGGAATTCTCAACGGAATTGATGTGACGGGATATAATCCGGAAACGGATCCTAATTTGAAGAAGAATTATTCCGCTGCAAAGATGACCGGAAAAAAAGAATGCCGCGCCGCCCTGCTGCATGAGTGCGGCCTTACGGATTCTGACAAACCGGTGATCGGAATTGTCACCCGTTTTGTGGCACATAAGGGCATTCAGCTGATTCAACAGACATTCCAGGAAATGTTGAAACTGGGATGCCGGTTCGTCATTCTGGGCAGCGGCGAAAAGCTGTATGAGGATTTCTTCCGGGAGATGCAGGCGGAATATCCGGAACAGGTACACGTTACACTGGGATTTGTACCGGCAATGGCGCGGCGCATTTACGGCGGCGCAGACATGTTCCTGATGCCGTCACAAAACGAACCGTGTGGACTGGCGCAAATGGTTGCCATGCGGTATGGCACTATCCCGATTGTACGGGAAACCGGCGGCCTGAAGGATTCCGTCTTTGACGCAGGCGGAAAAAACGGCAACGGCTTCACCTTCAAAACCTATGACGCTTTTGACATGCTGGACGCAGTAAAGCGCGCCTGCGCTTACTTTACAGACAAGCGGAAGTGGAACGCTCTGGTACGCCATGCCATGAAGTGCGACTACAGCTGGAACGTTTCGGCGGAGAAGTATGTGGAATTGTACCGGTCGTTGCTGGGGTGAGAAATGTGTTTGAAAAGGCACATTGAAATATAAGGCAATACCGCACAAAGAGCGTCTGGCGACTTTGCACGCCATCTGCTTGCAAATTTCCCGTCATATTTCACAAAAATGCTCGTGAATACATCAAGTATTCACTCCGCTTTTTGTTTCATCTGACGAAAAATTTGACGACGCATCTGTCGCACAATCTTTGTGCGGTATTGCCATAAAACCAAACCCAAAACAACCACAGAGGTGTTATTATGAAAAGAAAAGCATTTACACTGACACTTGCAGCATTCCTGCTGGTTTCTCTGGCAGCGTGCAGCAGTAACGAAACGAATTCGTCCAAAATCGCAAATGAAACAGGCAGTGCCGTGGAAACATCTGTTTCTGAAAATGTGCATTCCGACATCACGCACATCTGCCAGAAATTTTTGCAGAACAACGAAACTGATGAAACTCTGGCGAGCATCATCGACATGGACACACCGGATGTTCAGGAGATGAAAGAGCCGCCGTCAGAAAACATCTATGCCGCATTGGCAGAGGAACCGGGAACCGGTCCTTATTATGCAGTCACCTTTTCTACAACGGAGGATAGTCTGCTCGGTCCAATCATTCTCTATGTAAACCAAGAAAAAGAAGTTTTTGGTATTGGGTATCGGGAGTAATTGTTCGATGGATTGGGTGATCATTTCGTACACAAGGAGGCATTCCCCATGGACAAGATCTGGGCAAAACTCTACGCCGCTGCCAAAGCAGTACAGCACGAGCGGCAAATTTCCGACTACGTGCTTGCCGGCGGCGTTGCTGCTGCGGTATTATCCAAATCCGGCAAAATCTACACCGGCGTATGCATTGATACCTGCTCCACGCTGGGGATTTGTGCGGAACGGAACGCCATTTTCAATATGATCACCAACGGTGAACAGGAAATTGACAAGGTGCTGTGTATTCTGCCGGACGGTTCCGGCGGAGCACCCTGCGGCGCTTGCCGGGAACTCATGGTACAGCTGATGCCAAACGGCAAGTATAAGGACATCGAAATCATGATGGACTACGCCACCGGGCGTGTGGTCAGGCTGGGCGATATTACGCCGGAATGGTGGATTTCATAGACGAATATAACTGCAAAACGGGACAAGGTTCTTTCGAAAAACCTTGTCCCGTTTTTTTGCATTGGGATAAAAAATTACTGTTCCTCTGCGATTTTTTTCAGCGCCTTTGCCAGCTGATCCGGACATGAAGTCGGACGGCTTCCGCAACGGATGCCCTCCAGACGCTTTACCACTTCATCCAGCGGCATTCCCTGCACCAGGGCAGCAATGCCTTGTGTATTTCCGCTGCATCCGCCGATAAATTGTACCTGATTGACAACGCCGTCTTCTACGTCCAGCTGAATGGCACGGGAACAGACACCATGCGGTGTGTAAGAATATTTCATGTTCATTCGCACTCCGTTTCTTTGAAATTGCCGCAGCTCTATGGGCAGTGGCCTGATTATATTATAGCATATTTTTGTCCGGAATGCAAGATCATGCGGCTGCCTTTTTCCCAAAAAAAGCAGAAAAAATGCGCGACTTCCCTGCACTTTTTCATTTTTATTTTGCGTCTGCTTTAAATATTTATTATGATAGTTTAACCTACACTATATTGATTTTGCTCTAAGATTAGGATTTCAAAATGGGTACAATTTCCAAAGTCTACGCTCACGCCAAAAATCTCTACGTTCGCGCCATTTTCTCGCACAGCGGCGTTTTTTGTGCTATAATAGAGGCAGAAAAAGAAAGGGGGGGAAAATTGACATTCCAGAAGGGAAGTGAGGCAAATCAAACAGACCATATGCAAGCAAAAAAAAACCGTTCCAAAAATAATTTTTAAAAGGAGAACAAACTTATGAAATCGATTATAAGAAAAACAATCGCAAGTATCTCTGCACTGGCAATGACAGCAGCTATGACTGCTACAACCATCCCGGCGTTTGCTTCGGAAGTTGATGCGATAGAAGCTCAAAATTTTGTAGCATCCTATGCCAGCGAACAGGAACAGGCAGTTGCGCAATATTGTGCAGATAACTGTGACACATTGGAAGAAGCCGCTGAGTTCATGGATCTTTATGAAGAAGGACTTGCTTTGCGTGCATCCGAAGAATCAGACTATGCGCTTTTAAGCACAAGCAGCAACACAAAAAAGGTAATTCATATTGATGATGTGTATTACAATGGAACACGTGTTGCAAGTACACCGCATCGTATGGTACTTCTTGCTGTAAATCCAACGGCAGCTTTGAGTGGCTCTATTGAAGTTACTTGGAAGCAAACTATAGTTACTTATGATATGGTTACAAAACCACATACAATTTGTGATGGGCAGAGTTTAAGTATAAGTGGAACTACAGATACAGAATCTGGTGAAAAGTATCTTTATGTGAATGGAAGAATTAAGAAAACATCTGATTCAATCTATGATGGTGCCTCTACATTATGCTATTTCCCAATTGAGATTACTGGAAAGGCCACATCAGAAGCTGCCATTCATTCTGCATTTGCAGTAGATACCAGAGGAATTTATTCTACAAATGGGATAGATTCCGATGTTGAACTGCATACTTATGCCCTTGGAGATTATGACCACAATGGCATAGTAAACGCAGCAGATGCTTCTTATTTGCTTGATCTGCTCACACATTATGATATTGAATTTACGTATGCTTCTGAACATGATAACATCATTGGCCCTGTCAGTGTCCTTGCAGCGGATGCAAATGAAGATGGTACAGTCAGTCTTGCTGATGTTACCTGGATTAACCGTAACAAAAGCGAATAATCGCTAAAAAATATGATTTTACATCATGTTTTCCACTTTAGAAAAGGAGGAATTTCTATGAAAAAGAAGACATGGATTCGAGTCGTTTCTATTTTACTTGCTTCTGCGGCATGCGCTTCACCAATTACCGCACCAGTCAGTGCTTCTGAAGTTCCTGTAGCAACAGCAACACAAGAAAACACCATCTATACCGGAAAAATCGGTGTCGATTATGCAATCACCTGGACTTATAATCCAGCAACAGAAACCGTGACATTCTCCGGAACAGGCTCCTTGATGAATGACGAATATGATACTAACAATCTAACTCAATACGTTACCATCATCCCAAGTGGTTCAAGCATTAAACATCTTGTATTTGAAGAAGGCATCGAAGATATTGGCTTGATAAGCTGTCCCCTTTTTGATTCTGGCTATTATTATCATCCCTCTGATTATACCGTAACGCTTCCGGAACATGTTGGTAAATACTTAGTAGGCACCTGCACCGTCAGAGGACTGTACGGTTCCCAAGTGTATTACGATGTTGCCCGCGATAAGACCATTAAATTTGAAGCAACCGGAGTTGCAAAAGAGCCTTTGTATGAGACTTCCGGAACCTGTAAAGAAGGCGCAACCTGGAAATACGATTATGCAACCCGCATCATTACAATTTCCGGCCCTGGTTATGGCTCCGGTGGATGGAAAATGCCATTAGAGACAATCTATGGATACAAGCTGGATCCCAATCTGACATTTCCTGAGGAAAAAGAAGAAGAGGGATGGAATAAATGGGTGTTCCAGAATTGGTTTACCACCGCTAAATCTTTAGTTTATTGCTATAAAGATAGTCAATTTGCAAAAGAGTATGAAATATGCTGTGATCTTCTGGATAAAAAAATAGAGAACGCAGAAGACGAACAGGAACGTGTATTCTATACAAGAATTCGAAAAAGTTTCAATGCAAGCTACTTAGATGACGGTTCTTTATGCGGTGATATCAATATGGATGGCTTTATCAATTTGACAGACGCAGTATTGCTGGGAAAAGCTGTCAATGACAGTATTACTGTTACAGATGCGCAAAAGGTACAGATGGACTGCAATGGAGACGGAGATATTTCCGCAGACGATATGCTGTCACTCCTTCGCTTCCTGACGCATAAGATTGATACTCTGCCGGAAAACGCAGAATAAAAAGCTCTCAGGAATAAAAAGCAGAGACAAAAGACAAAGAGAACAAAACATAAGGACTGTGCAGCGCTGACGCTTCCGGCGGCATAGTTCCTGAAATAAATAGAGATAGGGCAATACCGCACAAAGATTGTGCGACAGATGCGTCGTCAAATTTTTCGTCAGAT
>ERZ791840.187-NODE-187-length-47892-cov-4.291197_pt1 | contig 47892 bp, 47 predicted proteins | sample MGYA00510291_ERZ791840 | MGnify/ENA primary metagenome ERZ791840 (study PRJEB30046, sample SAMN00715256) | human gut metagenome | study: EMG produced TPA metagenomics assembly of the A metagenome-wide association study of gut microbiota in type 2... | reverse complement strand
GACGAAAAATTTGACGACGCATCTGTCGCACAATCTTTGTGCGGTATTGCCTAAAGTATAACATCACGGCCGCTTTCCCATACCAGGGAGAGCGGCCGTTTTTGTGTCAGAGCCAGCAAGTGTCTATGCGTCCGGCCGATCCTCCGGTGCCTTGCCTCTGCGGGTCAGCTCGAAGTCTGTGTGCAGAATCTCTTCTTCACAGGCACACTGCAATGTTTTCAGCCGGCAAAGCTCCTCCTCCAGCGTCTGAATGGTGCGTGTCACATGGCGCTGTACCGTGTAGTACATCGCTTCATAATCAACAGAGGACATTCTGAACGCTCCTTTCCCCATAGAGCCAGAGGCGGCTCACAGCACAAATATAATTTTGAATTAATTCTTTCTATTATTTTATAATTTTATACAGATCTGGCACTTCTTTTGTAAAGTCTCTTGCAAAGGCAAAAAGAATATGCTATAATCAAGAAGAATACAAGGGGACATGAAATCGTTTTCGTACTACGCGGCAGATTGCAAAAGCCGGGATGCACAGCAGAAACCACAGCCCGGTAAACGGCAGACAAATCTGACCGTACAGGTTGCAGGGCATATTGCTGTAATCCCAGACGTTCCAGCCCAGATACAGGTTATCCAGAACGCCTACGGAGAATTCAATTGCTGTGATGATCAGTGCGCCGCACAGACATTGGAGCAGGAGCGTGTGGGGCGGTGCTTTCAGATGGAACTGATACAGGATGACGCTCACGGTGCCGCCGGTAAGCATCATCGTCCAATGGGTATAGCCTCTGGCCAGGATTTCCAGCAGACTGTAAAAAAAGCAGCCCAGCAGAAACATCCACCACAGTGCACAGCCTTTATAGTACATGAGAGTCACCTCGTTTCTGATGTATGCTGCTTCTCTATCCTATGCAAAGTTTTAAAAAATATACAAGATGGAAACCGGCACATGTCTGCCGATTTCCACAAGGAGGAATTTCTATGCGAAAAAGTGGAATTATTTTACACATTTCCAGCCTTCCGTCCAATTATGGTATCGGAAAAATGGGAGATGCCGCCTATGTTTTTGCCAATTTTTTGGCAGACAGCGGCGTACAGGTCTGGCAGATTCTGCCCCTGTCTCCCACCAGCTACGGCGACTCGCCGTATCAGTCCTTTTCCGTCCATGCCGGAAATCCGTATTTCATCGATTTTGAACGACTGGAGGCGGCCGGCTATCTGACCCGGAATGACTATGCCAATATCGTGTGGGGTGAAGATCCCAGACGGGTGGACTATGCCCGGATTTATACCTACTGTTTCCATGTGCTCCGCACAGCCTTTTCCCGGTTTGACAAGTCCAATGAGGAGTATCAGGCGTTCTGCGAAAAAAATGCAGACTGGCTGAAGGACTATGCGCTGTTCATGGCACTGAAAGACGCACACCACGGAGACCCCTGGAATAAGTGGGAAAAACCTCTGGCTATGCGAAATGCCAAGGCGCTGGAACAGGCATTTGTTCGCTATGCAGAGGACGTGGAATTCTACAGCGTGCTGCAATACTGGTTCTATCAGCAGTGGGGACAGCTGAAGGCATACTGCAACAGCAAGGGCATTTCCATTGTGGGAGATATCCCCATTTATGTGGCCTATGACAGCGCGGATGTATGGGTGCATCCGGAACTGTTCCAGCTGGACGAAGCACAGGTGCCGACTGCCGTGGCCGGATGTCCGCCGGATGTCTTTTCTCCTACCGGCCAGCTGTGGGGCAATCCGCTGTATGACTGGGAATATCACAAAAAGACCGGCTACGCCTGGTGGATTCACCGCCTTGCTTCTGCAACAGAATTGTATGACACCGTGCGGATTGACCACTTCCGCGGATTTGAAAGCTATTACACCGTACCCTATGGCCGTCCCACTGCCGAAAACGGCAAATGGTGCAAGGGACCGGGCATTTCCCTTTTCGAAGCCGCTAAAAAAGAACTGGGCGAAATCTCCATTATTGCAGAAGATCTGGGCTTTGTCACACCGGAGGTGCGGCAGCTGCTGGATGACTGCGGCTATCCGGGGATGAAGGTGCTCCAGTTTGCATTTGATGCCGGGGCAAAAAATGAGTACCTGCCGCAGAATTTCAAGACGCCGAACTGTGTGGCATATACCGGTACGCATGATAATATGACACTCCGGGGCTGGCTTCATGCCTCTCCGGGAAAGAACATTTCTTTTGCCAAGCGGTATCTGCACTGCCGGAATACCGCTGACCTGCCGGCAGAGATTCTGCGGAGCACCTGGCAGAGCATTGCCGATCTGGCAGTGGCACAGATGCAGGACTTTTTGGATGCCGGCCCGGAAGGACGGATGAACACCCCTTCTACCACTGGAAACAACTGGCAGTATCGTACTTTGACCAGTGATTTCACGCCCCGTCTGGCAAAGCGGATTTATCGGATGAATGAACTGTATAACCGCCTGCCGGAACAGCCGGAAAAAAAGTCCCGGAAGCAGGAGAAAAAGGAAAGAAAACGAAACACAGCAGAACAGGAGGCATAAACAGCATGGAACATTGGGATGCAGCGCAGTATCTGAAATTCAAACAGCAGCGGACGCGGCCGGCCATTGATCTGGCAGCGCGGATTCCGCTGGAGCATCCGGAAAAGATTGCAGACATCGGGTGCGGCCCGGGCAACAGCACCGCGGTTTTAAAGCAGCGCTTTCCCGGTGCAAAAATTGTCGGCGCAGACTCTTCTGCGGACATGATTGCTGCGGCAGAGCAGGCACATCCGGAAATGCAGTTTATCCAGTGTGATGCGCAGACAGAACTGGAAAAGCTGGGGCAGGATTATGATGTCGTATTTTCCAACGCCTGCCTGCAATGGATTCCGGATCATCCGGTTATGATTCCGAAAATGCTGCAAATGCTGCGGCCGGGCGGTGTTCTGGCCGTACAGATTCCGGTGAATTATGAGGAACCCATTCATAAGATCATTTCCCGTCTGATACAGTCTCCCCAGTGGAAGGGCTATTTCCACCGCCCCCAAGCCATGTATCATCTGACACCGGCGACTTACTATGACCTGCTTTCAGAATCCGCTGCCGAATTCCACATGTGGCAGACCACGTATTTCCACCACATGCCGTCCCATGCGGCCATTCTGGAATGGTACCGGGGAACAGGACTGCGGCCCTATCTGGAGGTGCTGCCGCCGGAGAAACAGGATGCTTTTTCAGAGGCAGTGCTCCGGGAAGTACAGCGGGCATATCCGCTACAAAAGGACGGCAGTTTGATTTTCCGGTTCCCGCGTCTGTTTTTCCTGGCGTTTGCCAAAGAGCAGTAACCGGCACAGCAGGAGGAGAAGAAAATGGAAGCAATCATTGCAACGGTAGTATTTGCAGTCCTGAGTGTGGTTTGCTTTTCTGTCAGCATGCTTATGCGCCGGGAAAAGTATGCGTCAATATTTGCAAAGGCCAATCCGGTTATGCCGGACGGCCGCCTGCGGTATGATCCCCAAAAGCGGCTGCGTTCCGGCAGTATATTGCTGCTGATTTATGGCATTGTTTTTCTGATAACGGCGGCAGCTGTGCTGCTGACAAGGGTGTGGATGGTTTTGCCAAATGCGTGTTTAGTGGTTGTGCTTTATTTTCATGGAGCCTTCCTGATTCTGGGGATGATTGCCAGGATGGTGTACCTGGATACCAATGCGCAGCTGCATGTAGAAACGGAAAACGAGTCAGACTGACGCAGAATTATGGAATGAAAAGGGGTGAAATTACGGATGTTTTGTAAAAGATGCGGCGCGCAGCTGTCAGATCGGGCGGCATTCTGTCCCCGGTGCGGTACGCCGTGCAGAATGAAGCAGCAGGTTGTGACAGCGCCTGCGAAAAAACAGTATGTGGGAATCTGGATTGCACTGGCCGCAGTTCTGGCGGCAGGGGTGCTGGTCACTATTTTCTTAGGAATTGTTCCTCTGTTGCAGCAGCAACCCGATTCTCCCGGAGAGGAACGGCACGCTGCGGCGGTATCCAGGAAAACAACGGCTGCTGAAACCACTGCCAGAACCACGGCGAAAGCCGCCAAAGCCACGGAAACGGAATCAGAAACCACCACAACAGCTGCCGCAACACAGCTGGAACCCCAAACGGCTCCGGAGACACAGCCGCCTGCAGAGCCGGTGCTTTCTCCGGAGGAACAACGGCGCAATGCAGTGGTGGAGGCGGTGCTCCGCAGCGAAACCACCTGGCTGTCTGCGGCACAGAACGAGATTCCGGAACATTATTCCACCAAAAGTGGTGGAAACGAAGGATGGTTTCAGGATCTGGACATGGATGGTACGCCGGAATGGATTGTTGGCGGTGCCTATACATACTTAGGGGAACAGCCGTCCTCGATTTACTATATTTATCAGTATCGGGAATCAGACGGTACAATGCAGCCGGTTTCCGTTCAGGATTATAATGAGGAACGCAGCTGGTTTCCTGTCTGCATAGACAGTACGCCCCAGGGAGGCAGTACGATGTTTCAGCAGCAGATGCAGCTGATCGGAGACGCATACGGCAGCTATTTCTATACGCTCCACAGTTTTTACCACTATACCGATGCCCCCGGCGGCGTGGAGAGTCTGCGGACGTTTTCCCTGCAAAAGAACGGCGGCAGTCCGGTTTTCCAGGGTGTGGGAGCCAATAATTTGCTGTACCTGGAGGTAGATGCCAACGGGAATCCTAGCGGAGAATATTCCAGCTTTTTTGCGGATGGTGTCAAGGTGGAAACGCCCCGGGAGATTTATGATGCCTATATGCGCTACTTTCAGCCGAAAACACCGTATACCTGTTCTGTCCATCCCATTCCCTGCACAGTCTCTTCTGCCGGAATGAGCGGCCTTTATGACACGATGTCGGCTGCAGAAAAACAGCAGGCACTGCTGGCATCCTATGACGGCTGGAGCGTACAGGAAGCGCCGGCGGAGCGCTGGCCGATGGTGGACAAGGTAAAGCATTTGCCGTAAAACGAACGTATTTTCCCGTTTGACCCCAAAAAAGAGGTGCTTCTTGATGAAACAATATCGCTGGGCAACGCTGGGATGCGGCGTGATTGCCCGTGAGCTGGCACAGGCAATGGCAGAGCGCGGCCAGATGCTGTATGCTGTGGCAAACCGTACCCCGGAAAAGGCAGTTGCCTTTGCGGCACAGTACGGGATTCCAAAGGTGTATGCACACCTGGAAGAAGTGTTTGCAGATCCGGAGGTGGATATCCTCTATATTTCCACGCCCCATAATACGCACATCTCGTTTCTGCGGCAGGCGCTTGCCGCCGGAAAGCACGTGCTCTGTGAAAAGTCGATTACGCTCAACAGCGCCGAACTGGAAGAGGCGCTGGCACTGGCGCAGGAGCAGGAGCATCACGTGGTACTGGCAGAGGCCATGACGATTTATCATATGCCCCTGTACCGGAAATTGCAGGCGGTCATACAGTCCGGCGCGCTGGGAAAGCTGCGGCTGGTGCAGATGAACTTCGGCAGCGATAAGGAATACGATATGACCAACCGCTTTTTCAACCGCAGTCTGGCCGGAGGCGCGCTGCTGGATATCGGTGTGTATGCGCTGTCCTTTGTGCGGTGGTTTTTCTCTTCTTCGCCCACTGAGGTGTTGTCCCAGGTGAAATTTGCTCCTACCGGTGTGGATGAAAGCGCAGGCATTCTCCTGAAAAATAAAGAGGAGGAAATGGCAACGGTACTGCTCTCTCTCCACGCAAAGCAGCCGAAACGGGGGGCGATCTCCTTTGAAAAGGGATATGTAGAAATCTTTGATTACCCCCGGGGAGAAGAAGCTGTGATCACCTATAACCAGGACGGCCGGAAGGAAGTCCTCTCGGCCGGGAGCACTGCACAGGCGCTGCGGTATGAGGTAGAGGACATGGAACGCACCGTTTCCGGTGAAGGAGACGAAATGTACATGTCCTACACCCGGGATGTCATGGAACTGATGACGAAAATCCGCAGAGACTGGGGCATGCGCTATCCGGAAGAGGAAATCTGAAGCCATTCTGCCGCTGTGCGCCGATTTTTGACGTCCTCTTGCCAATCCTGCCGAAATATGCTATAATGAGATCAGAAGTGATTCCGTCAACGGATTCCAAAAGAAAGAGGTACAAAAAAGATGCGTAATACCACAAGTTATGAAAGTCCGTTCTGCACCCGTTATGCCAGCGAAGAAATGCAGCATGTTTTCTCCGCCGACAAGAAGTTTTCCACCTGGCGCCGCCTGTGGGTGGCACTGGCACGGGCAGAAATGGAACTGGGTCTGCCGGTAACACAGGAGCAGGTAGACGAACTGGAAGCCAACATCAACAACATTGACTATGATGTGGCAGAGGCAGAGGAAAAGCGCCGCCGTCACGATGTTATGTCTCACGTGTACGCCTATGGCCAGGTCTGCCCGAAGGCTGCCGGCATCATTCACCTGGGTGCGACTTCCTGCTATGTCGGCGACAACACCGATATCATCATTATGCGGGACGCTCTGGAAATCGTTCGCCGGAAGATGATCAACGTTCTGGCAAACCTGTCCCGTTTTGCACTGGAATACAAGGCACTGCCGGCGCTGGCATATACCCACCTCCAGCCGGCACAGCTGACCACAGTGGGCAAGCGCGCAACACTGTGGATGAACGAACTGCTCATGGACTTCAACGAACTGGAATACCGGATTGCAAACCTGAAGCTGCTTGGCTCCAAGGGCACCACCGGTACACAGGCTTCCTTTATGGAACTGTTTGAAGGGGATACCGCAAAGGTAAAGGAACTGGAAGCAAAGATCGCAAAGGAAATGGGCTTTGACGGTGTGGTTCCGGTTTCCGGCCAGACCTATTCCAGAAAGATTGACTCTCAGATTCTGGCAACTCTCAGCGGCATTGCGCAGTCCTGTAGTAAGTTCTCCAACGATATGCGTCTGCTCCAGAGCTTTAAGGAAATGGAAGAACCGTTTGAAAAGACACAGATCGGTTCTTCTGCAATGGCATATAAGCGGAACCCCATGCGCTGCGAGCGGATTACCTCTCTGTCCCGTTATGTCATGATCGACAGCCTGAACCCGGCCTTTACCGCAGGTACCCAGTGGTTTGAACGGACTCTGGATGACTCAGCAAACAAGCGCGTTTCTGTACCGGAAGCATTCCTGGCAGTAGATGCCATCCTGAACATTATGCTGAATGTAACAGACGGCCTGGTTGTATACCCGAAGATGATCCGGCAGCGGATTATGCGGGAACTGCCCTTTATGGCAACGGAAAATATCATGATGGATGCTGTAAAGAAGGGCGGAAACCGGCAGGCACTACACGAAAAGATCCGGGAATACTCCATGGTTGCCGGCAAGCACGTGAAGGAAGAGGGCCTGGAAAACGATCTGTGCGATATGATTCTGGCAGATCCGATGTTCATGATTACCAAGGAAGAGCTGGACAAGATTCTCCAGCCGGAAAACTTTACCGGCCGCAGCGAACAGCAGACCGAAGAGTTTGTAGCAGAGTGCATTCAGCCGATTCTGGACGCAAACAAGGACATTCTGGGCGAACACTTCGAGATGAAGAACTAAGAACCTGTCTTCACAAGCGTATACAAGTGTCTTTTCGGCAAATTTTGCGGCATACTGCGTGAAAAACACTTGCCGGGCGACAGCCCGCCTGCGTATTTTTGCCTTGTCTGCAACAAAATTATGCTCGAAAATCCACACATATTTCTTGTGAAGACAGGTTCTAAGACAACTTCTCATATAAAAATGTAAAAAACAGCTCTCAGCGGAACTGGAACCGCCGAGGGCTGTTTCTCTTTGCAGAAAGTATTTTTACGCCGTGCCGTTCAAAAAGCCCTGCACCACAATGGCGTAGTCCGTGATGACCTTGCCCTCCTGCGTGCCAGATGCTTCTGCCTGGCTGATGCTGCTCTCATTCTGCACCGTGCTGTTTCCGTTGTTTGTGCCGGCAGAACAGCCGGACAGGACTGCAATGCTGAGCACTGCCGCAGTGAGAAAATAATCCAACTTTTTCATAATACTCCCTCCTTGAAAGGCCTGATTTGGCTCTTTAGAATGTAATTTCTTCTGATGCAATTATAGCACATGAAAAAATAAATATCAACTATTTTGAAAATATTTGTGCAATTTTATATTTGCTTGACAAATTGCCGGAAAAGGTGTACCTTAAAGGCATCTAAGATATAGTAGGAGGAATTATCATGTCTATTTTGATTCGTCCGGCATCTCCGGCAGATGCACAGGCACTGCTTGCCATTTATACACCCTATGTGGTGCAGACCGCCATTACATTCGAGTATGATGTCCCCACACCGGTGGAATTTACAGCGCGCATTGCGGCAACTCTGGAAAAGTATCCCTATTTGGTGGCGGAGCAGGACGGCGTGCCGGTGGGGTATGCCTACGCCGGCGCATTTCACGAACGGGCGGCCTATGACTGGTCAGTGGAGACCTCGATTTATGTGGAACAGCACCAGAAGCGAAAGGGAATCGGCCGGCTGCTTCACAATGCCCTGGAGCAGGAATTGCAGCGGCGGCATTTTCTCAACATGAATGCCTGTATTGCCTGCCCAGTGGAAGAACCCGACCCGTACCTCACCAGGGACAGCATCCGGTTTCATGAAGCGCTGGGATACCGCATGGTAGGAAAATTCCACCAGTGCGGCTATAAATTCGGGCGATGGTACCATATGGTGTGGATGGAAAAGCATATCGGCAGTCATGACGGCGCGCCGCTGCCCATTCTTCGGCAGTGATTTCGGGGAAAAAATTTCTGCTGCCTATTGACTAATCTGTGGTTTTCGGGTATCATAAGAAGTAGGAAATTTTTTGCAGTCTTCCCTGCAATGGAATACGGAGGACATACAGATTATGAAGAAGCGAGGACGGCTCATGGCAATTTTATTGAGCGGCGCACTGCTTTGCGGAATCGGAACCGGCTGCACGGACAGCAATACCACAGAATCCGCAAAGGCAGACTATACCTGGAGCAATGTTGCCATTGGCGGCGGTGGTTATGTAACCGGCATGGAGTACAACCCCAAGGAAGAGGGACTGGTCTATGCCCGTACCGATATCGGCGGCCTGTACCGGCGCAAAAAGGACACGGACTGGGTGCCGCTGACAGATTTTCTTGGTTCTGATGACTGGGGCTATATCGGCATAGAAAGTGTTGCCACAGATCCGGTGGAACCCAACCGGGTTTACTTTGCCGGCGGTACTTACATGAACAATCCGGCGGCGCTGTTTGCATCGGATGATTACGGCGACACCTGGACACGCTATGACGTGCCGTTCCACTGCGGCGGCAAACAGTCCGGCCGGGGCGGCGAGCGGATGCGTGTCAACCCCAACAACAATAAGGAAGTCTGGTGCGCCAGCCGTGACAGCGGCCTGTGGAAAACCGAAGATTACGGAAAAAACTGGGAAGAGGTCACCTCGTTCCCGGTAACCGGCAACTATAAGCAGGAGAGCAACAACATCGGCATTTTGTGGGTGGAGTTCGATCCGGCCTCTACAGATCTGTATGTGGGCGTGGCCATGACAGACGGCCAGTGCATTTACAAGAGCGCGGATGGCGGCGAAAGCTGGACGGCGCTTCCGGCAAATGCAAAGGGCATGTATCCTCTGCACGCCTCCTTTTCTACAGAAGGAAAGCTGTACCTGGCGTACTCGGACAATTGCGGCCCGAATCTCTCACCGACAGACGGCGCAGTCTGCGTCTATGATCCCAAGACGGACAGCTTTACGGACATCACCCCGGATTTAAAGGACGGCAGACAGGGCGGTTTTGGCGGCATTTCTGTGGATGCGCAAAATCCGGATACCCTGGTGGTTTCCACACTGGGCTGGTGGTCGGATAATGGTGATAACCTCTACTATTCCAAGGACGGCGGCAAGAGCTGGAGCGGCCTGTTTAATCTGAGCACAAAGGAAACCAATTATCAGATGGATACCTCCGAAGCACAGTGGCTGGACTGGGGCAGAGGAGAAAACCAGGCGAAAACCGGCTGGTGGGTAGCGGATGTGAACATCAATCCCTTCAATTCAGATGAGGTGATGTATGGTACCGGTGCCACGATCTATTCCACCCGGAATATTACAAAAATTGACGAAGCGCCGGTGACCATTGCGTTTGATGCCTATGGCCTGGAGGAAACCGCAGTCTTTAAGATGATTGCGCCGCCCAGCAAGGACGATTCGCCGCAGCTGTACTCCATTATGGGCGATCTCACAGGCTTTGCCCACATGGATGTGACAAAGTGCCCGGATGATGCACACTTTATGAAGAATGGCAAGCCTAATGACGTGGACTGTGCGTTCTTAAATCCCAATATTGCCGTTTATACCAGCGAGGAAAAGACCTCTGCCCTGAACTTTACCCAGGACGGCGGCAAGACCTGGCAGACTGTTGCCCATAAGCCGGATCCGGCGGCAGGCGGTCAGGTGGCAATGGCAGCAGACGGCAGCACCTGTGTCTGGGTTCCCGGCAGTGTCTCCGGAAAGCCTTATGCCACCAACGACAACGGCAAGACCTGGTTTTATGTAGAAGGTCTGGGCTATAACGCCAAGATTGCCGCAGACCGGGTAAACCCGAAGCTGTTCTATGCTGCCTGTGACGGCCTGTTCTATGTCTCCAAGGACGGCGGCTATACCTTTACTTCCACCGGACAGATGGTGGCAGACTCCGCAGAGCCGATCACGGTATTCGGCCAGGAGGGAAATGTGTGGATGTCCAGCAGTACGTTGCTCATGTACTCCGAGGACGGCGGCGAAAGCTTTGAAACGGTAAAGACGCTGCCTACAGTAGACAGCATCGGCTTCGGGAAAGCCAAGACAGACGACAGCTATCCGGTAATCTATGCAGAGGGCAATGACGGCGAAAACGGCTACGGCATCTACCGCTCTGAGGACAAGGGAAAGAGCTGGCTTCGGATCAATGATGAGCAGCATCTGTTCGGCAACTTAAACCCCAAGTATATTACCGGGGACAGCAATGTTTATGGCAGAGTGTATTTCTGCACAGACGGACGTGGAATCGTTATGGGTGATGTAGCACAGTGAGAAAAAAATCATTTGGAAAAATGCTGTGGCACTGGCTGCTGACGCTGCTGGTGCTGGCAGGACTGGTGACTGCGTGTATCTGGTGCCCCCGGCTGCTGCACATTTACCGTACCAGCACCGGACGGCAGGAACCGGATGTGCCAAGCGAGACAGAATATCCGGTTCGGGGCGTAGACCTGTCCTATTATCAGGGAAACATTGACTGGGATTTGCTGGCGCAGCAGGGTGTAAGCTTCTGCTTTATCAAGGCCACAGAGGGGGTAGACCACAATGACAGCCAGTTTGCGCAGAACTGGGAAACTGCCAAGTCTGCCAAGGTGTATGTAGGTGCCTATCACTTTTTCCGGTTCGAAAACAGCGGAAAGGAGCAGGCGGAAAACTTTATCCAGACCGTTCCTGTGACGGAAAATACCCTGCCGCCGGTGATCGATGTGGAATTCTATGAGTCCCTGGGCGGAAGTACGCCGGATACCGCAAAGGCAAAGCAGAATCTCCGGGAAATGCTGGATCTGCTGGAGGCGCACTATGGCGTAAAGCCCATTCTCTATGCGGCACCCAACACATACCGCACCTATGTGAGCAGCTTTCAGAAAGACTATCCCATCTGGATCAGCAATTATTACTATAAGCCCTATTTTGACTGGACCTTCTGGCAGTATACCGATTCCGGCGAATTGTCCGGCTATGACGGCTATCAGACCCATATTGATCTGAATGTATACGCCGGGAGCATGGAATCGTTTCGGGAACAGTTCGGGCTGAAGGCGTTTTCCTGAGCCTTCTGGAAACGCTTTTGGGGAAAGGAACAGAAAGATATGACAGAACCAATTTTTTTGCAGGGAATCTGCAAGGATTATCTCTGGGGCGGCAACCGGCTCCGGGAAGAATATGGAAAGCAGAGTGATGCTGACAAAATCGCGGAGAGCTGGGAGCTGGCCTGCCATAAGGACGGCAGCAGCATCTTAAAGAGCGGCCCGGATGCCGGAAAGACGCTGCGGGAATATCTGGATGCCCACGGCCCGGCGTTTCTGGGGACAAACTGTGCCGGCTGTACCACCGTGCCGGTTTTGATTAAGCTCATTGATGCCAAGCAGGATCTCTCCATCCAGGTGCACCCGGATGATGCCTATGCCATGCGCACAGAGGGCGAGCCGGGAAAAACGGAGATGTGGTACATTGTCGATGCTGCACCGGGTGCGGCGCTGTATTACGGCCTGAACCGCACCGTCACCAAGGAAGAATTCGCACAGCGGATTGAGGCGCAGACACTGCCGGAAATCCTCAATCGGGTGGAGGTAAAGCCGGGGGAACTGTACTTTATTCCGTCCGGTACGCTCCACGCCATTGGCGCCGGCATTTTGCTGGCGGAGATTCAGCAGAATTCCAACACCACCTATCGGGTGTATGATTACGGCAGACGGGGCGCAGACGGAAAGCTGCGGCCGCTGCATATTGAAAAGGCGCTGGATGTGACAAATCTGAGCCCCGTTCTGCCGACAACCCAGTATCCGGCGGTGCAGGTGCCCGGCGGCAGTGTGCGAAAGCTGGAGTCCTGCCGGTACTTTGCTTCGGATGTGGTAACGGTGTCGGAAGAGGTGCACTTTACAGCAGAGCCGGACTCGTTCCATCATCTGCTGGTGCTGGAAGGCGAGGGCACACTGGAAACCCCGTCCGGCAGCGCTCCCCTGAAAAAAGGGGACAGCGTGCTGCTCCCGGCAGGACTGGGACAGTACAGCGTCAGGGGCAGCGGCTGCCGGTATGTGCTGACCTATGCGGCGCAGCCTCTGTCAGAACAGCAGTAAAACAGGAATCCAATTCCATGCAAATGGAGTTGAAATAACAGGAGGAAATGAAATGAAGTATTATATTGGAATCGATCTGGGCGGCACAAATATTGTTGCCGGCGTTGTCAACGAGAATTATGAGATTCTGGAAAAGGCAAGCGTAAAGACCAATCTGCCCCGCCCGTCAGAAGAAATTGCCGCAGATATGGCAAAGGTGACAAAGGAGGCCGTAGAAAAGGCCGGCCTTACCATGGAGGATATCCAGTGGATTGGCGTAGGCACACCGGGTGTTGCAAACAGCGCTACCGGAATCATCGAATATTCCAACAACCTGGGCTTTAAAAACACCCCTATGGTGCAGTATCTGGAAGCTGCCCTGGGCAAGCCTACCTTTATTGAAAATGATGCCAACGCTGCCGCTTACGGCGAATATGTAGCCGGCGCAGCAAAGGGCGCTAAGAATGCAGTCTGCATCACCCTGGGAACAGGCGTAGGTGCCGGTATTGTCATTGACGGCAAAATCTACAGTGGCTCCAACTTCGGCGGCGCAGAAGTCGGTCATACGGTTATTTCTGTGGACGGCCCCCAGTGTACCTGCGGCAGAAAGGGCTGCTTTGAGGTATACTCTTCCGCAACCGGTCTGGTGCGTATGACAAAGGAAGCACTGGCAGCACATCCGGAGAGCGCCATGAAGGACGAGGAACGCATTTCCGCCCGGACAGCCTTCAATTACATGCGTGCCGGTGACGCAACTGCAAAGCAGGTAGTAGATGACTACATCAAGTACCTGGCAGCCGGCATCACCAATACCATCAATATCTTCCAGCCGGATATTCTGTGCATCGGCGGCGGTGTCTGCAACGAGGGCGATCCGCTTCTGGTTCCGATGAAGGAAATTGTAAAGCGGGAGGTTTACACCCGGGATTCTGCCAAGAATACAGAAATCGTGATTGCAAAGCTGGGAAATGATGCCGGTATTATCGGTGCTGCATTCCTGGGCAACGCACACGAATAAGTCAGGGCTACAGGCGGCAGCCTGACCCTCACCCCGATCCCATGATAGAAAAGTCCTGCGGCGCCGGATGTGCTTCGCAGGGCTTTTTTTCTGTGAAAATGTGCAGCCGGATATGCCGAAACATGCCTAAACATCCTGTACAATTTCTGAAAACATGATTTGTGCATTTTGACGTTTTACGCTAAAAATCATAGGGCGATTGGGCAAAATCTCTTGACAGCTTGCACAAGAGATGGTAGAATAGTGGTAATATTGATATGAAGGAGTTCGATACCCATGAAGTTTATGAAGAAGCTGCTGAGCACAGTGACAGCTGCGGCAATCGGCGCGTCTATGACCACTGCATTGTCTGCCGGCATCCCTGTGGCAAATGCGGCGGGCATGACCGCGGTTGAGCAGGTCGAAGATATGGGCCTGGGCTGGAACCTGGGCAATGCGCTGGACAGCACCAATACCTGGACCAGCAATCCTTCCCCGACAGACATTGAAACTGCCTGGGGCAATATTGTCACAACCGAAAGCATGATCAAGGAAGTCAAGAAGGCCGGCTTCAATACCGTTCGTATTCCTGTCACCTGGTGGGATATGACTGGTGCCTCCGGCACGGCAAATATGGCATCCTTTGACGGCACGGTCGGAGACGCATATCTGGCAAGAGTCAAGGAAGTTGTAGACTACTGCGTAGACAATGGCATGTATGCCGTAATCAACACCCACCACGATGAAGAATGGGAAAAGGATACCTCCAAGATCGGTACCTTTGAAAAGCTGTGGGGACAGATTGCAACCTACTTCAAGGACTATGACGAGCATCTGGTATTTGAGGGCATGAACGAAGTCAGCTTCTCTACCAGTGATGCCATGACCTATAACCAGGCGTTTGTAGACACCGTTCGTGCAACCGGCGGCAACAATACAGACCGTCTGCTGATCTGCACGGCTGACAGCAACAATACTTCCAAGGCACTGTCCGGCAATTTCTCTATGCCGACAGACCCGTCCAACAAGCTGGCAGTATCAGTACACTACTATGAACCGCCCACATTCTGCGTAGCGGATGCAAATGCTTCCTGGGGCCACCGGGAAACCTGGGGCACCGCACAGGATTACAGCAAGCTGGAAAACGATTTCAATGACCTGAAGGCAAAGTTCACCGACAAGGGCGTTGGCGTATTCATCGGCGAATATGGTGTCTGCAATGCCGACAAGTACGGCGTAAACACCACCGCTTACAACAAGGATCAGGAATCCATTGAAAAGTTCCTGAAGGCTGTAGCTTCTACGGCTTATGATATGAACGGCTTCTGCCCGGTTGTATGGGATGACTCCAACTCCGGTACCATCTGTCTGTTTAACCGGAAGACCCTGAGCTGGTTTGATGACAACGTAAAGCAGATTTATTCTGATATCGCAAACGGCGGCTCTTCCAACCCGGGAAAGAAAAAGACAGACCGTGTTACATTCCAGGGCAGTGATATCACAGAACTGGATGAGGATGGAAAGCCGTTCCTGAATGTAGATCTGAAGCCCTATAAGGATCTGAACGTAAATCTTTCTTCCGTTGTTGTAGATTACACCATGACTTCTGCCAAGAAGTCCTCACAGTGCAGCGGTGACATTAACATGAGCTTCAATGTCAATGACGCTGCCGGCAAGAGCAACTGGGTTTATTTCGATAACCCCATCGGGCCGAATGATACGGTTTCCACCTTTGAATTCCCCATCGGCCAGGGCGATTATCCTTCTGCAAGAGATGATGACGGCAATATCACAGAAACCATTTCTGCAACACTGGATATGGATTATCTGAAAATTCAGAACTGGTGGACCTGGTCTGCGGCTTCCGGTGATACCGTAACCGTAGATCTGAACAGCGTAACCCTGATCTTCGACAAGGAATTCTATGTGGATGATCCGGTAACTCCGGGCACCACAACAGAGGAACCGGTTGTTACCACAACCACAACCACAAAACCGGTTGTAACCACAACCACTGCTGCGGTAGACCCCAGCAAGGTAATCGGCAACATCTGGCTGGCTGGCCAGGCTGGCTCCTATTCCTTCTGGAAGTCAACTGACGAAGGCGTGACACCGGTTGCAATCACCGGAAACGGCACCTATACTGCACAGTATGACATCCTGGACGGTGACGGTACCGGTTCTATCGAGTGTCTGTTGCTGGATTCCGACATCAACCTCTATCAGTTCCTGCCGGAAGAGTACAAGGGTGACGATCCGGTTGGTGACTGCGGCGTTACCTTTAATGTAGAAAAGGTAACTCTGGACGGCGTAGATCTGGAATACACCGGCCCGACCGATGGTTCTATGTGCTACGGTAATGACGGAAAGGCGCTCCGCCGGAACATCCTGAACACCTGGACATCTCCGAAAATCAAGGACATCAATGGCAAGGGAATCTCCCTGACCAGAACACTGAAGGTTACCTTTACCGTTTCTGGTCTGCCGGGCGGTGATGCACCCACCACTACTACCACAGAAGAACCGATTGTAACCACAACCACAACAACAACTACAACTGAACCTGTAACAGAATCGGTTCCTGCCACTACCACCACTACCACCACAACAGAAACCGCTACCACAACTTCTACCACAACGACAACCACCACAACCACTACCACACAGACTGAGCCGGTAACTACCACCACAACAACTACTACCACAACCGCACCCGTAACAGAGCCGGAAACTACCACCACGACAGCAACTACGACAACAACTGCTACCACAACGACAACAACCACCACCACAACAACTACCACCACTACTACCACAACCACAACAACTACGACAACTACCACAACCACAATTGTAACCGTAAATGACGCAGAAATTCTGTTCGGTGATATTAACCTGGATGGAAAGGTAGATCTGATTGACGGCGTACTGCTGCAAAAGCTGGTTGCGGATCAGATGCAGGGAAATGCACAGCAGCTGAAAAACGCAGATACCAACTACGATCAGGCCGTAGACGGCAATGACGCACTGGTTCTGCTGCGCTTTCTGACACACCTGATTGACACCCTGCCGGAAAAGGCATAACCTGCTGAAATCCGGGTGACAACTCTTACAAAATCATTTTAAAATTGTATCAAAATGCCGGGCTGAAACCAATGTCAGTCCGGCATTTTCTGTTTTTGTGCGAAAAACCATTTTTTCGGGGATAAAGTTTGTAGGAAACGCTAAATCTGAAGTGCTGCAACGGTTTTTCGGTGATTTTTTTGCCTTTTATTTTGGAAAATTAACTGAATCCAGCGATTACTTGTCATTTTTCGGTGAACTGTTGTTTTCTTGTGAAAAACGCAAAAAACGGCTCAATTTCGGAAACAGAAATCGTGCGGAAATGTCATTGACTTTTTGAAGTGGCTGAATTATAATAAGAATGAAGCAGACAGGGCGTAGCTACAGGGGAAAGGCTGATCTTGAAAAATGTCGCTTTTTCGTGCAATAACCGTTCTGCTCAGAGTTAGTGCCGCCGTTAGCGGCATAAGGAAAAGGTGGTGGATGCAATGGGTGAAGAACTACAGGAATCGCTGCAAAACCGAATCCTCTGGACCAGTCCGTTTGATGTGCCGCTTCTGGGACCGATTCATATTAGTGAATCGGTTGTCATGACGTGGTTTCTGATGGCGATTATTATGGTGCTGGTGCTGGTTTTGACACGAAACCTGAAGCTGGTTCCCGGAAAACGTCAGGCATTTCTGGAGATGGCTGTCACATGGCTCACGAACTTCTTTGTGGGCAATATGGGAAAAGCCGGAAAACGCTATGTGCCGTATTTGAGCACAGTCATCATCTACCTGGGACTTGCCAATATGATCGGTATGTTCGGCTTTGGCATGAAGCCGCCCACAAAGGATATCAATGTCACAGTGGCGCTGGCCGTAATGAGCATTGTCCTGATTGAAGTGGCAACCTTCCGGGCACAGGGCGGCATCAAGGGCTTCTTGAAATCCTTTACGAAGCCAATGGCGCTGCTGACGCCGCTGAATGTGATGGAGCTTGCCATCCGGCCGCTGTCGCTTTGCATGCGACTGTTTGGTAATGTCCTGGGTGCATTCGTTGTCATGAAGCTGATTGAACATGTCTGCGGCCTGATTGTGCCGATGGTGTTCAGCATGTACTTTGATGTCTTTGACGGACTGATTCAGGCGTATGTATTTGTATTCCTGACCTCGCTGTTTATGGCAGAAGGCATGGAAGTCGAGGAGGAAAAGAAGCCGGAGTTACAGCAGGTATAGCCCGCTTGAAAAATCCGGCATCTACAGAAAGGAGCGTTCCGCTATGATTAGAGCAGGTATTGCAGTATTGACAGGTATCGGTGCAGGTTTTGGTATCGGTATCGCAACATCCAAGGCAGCAGAAGCCATCGCAAGACAGCCGGAAGCAGCCGGCGCAATCAATAAGGCACTGCTGCTGGGCTGTGCCCTGGCAGAAGCAACCGCGATTTATGGTTTCGTTGTTGCACTGCTGATGGTAATTATGAAGTAAATATTATCCGGAAATATCGGATTGAAAGGTAGGAACTGAAAATGATGATTGGAGCAGGTATTGCTGTATTAACAGGCATCGGAGCCGGTTTTGGTATCGGTATCGCAACATCTAAGGCAGCAGAGGCGATTGCAAGACAGCCGGAAGCAGCCGGCGCAATTAACAAGGCACTGCTGCTGGGCTGTGCTCTGGCAGAAGCAACTGCTATTTACGGCTTCGTTGTTGCACTGCTGATGGTAATTATGAAGTAAGACCAATTTTTTCAGAACCTGTCTTCATAAGACACGTGTATACGCTTGTGAAAACAGGTTCTCAGAGAGCAGGCCTTGCATCGCCGCATGTGCAAAGGATGCCGGGGCATGACTCTTAAAATCTGAGAGAAAGGAGCACGGCTTTTTAAAGAAAGCTGTGAGAGCGGATATGTTAGAATTTGATGTTTGGACCATAGTGTTTTCCGTAATCAATATTCTCGTGCTGTTTTTCTTTCTGAAAAAATTCCTGTTTGGCAGAGTGAACGCAATGCTGGAAAAGCGCGCTGCTGCGGTACAGTCTGATATGGATCAGGCAAAGCAGAGCGTGAAGGAAGCAGACCAGCTCAAGAGCGACTATGAAGCAACACTTCGGGACGCAAAGCAGGAGGCAAAGCAGATTGTCACCACTGCGGAGCAGCATGCAAAAGAGCAGGGGAATGAAATCACTGCACAGGCGCAGGCACAGGCAGAATCCATCATGCAGGAAGCACAGAAGGAGATCGAGCGGCAGCGTCAGGATACGCTGAACGGCGTACAGAGCGAAATCGCCAGCCTGGCTCTGGCTGCTGCATCCAAGCTGGTGGAAAAGCAGGTGGACGACGACACAAACCGGGAACTGGTCAATGCGTTCCTTTCTGAGGAAGGGGTAGGAAAAGAATGAATCAGGCAGAAACATCCTATGCCACAGTGCTGCTGAACATGCCCCATGTTACAGAGGCTGTGCCGGATGCGGAAACCGCCTTTCAGACCTGCCCACAGCTGGTGGATGCACTGAGCAATCCTACAATCCCGGAGGCAGAAAAGTTCACAGTCATTGACCGGATTTTTCCGGAGAGTCTGCGGACGTTTTTGAAGGTGGTCTGCCGGAACGGCCAGATTCGCAGCATTTTGGATATTTTTTCAGAATATCATGCATTAGAGCGGCGGCAGAGAGATTGTGCTCATGCCGTGCTGGAATATGTGACACCGCTGACAGAAGCGCAGCTGGCAGCTATGAAAAAAATGATCTGCGCAAAAACCGGAAAGCCGCAGGTTCAGCTGGATCAGAAGCAGAACCCGGCTTTGCTGGGAGGCTTTATTTTGCACATCGGGGACGAAACGTATGACAGAAGCATGCGGACAACTGTCCGGAATTTGCAGAAGAGCCTGATACGGAGGTGAGGGTAAGACATGAGTACCATGAATGCAAGTGAGATTATATCCGTTTTAAAAAGCGAGATTGAAGACTTTGATAAAAAGTCGGGCGTGCAGGAAACCGGTACCGTTGTCCGTGTCGGTGACGGTATCGCCACAGTATTCGGCATGCAGCACGCCATGTACGGCGAACTGGTAGAGTTTGAGACTGGTGTCCGCGGCATTGTACAAAATCTGGAGGCAAAGACCATTGGTGTTGTTTTGCTCGGCAGTGATTACGGCATTACAGAAGGCACCACGGTAGTAAGAACCGGAAAGCGGGCCGGCATCGGCGTTTCCAATCAGATGATCGGCCGCGTAGTCGGCGCACTGGGAAATCCCATTGACGGCGGTGACCCCATTACCGCAGAGGACTACTTTGCCATTGAGCATGAAGCACCGGGCGTGGCTGCCCGTAAGTCGGTTAATGTGCCGCTTCAGACCGGTATTTTGTCTATTGACGCAATGTTCCCGATTGGACGCGGCCAGCGTGAATTGATCATTGGCGACCGCCAGACCGGTAAGACATCCATTGCCATAGACACCATTATTAACCAAAAAGGACAGGATGTCATTTGTATTTATGTGGCCATCGGTCAGAAGTCGTCTACGGTTGCACAGATCGTTTCGACACTGAAAAAGAATGGCGCAATGGATTATTCCATTGTTATGGCTGCGTCTGCCAGTGAACCGGCTCCGGTACAGTATATCGCACCTTATGCCGGCACTGCAATTGCAGAATATTTCATGAGCCAGGGAAAAGACGTTCTGATTGTCTATGATGATCTGTCCAAGCACGCGGTGGCATACCGTGCAATGTCCCTGCTGCTCCACCGTCCGCCTGGGCGTGAAGCGTATCCTGGTGACGTATTCTATCTGCACTCCCGTCTGCTGGAGCGCTCCTGCCGTCTGGACGATGCACACGGCGGCGGTTCTATTACCGCCCTGCCGATCATTGAAACCCAGGCCGGCGATATCTCCGCATACATTCCGACCAATGTTATCTCCATTACCGATGGTCAGATCTTCCTGGAATCTGAGTTGTTCAACTCCGGTATGCGCCCGGCCGTCAATGTCGGCCTGTCTGTATCCCGTGTAGGCGGTGCGGCACAGACTAAGGCAATGAAAAAGGTTGCCGGTCAGATGCGTGTGGATCTGGCACAGTTCCGGGAAATGGAAGTCTTTACCCAGTTCAGTTCTGATCTGGATCCGGCCACACAGGCAATGCTGGACCATGGCCATGTGCTCATGGAACTGCTGAAGCAGCCGCTGTATCATCCGCTGGCAATGTGGAAAGAGGTTGTGGTTCTGGCAGCTGCATCCAACGGCCTGCTGGACGATATCGATCTGTCGGCACTGCGTTCCTTCCGGGAAGGCCTGTCTGCCTATGTCAAGCAGAACGGCAGCGCAGTAATGGCAGAATTGCAGGAAAAGGGTACCCTCTCCGAAGAAAACATGAAGCAGCTGCTGGAGCTGATTAAAACCTATAAGAAGCAGGTGAACTGATTATGGGCAACATGCGTGAAATCCGGGATCGGATTAAAAGCATCAATGATATCATGAAAATCACCAACGCCATGTATCTGATCTCTTCTTCCAAGCTGAAAAAGGCGAAGAAGGATCTGGCAGCAACACAGCCCTATTTCAACAAGCTGGTTTATGCAATGCGAAGCATTCTGTCCCGTGCGCCGGATGACATCAACATGCGTTATTTTGACCGCCGGGAAGAGATCAAGCCGGAAGACCGCAAGGTTGGCTATATCGTCATCACTGCGGACAAGGGCATGTGCGGTTCCTATAACCACAATGTCATTAAGCTGACGGAAGAAAAGATGGCAGCCAGCAAGCACAGCAGCCTTTTTGTTATGGGACAAGTGGGCAGACTGTATTTCCAGCGCCGCTCTCATGCCGGAAAGCTGGATGTGGATGCAAAGTTCATTTTTACCACCCAGAATCCTACCTTGTATCGTGCCCGTCAGATTGCAGAACAGATGCTGAAGCTGTTTGAAGAAGAAAAACTGGACGATATTTACATGATTTATACCGATATGGTTTCTTCCATGGCGTTTGAACCGAAGATTCTACAGCTATTGCCCCTGGATGCAGAGCACTTTGTGCAGGAAAAGGGCGAAATTACACGTCACCACGAGGCGCAGTTTGTGCCGACACCGAACGTTGTAATGGAGCACCTGACACCGAATTTCATGAAGGGTATGATCTACGGCGCAATGGTAGAATCGTTTTGCAGTGAGCAGCAGGCCAGAATGTCCGCCATGGACTCTGCGACCACCAGTGCAAAGGATATGCTGCAAACCTTGTCTTTGCAGTATAACCGCGCCCGTCAGGCCGCTATCACACAGGAAATCACAGAGGTTGTGGGCGGCGCCAGCGGCTCTGCCCTGTAAGACAGCGGCTTGCGATTGGATGCAAATTGTGCCGGAACGGGGCGCGGCTTCGGCTCCGGCAGGAATATCATGTACGTAAAGTCGGCGGCGTTCTGCCGTCCGCCGTCGGAAAGGAATGATGATATGGAAAAGGGAAAAATCGTACAGGTCATCGGGCCGGTTATCGATGTAGAATTCCCGGGAAAACTCCCTATGATAAAGGATGCACTTACCGTAGAAAACGGCGGAAAGACCTGTGTTATGGAAGTTGCCCAGCACATGGGAAACGGCGTTGTCCGTTGTATCTGCCTGTCTTCTACCGAAGGCTTCGCAAAGGATATGGAAGTAACGGCTACCGGTTCCTGCATTAAGGTACCAGTTGGTACGGCTACCCTGGGCAGAATGTTCAATGTACTGGGAAAGCCGATCGATGAGGCCGGTGAGGTCAAGACAGACGAGTACTGGCCGATTCACCGTCCGGCACCTTCCTTCCGGGATCAAAGCCCGGTGGTTGAAATTCTGGAAACCGGAATTAAGGTTATCGACCTGCTGGCACCGTATGCAAAGGGCGGTAAGGTCGGCCTGTTCGGCGGCGCCGGCGTTGGTAAGACCGTCCTGATTCAGGAACTGATTCACAACGTTGCCACAGAGCACGGCGGTTACTCCATCTTTACTGGTGTCGGAGAGCGTTCCCGTGAAGGTAACGACCTGTGGAACGAAATGAAGGAATCCGGCGTTATTGAAAAAACTGCGCTGGTATTTGGCCAGATGAATGAACCGCCTGGGTCTCGTATGCGCGTGGCACAGACTGGTCTGACCATGGCAGAATACTTCCGGGACGAAAAGCACCAGGACGTGCTGCTGTTCATCGACAACATTTTCCGTTATGTACAGGCAGGCTCGGAGGTTTCCGCGCTGCTGGGACGTATGCCGTCTGCCGTAGGCTATCAGCCCACACTGGCAAACGAAGTGGGCGAGCTTCAGGAGCGAATCACTTCAACCAGAAATGGTTCTATCACATCTGTACAGGCCGTTTATGTGCCGGCAGATGACCTGACAGACCCGGCTCCGGCAACAACATTTGCCCACCTGGATGCCACTACCGTTTTGTCCCGTAAGATTGTAGAACAGGGTATTTATCCGGCTGTGGATCCGTTGGAATCCACCTCCCGTATTCTGGAGCCGGATGTAGTCGGCGAGGAGCACTACCGCGTTGCACGTAAGGTGCAGGAGCTGCTCCAGCGGTATAAGGAACTCCAGGATATCATCGCAATTCTGGGTATGGAAGAACTGGACGAGGACGACAAGCTGGCCGTATTCCGTGCCCGTAAGCTGCAAAAGTTCCTGTCTCAGCCGTTCCATGTTGCAGAAGTCTTTACCGGCCTGCCGGGTAAATATGTACCGCTGAAGGAAACCATCCGCGGCTTTAAGATGATTGTAGACGGTGAAATGGACGATTATCCGGAAAACGCCTTCTTTAATGTGGGCACAATTGATGAGGCAATCGCAAAAGCGCAGACCATGAAGGAAGCGTGAGGGATGCACTATGGAAAAGACATTTCAGCTGGAAATTCTGGCCTCTGACCGCCCGTTCTATGTAGGGCCTGCGGAGCATCTGGTGTTTCCTACCGTAGATGGTCTGGTGGGCATTCTGCCGGGACATGAGTCCATGGTAACGATTGTCAGCCCGGGCGAACTGAAATATCAGGTAGACGGCGTGTGGCGTTATGCTGCCATCAGTGAAGGATTTGCAGAAATCCGCCGGGACTATGTTCTGGTACTGGGCGATGCCATTGAACTGCCGGAAGAAATTGACGCAAAGCGTGCCGCAGAAGCCGCAGAGCGTGCAAAGGAGCGCTTGCTCCACAAACAGAGCATTATGCAGTATTATCACAGCCAGGCTGCACTGAATCGTGCCATGAACCGTCTGAAGGTTTCAAAGCGGCACAATCACGAAATATAAGCCACAGGCTGTACCAATGCAAAAAGAGCACCGCATTCCGGAAAAAACGGAGGCGCGGTGCTCTTTTTGGTTTTAAAGGCAAAGGGTAATTGCCGGGATCAGATTGCGGAGAATATCATACCCCAGGACAAGCCCAATTGTGAGAAACAAGAGCAGGTTGCTTCGGGGCAGAATGTGCCGCGGCTTTCCCAGGGCAAAGCAAATCAGCTCGCCATAAAGACACAGCAAAGCGGCGCATAGGGTGACAATCATGGGATTGTATCCTATGGAGCGCAGCACATGTCCGTGCAGCAGCGCGAGTACCGCACGGGTATTTCCGCAGGCTGGGCAGAGATAGCCGGTGACACGGTAGAAAATACAGGTGGGAAAATACTCCCAGTGCGCCAGGGCTTCTATCCGGCGGCGTAAGAAAAACGCCGCCGGACACAGCGCGCCGATTCCAATGGAAAAGATCTGTGCCAGGCGACGTTTGTTAAAATGCATGGGTGCAGTCTATGCAGATGGCTTACAGTTCCATCTTGCCTTCCAGATATGCAACCAGTTCATCAATCGGCATCCGTACCTGTTCCATGGTGTCACGGTCACGAATGGTGACGCAGTTGTCATTTTCCACGGTTTCAAAATCCACGGTGATGCAGAACGGTGTACCGATTTCATCCTGACGGCGGTACCGCTTGCCAATAGAACCAGTTTCGTCAAAGTCTACCGGGAAGTGCTTTGCCAGAACCGCATAAACTTCCCGTGCCTTTTCGCTGAGCTTCTTGGACAGCGGCAGAACAGCAGCCTTATACGGTGCCAGTGCCGGGTGGAAATGCATTACCACACGGGTATCGTTCTTTTCTGCGTCTACAACTTCTTCGTCATAAGCTTCTGTTACGATGGACAGGAACAGACGCTCTACGCCCAGAGACGGCTCAATAACATACGGAATATACTTGGTGTTGGTTTCCGGATCAAAGTATTCCAGAGACTTGCCGCTGTGCTCCTGATGCTGTGTCAGGTCATAGTTGGTTCTGTCCGCAACGCCCCACAGTTCGCCCCAGCCGAAGCTGAACTTGTATTCAAAGTCTGTGGTTGCCTTGGAGTAGAAGCACAGTTCTTCCGGATCGTGGTCACGCAGCCGCAGGTTTTCTTCCTTCAGACCCAGTGTCAGCAGGAAGTTCTTGCAGTAGCTGCGCCAGTACTGGAACCATTCCAGGTCGGTATCCGGCTTGCAGAAGAACTCCAGTTCCATCTGTTCGAATTCCCGGACACGGAAAATAAAGTTGCCCGGTGTGATTTCATTCCGGAAGGACTTACCGATCTGTGCTACGCCGAAGGGGAGCTTCTTCCGGGTTGTTCGCTGAATGTTGGCAAAGTTGACAAAGATGCCCTGTGCCGTTTCCGGACGGAGGTACAGTTCAGACTTCGAATCCTCAGTAACACCCTGATAAGTCTTGAACATCAGGTTAAACTGCCGGATGTCGGTAAAATCTGTTTTGCCGCAGTTCGGACACGGAATCTGCTTTTCCCGGATGTAATCCATCATCTGCTGATTCGTCCAGCCGGCCGGATTGGTGCCGTCAAAGTCCTCAATCAGATTGTCTGCCCGGTGTCTGGTCTTGCAGGACTTGCAGTCCATGAGCGGGTCAGAGAAGCCGCCCAGATGGCCGGAAGCCACCCAGGTTTCCGGGTTCATGATAATGGAAGCGTCCAGACCTACGTTGTAGGGGGATTCCTGGACGAACTTTTTCCACCAGGCGCGCTTGATGTTGTTTTTCAGTTCAACACCCAGAGGGCCATAGTCCCAGGAATTGGCCAGACCGCCGTAAATTTCAGAGCCAGGGTATACAAAGCCCCGGGATTTACAGAGGTCTACAATTTTATCCATGCTTTTTTCTTCATTGGTCAGCATTATGCATTCTCCCTTGTCGTAAATTAAATGCCGGAAATCGGCATCGTGATTCGCCTGGAAACGGATTTCTCCTGAAAAAGAAAACAGTTTCTGTCTATACGAATAGCTTCTTATATTGTAGCGGATAACCGGCAAAATGTCAAGCCCCTTCATCACGCCTTCAACCAATACAAGGCCATATTTTAAGAGTGATGAATGCAGCCTCCCCTGAAAGGGGTAACTCCCCACGGGGTGGGAGATGTCCCGAAGGGACAGGAGGACCGCTCAGTACGAGGGAACCGCCGTCAGGCGGTGGAAGGGTTTCCTACGTGAAATCTTTTTTGGAACGCCTTGGATTCATGCAGTTACGCCCTTCATCAGTGCCAGGCTATAACAAAAAACACTTTCGTAACAGCCTGTCAAAAACCACGTGACCAATCTCCTGGAAAAATCTAGTTTCCGCCTTGCAATTCCGGCAGAATTATGGTATACTATAGAGTGATAACGTGCTGGAGGTGAAGTAAATGGAGGAAGAAAAATTGGCACGGATCAACGAACTTGCGCGAAAATCCCGAACGCCTGAAGGACTGACGCCGGCGGAAAAAGAGGAGCAGAACGCGCTGCGTCTGGAATATCGGCAGGCTGTGGTCGGCAATCTGAAAGGACAGCTGGATCGCACTGTTATCATCCGGCCGGACGGTTCTTCTTATCGTCCGGCAGAGGAAAAGAAAAAGGCGGCCGATAAGGAAAAGTCTTAAAGCGTCCCTTCGGCCGTGTCCCGGAGCCGGAACGCAGCCGGAAAGAGCGTGTTCAGCGGATGCATGCCGTCTGCCAGAAGCACCGGGAAATCCGGCGGACAGAATTCTGACAGTACCTGGAGACAGGCACCGCAGGGGAGACAGGGCACCGTTTCTGCTGCATCGCGGCTGATACCGCCCACAATGGCAATTTCCTGAAAAGAACGGACACCGGCGGCAACTGCGCTGCAAACGGCACAGCGTTCCGCACAGATGGTCATAGAGTAGGAGGCATTTTCCAGATTGCACCCGGAAAAACGGCGGCCGTCAGCGGCAACCAGAACTGCCCCGACCTGGAAATGGGAATAGGGCGCATAGGCATGCTCTCTGGCTTCCAGCGCCTGTTCCAGCAGTGCTTTTTGTGCTTGTGTCATCATGGAAGTAAGTCCTTTCCGGAGCGCATTGTCTCATTTGGAGAAAGATACGCTCCTGTCATATTTGTAGTTGCTTTGCAAAAAAAGCGAAGCCTGTGACAGACTCCGCTTTTTCTCCGGGATTTTTTTGCCGGGTTTATTTCTGGATCATAGCCAGTGTATCACGGGCAATGAGCAGCTCTTCATTAGTGGGGATAACCCATACTTCTACCTTGGAATCCGGGGTGGAAATCTTCTTGAGTTCACCCTTGAAGTTGTTGACATCCTTGTCGATCTTGATGCCCAGGTATTCCATGTTTTCACAGACCTCTTCCCGGCAGTTCGGTGCATTTTCGCCGATGCCGCCGGTAAAGATAACCGCATCCAGGCCGTTCATGGCAGCTGCATAGGCACCAATATCCTTCTTGATATCGTATACCAGCATGTCCTTTGCCAGGATTGCGCGCTTGTCGCCAGCTTCTGCTGCTGCGGTGATGTCGCGGAAGTCAGAGGAATTTCCGGAGATACCCAGCATACCGGACTTCTTATTCATATAAGTGTCCATTTCAGAAACACCAAAGCCGTGCTTTCCGGCAACATAAGTAACAGCGGACGGGTCAACCGCGCCGCAGCGTGTGCCCATGAGTACGCCGTCCAGCGGTGTGAAGCCCATGGTAGTATCCATAGACTTTCCGTCCTGTACTGCGGTGATGGAAGAACCATTGCCCAGGTGGCAGGAAACAACCTTCAGATCCTTCAGGTCTTTGCCCATTACTTCTGCCAGCTTTGCGGTAACGAACCGGTGAGAAGTACCGTGGAAGCCATACTTCCGCACATGGTACTGCTCATAGTCCTCATACGGGAAGCCGTACATAAAGGCCTTCTGCGGAATGGTCTGGTGGAATGCAGTGTCGAATACAACGACCTGGGGTACATTCGGCATAACCTTCCGGCATGCCCACAGTGCCAGTGCATGGCCGTGGTTGTGTACCGGTGCCAGCTCCCGGAGTTCGTCGATCTTGTCGATGATTTCATCTGTAACCAGTGTGGTCTTGGTGAATACCTCGGCACCCTGTACGACCCGGTGGCCGACAGCAGAGATTTCATCCATGCTGGAAATGACAGCGCCTTCTCCGGTGGTGAGTGCCTTTACCAGACGCTCAAATGCTTCTGCGTGGGTGGGGAATGCACAGTCTTCTTCTACCTTTACGCCAGCGGCGGTCTTGTGGCTCAGATGACCATCGATGCCGATACGGTCGCAGTTGCCCTTTGCGATAACAGACTCATCCTTCATATCGATGAGCTGGTACTTCAGGGAGGAGCTTCCGGCATTTACAACTAGAATAATCATAAGGGGTTTTTCTCCTTTTCTTTTTTACGGCTTTGCCGGGAACCGCAGTTCCGGCGGCGGATACCGTTTCATGATGTTTATGGACACAGCTTTTGTGTCCATCCATATATTATTATAAGCCTTTTTGCGGAAAATGCAAGAGGTTTGCAGAAATTCGGAGACGAATTCTGTAAATTTTACATTTCCCGCACATCTTTTTGGAGGATTTTATATGAAAATCAGTGGTATTATCTGCGAATACAATCCCCTGCACAATGGCCATCTGTATCATCTGAGCCAGGTGCGGGAAGGCGGCGCAGACGGCATTGTTGCCGTTATGAGCGGAAACTTTGTGCAGCGCGGCGATGCGGCAATTCTGGACAAATTTACCCGTGCCAGACTGGCAATTCAGGCAGGGGTAGACCTGGTGCTGGAGCTTCCGGTTCCGTATGCCCTGGCACCGGCAGAAAACTTTGCTATGGGCGGCGTGGCACTGCTCACGGCGCTGGGAAATGTGGACGAGATCTCCTTCGGCAGTGAATCCGGGGACATTCAGCTTCTGGCACAGGCCGCCGAGGCATGCAATATCTGCAAGACGGAATATGCCGATGTAATGGACGATTTTCTGCGCTCCGGTTATTCCTATCCGGAGGTACTGTCCCAGATGGTGAGCCAGCTGTATGATGAGGAAACCGCGGCAGTTCTGCGTCAGCCCAATAACACGCTGGCCATTGCCTATCTGAATGCTATGGAAGAGCTGGGCAGTCCGCTCCATCCGGTGACCATTCGCCGCCGGGGCGCCGGACACAACAGCCAGCAGCCCACGGAAAATACCGCCAGCGCCACCTATATCCGGCAGTTCTTTGCCGAGGGCGGTGACTGCCGCCGGATGATGCCGTCTTATTCCTGGCATGCGCTCCGGGAAGCGGATGCAGAGGGACATATCGGCTCTATGGAATACTTAGAGCGTCTGATTCTGTACAAACTGCGCACCACCGATCCGGACGAAATGCACAACATTGCAGAAATCGGCCAGGGGCTGGAATACCGGCTCTATAAGGCAAAGCGTGCCGCATCCCTGTCGGAACTGCTCCGTACCATTCAGACAAAGCGCTATCCCATGGCACGGCTGCGCCGGATTCTGCTGCATCTGCTGCTGGACATCCGCACAGAAGATATGCAAAAGCTGCCGCCTTATGGCCGCGTTCTGGCATTTAATGATATGGGCCGCCAGATTCTCCGGGAATCCAAGAGCATGCGCACCATTCCGTTCTCTCACTCGCTGGCAGAGCTGGCAGAAACCAGCGCAGATGCCGGACGCTGTGCGGCACTGGAATCCCAGTCTACGGATATCTATCAGTTGTCCCGAAAGAAAATCGGCCAGGGCGAATCCGACTTCCGCCGCCACATCACACCGGTGCGCCGCCGGGCAACTGGCCGGGATGCCGAGCAGGAGGCGCAGGGATAATACATCATGAAGATAGATTCACCGCAAAAGCGCAGCTATCAGCAGAAAATCCGCCGGCGGAACCTGGTGCTGGCGCTGCTGCTGTTGCTGCTCATTGCCACAGTGATTTTCTTTTTCTGCGGCGGAGACGAAAACGAGAAAAAGTCGAAAAAAAGTATTTCTGTAGGGGCATCTGCTACGGCCGCGGCAGTGACAGATGCTGCACAGACAATTTTGACCACAACCACGGCTATGACGCTGCCGACTGAGCCAGAAGTGCTCTCCACAGACAGCTGTGAACTGGCCGTAACACCGGTGCTTCAGAATCCGGAGCTGCCCACCGGGTGTGAGATTACTGCGCTGACCATGGCGCTGAACTATGCTGGATATCCGGTGGATAAGCTCACCATGGCAGACCAGTACCTCATTCGTTCCGACCCTTACCTTACCACGTTTGGAGAAGCCTTTGTCGGTTCTCCCCATGATTCCACAGCCTGGGGCTGTTATGCGCCGGTAATCCGGCAGACAGCTGAAAAGTATATCGCTGCCCAGGGCGGCACGGAACTGGTGCAGGATCTCACCGGGTGTTCTCTCAAGACCCTGCTGGCAGAGGTGGCAAATGGCACGCCGGTAGTCACCTGGGTCACCATCGGGATGACCACCAACGTGACGGAACGCTACTACTGGACAACGGAAAAGGGTGAGGATGCCGTGTTCCTGATCAATGAGCATTGTGTCCTGCTGACGGGGTATGATCTCTCCCGGAATATAGTCATTGTCTGTGACCCTCTGGAGGGGCGCATGGAATATGATATGGATATATTTGAAGACCGGTACCAGCGCGTGTATGAGCAGGCGGTTGTGATTCGGCAGACAACAGAAAATGCAGAGGCTGCGGCCTCTTAACCGAAAAAACGGTGTGTATTAGAAAAAATACACACCGTTTTTCTTTTTGGATCAATGGAATGTGCACTCAGGCTTCTTCCTGCATGGCCTGTACTGCATCATAGAGCTGGCTCTTGCGATAGCCGGTTTCTGCGGCGACAAGCTTGCAGGCCTGTGTCAGCTTCTGGCCGTCCCGGACGTACTGCTGCACCATGGCGGCAGCGGCTTCCAGAGAGAGGAATTCCTGCTGCTTCGGGGGAGCGCCGGCCACTACCAGCACAAATTCGCCCCGGGGCGGTACTTCTGCATAGTGGGCAATGGCCTCGCGCAGTGTGGTGCGCCGTACCTCTTCATGAAGCTTGGTCAGTTCCCGGCAGAGGGAGAGACAGCGGTCTTCGCTGAATACCGCTGCCATATCGGACAGGGTGCGGCAGAGCTTGTGGGGGGCTTCATAAAAGATCATGGTGCGCATTTCCTCCCGGAGACTCTCCAGATGCGCCATGCGCTGGTTCTGGTTGACGGACAAAAAGCCCTCAAATGTAAAGCGCGCCGTGTGCTGTCCGGAAATGGCCAGTGCTGCAATGGCCGCAGAGGGGCCGGGAACAACCTCCATGGGAATTCCCAGGGTGTGGCAGAGCTTTACCAGCGGTTCGCCTGGGTCGGAGATGCACGGCATGCCGGCATCGGTGACAACGCCGCAGGATTCGCCGGCCAGAATGCGGTCTGCAATGCTCTGTGCCACAGTCTGGCCGCTGTGCTCGTGATAGCTGACTGTAGGAGTGTGGATATCATAGTGGGACAGCAGTTTTCGGGTGACACGGGTGTCCTCTGCCGCTAAAAAGTCCACTTCACCCATCAGGCGCAGCTGGCGCATGGTGATGTCCTCCAGATTGCCGATGGGGGTGCCGATAATATAAAGCGTTCCGCTCATACAGAATGACTCCTTTCCAGGTGCCTGAAAAACAGACACAGGGGGTTAGTTGTGGTGTTCTTCTACCAGGTTGCTGATCCAGACACCCTTCTGAATCAGGATGTATCCGATCAGCAACTTCAGGATATCTGCCGCCTGGACAATGGCATAAATGCCCAGTATCGGCAGCCTCGTAAATTGGCACAGCAAAAGGGCAGCGGGCAGGGGAATTATCCAGGTGAAAACACTGTCGAACAAGAAGGTGATCATGGTCTTTCCGCCGGAACGCAGGGTGAAGTACAGAGCGTTCAAAAAGCCCTGTACCGGAAAGAATACCGCGGTAATGATAATAAACCACTGTCCGTAGCGGCGCACTTCGTCTGTGGTGTCATAGAGCAGGGGAAATCCGTGGGAAACGGAAACCAGAATCACAGTCAGCAGCAGACAGACACCGCCGGTAAACCACATAAGGCTAAAGGAATCCTTCTTCGCCTTTTCATATTCAGAAGCACCCAGTGTCTGACCAATGAGAATGCCCACCGCAGAGCCAAGTGCTACGAATACCACGTTCAGCAGGTTGCAGATGGCGTTGGAAATATTCAGCCCGGCTACAATTTCCAGCCCTCTGGTGGAATAGCACTGTGTCAGTGCCGCAATGCCGGCAGACCACAGCAGTTCGTTGCAGAAGATGGGAAGCCCCTTCCGGATTACCTTTCCTGCCAGTTCCTTCGGAATGCGCAGCGTGCGGTAAATGCCCCGGAGAAAGACGTGCTTTTTCTGTGCGGCGTGTGACCAGACCACAACAATTGTCATTTCGGCCACACGCGCCAGAACTGTGGCAATTGCAGCACCCCGGACACCCAGCTTCGGCATGCCGCAGTTGCCGTAGATAAGCATGTAGTTGAGTACAATGTCTACCACAACCGAAGCAATGCCGCCCACCATGGGCTTTACGCTGCTGCCGGTTTCCCGGAGACTGGTGGCATAGACCTGGGTCAGAACAAAGAAGGGCAGTCCGATCAGCATGATGTGCAGGTACTGCCGGGCGTAGTCCATGGTGAGGGCAGCGTCTACCGTGGCGCTTTCTCCGTGGAGATAGAGCCCAATCAGTGCCTGGTCGCCCAGCAGGAATACGGCCAGGCCGCCAAGCAGACAGACCAGACTCATCCACAGCTTAATGCGAAACGTACTCTGAAAGCCCTGCATGTTTCGCTGTCCGTAATACTGTGCGCCGTAGATACCGGGGCCGGCCAGACAGCCGAAAATCGCCAGGTTAAAGACAAAAATCAGCTGGCCGGCGATGGAAACCGCTGTCATGGCCTCGGTGCCCTGGCTGCCGATCATGATATTGTCGATCAGGCTTACCATATTGGTAATACCGTTTTGAATCATCATGGGAACCGCCAGCATCAGTGCGCGTTTATAAATGGGATTTTTCAATGGAATTCCTCCTTCGGATTGGGATTTTCCCTTCCGAGCCTGCGCTGCATCCTATGGGGATCGTCTCCGGAAGCGCGTGATGCTGGCTGCATGTGCTCTTAGAGCTTGTATTCATAGGAAATATATGCGGATTTTCGAGCAAATTTTTTTGCAGACAAGGCAAAAATTTGCAGGCATACTTTCGTATGGCAAGAATTTTTAACGCAGTATGCAACAAAATTTGCCGAAAAGACGTAGATAGACGCCTATGAACACGAGCTATTAGGGAATTCGGGTTGTTACGGCGTTTCCGTCTGCAATAATCCGCGTGGGCAGAACGTTGAGGAAGGGCTTTCCGCCGCTTCTGCCCTCCAGCAGGAAGAGCCAGGGCTGTGCGTCCCCGGACTTCGCCACAAATTGCAGCCGTTTGGGTTCAATGCCATTTTGCCGCATGGCGTCGATGCAGTCTGCCAGGCGCTCCGGCCGGTTGCAGATGCAAAGCCTGCCGCTGAATTTCAGCAGTTTTTTGGCAGCGCCGCAGATGTCGTAGATGTTGCATAGAATTTCGTGTCGGGCAATTTTCTGTGCGGTGACCTGGCTTTCGATTCCGGCCTGCCATGCCTTATAGGGGGGATTGCAGGTGACCAGATCCAGCTGTCCCAGGGGCGCGCCGTCCCAGAGTGTTTTGAGATCGGCGCAGACGGGATGCAGCACGGAGTGGATTTGTGTGCTTCTGGCAATGCCCTGCTGCATCTGGGCGATGGCTTCCGGCTGGATGTCAACGCCGTAGATTTCCGCCGGGGCATCTGTGCGCTGCATCAGCATAGGAATAATGCCGCAGCCGGTGCCCAGGTCGCAGACCCGGTCTTTTTTGCGGTAGCCGGAAAATTCAGCCAGCAGGACAGCATCCGTGCCGAAGCGGTGCAGGGCACTTTTGCAGACAACAAGACCGTCTGCAATATCTTCATAGGACAGATCTGACATAGTGGAGAAAACCTTCCTTTCTGAGAACCCGTCTTCACAGGCGGATACACGTGTTTTGTGAAGACAGGTTCTGAAAATGATAGCGGTGCGCTTATACGCCGCGCAGCATGGGCTTCAGCTCCAGGAGATCCCGGATGTGCACAGTGGCTGTTGCACAGATTTCCGGCCAGACGGCGGCACTTTCCGGGTCGTATACGCCCACGGTGAAAAAACCGGCGGCTTTTGCCGTTTGCAGGGCATATAAAGAGTCTTCCGCCACGGCAATCTGGCGTTTTCCCAGATGCAGCTTCTGCGCCCCCAGACGGAAGATATCCGGCTGGGTTTTCGGTGCGCCGGCATCCTGTTCCGTGAGGAGAAACTGCACACGTTCCCACAGTCCCAGACGCTTTAGCGCCGCCTGTGCCAGTTCGCCGTAGGTGGCGGTGGCAACGCCGTAGACCATGCCCTGATGATCCAGCCAGTCCAGAAATTCCGGTACATGGGGCTTTAACGGGAGCAGGTGACAGTATTCCTCTTCTACCATGTCCGCAACCTGTTTTGCAATCTGTTCCGGTGTGGCAGGCAGCTGGAATTCCGTCACAAAAAATTGGGAGAACTCTTCAATGGACATGCGCTGTACCCGTTCGGAGAGATCGGGGGTCACTTCTTTTCCGTAGTAGGCCATAAGCTTGTGATCTACCTGCTTCCACATGCCGGTAGAGTCCAGCAGCGTGCCGTCCAGGTCGAAAATGATGCCTTGCAGGGTGTTGTGTTCCATGGTAAAATCCTTTCATAACAACAGCGGTCAGCACACTGGCTCACCGCTGTTTTCCCTTTGTACAATAAAAGATATGCTTTTTTGCCGCTTCCCCAGCGTCAGAACAGATGCTTAGATCTTGCTGAACCGGGGCTGGTTGTCATGGGCAGTCCCTGTGAAGATGGACTTCGGCATTGCCCAGACGCTGCCGTCCTGTTCCTTCCGGTATACCACCAGCTCTTCCTGGGTCTCTGCGTGGCGTGCCGCAGCCTGGAGCAGTACGCAGACAGAGCCGTCCAGAACATCCCGGTACCGTGCGCCCTCTTCCAGCGGAGTAGGCTCCGGAACAGCAACTGCTTCCTGTACCGGTTCAGTCTGGTTGACGATATCATCCTCTACCAGAATCATGGAGGAGAATGGTGCCATGCGAATCCATGCGCCGCCGTTTTCCACCTGTGCCGGCTGGCCACTGATGACATCTACCAGAGACGGCACGTGGGTGCCGAAGCGGAACTCGCTGGGGCAGTCCTCCAGGTTCAGGGCAACATAAACGGTTCTGCCGTCCTGTTCCTTGGCAAACAGCAGCTGACGGTTCCGGACTTCTACGGTGTAGTAGGAACCGGTGCGCAGTGCCGGATATGCGTGATAGATTCTACCCAGCTTTACCAGATGGCGGTACAGATCCAGATTGCCGCTGCGGTTCAGCTCGTCCAGATCCAGGCAGGGACGCAGGCCGTCATCCGAGTTGTTCTCGTGCCGTCCCATGACGCCGTATTCACTGCCGTAGTAAACAGACGGGATACCCGGCATGCAGTACATCAGCGTGTAGCACAGGGGCAGATACCGCTGATCAGCCAGCGTGCTGGCCAGACGGTTAACATCGTGGTTGTCTACGAAGTTATACAGCGCAGTGCCCTGATAGATGCCGCCGTTTCCGAACTGGCGGTTGATGCTGTAGTTGATTTCAAAATAGTTTTTGTCATTGTGGGAGGAGTAGATGCCCTTATAGCACTCATAGTTTGTAACGCTGTCCAGCATCTCCGGGTTTGCCCAGCGCTTGTAGTCGCCGTGGATGATCTCACCCATGAGCCAGAATTCCGGATTGCGTTCCTTGCAGAAATTATGGATGCGGCGGAAGAAGTCAAAGTCCACGCAGTCTGCGGCATCAAAGCGAATGCCGTCAATGTGGAACTCGTCCATCCACATGCCTACGGCATCGATCAGATAGTCACACACGTGCCAGTTTTTCAGATTCAGCTTTACCAGGTTGTAGTAGCCGTTCCAGCCCTCGTACCAGAAGTTGTCGCCGCAGGGGCTTTGTCCGCCGAAGTTCAGGCCGGCGAACCAGTCGCAGTACTCCGAAGCCTGTCCCTTTTCCTGTACGTCCTTAAATGCCCAGAAGTTCCGTCCCACGTGGTTGAATACGCCGTCCAGGATAACGCGGATGCCGTTCTTGTGCAGTTCGTCACAGATGTGGGCGAACATCTCGTTGGTGCCCAGTCTGCGGTCAATGATGCGGTAGTCTGTGGTGTCATAGCCGTGCTCTACGGATTCGAACACCGGGCCGAAGTAAACGGCATCTACACCCATTTCCTTCAGGTGGGGAATCCAGTCCAGTACCTTTTCCAGTCGGTTTACCGGCTCGCCGCCCTCGTTGAACTTCGGTGCGCCGCAGAATCCCAAGGGATAGATGTGATACATCACTGCATTTTCATACCAATTCATTTTCTTTTCCTCCTGCTTCTCTTAGAACCTGTCTTATGAAGACAGGTTCTTATATTTTCCGGAAAGCGCCAGCGTTATTTCACAGAGCCTTCCAGATAATAGGTAGCTTCCATGTCTGCCACATTGACCGCCAGTGCCAGGGGAAACATTTCCAGCGCTCTGCCAATGTTGTTTTTGTCCTCATTGCCGGAAAAGCCCATGTGATACCGGATTGCAAATGCTTCATCCCGGGTGAGCCGCATAAAGCTCTGAATCATGTACACGGATTTTTCTCCGTGCCCATAGGGCAGGGTGTCCCGGATGGTGTAATAGGGGACGCGTTCCCATGCGCCCTGTTCATTTTTAGCATTGCGGTAGTCTACTGCATAAAAGCCTACCTTGCAGATATCATGGAGCAGTGCGGTCACTGCAATGGTTTCCGGAGAATAGTCCATGCCGTACAGCTCTTTGGTGCGCGGTCTGGCCAGATAGTCCTTGAGACACTCGTAGACATTCAGGCTGTGTTCCACCAGACCCCCTTCATAGGAGCCGTGAAACCGGGTGCTGGACGGTGCTGTGAAAAAGTCACTGGCATCTGAATCCAGCCATTCCAGAAGACGGTCTGCGCCCCGGCGTGTAATATTTTCCTGATAGACGGCAATAAATTCTTCTCGTTTGGTCATAGAAGCCACCCCCCTTTTCCTGTCTATTATACCACAGGATGGAAACATTGGCAAGCTGAAAAAGCACATGTCAGAGAAAAAATTTGTTTTTGGGAGGCTTTTTGCATATCTGAACAAATCCGGCCCCATTTGTGCGGAACATGCAAACAGGAGCCGGACTGCCGTTTCTGTTGCGTTCTGTAAAAGATAACGCACAGCAGCGCAAAGTGTGACAGCTTGCGGTTTCACCAAAAATGTGGTATACTATCTTAGTAAGCCGACACTAACTCGAAAGGGGTAACACTATGACAAATACAAAGATCAAACCGGAACTCAACGGCGTGGCGGAAACCATGCTCCTGACCTTTTATGCAAGAGCGCAGTATTCCAAATCACCGAAGCATGCCTTTTATGATGCCAAGGCGGTGGAGCTGGTGGAACGGCTGGACTACGATTTTTCCAGGGCATCAAAAGATACTGCCATGGGCAGCGGCACAATTGCCAGAACCATTGTATTCGACGAACTGGTACAGGCATTTTTGCAGCAGCACCCGGATGCCACAGTTGTAAACATTGCCTGCGGACTGGACACCCGGGTGTATCGTATGGACAACGGGCAGTGCATCTGGTACAATCTCGACCTGCCGGAAACCATCCACGTCCGGGATCAGATTTTTCAGGAGCAGGGGAGAATCTCTACCGTGGGCAAGTCCGTGCTGGATCCCACCTGGCCGGAAGCGATTGCCAGACGCGGCACCATGCTGTTTGTGATCGAAGGCCTGTCCATGTATCTCCAGCCGGAAGAGGTGGCACAGATGCTTCGCATTATTCATGACAACTTCGAGAACGCCTATGTGATGCTGGAAACCACCTCGCCGTTCTGGGTGCAGAAGCAGTCCATTGAAAAGTCCGTCCAGGAGACAGGCGCAGTCTTTACCTGGGGCGTGAACCGCTTTTCCGAGATGCAGGAGCTTGCGCCGGGCTTCCATGGGGTCAAGGACGATAACATCCTCCGGGGCATGGCAAAGCTGTATCCGGTCTACCGGCTGGTTTCCTGGGTGCCTCTGGTAAAAAACATGGCAGAAAAGATTCTGGTTTTCCAAAAAGACTGAGCGTCTGGTGCATGTCTGCTGTTATTTCCACAGTTCTCCCGAACTTTCCACTTTGTTTTCCACAACTTGTGGAAAACAAAAATCCCGTTTTTTCCGTAAGATCCCCGGATATGATTACAATAATTACACAATTCAGGGATTCGCAGAAGAATGTCCGGCGGAAAACCGGAAAAAATATCAGGCATTCCTGCCGGGTTTTCCTCAGATTGTGGAAAACTCTGTTGAAAAGTTGGGGAAATACTGGGGAGTAATTTTGTCGAACCGGGAAAAAGCATGGAAAATCAAAGCGGATCGGATTCGTGGAAATGTGGAAAATGCATAAACCGCCGCAAAGGGGGCATGACTAAGAACAGACCGGATTTTCTGTTTCCTGCGGAATTTTCGCAGAATGCAGAGCCGTGTCTGGGAAAGCAAAGAAATCTGGGGCAATACCGCAAAAGGACTGCCCGAAAAGCCGGATTGGCACAGTCTTTGTGCGGTATTGTCCCAGGAAAGCGCATTTGTCTGGATTTTTTATATGCAGGCAGATCTGAAAGCATGCGAGGTGAATCATATGAAACAGCCAACACGTATTTTAGCCCTTGCCGCAGCATTGGTTCTGAGCGGTTCTGCTCTGACCGGATGCGGAGAAAAGGCGGATTCTTCCCGGGAGGATTCCGGCAGCGTAACGGAGTCCTCTGCACACACAGAGGAGCAGGACGCAAAGGATGACCTGAAGGACATGGTAACCGATGCAGAGGACGGCGTACGGGATCTGGTAACGGATGCAGGCGATATGGCAAAGGATGCCGGAGACGCCGCAGGAGACGTGGTAAAGGATGCCGGCGATGCTGTAAAGGACGCAGTAGACGACGACAGCAGCAAGACCACTTCGGACGAGCGCTGAATCCAGATTATAAGAACTTGTCTTCACAAGCGTATACAAGTGTCTTTTCGGCAAATTTTGCTGCATACTGCGTGAAAAATACTTGCCGGGCGGACAGCCCGCCTGCGTATTTTTGCCTTGTCTGCAACAAAATTATGCTCAAAAATCCACATATATTTCTTGTGGAGACAGGTTCTAAAATCACAGATACCGCAAAAAGGACTGCTGCCAGAGCCGGCAACAGTCCTTTTTCTTTTTGCGTTACGCTTCAAAGCGCCGCTTTAATTTTTCAAAGAAGTTCTGACGCTTCGCCTGGTTTTTTTCTTCCAGACAGTCATCAAACTTTTTCAGCAGTTCCTTCTGCTGTTTGGTCAGCCGCTTCGGCACTTCTACAACAACTGTAACATACTGATCGCCGTAGGATTCCCGGCCTAAATACTTTACGCCTTCGCCCCGGAGACGGAACTTTGTACCGCTCTGTGTGCCTTCCGGAATCTCATATTCTACCTTGCCCTTGATGGTAGGCACGGTCACCTTATCACCCAGGACAGCCTGTGCATAGGAAATCGGAATCTCACAGAAGATATCGTTGCCGCTGCGGGTAAAGAGTTCATGGGGCCGAACGGTAACGGAAACGTTCAGATCTCCGTTCGGGCCGCCGTTCAGTCCGGCATCCCCCTGTCCGCTGACGCGGAGAATCTGTCCGTTGTCGATTCCGGCCGGAATCTTGAGTTCAATGTCTGTAGTGACGCGCTGGCGGCCGCTGCCCCGGCACTTACTGCACGGATTGGTGACAATCTTGCCCTTGCCGCCGCACCGCGGGCACACCTTTGTAGTAGAGATAACGCCAAACGGTGTCCGCTGGTTTACCCGGACAGAGCCCTGTCCGTGACACTCAGTACAGCTGCTGGTTTTGGTGTTGGCATCTGCGCCGGTGCCGCTGCACTGATCGCATTTTACCATATGGGTGACGCGCATTTTCTTCTTTGCACCCTTGCAGGCTTCCATAAAGTCAATGGTCACATTGGCATTGACATCGCCGCCCCGGTGGGGGGCATTTGCGCTGGAAGCGGTGCTCCGGCCGCCGCCGAAACCACCGAATCCGCCGCCGAAAATGCTGTCGAAAATATCGCCTACATCTCCAAATCCGCCGAAACCACCAAATCCGCCTGCACCTGCGCCGCCGCCATAGTTGGGATCTACGCCGGCATGGCCGAACTGATCATAGCGTGCCCGTTTTTCAGAATCCGAGAGCACCTCATAGGCCTCGTTGATTTCCTTGAACTTTTCAGCTGCTTCCTTGTCATCCGGGTGCAGATCGGGGTGATATTTCCGGGCCATGCTTTTAAAGGCTTTCTTGATTTCGTCCTCAGAAGCACCTTTTTTCAGCCCCAGCACTTCATAATAATCCCGTTTTTCTGCCATGTCTGCTGGCTCCTTTCTGAAAAGCAGCCTTACAGAATCGGACTGCTCGTGATACAGCGATGCCGGGACAAGCCGAAGCCTGCCCCGTCACCGTGTTCAGAAGCGCTGCGGCTTGTTTGCGGCAGCGGCTCCTGAAAATTTATGCCGGTTTCTCACACACTGCGGTGCAAGAACACCTTTGATTTTTTAGACTTCCTTAAAGTCAGCGTCTACAACACCGTCATCGTTGCCGCCGCCGTTGTTCGGAGCGCTGCCGCCGCCGAATCCGGCACCTGCGCCGCCCATGTTCGGATCTGCGCCCGGCTGACCGCCGTTCTGCTGATACATCTTGGAGGACAGTGCATAGAATGCCTGCTGGAGTGCGTCAGACTTTTCCTTGATTGCTGCGCTGTCGCTGCCGCCCAGAGCGGATTTCAGATCAGCGATCTTGGCTTCAATGTCAGACTTATCCGCAGCGTCTACCTTGTCACCAAATTCCTTCAGTGCATTTTCGCACTGGAAGCACAGACTTTCTGCATTGTTCTTGGTGTCCACGTCTTCCCGGCGCTTCTTATCCTCTTCGGCATACTGTTCTGCTTCCTTGACAGCCTTGTCGATATCATCCTTGGACATGTTGGTAGAAGCAGTGATTTTGATATCCTGTTCCTTGCCGGTGCCCAGATCCTTTGCAGTAACGTGTACAATACCGTTCTGGTCGATATCGAAGGTTACTTCGATCTGCGGTATTCCTCTCGGAGCCGGAGCGATGCCGTCCAGACGGAAGGTGCCCAGCTGCTTGTTATCCTTGGCAAATTCACGTTCACCCTGGAGGACAACGATATCTACCGCAGACTGATTGTCAGCAGCGGTGGAGAAGATCTGGCTCTTCTTGGTCGGGATTGTGGTGTTCCGCTCAATGATCTTGGTGCAGACACCGCCCATGGTTTCCAGACCCAGAGACAGCGGTGTAACGTCCAGCAGCAGCAGACCGTCCTTGACGTCGCCGCCCAGGACGCCGCCCTGATATGCGGCACCCAGTGCTACACATTCATCCGGGTTGATGCCCTTGAACGGTTCCTTGCCCAGCTTCTGGCGAACTGCTTCCTGTACAGCCGGGATTCTGGAAGAACCGCCGACCATCAGGATCTTGTTCAGTTCAGAAGCAGACAGGCCGCTGTCAGACAGAGCCTGCTGAACCGGGCCCATAGTTGCATCTACCAGATCCTTGGTCAGTTCATTGAACTTTGCAACAGTCAGGTTCATATCCAGATGCTTTGCACCAGTTGCGTCTGCGGTGATGAACGGGATGTTGATGTTGGTTGTGGTGGTGGAGGACAGTTCGATCTTTGCCTTTTCTGCGGCATCCTTCAGACGCTGTACTGCCATCTTGTCAGCAGAGAGGTCAATGCCTTCGGTCTTCTTGAATTCATCTACCATCCAGTTGATGATTCTCTGGTCGAAGTCATCGCCGCCCAGACGGTTGTTACCGGCAGTTGCCAGTACCTGCTGTACGCCGTCACCCATCTCAATGATAGAAACATCGAACGTACCGCCGCCCAGGTCATATACCATAACTCTCTGGTCGTCTTCCTTATCAATACCGTAGGAAAGTGCAGCAGCAGTCGGCTCATTGATGATACGCTTTACATTCAGGCCTGCGATCTGTCCTGCGTCCTTGGTTGCCTGCCGCTGAGAGTCTGTGAAGTATGCCGGAACGGTGATAACGGCTTCTGTTACCGGCTGTCCCAGATATGCTTCTGCATCTGTTTTCAGCTTTTGCAGGATCATTGCAGAAATTTCCTGCGGTGTATACTTTTTATTGTCGATTGCAACCTTATAATCGCTGCCCATGTGACGCTTGATTGAAGAAATCGTGCGCTCCGGGTTTGCAATTGCCTGCCGCTTTGCAGTCTGGCCTACCAGACGCTCGCCAGTCTTGGAGAAGCCGACAACAGACGGTGTTGTTCTTGCACCCTCTGCGTTCGGGATGACAACTGCGTTGCCGCCTTCCATAACAGCGACACAAGAGTTTGTTGTACCCAGGTCAATACCAATAATTTTTCCCATAGTAATCTCTTCCTTTCTCTATCTCCGTCCGATTTTTTCCGGACGGGCAGATTTCATACATTTTATTTTAACTGTCCTTTCGGACAGGGATTTTAGAGCATCAGTTCCTGCCGCAGTGCGGTCAGCTCTGTTTCTGAAAATCCGGTCTGTGTGCCCTGTGCATCGGTGCGGGAAGCATCCACCCGGTAGAGGAAGGTGCTGTCCGTGGTGATGCCGCAGAGCATGCTGCGCTGCTGTGCCGTATCGGTTATGATGCAGCAGCCCTGATCCACTGCCGAGGCCAGCGTATAGCCGCCTGCCGTCTGGAAAAAGTCCTGAAAGCCTTCTTCCGCAGAGGTGTAGGAGTTCAGAAAATACACCTGAATTTCTACAGTCTCTGTACCGGCCTGTGCATCCTCCCGGCTGAACTGCTGGGTGTAAAACGGCGTTTTTTCATCTGCCAGGAGAAGAATCTGCTGTAGATTCCACTGCGCGGTAAAGCTTTCCGGCGGCTCATAGAGGAGCACCTCCGGATACTGTTCTGCCATGGCAGCTTCAAAATCCAGACTGGATGCAAAAACCTGAATGTTGTCTCCGGAGCCGTCAGCACCTGTGGTTTCCTCCGGTGCATCAGCCACGGATTCAGCAGTTGTTTCCACCGGTGCGGCAGTGCTCTCGCCGGAGGACTGCTCCAGCTTTCCGGAGTCACAGCCGGTCATCCATGCCATTGTCAGCAGCATGGCTGCCGTTACCAGAGACGCGGTCTTTTTCTTCACGCTTCTGCCTCCTTTCGGCCTACACAGAAACAGCAACCATTGCCGGACGGATCAGCCGGTCACCCAGCAAATAGCCCTTCTGGAATACCTCGCAGACCTTGTCGCTTTCAAAGTCACTGTCGTCCACCTGCTTGATGGCGTTGTGCACCTTGGGGTCGAAGGTTTCGCCCAGTGCAGCAACCTCTGTAACGCCCAGCTTTTCAAATGCTTTCTGAATCTGTGCGAAGGTAAGCTCCACACCTTTTTTATAGTTCTCATCGGCACACGGTGCTTCCAGTGCCCGTTCAAAGCTGTCCATGACGTTCAGCAGTTCCTTGACACAGTCCACCTTTGCATCTCCGTAGATTTTTTTCTTTTCCTCGGCGGTGCGGTTCCGATAGTTCTGATACTCTGCCATCAGCCGCAGGTGCTGATCTTTCTGATCGGCCAGCTCTGCGTCCTTCTGTGCCAGGGCATCCTTGAGATCCTTTTTCTTTTTCTTTTTATCGTCCTTAACCGGTTCCTTTTCAGCGGCAGGAGCGGCTTCCGGTGCAGCTTCTTCGGCAGCAGCGGTTTTTGCTTCCTCCGGCTTTGTAGTTTCGGCTTCCTGTTTCAGATTGTCCTTTTCATGTTCCATGTCAGACACATCCTTTCTATGATTCTGCCGGCTGCTCCGGCTTCTGGATGAGTTCCAGCTCCGGGGGTTCCGGGTCCTCTTCTGAAATCAGATGAGAGATCTTTTCCGTAAAATATTCAATGTAGGGGATGACCTTTGCATAGTTCAGACGCATGGGGCCGATGACACCCAGGGAACCTGCGGTCTTGTCTCCCTTCTGATATTTTGACACAATCATGCTGGAGTTCCCGATGACAAAGTCGCTGCCCTCTTCTCCGAACATCACCTTGATGCCCTGGAACGAGTCGTCCAGCAGCTGAGACAAATCCTGCTTGTGCATCACAAACTTTGCGACCTCTGCTTTGTCCAGCTCCTCACAGGAGAAGAGGTTCTGCTCGCCGCTGACATACAGCTCATTTTTTTGCAGATCCTTGGACATTTCGCAGATGCCCTGCACCAGGGGACTCAGCGTCATCATGTAGGTGCCCAGTGCAGTCACCATCTGATCCATTTTTTCTTCGGACAGATCTGCTACCGAGACACCCTCCAGATTTTCTTCCATGAAATGCTTGAAGAATTCCATGTGTTCGTGCGTCAGGTCAAATTGTAAGCGGCAGGCGCGGTTCTTAATCTTGCCGTCCGAGGTGATCAGAAGCACCACATACATCCGCTTTCCGGTGGGCACAACGTCTACCTTTGTAATAACGGAATATTTCGGAGCCAGGTTAGAAACCACGGTTGCACATTTTGTGATCTGAGAAAGTGCGGTTGTGGCACTCTGCAAAATCAGATCTTCTGTCAGCTGAGACTCATCTCCCAGCATTTCATCCAGCCGTTCCCGTTCTTCTTCCGGGAGGCAGGTGTCAGCGCCGATTTCTTCAATATACATCCGATAGCCGCTGAACGTAGGAACACGTCCTGCGGAAGCGTGGGGCTGCTCTAAGTAGCCCAGCTCTTCCAGCACTGCCATGTCGTTTCGGACAGTTGCCGCCGAAACGGTAATGTCCGGCAGCTGTGAGATCGTTTTGGATCCCACCGGTTCACCGGTGCGGATATACAAATCTACCACTGCGGATAAAATCTTTCGTTTTCTCGCATCCACGTCAACCATCCTTTCTGGCAGATTCGCTTTTCAAGTGTTAGCACTCATCATCTCTGAGTGCTAATATAAATTTACCATGATTCCAATCGATTGTCAAGCTATTTTTTAAATTTTGTAGATCTGCACAAAATAGCACTTTAAATTATAGAAAATATATACAAATTTTAACCATTTCCGCGAAAATCGAAAAAATGTCACCTTTTTGTCACGCAATATATGGTTGACACATCGGTAAAACTATGGTATAATATCGTTTGTCACCTGTAATTTTTGAAAATCGGTGACAGAACAACACGCCGAAAGGATGGAAATACCTATGAAAGAACAAGTACAGGAAACCGTTTCCGCCGGAGAGAAAACAGCAGCGTCCGGCTCACAGCATCGAAAAATCGTGGCAATGGTGCAGATCGCGCTGTTTGCGGCGATTATTGCCATTTGCTCCTGGATTCAGATTCCGCTGACAGTGCCGTTTACCCTGCAAACTTTTGCTGTATTCTGCACGCTGGGAATCCTGGGCGGAAAGAACGGAACGATTTCTGTTTTGCTGTATATTATATTAGGTGCGGTCGGTGTCCCGGTCTTTGCCGGATTCAGCGGCGGCGTTGGGGTACTGCTGGGAACAACCGGCGGCTACATCATCGGATTTTTGTTTACCGCACTGCTGTACTGGGTCATTACCCACTTCTTCGGGGACAAGCTGCCGGTGATGATTATCGCCATGGCACTGGGACTTGTTGTGTGCTATGCCTTCGGTACTGCCTGGTTTATGCTGGTATACGCCCGTACCACTGGTGCAGTTGGCCTGATGACCGCGCTGGGCTGGTGCGTATTCCCATTTATTTTGCCGGACTGCGTAAAGATTGCGCTGGCAATCCTTCTGGCAAAGCGGATTCCGAAGCATCTGGTACGGAGCAATGGTTAAACTCCGGCCGCATCATGGCCTGTGTACCGCGTTTTTCTGCGGTCACGGCTACAGCGCTGCATTTACCCGAAACCTGGCAGAGAAGATTGCATGGTTTCACCGGGAAAATCCGGAGATCACGCTGACGGTGGGGGAGGACTGTATCTGTGCCTGCTGTCCCCACAATCAGTCCCATGTGTGTGACACGGCAGAGCAGGTGCGGCGGTATGATACGGCGGTGCTGCACTGCTGCGGTCTGCTGCCGGGGCAGGAAATGACCTGGCAGGCGTTTTGTGACGCAGTGCATACTCATATTTTTGACCGGGCACTTTTGCCGGAGATCTGCGGAGACTGTAAGTGGTACTCCATTTGCGGCAGCAGTGAGCCGACATTTTAAAAGAAAACATATGCGCAGGAGCTTTTCCCGTGGGGGAGGCTCCTTTTGCATATTCTGGGGAAATATGCACCTTGACGAAAACGGCGCAGTTGTGCTATAATGCAACACAGAATTGTTTCACAGGCATAACGGAAAGGAGCAGATGCATATGCTGAAAACAGCGCTGGTGACAGGCGCGTCACGGGGAATTGGCGCGGCGATTGCAAAACAGCTGACAGAAGAGGGATATCAGGTGACGGGAATCAGCCGCACACCTTCTCCGGAACTACAGCAGCTGGGGGGTTCGTTTCTGTCGGCAGATCTGGCAGACACAGCGGCGATTCCGGCGCTGGCAGAGCAGATTCTGGCGCAGATGGGACAGATTGATGTCCTGGTGCACAATGCGGCGTGCTCGGTGCAGAACCTGTTTCAATGTGTGCCGGCAGAACAGGTGCGCCGGCTCTATGCTGTCAATCTGACTGCGGTTGTGGAACTGACCCGGGCGCTCCTGCCGTCCATGCTGTCCCGGCACAGCGGCAGCATCGTGGCGGTTTCCTCCATGTGGGGGGAGACCGGCGCTTCCTGTGAGGTGGACTATTCCGTCACCAAGGGGGCTGTGCTGGCATTTGTCCGGGCGCTGGCCAAGGAGGTCGGGCCGTCCGGTATCCGGGTGAACGCCGTGTCTCCGGGAACCATTCTCACAGATATGACCGCGCCCCTGGGAAAAGAGACTCTGGATGCCCTGGCCGAAGAAACGCCGCTGGAACGTCTGGGCACGCCGGAGGATGTGGCACAGGCTGTGTGCTTTCTGGCCTCTCCCCGGGCGGCCTATATCACAGGGCAAAATCTTCCGGTAAATGGGGGCTTTTTGTGCATCTGAGCATCTGCACTTTTGCACAAAAAGCCGGGGATATTCTGCGCGCTTTCCAATAGAAAGCACAAATCTCATGAAAATCCGGTGAGGATTGCGTGAGACCTATTGCGAAAAAGATAAAATTATGGTATAGTAGATGTAGTACTGTAATATGAAGGGGTGCTCCTGTAGAAGAGGTGCTGCGCGCTGCGATTTCGCAAAGACGCATGCTGCCTGGACGGGAATGCATTGCCGGAATGCAGTGCTTTTTTAGAAGCTGTTGGCACCGGAACAGACGTTTGCTCTATACCGGTGGAAACAAAGGTTGAATTTTGAAACTAAGGTGATACAGAACAATGGGACAGAAGCAAACAAAAGAAGAACGGTTTTCCTCCATCCGCGCCTGGTTTTGTTCCGTTCATGAAAAGCGCTCGTATAACACCCTGCGTTTTCCGATGACAAACCGGCTGCTGCTGTTGATTTATCCGATTTTTATCGTGTGCATGGCAGAACTGAACCAGGACAAATATCCCAGTAAGCTGGTGCTGTTTATTGCGGACCACCCGACCATCATGCTCTTTAATGTGCTGATTGCGGCGCTGATCTTTATCGG
>ERZ791840.184-NODE-184-length-48254-cov-3.965041_pt1 | contig 48254 bp, 19 predicted proteins | sample MGYA00510291_ERZ791840 | MGnify/ENA primary metagenome ERZ791840 (study PRJEB30046, sample SAMN00715256) | human gut metagenome | study: EMG produced TPA metagenomics assembly of the A metagenome-wide association study of gut microbiota in type 2... | reverse complement strand
CAGGTTTTCTTGTGATTCTTCCAGCAGACACAGGCGACTGTATTCCTTGATGTCTACAATGCTTGTATCGTATCCCTCTTCTGTGTTTATACAAATATTTTTATACATTCTTCAAAATATTCAGAAGAAAAATCCAGCTCATTCCGTAGTAAGTAACAACTGCTACAAGGTCATTGACCGTTGTAATCAGCGGGCCGGAAGCAACCGCCGGATCCACTTTAATTTTCTTGAAAAACAGAGGAATCAATGTACCTACTCCACTGGAGATCAACATGGCAAGAATCAATGAAATTCCAATACAACCGGAAATTGCAAAAGAAAACAGAAATGCTTTGTGCTTAAACAGCATGATATACAATCCGACCATAATGAAAGACAATATGCCTAATAGCAAGCCATTAAAGAATCCGATCCGCATTTCTTTTCCCACCAGCTTGAGCTTGTTTCGAAATGTTAGATTTTCATCCATTAGCACGCAAATGGTGACCGCCAGAGATTGTGTACCAACATTTCCGGACATATCTAAAATCAAAGACTGGAATGCCATGATTAGAGTCAACTGTGCAACTACTTTTTCGAATGCTCCGACAACAGCAGATACCAAAAATCCCAACAGCAGCAATGCAAAAAGCCAGGGCAGCCGTTTTTTCATGCTTTGTTTCAGCGGTTCATTTAAATTCTCTTCAGCGGTCAGGCCTACCAGCATTGCATAGTCTTCTCCCATTTCTTCGTCCACAACATCAATAAGGCTTTGCGCAGTGATTACCCCGAGCATTTTATTTTGGTTGTCCAGCACCGGGATCAAGTCTTCGGAATAATCTTTAAGCTGTTCAATACATGCATCAATAGTTTCGGTGGCATATACATAGGGAAAAGAAGTTGCAATCAAGCTTTCCAGAGGCACATAACTTCTTGCTGTAATAAGATCTTTGAGTGCAATGGCTCCATAAGAACAGTGGTATCATCTACAACAAACAATGTGGAAATACTGTCGTTTTCTTCTGCTTGTCTGATTAGTTCATTCATAGCATCTTTTACAGATAATTTGGATAATTTCACTTTCATAGTTTGGCTTTTCTGCTGTTTTCACAGAAACAGACATTGTTGTTTTTTCCATTTGAACCATCCTTTACTATATTTATTTGGGGGAATAATGATAGCAAAGTCAAAGGAATATAAAAAAGTCCCCGTTTGAGTTAGTCAAACGGGGAAGCAGGCAGACAACATGAAAAAAGCCGCAAACGTAAGAAGTTTGTGCTGATTTTTATATTGAAATACCGCTTTCGTCCATTTGACTTGCAACTATCTCTATTTGCCACTTTTTTCACCGCACACTTCTTGCATGGCAATTAATTTTTTATATTTTATTTTATCATAGCAAAAGAATTATTATCTACCTCGATTCTGTAAATAGCAAGTGATAAAAAGTGAATTCCAAAAATCAAATGAACCTGCGGACGAGAGGATGACTTTTCTGTTCGTTTTAGAGAAATATTTATATTTATAGTCCCTTTCTGCCTGTTGTGTTCAGCCTCTTGATAATGACAGCATATACCCAAATAGCAGAATCGATATGGACAAATAATTGGAATTATGGTATAATAGAAATTACCAAAATCATGATAAAAGGGTGATGTTATGTATTGTAAAAGATGCGGTTGGGAACTCAAAGACAAAGCTAAATTTTGTCCCAGATGCGGTACAGCAATTTTAAGGCCGAGAAAAAAGAAGAAGACAGGTAAAATTGTTGCACTGACATTATCAGGTTTGATTTTGCTTGGCGCTTGTAGTGGGGTGTTTGTGTATCGGGATACGTTGATGGCGTGGCTGAATCAGTTAAATCGAAATCCAGATGAAATCGGAGAACTATATTTCTCGCCAATTGATGAGGAGCATGTTGCTGATGATAGCGGCATGTTATATGCAGACAATGAAATTTTGCTGGTTGCAAAAGAAGGAACCAGTTATCAAAAGATTGAAAAGCTTGCAAAACAATATGATGGTGAAATTGTTGGCTGGATTGAAAAAACAAATGACTATCAGCTGAAATTCAATGCCTCTTATTCTATGGATGAGATAGACACTGTTGCGGAAAAAATGTGTACAGAATCTTACGTGGATTCCGCCAATCCCAATTATATTTCGTATGCTTCCGATGCCAGCGTGCAGTATGGAAAGGAATACGGAGAAAATGCAAATTGGGACGAAGACGATATAAAAGAAGGTGCATTTCAAGGAAAAAACTGGAATTTGAAAGCAATTAATTGCATATCAGCTTGGGAGTTAGTGGATAAAAATACAACAGAAGATGATGCAATTCGAGTCGGATTGGTAGACGGCGGATTTGACACAGATCACGAAGACCTTGGTTTTGCTGAAGTTTTTTATGAGGATGGAAAAAACGGTATTTCTTCAAATCCAGATGAAATAGAACATGGCACACACGTTGCAGGAACTATGGCAGCAAAGTCGAATAATAGAGAGGGGATTTGTGGCGTTTATCCCTATGGGGATAAAAATCTGTATGGATGTTCTTACAGCGGAGAACTGTCATATGATGAGAATTCAGAAGCACATCAATTGAGTTTAATGGCTTTGAAAATTGGCTATGCGGAGTTAATTCTTAGAAATGTAAAGGTTATCAATACAAGCCTAGGATTTAATTGGTATTATGGAGATAATTCTGTTAGTTATAAAACCGAAAATTTTAATTCAGTAGAAGAGTTTTGGGACAATTACGATTTTGGAGAATTTTTTCATGAAGCAGACTACCTTGGTGACTTTTATGAACGTCTTCTTTCAATTGGTTATGATTTTTTAATTGTAAGTGCCGCAGGAAATGATTCATCTTCCAACCGTCATTTAGAAAGCAAAGTAGCGAGTCTGAATAATATGATTGAAAAAGAAAAATATCCGCAAGCTTATGATCACATTATTGTAGTTGGTGCTGTGGATTATAGCCTTAAAATGTCTAGTTATTCGAACGGCGGAAAGCGTGTAGATGTATTTGCACCTGGCGGTGATAGTGCAAACGGTGGAACTGATAATGAGATATATTCTTGCGTTCCAAATAATGGATACGATATGATGAGCGGCACATCTATGGCTTCCCCTCATATTGCTGGTGTTGCAGCAATGGTATGGACAGTGAATCACAATCTGAGTGGAGCAGAAGTGAAAAAAATTGTTTGTGATTCTGGAAAGCTAAGCGGCAGTGATTCTTTTGATGAGATTTTGAAAGAAGTTGCCGGAGCAAAATCATTAGAGTACGTTTCGGGTAATGATGCCACTTTGGTGAATGCATATGCGGCGGTTAAAACTGCACTTGGTGAAGAGACAACACCCAAAGCAGAGAGCGAACCGGAAAATGGTGGCATTCTTTCGTGGGTTGTGGAAAATGAAACACAGGAACCGATCGAAAATGCAACTGTCTCTGCAAAAGATGCACAAACAGGGAAAGAAGCAGGAACGCCTGTCAAAACAGATGTAAAAGGACACTTTGAATTGATTTTGCCGGATGGAGAATACACGCTTACAGTCATAGCTGACGGATACGAAACATATACGTCTCCAGACACCATTGAAGTAAAAAGCGAAGGCGTAACCTATGCAGATCAAATAAAACTTATGCCAAAAGCAACTGTTCCAGCCATAGTGCAGGCGGTTCTTGACGGTGAAGCACAGTGGCAGGATGATCCGAACAATTATTTGCAAAATATACATGAGACAACGGCAGAACAAGTTTGCGGATGGTTCCAGGACTTAAATATGGATGGAGAACCAGAATATATTGTCGGGCCGTTAGTTGGCGGCGCACATGCTGCACATGATTTCTATATCTGGACAGAAGAAGACGGAAAACTGAAAGCATATAATTTGGGCGCAGAGAGTTCTTCTGACGGAGGCCTGTCAAACATCTATACGCTTTGGCCAATGCAATCCGGTGCAGGGTCTGCTGCGTTTACAGGACAGCTTTTCCAGAATACAAAAACCAAGGAGTTCCTTTACACCTTCTTCAACGAAGATGGCGTATCGTCAGAAGGCTGGCAAATTGTAGATACGATGCAGTGCGCAGAAAAAACCATTTTCGGAGGCCGCTTTAGCGTAACCACTGAATATGCAAATAACAATATAACGGGATACCGCTATACAGCAAATGGAGAAGAAAACATTCCGGCACAGCAGTTTAAGGATGCGTACGAGGCTTATTTTGCTGATTTGCAGCCTTTTGCAGTTACAACGAAAAATATTTCATATCAGGATTATCAGGCAGCAGATGCAGAGGGACGAAAAGCGCTTTTGCTGGATTCCTACAACGCCTGGTCATATCAGGAAACCTCGGATGTAACTTTGCCGCTATCCGATGAAATTGCAAGAATTTCACAAACAGCAAATACAACGAAAAGTGAAACGGAAGCGGACTTGCAAGAAAAGGTAAACGGATTGAACGTCATCGAATGGAATTGCGGTGACTTCGATCAGGACGGCAATTTGGAAGCGTTTTGCCTTGTGGGAACAACTTCTAAAATAGAAGAATTGGTGTTTGTAAATCAGGAACCGGGCTATACTGTTCTGCGCAGTTCGTTCTGGGGCGCATGCGGAAGCGGCAAGGTTGTGGAATGTAACGGAACAAAATACTATATCCTTGACACAAATAATGGAGGCTCCGGCTCGGAAACCTATGTCTTCTATAGCCTTCAGAATAATGGCAGGGAAGCATCTTGCTCAGGGCTTTGTCATTTATTTGGTGTTGATGAAAATGGTGCCCCCTATACTTTCGGTTCAGGATCGGATGCTCATGAAAAACCTCGGATTTACCTGAATGCAGATCCGACAACAAAGGATCTTTCCATGAGTTGACTTTGTGCATAGCAATTTCCTCAAAAATAGAAACTATCCTAAATCAAGCGGCTAAGAAACTATCTTAGCCGCTTTTTGTAGTAAGAGCTCCTGGCTAGGCCGAGGCTTCAAAAGCGCTTAAAGCTATGGCTCTCGAAAAAAAGATCTCCTTTTGATTATAATAAGATTGCGGCTAGCAACTGCAAAAAAATCAAAAGGAGGTCATTACAAAGTGAATGACATACATAATTTATCGCATTCGAAGTGGAATTGCAAGTGCTACATCGTATTTGCCCCAAAATATCGTAGAAAAGTGTTCTACAAAACAAAGAAATTGGAACTAGGTCAAATCTTGAGACAATTGTGTAATTGGTAAGGAGCAAACTTGTTGGAAGCAGAAGCATTTCCTTGTGAAACAAGAAAGTTTTGTGGGGTGCACGCTCTTTTGTTTACATTTTTCCGGGGATATGGTATAATGAGATTGCAAAGAACAAACCCAATCGAAGAGGAAGCGTCTATGACCTATCGTATTTTTTTAGTGGAAGATGATCACAGCATTGCCAGCGGCTTGCAGCATCAGCTGGAACAATGGGACTTTGAGGTGCAGGTTGTGCAGAATTTCCGGGGTGTTTTAACCGAATGCACCGCCTTCGACCCCCATTTGATCCTGATGGATATTATGTTGCCGTGCTATGACGGATACCATTGGTGCCGGGAAATTCGCCGCGTGTCCGAAGTGCCGATTATTTTTCTTTCTTCCGCGTCAGACAACCTGAATCTGATTATGGCAGTCAATATGGGCGGCGATGACTTTATTGCAAAGCCCTTTGACTGGAATGTGCTGCTGGCCAAAATCCAGGCGTTGCTGCGCCGCACCTACGATTTCGGCGGCCAGGCTGCACCGCTGGAGCATCGTGGCGCGGTATTGAATCCATCCGATGCGGTGCTCACTTATCAGGGAATGCGTATGGAACTGACGAAAAACGAGTACCGGATTCTACAGGCGCTCCTGGAACAAAAAGGAAAGGTTGTCAGCCGGGAGACGCTCATGGAACGGCTGTGGGCAACGGACAGTTTCGTGGACGAAAACACACTGACTGTCAATGTAAACCGCCTGCGGAAAAAGCTGGACAAGGCAGGCCTGCACGATTTTATTCGCACCAAGGTGGGCATGGGCTATCTGATTGAACAGGAGTAAAGGATGAAACTTTTCTGGAGCTATTTTCGGTCACATATCAGTGGGATGATCGCGTTTTTTCTGTGCTGTGCAATTTTTTTGCTGATTTTTTCGCTGTGCGATCTCCGGATTGAAGCGGTTTTGTACGGCAGCGTGCTTTCCACAGTGGTTTGCTTGACGCTGTTTGGTGCAGGATTCTTTCGGTATTATCGAAAGTGCATGAGTCTCAGACAGGTGCAAAAGGAAATCCTGATTACCACACAGCATCTCCCGGCACCAAGGGACATGCAGGAGCAGATTTATCAGGAACTGCTGGAAGAACTGTACCGGAATCAGCAGAAGTTATCCCAGAAATGGCAGATGCAGTACAGCGAAATGATGGAGTATTACACGGCGTGGACGCATCAGATGAAAACGCCGATCGCTGCCATGCGGCTGCACCTACAGGCGGCGGACACGCCGGAAAATCACATGCTGCTGGAAGATCTACAGCGAATCGAACAGTATGTGGAAATGGTGCTGTGTTATCTGCGGCTGGACTCAGACTCCACGGATTATCTCTTTGTGCAGTGTGATCTGGACAGCATTGTCCGTCAGGCGGTGCGACGCTTTTCTTCCCAGTTCATTCATCGAAAGATTCGCCTGGAATATGTGCCGCTGCATTGTCAGGTGCTGACCGATGAAAAGTGGCTGCTGTTCGTACTGGAACAAGTGCTTTCCAATGCGTTGAAATATACCTCCTCCGGCGGAACCATTTCCATTTTTCTGGAAAATCCAAAGATCCTCTGCATTCGGGATACGGGAATCGGGATTGCGGCGGAGGATCTGCCCCGTATTTTTGAAAAAGGCTTTACCGGCTGCAATGGCAGAACCAATAAAAAGGCGAGCGGCATCGGGCTGTATTTGTGCAGGCGCATTTGCCAGAATTTGAACCATACCATTACAGCGGAGTCGCAGGCGGAGCAGGGCACCACCATTCGCATCGGCATGTTTCGGGAAACACGCGGCATTGAGTGATGTGACAAAAATGTAAGAAAGAAAGCGGGAAATGTAAGCCGAATCGATGGCGAAGCATTTCCCGTTTGTGGTATACTGTAGTAGTCAACAAAACATACATGCAAAGATGAAGGAGGTCATTGCAATGGCAATGCTGGAAGTAGCACATTTGAAAAAGGTTTACACCACTCGTTTCGGCGGCAATCAGGTCGAGGCTCTGCGGGACGTTTCCTTTACGGTAGAGCAGGGAGAGTATACGGCGATCATGGGGGAATCCGGTTCCGGAAAGACCACGCTGCTGAACATTCTGGCGGCACTGGACAAGCCTACCAGCGGCATGGTACAGCTGGATGGAAACGATCTGACACAGATCAAGGAATCCCGTATCGCCGCATTCCGTCGGGATCATCTGGGGTTTGTCTTTCAGGACTTCAACCTGCTGGACACCTTTTCGCTGGAGGACAACATCTATTTGCCGCTGGTGCTGGTGGGAACGCCCTATGCGGAGATGCAGCGGCGGCTGGAACCTATTGCGAAACAGCTGGGCATCACCCAGCTGCTGAAAAAATTCCCCTATGAGGTTTCCGGCGGACAGAAACAGCGTGCCGCTGTGGCTCGTGCCCTGATTACTAATCCGCGTCTGATTCTGGCAGATGAGCCTACCGGTGCACTGGACTCCCGTTCCTCTGATGAACTGCTGGCACTGTTTTCGGCGATCCACCAGTCGGGGCAGACCATTGTTATGGTAACCCACTCCACCAAGGCGGCGGCAAGTGCCGGACGGGTAATGTTTATCAAGGACGGCGAAGTGTTCCACCAGCTGTATCGGGGGAACGACACCAACGAACAGTTCTATCAGCGAATTTCGGACACTCTGACATTGCTGACTACCGGAGGTGAGGCACGATGAACATGCATCTCTATCCCAAATTGGCATGGCATGGCATTATCAAGAACAAGAAAACCTATGTGCCGTTCCTGCTGACCAGCATCGGACTGGTCATGATGTTTTACCTCGTGTCCTATCTCACCTACAACAAATCCGTCAAACAGATGCGTGGCGGCGGTGATATGCAGATGATCTTGTCATGGGGTGTACCGGTGGTGGCATTTTTTGTCGTCATCTTTCTGTTCTACATGAATTCGTTCCTCATGCGTCGCCGGAAAACGGAGTTCGGACTGTATAATATTCTGGGCATGGGAAAGGGCAATATCGCCCGCGTGCTCCTGTGGCAGAATCTTATGCTGTTTGCCGTTTCCATTGTCGGCGGTCTGGGTATGGGCATTCTGCTGTCCAAGCTGGCGGAACTCTGTGCGGCGAAAATGCTGTCCAATCAGGCTTCTCTGGCATTTGTCATTGAACCTTCTGCGGTGCAAAATACCCTGTTTCTGACAGTCCTGTCTTTTGTGCTGATCCTGCTGTATTCGCTGGGACAGATCCGTGTGGCAAAGCCGATAGAACTGCTTCACGGGGAAAAGACCGGCGAAAAGCCGCCGAAGGCACGCTGGATACTGGCACTGCTGGGCATGTTATTGCTGGGTACCGCGTATTATCTGGCGTTGACCACAAAAGATCCCATACAGGCACTGTTGGTGCTGTTTATTGCCATTGTGCTGGTCATTATCGCTTCTTACCTGCTGTTCATCTGCGGCTCTGTGGCACTGTGCAAGCTGCTCCAGAAAAACAAAAAGTACTACTATAAGCTGAATCACTTCGTTTCCGTTTCCTCTATGTCCTACCGCATGAAGCGGAACGGTGCCAGTCTAGCTTCCATTTGTATCCTCTCCACCGGCGTGCTGGTGATGATCTCGTCCTCTCTCTGTCTGCGGATCGGCGAAGATGCCAGCCTGCACACCCGCTATCCCAGAGATCTGGAAGTCGGCGTTTTCACTAAGGACTATGACCAGAGTGTTGCGGCGTCATCTTACATCGAACAGCAGGTCGATGCCGTATTGCAGGCATCGCATCAGACCAGAAAGAATGAACTCGCCTACAACAATCTGAATTTCGCGGCGTTAAGACAGGGCGGCGACATTTCAGTAAAACCGTACACGGAAGTCAGCGGCACTCAGTATGCGGAGAGTATTGACGAACTGGTCATGCTGAATATTGTGACACTGGACACCTACGAAAAAATCACCGGCACAACGGAAACACTGGGCGAAAACGAAGTGCTGCTGTGTATGTTTCGCGGAACGTTCAGCGGAGATTCCCTGAATATCGATGATCAGTTCCAATTTCATATCAGGAAGCAGGTTCCTGACTTTCTTGAAAGCGGTGACAATGCCATTGCGACCTATCCGACCATGTACCTGGTGGTTCCGGACGGTGAAACCATGAGCCGGCTCTACGAGTACCAGTATTCTGTCTACGGCGAAAAAATGGCGTCCAGTTATCAAACCTGGCTAGGATTTGATCTGGACTGCAACGCGGACACACAGATGGAACTGGAAAAGCAACTGGAGCAGCAGTTTGCCGACAACGCACAGACACATCAGGAATATTTTTACGAAGTCAAAAGTTTGGAGATGCAGCGGTACAGCTTCTACTCCCTGTTCGGCGGGCTGCTGTATCTGGGCATTTTGTTGAGCGTGGTATTCCTGTTCGGCACGGTGTTGATTATGTACTACAAGCAGATTTCCGAGGGCTATGAAGATGCGGCACGGTTCGAGATACTGCAAAAGGTGGGCATGACCCGAAAGGAGATCAAAAAGAGCATCAACTCCCAGATCCTGACAGTCTTTGCCGCACCGCTGCTGGCATCCGGCGTACACCTGTGCTTTGCTTTTCCGCTGATCCGGAAGCTGCTGTTGATGTTCGGGCTGTCGAATACGCCGCTGCTGGTGGGTGTGACTGTGGGCAGTTATCTGGTGTTTGCAGTGCTGTATGTGGTCATGTACAAGGCAACTTCCCGCAGCTACTACCAGCTGGTAAAATGATGCGGCAGCGAATCTACCGCGGGGCAGTGCTGGCTGTGGGGCTGATGCTGCTGGCAGTCGCAGCCGTGCCGCTGGCGGTATTTCTGGGAATTGCCGGTGCGGTGTGGAAAATCATGAACTGGCTGTTGGAAAGGAATGATACCAAATGAAACTGTGTATTTGGAATTCTGGGGTGGTTTTTACATACGGGATTGCTTTGGCATGAAATACGATATACTTTTGAAAATTACCCCTCATTCATCTCCCGCCACAATCCATCTTCGATTGCTTGTCTCATCTTCGGGTGCCGAATGACAAAATGAATCACCGGACTTTTATTTTTAGAAATGATAACCCACTCATTGTGCTTGATTTGAATTTGAATGTTTTTGAAAATGCGGGCATGCTGCGGCAGTGCCGTATAGTTCGGATTGCGTTCCGCAACTGCCATAGTCTGATGACAATGTTTCAGATACTCGTCATAGGTACAGAAAATCTCATGCTCGTAAAACGTTTCAGATAAAGAAAGCGTCAGCGGCATCTTTGCATATTCCTCCCGGGAAAGAACAGGAATTCTGTCCTCCACAGAACCAGACCGGAGCATTTGCAAAAAGTTATCTTTCACTCGGTGCAGTTCCTGTAAGAGCAGGTGTTGTTTCTCCGCTGCAACATGATTTCGTTCCAGGATATTCCGAAACAGTTCCTCTGAAATGGTGTACAGCGGAAGTGTTGTGTACAGATTGGAATGTACGCTATTTTTTCCGGCTTCGCCGGCAAGAAAGCGATGGAATTTTTCCTTGGATTCTCCCGTGTAAATCTCCATCAAGGGGAGTGCTTTGGATAAAATATGATTGGTTTTGGTGCGGTAATAGGCAACTTCCTGTCTGGCATTGGTCAGATAGTATTTTCCGTCCTTGTGGTATCCGTTGATACATTCTCCCGTAAGCGCTGCTACACCCGAAACATAATTCAAATGATGATAGATGTTGGTGCCTGGATTTTTCAGGTAGTATGGGGAGATCTGTCCGGTCATATAGATGGGAATCCACGCTTCCAGCCCTAAGATCATTTCTTCCAGGGGACGGTCAATATGGTGGATCATGTGCAGATGCAGCCCTTTTTTCAGACAGGCGGCAATGCCGAACATCCACTTTTTGTTAAATTCCATATCCTGTGCCATATCTGCCATGGGCATATCGCTGTTCATGAAAAGCGGTTCCTTGGAACGGGAGAGTGCCGTTGCCTTGAAAAAGTCCAGCTCGCCCTGCTTCATCTGCTCAATGCCGTAATAATTTTTGGAAGAAGGCAGGTGAAACGGCACGGTGGGGACTTTCAACTGGTCAAACCGAATCAGCGTCATATATTCGTTCAGATCGAATTCGTCCAGTTTTTTCAGATAATCTCCGATACCTTCCTCTGCTTTCTCTTTGGGTTCGTTGCTGCAAAGATACTGGGTCACTGCCGCTGTGAAATCCGCACGAGATAAATGCTCCTTTTCAGCTGAACAGTTTATCTGTTTGCAGATTTGTTCCATTTTCTCGGATTCGCCGTATTTCCGCAGCAGAAAGCTGCTGAAACTCCCAGAAAATTTTGTAATATCTGCCGGCATACGCTGCCCCTTTTTGATTCTGGAAAGATAAGACGGGTCATAGCCCATGCTTTTGGCAAGTTCATTCAGATTGATAGGAATTGCATCCACAAGGGCGGAAAACTGGCCTGAAAATTGCGCATGGTCTGTTTCCACAATGCCGGCTGTCTCTGCCAATTGCGCAAAAACCAAATCGAAATCCAGATCTGTGCATTTGTTCTGCTCTGCAATGCAGACAATCCCGGCAGCAAGTTTTTTCAACGTCTCCGTTTCCGGTACTCGCTGTCCGTTTCGGTATCTGCTGAGAGATGCCTGCGTCAAACCAGAGACATTTGCCAGTTCGCCGGCGGTGCAGTGGAATCGGCGGATGTATGTATTCAATAATTCCGGAAATGTCATGTGCCATCGTCCTTTCCTGTAAGTACTTCCATTATAACATAGAAATGCTTTTTATGAAATACAATTTCACAATTTTCTTTAAATGTTACCGATTTGGCATTGACTTTCCGGTAAAAGCACTTTTCAATTTCCAAAATATGTGCTATACTATAAATGTATTTTAATTGCTTTTGGCTTTTTTCGTACATATGTATAAGGAGGTTGTCTGATGAAACATACTGCTGCAAAAATTTTATCCGTATTGCTGTCTGCAAATCTCCTGCTTTTCTCTGTTCCTTTTATTCCTGCAAATGCTGCACGGGAAATGTGGCTGGATGGAGAAGTAGATGGTTTCCAATACAGCATACAGCTCAATTATGGATACGTTGTAATTAACAGTGTTGATTCAAGTAAAACTGGCGTTGTAGAAATCCCTGCTGATTTAGCTGACAATTATGCAATAACCATTGGAAGAAGGGCATTTGCAGGCTGCAATATGACGGAACTGGTTCTCCCGGATTCTGTGACTACGATCAACAGCAATGCTTTTGAGGAGTGTAAAAACCTTACTGCTATACATTTTCCTGCAAGTTTTACAGATTTTCACGGAAAAAGTGAGAATAGCGGGGACAATGGCGGTCTGGATTCCTGGATAAAGGGCTGTGATTCTCTGAAAACATTTACCATCAGTGAAAAGAATCCATACTATCAATCGAAAAATGGTGTCCTATACAGCAAGGATGGAAAGACAGTCGGGCCAGTTCCGCCTGCGGTTTCTTTCGATTCCGTCAATTGGAATGGTGTTTCTGCAATTGGCGATTATGCTTTTTGCGGTCGGGAATCCCAGAGGGCAGATATTGAAATCTCATCTCAGATCACTTCTATCGGGGATTATGCATTCTGCGGCTATGGCGGTGATTGGTATGACGAAAATTACAACGGCACTGTCAACATCAAACTCCATGAGGGGCTGACTTCCATCGGGGAATACGCATTTTCCAGTATATACCATCTGGAGGAAATTGACCTGCCGGATTCTCTTACCACCCTTGGAAAAGGTGCTTTTGCATCCGACAATCAGCTGAAATCCATGACAATTCCGCCGAAAGTAACCGTGATTCCAGATTCGCTTTTTGAAGAATGCTTAAACCTGGAATCCGTTACACTTCCGAATGGGATTACGGAAATTGGAAAGCGGGCATTTTACGGTCCTTTGTATCTGACGAGCATACATCTGCCGTCATCACTCAAGAAAATTGACGATTATGCCTTTTGTTTTTTCCAGCCACGCCAATTTAGCAAACTGACTTCAATTGCAATTCCGGATTCTGTGGAATATATCGGAGAACATGCTTTTGAGAGAAATGGAAATCTCAAATCTGTAACACTTTCAAAAAATATGAAAAAGATAGAAGCGTATGCTTTCTCCGAATGCGGCATAAATTCTCTTGAAATCCCGGCCGGAATAACAGAAATCGGAGATTACGCATTTTCCAGCAATGCCTTGACATCCGTAGCACTGCCGGATACACTTTTGAAAATTGGAAATTGTGCATTTGCAAATGGTTTTGTTTACGATGAACAAATGGGAAACCGCTGTGTCTCTGTTCCTGACAGTGTCATAGAAATCGGAGCAGGCGCTTTCAAAGATTGCTTTCTTCAGGATATAAAATTGCCGAATCAGGCAAAGCTTTACGGACTGTCTGCTTTTTCAAGAAACAATTTATCTTCTGTAATATTTCCGGAGGGAGTAGAAAGTCTGACAACGCCTGCGATTATGGGAAATGAGAAACTCAATCGGCTCTATCTTCCCAAAAGTTTAAAGGAACTGTCTCCGCTCTCCATTGCAAAAGATGGTTATGGGGAGCTTCACACAATGGATTCCCCGTATGAGGTAGATTCTTATTGGTTTTCTGATTTGGTTATGGTAAGCGATATTTATTTTGCCGGCACAGAAGCGGAATGGAATGCTCTGATCAAAGACTGGAATTTTTCAGAGTACAACACAGATCCGTCGGTTATGGATAATGTGACAGTGCACTTTAACGCCTCTGTCGGAAGTGATGTAGAAGGCGATGTCAATGCAGATGGTATCTTTTCCGTAGCAGACCTTATTATGATGCAGCAGTGGCTGTACTGTCAGGGGAGACTGATTAACTGGAAAGCAGGGGATTTGTATAAGGACAATACTATAAATGGATTGGATCTCTGCCTGATGCGGCAAATGCTTTTGGATGCGCCGTCCGCCCCGCATGCCTCTATTACAGATCTGGTCTGGGATGCTGAAAGCAGAATGGTCACGGCAAATGTTACCTATGAAAATCTGCCGGAGAGAAGCGATGCCTGGATTGGTGTGGTGCCAAGTGATGCACCGCATAATGAAAAGGCAGCGGATTCTGCCGTTATGCAGTATCAATCGCTTTTACAATTTGAAAGCGGATATTTTGCAGGGTTTGAACTTTCAGACACCAGTTTAAGCGGAAGCTATGATTTACGCATCTATGCAAATGACAACGGCGGCAAAGAACTTGCCTGTGTGACATTTTATATTGACGGTCCTAAAGCAGAAATTACAAATGTACAGTGGAATGCAGATACCCGGACGGTCACAGCAGATGTCAACTATGCTAATTTCTCGGACGATAACAGTGCCTGGATCGGTGTTGTTCCAAGTGATACGCCGCATAATGAACAGGATGCGGACCGTGTAGATGTCAATTATATTTCTTTGAGAGATTTTGAAAGCGGTGCATTCCCCGGAATTACAGTTCCCAATGACATCTCTGGAAGTTATGATTTGCGTATTTACAGCAGTGATTATAATGGCACAGAACTTGCCTGTGTGAATGTTATGATAACATAAGTAGCATCGCCTTTTGCTCAGCAGATATAACGATAGAAAGCAGGGCATTGTTCTGCTTTAGAACTTGTCTTCATAAGACACGTGTATACGCTTGTGAAGACAGGTTCTTAGACCGAAAAAAACCAACAGGAAAGCTTTAAGAACCCTCCTGTTGGTTTTTTATATGCAGAACATACTTGTTATTCAATCAAACCGCTGTTTTTCAGCAGAATCTCAATATCTGTTCCCTTTACCTTTTTCAAAACGATTTTGAGCAGTTTCTTTTCCACAAAGGACAGGTTTTCGTCTGTGAGCGGCTTTTTGTCGATGGCGTAATAGCAGGCGCGCAGCAGTTCCCGTACATCGTACTTGCTGCCCCAGACCTCCGGTACACCGCGGTCAATGTCCAGCAGAGTGTAAACTGATTCCATACCCGTCCGCATGGAATATTCTGTGGTAAAGATCGTGTCTCGCGGTGTTTCGGCAAACTGTCCGATAAAGGCAAAGTTGACAGCACCTTCGGGAACCACGCGGGGACGATCGGATTCCTTTCTCGGCTGGAAAAAGGCATTGATATACGGCATAAAGCAAGTAGTAGTATTACAGGAATTCTTTGCCAAGCCTGCAATTTTCTCTTCCGGTACGCCGATGTGGTAGAGCCATTCCTGGCAGACCTCTTCACCGGTGCAGTCACGCATGGCTTTTTTCACATAGTTTCCGGGCTTGTTGGTGTTCAGAGAATACAGCCATATAAGCACCATGTTCTTGTCCTGGGATTTGAACTGGGGCTGACGATTGATCGTCCACGAGAGGTACCAGTTCTCCGTGCTGTCCTTGACAGTGACGATACCGCCAGTTGTGACCTTTCCGGTGCGCGGATCACGCTTGCAAATGTTAATGATATGCTGAATGATTTCTTCGTCTGAAGTAGCGACTGTGGCACTCATCCAGTTTGTGGCATCGATATCGCTGCAAAATACTTCCGGTTTGCCGTATTCGCTGTGTTCTGCCTGTGCCGCAATGGCTTTCCACAGATCCCACGATTCTCCATAACCATTTTTCAGATGGGACAAATCCGGCGCGTGGGTCTGATCTCCATAGCAGGAGGTATCTGTACAGCAACCATTGGTAATAAAGACCAGATCATCTTCGATCAAATCAATGGTCTGTTCTCTTCCGTCCTTGCGGTATACGATCTGCTTGGCAACTTTTTTGCTGCCTACTGTTTCAATGATCACATTTTTTACATCCATACCATATTCAATCCGGACACCGTGGGATTCCAGATATTTTACCAGAGGCAGAATCATGCTTTCATACTGGTTGTACTTGGTAAAACGCAGCGCGCTGAAATCCGGCAGACCGTCAATGTGATGCACATAGCGGCACAAATACCGTTTCATTTCCAGTGCACTGGACCAGCGCTGAAAAGCAAACATTGTCTGCCAATACAGCCAGAAGTTGGTTTTCCAGAATGAATCCGGCAGAACATCTGAGATTTTCTGATCTTCCAGATCTTTTTCCGGTGTTAAGAATAGCTTGGAAAGCGCCATTGCGGATGCCTTGTCCAGTGCAAATTTCTTGTCAGTATGGGCATCTTTGCCACGATCAATTGAAGCACGGCAGAGGGAATAGTTCGGGTCGTGCTTATTGAGCCAGTAATATTCATCCAGGACAGAAACGCCTGGTGTTTCAATGGAAGGGACATCCCGGAATGTATCCCACATGACTTCAAAATGGTTGTCCATTTCACGGCCGCCGCGCATGAAAAAGCCTTTTGTGATGTCCTTGCGTCCGTCACAGCTTCCACCGGCAAGCTCCAGCTTTTCCAGCAGATGAATGTGTTCGCCCTTCATCTGACCGTCACGAACCAGATAAAAAGCTGCGGTAAGGCCGGCAAGTCCGGTGCCGATGATATATGCCGACTTTTTGTCCACGTCCTTTGGCTTTTCGGGATGTGCAAATGATTCATAAGTTCCTGCGGAATAATACATAACGATGCCTCCTTGTATTAGAGCTCGTGTTCATAGGCGTCTATCTACGTCTTTTCGGCAAATTTTGTTGCATACTGCGTTAAAAATTCTTGCCATACGAAAGTATGCCTGCGAATTTTTGCCTTGTCTGCAAAAAAATTGCTCGAAAATCCGCATATATTTCCTATGAACACAAACTCTTAGATCTTGAAATTTGGCTCCCACAAAAACGTGTTTTGTTATATGTGGGATGTGTTTTTATTGGTATAATTCTATTATACCCGAATTTTTAGAATTCACAATCAGCAAAAAAGGCTCTGTGATAAAAAACTTATCACAGAGCCGAAAAGTGTAAAAAAATCCATCAGAATCGCAGAAATGATAAAAAGCGGTTCTCAAAGTTGCAGCCGCGAAATTGCGGCTGAAATGGAACCTTGCAGCAGTTTTCCCAGCCGCACCACGATTTCCTGCGGTGCTTCCCGCATATCCTCCTTGATCCAGTCCAGCATAATTCCAATGAAAATATAGGCGTAAACCTTAGCAATAAACTGCTTGTCTTCTTCCCGGATTACCATGCCGGCAGATTCCTCTTCAATGACGTCCAGCAGCAGCTGGTCAACAAGGGGCTGTAAATATTTCTCCACCTGTTCCCGATGCACACAGCGGTAAACATTCAGGATAAAGGGCTTGTTTTCCTGAACTGCCTCAAAGATTTGCAGCAATCCCTGCTGCCATGTGTCATACGTTTTTTTCTCATCCAGTGCACGTCTGGCATCTTCCAGACATGCCCACTCCACCAGATCGTAAATATCTTTAAAGTGGTAATAAAAGGTCATGCGGTTGATGCCGCAGTCCTCAGTGATATCGCCGATGGTGATTTTTGTCAGCGGCTTTTTCAGCAGTAAATTTTTCAGAGATTGTTCCAGTGCACGTTTGGTTACGTTTGACATAGATGATGTTCCGCCTCCTTTTAGTTCTGATGGCAGATTTGTTCTTTTCCCTGCATCGGGTAGCAAATAAGCTGATTGCTGTCCAGATCTTCATGATGCAGATAAACCGCAGAAATCTGATGATTGTTATAGGTGGTGTAATAGTAGATTCCCTGATCTGCATTGCAGCAGGAAGTGTAGATGGTGATCTCATATTGTCCGTCTTTGACTTCGCAGCAGCCGCGCTGCTGCTCCACTGCGCCGAGAATGTGGAAGAACTGACTGACACTTTCCATTTCCGAATCACCGGAAACTGCATTTGCCCGGACAAACGCCGCCCGGACAAAACGAGACTGGGAAGAAAGATCGCCGGGGAGACCCAATGCGCCCATGCCTCTGCTGTATGTTTTTAGGGGCAGATTCTCAGAGAACTGATTGTCCGGCTGCTTGGGAGAAAGATGCATATAGTCATTGAGTCGGAACATTTGCTCCGGAAAAGGAGGGTTGTTTGTCAGCACACCGGCAGGATTGTCATAGACATGGATTCCATCTGTCATAGATTCAATGGTGATGGCCTGGGTTTTGTCTGCGATAATCCAGTGCAGCTGTGCCGCTGGCATTTGCGCATGGAATGGTGTATCCAGGAGATTGAGCCGCCGGATGTGTTCTTTGGCTTCGGCAATGTTGGCACACTGGCTGAGAATCCAGGGGATAAATTCATATTGCGCGACATTTTTCCGGTTGTCCGGCTCACTGGAATAGTGAGCATTTCCGACAAAATTCAGCCCTGCCATGCAAAGCCCCTTTTCATTGACGGCATCATAAAAAAGTGGGTATCCGTTGGCAACATGCGCTGTCCCAATGACAGCATAATGCTGCTCAGATACACCCATGTGCAGGAATGGCAGTTTGTACTTTCGCGGGAGAATGACAATTTCCTCGCCATAGGAACTTTCATAATCTAAAGTTCTGCCAAAATAAAAAGCATTGGTTTGATAAGTTGCAGCCGTACACATGTGCAAGCTCCTTTCAGATATAATGTGAAAAATAGTATACCACAAAATTGCAAGAAATGCAAATTGTGAAATAATGGATCTTTGTAGCCTTATAGATGAGCATTCTGTTAGATGCGCTACTGCGTTAGTACATGCAATGATTTCCGTCGGTGTGTAATTGTATTCCAGCGGCAGATTTACTGTCATCCCTTCTGATCAGATTTCGGAAATACTTTCAGAGAAAACGGGATTTTCTCCTGAGAATCTACCAAAAATGCCAGATCATATATTGACAGTTCCTCATAAAAATGTTATAATTAAATTAAGCGTAAAGTCGCAGAAAAATGTGCAAAAAGCACAATTCAAAATAAAAATAGAAATAAAAAACTAGTGATTTTAGAGAGACAAAGTGCTAAAATCCAAGAAAAATGCTTTTTTATCAAATTGCTTGAAAAACAGCAGAAAAGTTTATTAAAATTGTTAACTCATGAAAACGGATGAACCGCATGACAGGAGGAATTGTGATGTATCGACAAATCAGCATATGGAAGAGAGTCATTTATGGTATATTAGCAACAGTAATGGTGCTGACTTCGTGCAACTGGGGGATTATTTTGTCAGCTGCCGCCGCAGTGGGAAATTCCGGCACCTTTCAGGTCAGCTTCGGAACTGTAACATCAGGCGGTGTGACAATGATGCCGGAAACCAATGACGGTGTCGGAAGCTTCTACATGATCTCGAAGCAGCAGCAAACATTGCTGACAGCTAATCTCGTCCCCAATTTTTCAACCGGTTCTGTCCGGGGGCAGAATCTGGAAATCACCCTGCCGTACTTGTATTGGGATGACAGCGGCGTACTGGCACAGGTGAACCGATGGGAAGAGATCCCGACTGCAAAGCGGGATGCCGGGGAATATATCGGCATCGAAGCCAAATTAAATGATAAGAGTACATTCGGTAATTCTACCACAGTTTTTGATGCAAATGGCACAGTGCTGGAAAATAACAGCTATGCCCGCGGAAAAATTGTTTTGAATAATGTGTATGAACCGCTCAGCGGAAACTGTACGCCGAAATTTGATATTGAGTTCTATACAGCGAGCAGCGCGGTGAGTGTTCCGGAAAATGCTGCTGTAACGCTGGAGATGAAGTTCTCGTATACTGGCTTATATGATGCCAACAATACGATTATCGGCAATAACTGGTCTACAGATGAACTGGACTCCAGTACCAAGACGCAGCGGACTGTAACATTTGTCAATTCCAACCTGGAATGGAGCACAACCATTGAAAGCGTTCCTACTGTGCAGCTGGACGAAGCGAGTACAGACAAAAACAATGCTGTCATGTGGCAAAAATATAACTACATGGTGTATGAGGTCACAGTGCAGAATGATTCTAAGGAACTGGACAGCACCATTGACAACTACCTGATTACATTGCAGGCGCAGTACAATGCGGACAAGATGCGGAGTATCCTGGATGAGGACATTCTTTGCTGGGAAAAGGAAAATCCGGACACCCAGAACAAGGATTTTTCATCGGATTTTTACCAGCATCATGAATTTATTGGTAAGCCGAATGAAGGCGGCGTTCTGGTCTATGACGTTACCGACACACCGGACTGGAAAACCCAGTGGGATCTGGAGCATTTCACCAATCTCCCCGGAGAAACTCTGTCCTATGGTTACTCCGGTACGGGTACAATTATCCTGCAAAAGGAAGCACCGGACAAATCACACGTACTGTATTCGGAAGAAAAGGCAGCGGAACTGAACCAGAGTGATCCTAACGAAAAGCATTATTCCACCAGAAAATACATGGTTGCAATTCCGTATCCGAACAACTTCAACAGCAACACCGGATTTGAAAACACTTCCGGACTGACAACTACGATTTCCTTCGGCGGCGGCAGCAGTATTCACTGGTCGAAGCAGGATTCTGATACCACCAGTTTTACATCCCACACCTGGGATAACTTTACCCATCACAAGTACGTCAAGGATGCAGACGGAAACGAAGTAACAGACAAAACCGTGGGGATTGGGGCTGTCGATGAATACTATCTGGACGGGTTTAACAGTATCGGTAATATCCCGGTATTTAACGCAGTTTCTACAGACCATGTGCCGGAAGATTTTGGTCTTCAGGAAATCCAGATCTGCCTGCAAAATGACCCGGTGCATTATCCCGACGTTCAACTGAAAGACTGGTTCAAGACAGATGGAACCGATATCAATCAGTTTATCCAGTTTGGATTTACAGATGAAAACGGTGATGTGATCTATAAAACGGCCGGCGAGTTGGGGCTGAACCTGAAACAGGATGTCAACGCAGAGAACGCAGATGAAAAGAACTGGACACTTGCCATTGGCGATGCGCTGACCAGCCAGACTGGTGGTCTGACCTTCTGCAATGAGGTACAGTTTTTGTTCCGGGAAGAGATTCCGCGTTATACGGCGTTTCATGGCTTGATTACCATGCGCGGCGCATTTCCGCATTTATGGACATATGACAACAAGATTGATACTTCCTATGAAATCCACTTCTACCAGCCGCCTACTGCATCAGAAGACGGTGAGGGCAAATGGGTAATAGAGCCGAAAGATGTTAGCCAGGCAAACGCAGTAATCAAGACAGAACAGGCAAAACCGGCACTGACTGGCATCGGTGTTTATGATGATTCCATTGGTGACCTGGTGCAGAAGGGCAATCCGCAGACGGTTTCCCTGAATGACGATACTGCGGCGGCTCGTTTTGTGATTTCCAACGACAGCATTTCCGAGATCAGTCCGGCAACACTGGACATCACCGGTCTGTATCCCGATGAGGATTACACTGCCGGTGGTCTGGTTGCTTCCAAAATTCTGCTCAGCAAAAATCTGCTGCAGCAGGCAGAAATCGAAAAGATTGTACTCCATGGAAAGGTAAATGACCGGGGTACTCTGACGGATTTCGATATTATGCTGAATGATATGGAAGGCTATGGTACCGATGCAGACGGAAACGTAGTAATTCCAAAGTCTGCGTGGAGTAAGCTTGCCTATTTCACCGGCATGACTGTGTATTTCAAGCGCATCAGTGACAGCATTCCGCTGGGAGATGCGGCAGATGACGGGAACTGCTATGTGCAGATTCACGGAACGCCTACCACAGAAAGGGACATCACTCCGCATGGCGTGCTGAAAACGGCATACAGCTTCGGCGATCATGATCAGACTGACCTGGATCAGACTGTAGAGGATACGGTTACACTGAATGTGTCCAAGGTGCTGCCAAAGCTGACAGCAAGCGTCCATGCAATTCGCAAGAACGGCACAGAGGCCTCTTCGGTTCAGTCTATTGGATATGACAGAAACGGAAATGCCTATCCCATTTATCCGAAGCTGGCTGTGCCGAACCGGAGCGAAACTGAGCAGACATGGTATCAGTTCCTGCTGACGAACAACTCCCGTTCCACCAGCTCTCATGCGCTGCTTCAGGTCAATATGGACAGTGTCAGCAACGAGCCTTCTGACTGCCTCCAGGATATTGAAGGATTTGATACCCGAAAAATTGTCCTGGACGGCATCGGTGCAGGGCGGGCAGCAGAGATCGAAAAAATTGAACTTTTCGACTGGGATAACACAACCTATACCGCAGATACTGAGGCAAATATGGCCCCGGATCTGACGGTCACTTCGGATGCTCTGACAGTGGATGGAAACGGCAATGTCACTTATGAAGTGCCGGACACCATCCGGCGCCTGCGGAGTGTGCGGATCATTTTCTCCCGCATCTACGGAAATACGGATCTGGATCACCTGAAAGAGATGAACCTGAAACTGTATGGTTCTACAGACTGGACAGGGGATTTGAAGGCATCGGCACATTTTGAAGTCATTGGCAGCATTAACGAAGCGTCCAGGACTTCTTCCGAAGCAACCATGCAGGTAGCCAAGACCAATCTCATTATCACCCCTTCCGCCAATCGTCCGGAGACCAGGGAAACCAGCAATAAGAGTCTGACTGTGCCGAATAAGGCGGACAACTTGTACTATGGCTTCCTGCTGGAAAATGGGGCAGCTTCTGACTGCTATTCCAAGGCAGGAAAATCACTGATTTCTGTTGATCTCCAGAGCGTAGGCGTGAAAACAGAAAAGGGCAGCGCTAAGATAATAAAGGGCTACCTTTCGGATAAGGTAACGATTTCTGCCAACTATGCCAAGAGCGGCGAAATCGAAAGCATTAAGCTGACAGCATTCCTGCCGGACGGTGTTTCCGGCCCGGCACAGGTGAAAATTGTTTCCCTGGAAGAACTGGAAAAGAGCAAAAATGCAGCAGGTGAACTGGAAGTAGATCTGTCTGACTGGAAGGAACGGGGCTTGTACCTTTCTAATATTGAGATCACTTATAATGATTTGGAACGGGATCTTTCCGCAGAGCAGGGCACCGCACCGGAGCTGCGTATTTATGGCACAAGCGAATGGTTTGACGATCTGACCGCAAAAATGACAGTAACACCGCAGCATGAACTGATGCAGGATCAGGCAAAGTCGGCATCCGTGGCGTTCCATGTAGACCGTCCGGGACTCAGTGTTAATACCCATATCTATTATAATGATCAGAAGGAATCCACACGTGCAGCATCCGGCAATACAGACGGTAATGAAACCATTTTCGGCGTGCCGTACGATCGTGACTTTATGCTGCGTGCGGAATTTGCCAATGAAACCATTTCGGTGCTGGACGATACCCAGATCATTGCCAAGGTTCCCTATGAAAAGCAGGGAGAAGCAAAAACCGGTTTCCATACCACGGAACTGCGAATTTATCAGGATCTGATCGATCAGTTCGGCAAATTTGACAATATCATTCTGACTGGTAAAGATGCGGACGATCAGGAGAAAACAGTAACACTTCTGCCGAAAACGGACGAATCCGGAAAGATTGTCAGATTCTGCACAGAGGATGCTCCGGAAACCGTTTACACCTATACCAATGGTGTGCTGACATTTACCAGAGATACAGACACGCGCCTGTTCACAGAATTTGGCATCGAAAATCTGACACAAGTGGAACTGAACGGCAGACTGGTAAAGCTGGTGGACAAATCCGCATCGGAAAAGCGCTATCTTGAATTTGACGGTTATGACGATTCGCTGTTCGGAAAGACAGATACGCTGGAAGTGGAAACACACAACTATCTGGACGGCTTCCGGGAATCCAAGGGCTATATCACAGAAGCATACGATAAGGACAAGTATATTGTAACGAAGAAAGACACCACGGCGATCTATGTTTCCAAGATGTATTTCGACACCACCGTTATGGCATTCTATAAAGATGCCAGTGCCGGAGATAAGAAGTACACTGCGGCAGCCAGTGCGGTAGAACACCTGCGAAAGAAGTATGCTCAGCCCACAGAGAATATTTCCGCAGATGGTCACGTGCACGGTGCAAGCGGTTATCTGTTCTCTGAAAATGGAGTGTGGGGAGATAGTGCTGACAACTCCGAACTGGAGATCGGCTATAAGTCTATCGGTTCTTTTGCGGTGGACTTCCGCCAGTATCTGAATACAGGAAACAACCTGCCAAAGGCAAAGCCGACTCTTGCCGGACAGGAGCACCAGTCGTATGACTACGTTCGCAATGCGTCTTTGAATACGGCGGCAACTGTGGATATTACATTAGACCTGCCGTCGAACACATTCGATGCGTACTATCTGAAAATTGATCCTCGTGCCAAGGACTATATTCAGTCGGTTACAGCGATCTATGCAGACGGTACCAAGCGTAACCGTTCCGGACAGGAAATTCTCTATGAAGCCAACGAGAGCAATGCAGACGGAAGCTTTGCCCGACTGAACCTGCTGGGCAGCGATGCGGACATGTTCTCCGCGGACGATGCCAACTATTATAAGAAGCCGGAGAGCTATAACGGAAAGAAGCCGGAAAATCCGGTGACACAGGTCGTTGTGACCATTGACATCAACCGCTATCAGACTGTCAACAATGACGGCAAAACGGCAAAGTCGCCGGACTATGGCATCTGGTATGACCAGACGGATTCTTCCACACAGGGAATGTTTGAGGTTACCGGACGTTTCTACCGCATGGATGAGGCGGTTGCTACAGCACATGCGGATGTGACCGTCGGCAATACCACTGACGGCAGAAGTAAGGTGCGTACAGATTCCGGTGCGGACAAGGAAAAGTCGGATTGGTCCTTCACTGATAAGTATTATGCCTGGACCAGTCACCATAATTATTCTTGCGGACACTATTGGACCTATGAGATATTCGACTATACCGCAAAGCATTTGCAGTCCAGCACACGTGTGCATATCGTCAACGATGAGGACAATGTGCAAAAGGGTGTCGGTGAAACCCCCGCTACAGCGGAAAACCGCAATGCAGAATTCGGAAAGGACAACAGTTTCGCGATCCGTTTTTATCGGAAGGGCAACACCAAAGAAAGCACCATTCCCACATTTTACGTTAACCCGATTTGGGGCGGTGAGGGTCGCGTTGCACCGAATAACAATGTTTACCATTGGGTAATGAACAGCCCGTACTCCCGTACCGACCAGTATGACTGGGTGAATAAGCTGTCCTTCACGGACAAGGTTGTGCTGTCCGACAGCCTGCCGCAGATTCGCCCGGATGATGACTACGAATACAAGGGCTTTCTGACCACAGGAATCCAGATCAAGAAGGAAATCTATCAGTATTTCCAGGATGATGACAACATCATCTTTACCCTGAATGCGAAGAATACAAAGAATGAGGTTGTCGGAACGGCAAAAACCATTTCCGTTCCGGTAGCCGAACTGAAACAGCTATACGGCGAAACTGAGGATTGGAACATCTATTTCGAGTACACACCGAAACAGCAGGACAACACAGATGCCGAAGAAAATGCAAATGCAGATGAGGGTACAGATGCGCCGCAGATTGAGCCGACCTATACAGTTAAGCAAGATGGCGGCAAGTATGTTGTGGCTCTGGGCGAAGATACCTTTGTAACCGATTACAGCATGACAATGTATAATATTCCGGGTACAGGGGACTATTCTGCGGAACTGACCGATAAGGAAAAGGCAGATTATCACAATACAAATACCTGGGATATTCTGGTACAGGGCAAGCCGTATGCGATCAACAAGACAGATGATGATATCTACGGCAAAAACACTGCCAAAACCAGTGCTTCCACAGATTATGCACCGGATAAGGAAATCTACAAGCAGTCGGACAATGCCATTATCATGGGTTATCTGATCGACTTCAAGGCTGGATATGCGCTGCAAACCAAGAGCGGCGTTTTATCCGAAAAGCTTTATTATGATTATGACCAGACGGACAATAACACTCCGAACCGGGGTCTCTTCCAGGTAAAGCTGTTTAACCAGGACAAACAGAATGCCACCGGTCAGGAAGCCGCTGCACGGATTGACAGCGCAGCTACTACAAATACCATGGACAGCCGCTATCGGCTGGAGCACATTTACCTGCCCACATTCCTCCTGGATGGAGATTGGTTTGGCGTAGCAAATCTGACGCTCCGGGTAGGCAGCACCGATGTTCCGGTGCGTGTAGTCAAAGGCATTGGCGTAGACGGCATGGCAGAGGGTACCTATGTGGTACATGTTGATGCAGCAAAAACAGTACAGGGTGAAGAAGTCTATGCCGTTGATGTAGAGCAGATTCTGCGTCAGCTTTATCAGGCAGATTCCAGTGCGCTGGAATCCTATACCAATTCCACAAATCAAAAGGTCTATGTGAAGGCGTATGTCAGCAGCTTCCAGCTGGATCTCAAGGCGGTTAATCCGAACCGGAATAACAGCGATACTGTGCTGGGTGATGGGGAATATCTGTCGGCAGACAAAACCAAGGATAAGAACGCATTTCTCTATGACGGCGTTTATGTAGACCGTACACCGGATGATTTCACCAAAGATGCGTGGAACTCAGATTCTTCTCCCTCCTTTGGAAAATCTCCCAATGGCTATCCGGAGCAGACCACCAAGAACCAGCTTTCTGCAATCTTCACTTCCATTGACCCGAACGCCAATACTTACATTTACAAGAATACAGATAATACTGCAAAGGGCAGCAAGAAAGAGGCAGCCTATACAGTCAAAAATCTGACCGGTACACTGGATGCAGTGGTAACTCGTACCAGGATGTATGACCAGGATTCCAAGACCGGAAAAATTGACAAGGTGGATTATCTCCACCTGATGCCGTATGACTACGTGGAATATACCATTCAGGTGGGTGCACCCAGCAGTGCACTGATTCCGCTGGAGCATACAACTGTAGATTTCTCAGTTCCCAAGGGACAGCGGATTGTCCGCTGGGATGTAGTGGATGCAGACGGAAATGTTCTGACAACGGAAGATGCTGCGGAGAATATTCCGGCTGCGGATATTCACGCTGCTCTGTCAGATGGCGGCGCAACAATTGAGGCGGAACAGGGAATCAAGTATGCACTGCTCACCGCATCTGATGCAGATCCGGAGGAAACTGCATACCAGCGTCTGGTGGCAGAACTGGGCAAGGGCGCAAAGTCTGATGATCAGATCAAGCCGGGCGAGACAGTTTACCTGCGTGTGACAACGCAGCTGACGGAAAACGGCGGTAGCTATGATGCTGTCACTGTGGGCACACCGGATCTCAAGATTCATGCTGCGCCCAAGCACAGCTATCCCCAGTATTCCATTTATGATACCACAAATAACGCAAACTATACGCCGAGTACAGACAGAAGATACTACAACAAGAGAACGCAGGATGCTGCCGGATACGCATATTATTATCGGTATACTGCGGCTGATGCAGACAAGCAGACACAGTATTATGCACACATTCAGAATGAACTGACCTATCAGTCTGTTGCGCCGGTAAAACTCACCTATCAGGTAAAGGATGCCAAGCAGAATTATGACGGCAAGGGTGCAACGCTGACCATCAGTGATCTGTATAATGAAACCGGTCACCATTGCGATACCTACACGGTAGACGTTTCTTTCCTGGAAAAGCGTTCCAAGGACAGCGGCGATATGTTCTATCGCGGCTTCGAGCTGACAAGCCCTTATACGGTTTCAGAAGAAGCAGACAAATTCGGCAGAGTGGAAATGCTCTATGCCGTTGCAGAGCCGCGTACGAACCCACGGTTTGCAGAGGATGAAAACATTGCATTCCAGACGGACAAAAACGGCGTAAAGGTGACCTGGAAATCCTATGCATATGACCCATCCCGTACCGAAGATCAGGCGGCAGAAGAAAAAATGACAAATGCAGATCTGCCGAATGTAGTGGGCGTTCGCTGGATTTATTATGATCTCAAGGGCTTTGACACCACGACTGCATACAGCAGTACCTCAAAAACGAAGGTGGCGCTCCAAAATGTAACTCTGACTGGTGTCGGCAGATATCAGGATGTGACAGACGGCACTGGCGTGAAGGCAGACACCTATCAGCAGTATTTCACGGCAACGAATACCTATGAGCATATCCACAGCGAAGACGAAAATGCAGTAACAGTAAGCGAGAGCGGCAGCAGTGTGGCATCTGTGACAACAGCAACAGAACATACAGTGAAGCTGACAGACAGCACAGTTTTGAATCCCAGTGTTTACCGGGAAAATCCCATTGCCTCTTTCCACACCCAGACATTCTCTTCCGAGAGCGATGCTGCGGCAGTGTATGAGGAAAAGAAAGCACAGAAAACAAGCTATCGTCCGGGCGATACTGTTTGGCAGAAGGTAACACTGAAAAACAACCTGGCCGCACTGAGCAGCGGAAAACAGGCAGGTGAGGAGGGCAGGCTCATCAATCCGGTGATCTATGATAAGGTACCGGAATATTTTGCCAAGACTTTGTACGATTCGTATGGGGTCGGCGACAGCATACCCAATTTCCACCTGCGTCTTCTGAATGCAGACGGCAGTGAAAAGGATTTAAGCAACATTGCACTGTATCTGGCAGACAAGACGGAAAGTGTAAATGGGTATGACTACGGCGGAAAGATGACCTATACAGACGGGTTCAATTCTAAAAATGCAACACAAAAGGCATTTGCAGATTTGAAACCGGACGAAAACTCCACATATCAGATTTCCTTTACGGTATACGAACTGCGCCTGCGTTATGCAGATGACCATGACAAGGACTTCGTTTTGCAGCCGGGAGAACAGATTGAGTTCTGCTACTCAGCGACCATTCGGGAAAAAGACCTTCCTATGGTGTATACCGCGTCTACTTATGCAAATGATGCTGCGGCATCCACAGTAGACGGAACCGGACTGCACCCGGCATATTTCCCCCGCATTGGTGAGTATTATCAAAACGGATTGGTGCATTATGATTCAGATTCGCTTTCTCCAAATGGCAATTTGTACCCCATGCTGCCGGGCGGATTCTCCAACACATGGGATCCCAATAATAACGATAAGCAGATACAGAACAGCAATATCCTGATGGATATGGATTATCTGATGCATGATATCGGTTTCAGCGCAGATAAGAATACACAAGTGGATATGTGGGAATTTCTGGATCAAACCATTACCCACATTCCGGGTTCTTCCACCACAAGCGGCAGCATCAGCGGACAGAACAACACGCTGTTGGACGAGGATTCCCAGACTGCAAAGAATATGCAGACGGTGAAATATACTGCCAATTCCACGATCGAAACGGCTGACCAGCTCCAGCAGCTGCCTCAGACGGTAGAATATAAGGCAAACAATATCAATCGCGACTGGTTCAGGCTGGCAATGCATCAGCGAAATGCTGACCATGCCGACTGGGAAACACTGGATGCTGCAAAGGACACGCCGGTGATCTGGAGTGAAACGCGTCTCCACCTGCAAAAGGCATGGCTTGCCACCAGCACAGAGTTCCTGAGCGAGGGAAAAAATATCCGGTACGAAGCGACCGGCGGCGACTGCACAGACGACGGCGATTTGACCGACCCGAATTACCCGTATTTCGGTACATATAGTGATCCCTACAGTAATAATTCTTACAGAAATAAGGTTCATTCTATCACAGACCGTTCCGGCGCTGTTGCTCTGGAATATGACGAGGATACGACCGTTCAGCTTCAGGCATACAACTATGGTGACTGGGATCTGGATGGCGTGACATTCCTGTATACATTCGCTTACGGCATGAAGCCGGTAGTAGATGACAGCGGAAAGCTGGATGTCTCCCAGGTGCTGGCATATACCAACACCGGCGATTCCAAGTCCGGAACGTTTGCGGCGATCGATGCGGCGAATGTAGAAGCAGAGATCATTCAGACACCGGAAACGAAAAATCCGAAGTATCTTGCGCCGAAGGCAATGCGCGATGCGGCGCAGAATACAGCGATCACTGACGAAGCGGATGGTTATTACACTGCGGATCAGTATACACCGTATGTGGTAAAGATCACCGTAAAACAGCCGCTGAAAAAGTGGTACGGCAGAGGCAGTGACTTTGGTTATATCACCCGGGTAACACTTCCGGCGAGAGTATTTACCAACACGGCAAGCGGTACTTGGTATGACCGTGTGCTCACACAGCCCTATGTGGCAGACAACAGCGAAAACCATCTCTATTATCAGATCTACGATATCGATCACTGGGACGGCTCGACCAAAACACTGGCAAAGCACAACCAGCTGAGCGGCATGGACTACCTCTGGAGTCCGGCATATTATCATTGGTATTATTCTGATCAGCAGCCGGAAACGTTAAAATACCTGGCGGCTTCTCCGAACACGCCTTCTGTCAATGGCTATAACATTCAGAACAAGGAAGTGGTAGAGGAAAACGGCAGCTATCATTTTACCAACAATGACAGCATTGACCGTTACAGCAGCGGCAAGACCATGTTCTACGCGGAAACCGGCACCAGAGCCGTGCTGCGGAAACCTCTGGTACGCAGCTGGACAACCATCAGCGAGACAATCGGCAGTAATGAAACTGAGATGTACGGCAAAAACGTAGAGCAGTACTACACCGAAACACAAGGTGAAGTCAACTGGATCAATGTCCATGTGGAGAACAATTATTACTGGGATGCATATGGCTTTGACGGCAGCATGGACACATATTATTATGTTAATGAAAAAACGCTGCACAGCTATGGCACAGACGGCGGTCAGAAGGGCTCGCTCTCGCTGCCGGTCATTACCAACATTCTGCCCTATGGCATTGTTCCGGTTGCGGCAGACGGCTCCCGTTATACCACGGACAACACCAAGAATGACAAGCCTCTGAACTGGGAACTGTACGACAAAAATGCCACTACCAATCTGGCAGATCAGAAGGCACTCTATGATACCGAAGTCTACTATGACGATTCCACACAGCGGTATGTGGTACAGATTTTTGCCAGGGAGGAAAACGATACCGAAAAGGCAATGACCGCAGCGGAACTGGCAGAAAAGCGGGAAAAGGACGCTGCGATCCGAAACGGCAGCCTGTACAATTTCTGCATCAAGACCTTCACCTATGCAGAGCCGGATGATATGATAAACGGCGCGGAAGACGAAGATCTGCTGAAAAACTATCTGAACAATTATTCTTATGTTTCCAGCCGGGTGAATGCGTATCGGTTTATTATAGATACTGACATCAAGAATAATCCGTATGCCGTATGCTCGGCGGCAGTGATCGAGCCGCTCATCAACAATTATTATAATTATGGATTCCGTAAAACGGATAAACGTATGGATGCGGTTGCTGCGACAGCTAAGGTGACTTATAACTATCATGATAGTTATAGCACGGAGTATCTTGCTTCCAATAATACCCTGCCCATGCGTCCGGATACAGACAATGACGGACTTTCGACCACCAATCCGGATCCTTACGTTCTGCTGACCCATAAGTACGAAAACGGTACCTATATGCTGGGCAGCATGAGTCGGTACGCCGAGAGCGATTCCATGGAAATGGACGAGTACCGAAAGAACAAGCCGCTGTCGGAGGAAATTCGTTCCGCACTGAACCGCGATGTGACACTGCGTGACAACAGAAGTGATATGCTTTTCCAGGATATTACTTCTGCCAATGTGATGCAGGATTCCGGCGTTGTGAATACGCTGAAGATCCGCACACAGACCCCGTCTTTGAAGGCGGAAAACATGGTAGCTGCTGAAAAGACAGAAATGGGCAAGAAGGGCTTTGACGGAGATACAGAAGATCTGGACGAAGTGAAAAACCGTCAGACGTATCAGAATAACGGCAGCGACTTTGACTATAGTGATATGCTCTGGTACAGCGCTAAGGTTTCCAGTCAGTCGGAGGCAAACTATCGTTACCGCGGAAGCATCTTCCATGCCAAGATGGTTGTCACATTCCAGCTGCCGGAAAATGTACGGTACTGGGACGAGGACGATCTGATGGACGACTACTATCTGGAATACACCGATAAGTCGGGGAAAAAGCAGACATTTACCATGGCAGAGGCAAAGGCTGCCGGCTGGGGCATTGAGCTGACACAGCGGTACTTTGCCGGAGATGTTGCGCCGGCAGAAAACACGGACGGTCTGACACGGGCGGATTCTGCCACAAAGCGCGGCGGTGAAACGCTGGTATTCGAGATCACCACGCCGAAAGATGACGGTTTCGACTGCACAAATGACAACACCTATGTGGCAGGCTGTCATCCGGCAGGCTATTTCAACGGCACGCTGAACTTTAAGATTAAGACACGCATCGACAACCTGGAACTGCCGGCGGATACCGACAGCAGCTGGGAGGACTATTATTCCAAGGTTTATGTAACATTCGAACAGACAGACGGCAAGTTTGCCATCACAAAGGACGGTCTGTTTGCAGAACGGGATGCAGACGGCAAATACTACACGCGCAGCGGCTGCCTGATGCCGAAGCAGGACGAGAGCGGCTATGTCTATAATGATTACGGCAATATCGTCTATGAAAAGAAGCAGCGGCAGGAAGTGCCGGCAAGTGACATTGCATATGATACCTATGATTTCAACTTCACCGGACAGACCATGGAGGGCATGCAGCTGCAAAATGCAGTGCGCGTCAAGGATGAAAACAGCACTAAGGTCAGCACAATTCCGGAGATCGAACCATTTGACGGCGTGGTGCCGGGTGAGATCTATCTGATCGCATCCTCTGCCAAGGTTGCTGTCATTGCGCCGAAAACCACAGTACGTGCGGACCTGAACTATGAACGGGTACGCGTCAATGACCCGAACTCATCCATTATCATTGCAGAAGACCCCCACATCAAACAGGTTTATAAAACGGTCAGCTACATGGATCAAGTGTCAAATGATACCGCATCAGTAAACGAGTTTGTGTTAAATTACAATCTGGCAAACTACGCAACACTCCGTGGTACTACACAGGTTGCGCCGGTCAATAAGCCAGATGTTTTGCCGCATGTTTCAGAACTGGTTTATCCCAATGTTTCGGAAATTTCGTCCGGTAACTGGGCAATTCCGGCAGCAGATGAACTGGAAACCGAATATGTCGCAGACAAGCAGCAGGTACATGACATTCTGGAAAAGCATCTGAAAGTATATCCGTATGTGCTGATCAGTACAGATCCGGCAAATGAAACGCAGTTCCTTGCGCCGGAGACAGAACAGGATGACGGTATCTACTCCAATACCTACACAAACAGCGGCAAGGGAACCAGCTGGTGGGTACGCATTGGTGATGAAAGGGGCTATGCGCTGGATGCCAATGTATCCATTCCGCTGGAAGAAGGCAATCTGCATTTTGACAGTACCAATGCGGCGCTGCAATCAGAAATTACAAGCGGCAGTGTGGATCTGAACAAGTCCATTCGCCAGGTGCGCTGGGTAGTTCGGACAGAAGGCTTTACAGAGACAATTTCTGGTACACAGGTGCAGCTGACTGATGCAGAAGCGTCCAGATACTTCCCGGTTCCCAAGGGATTGTATGTGAACGCAGATGCAGATGACAGCACAGAGGGCAGACAGGATCGCAATGATGTTGACAAGAACCATTACGGCCTGGAACCACTGAGCGAGAGCATTAAGGAAAACAGTCCTCATGTTTCGTTCACTACTGCACCGAATGATCCATCGATTTCAAATTCTGTACACAACAACCATTTCGCAAGCGTTATTCTGCGCACCGATGACTTTAAGTATGCAGTTTCCGGTGCGGCTTCCAGAGTTGGTTATTATCTGGATCCGCAGCTGCCGTGGCTGGGTATCGACATTGATGCCAAGTATTTCAGCGGCGCCGCAAACAAGGAATACAAGTGGGATACCAATACCAGTGGTATCGCCAGCAGCACTGGTAAGATGCTGAAATATACAGTAACGTATAAGAATCTGAGCCAGGAACTGCTGCATACAAGTACATATAACCGCAAGGATGCAGAAGCAGACCGGTTGTCGGATCCTACAGTTGCACTGGCACTGCCGTATCTGGAGTCCCTTTCTGCGGACGCATTCCAATATGTGGCTTATCAGGATGATTCCAGCGGCAGCATTGACGGTTATTTTGTGGGCGACCACTATACCAGCACCGCCGAAAAGGACAGCAATCATCAGGTTGTAACACCTGCGAAAAATCTGGACGATGTAACACCGCAGTGGACATGGCACATTGAAAATGAAAAGGGTGAATTTGTCTCCCTGAAGGATAACGGCGATATTTCACTGGCCGGTGTGGATTTGGAAGACATCCCCTATGCGGATACGGCAAATGACGAATTGGCAATGGATACAGAAAAGAATCCTAACCCCTATTTCGTAACAAAGCCGATCTCTACCAATGTACTGAACCGGAAAATTGTCAACTTTAAGTTCTCCGGAACCTTAGAGCCGGGACAGCGGATTGTCGTAGAACTGATGGTACCGCTGGATATCAGCAACAGCAACATTGTGTCTACGGAACTGATGCAGGCAAAGGCGTATGGCTTCAAGAACGGTTCCTTCCGGCCGTATATTCCGGACAAACAGGGAAAAGTCAAGATCGTTGCCTATGAAGTAGACAGCCACGATGTCAATGACAATGGCAGCAGCGGTGATATGACACTGACGATTACCTCACAGGCAATCACGTTGCTTTCCATCGACAATGTGACACAGATGAAAACAGCAACCTCTGATCTGGATTCCGTGAAGGCGGCAGTTCCGGTTCGTGTTCAGGAGGGCGGCAATTATTCCTATTCTGCTTCCATGCAGAACAGTTCAGATTCGGATACCGAGTATAAGACGCTGCTGTTTTATGATGTGCTGCCGTATGTGGATGACACCAAGGCAACAGATTCGGAAGCTAAACGTAACTCGAAATGGAACGGCTATCTGATTCCGGATTCTGTTCAGTTGAAACAGGTTTCCGCCAGTGGTACAGTTAATCTGAATCCATCTATGTATACCGTCTGGGTAGGGCCGATTACAAAGAAGAACGGCAGCTATGCATTGCAGGATGTCAGCATACTTCCGAAGCCGGCAGATGATCTGATGGATACGGAGAAAAATAACTTCTACCGCGACTTGTATCAGGATGTAAACGGAAAGGATTCATATTTTGTCAAGTTGTCTGACCTGATGGCAGACCACGAAAACGGCAAGATTTCTGACGCAGAATATGAAAAGCTGGTGCGCGGCATTCGTGCAATCTGGGCACAAATGAACAATGCCGACGCCAGACTGAACAAAAAGAACCGTCTGGAACTTTACTACGAGATGCATGCGCCGCTGAATCTGCCGAAATATGTCGGCACACCGGCAGCGGAAGGCGAGAACGAAAGTGCAGCAACTGCAGAGACAATCCGGAAACAGGTGGAGGGCGTAACCCAGTGGAACACCTTTGCCTCTGGTTATGACTCTGCAAGTGTAATCGGCAAGAGCTATCAGCTCTTTGAAAACACACAGGCCGGTGCCTATATTTCTGCTCCCAGCGGAAAGGGTTATCTCGGCAGCTATGTCTGGAGCGATTTCAACTATGACGCACAGTGCAACGAAGCAGAATATGAGATGTCTGCCAACGGACGACTGCTGCCCACCGGAAAGTGGACAACGGATATCGACTTTGATGGAAAGCCAGATGATCCGGGTATCAACGGCGTACAGGTAGAACTTCTGACAAAGAAGGGCTATTCTGTTAACGTCAACGGGGAGGCTGTAATGGCCGATCCGGATCCGGACAGCAATCCGAACCCGGAAAAGACCCGTTATGTGGTAATTGATGAGGAAACCGGTCAGCCCAAGACCATTGTAGAAAACAATACCAATTCGTATCAGTATACATTTGACGGGCCGGTCACTTATACCACGGAAAGCGACTATTACGGCAATCAGGGCTACTTCATCCTGTCAAATCTGACACCGGGGGATTATCTGCTGCGGTATACACTGCCGCAGGGGTACGATCAATACTCTGTTACCACACGGGAGCTGGGTCAGACCAATACACCGCTGAAGGTGTATCGTGACGGCATGGTTGTCTACAACGGCATTGATGCAGGCGAGGACAACACGGCAGTTGCCAACGAGGTTGCCAATATCAAATCCTCGTCCGGACAGCTGGTGGTACAAACTGCGCCCATTCATGTGGATGCAGTAGAGGAAGATTCGGCCAAGCACCAGGCATACGATACCGCCATGACATCCTATATGCTGGGTGTCTCCAGAGGCTATACCTACGGCGGCTGGGCATGGGTCGATGAAACGGACAACAATGGTACAATCGAAAGTGATGGTATCATGCAGGAAACCGAGCAGAAGCTGAAAGCTGTTACCGTGGAAATGCACGAAGTAGATGCAGACGGAAGTATTGCATCCGAAATTGCTGTGGATGGTGACGGCAACCCGGCGGTTTATCAGACCGGAGACAGCGGCTATTATCAGTTCCGCCTGTATCCCAACAAAAACTATGTGGCAGTTGCCAAGTATGAGGGAAGCGCTTCTACACCATATAAGCCGTCTCCGTTTGTTTTGCACAATGATCCGCTGGAAGCGTCGGACGACAACGATTTGACCAAGGCAGTGAATAACTTCCGCACACGGCCGTTTTTAACCGGCGTACCCTATGACAAAAACCAGAAGCCGCTGTATGAAGATGACGGACAGACGTTCCAAATCAACAGAAGCATTTCTCTGGGATTTGTAGACGGCTCCCGCGGTTTTATCGGACAGTGGATCTGGGACGATGCGAATTATAACGGCATCCGGGATACCTTTGAAAAGGGTATCGAGGGTGTGACTGTAACCTTGCAGTCATTTTACTATGACAGCGACACCGGAAAATGGGTAGCCATTACCGGCGGGGACCGGGACATCAAAACCTCAGAATCCGGTTCTTATGTATTCCAGAATGTTTCCAGCTATTATGAAAAGGACGGAAAAACATATCTGGCAGGCTATCGGCTGTATGTCGATCCGGCTAAGAATGCAGATCTGTACCAGAAGTATGCGATCACCAAGTATAAGCAGTATCCGAACAACCGCTCTGCGGAAAACAGTGACCTGCAATATACCGGTAATATGCAGTACTATCTCATTGGTGATGACTGGTTCGAGTATGGCGAAAACGGCAATATCACAGCAACGTATCACAACTATGATAAAGAAGACGACATCATTATTATTGCCGGCGAAACAACAAACAGCAACAACAATGTAATCGACTATAAGAACACCCATTATGATACTGGTGAGGCACAGCGCCTGCTGGATTACAGCGGCGGCTTTACGGAGATTCAGACTTCTGAAGTAACCGGCTATCTGTGGGAGGACAACGGTAAAAATGCTGCCGGGGAATACCGGGAGACATTTGACTACGATGGTATCCGCAATACAGTGACCCCAGAGGACGGCACAACTCAATTCTATGAAAAGGGAATTGCCGGAGCGACTGTTCAGCTGGAACAGTATGTGCTGCAAAATGGTACCTATGTTCCGGTAACAAGCGGAAACCGTACTGTGAAAACAGATGCAGACGGCAAGTACACATTCTCCGGTGTTTCCACATATGCGGAAATCAATGGGGAAAAGGTACTGGCCCATTATCGTCTGAAGCTGCTGTCGCTGCCCAGCGGTATGGAAAACTATGCAGTTACCCGGTATCGGCAAAACGGCGATGCGGAAACCCAAGTGATGGACAGCCATCTGATAGCACAGAATGAACAGCACGGAGCAGGATATACAGATTATGATATCGTGTCCTATCTGACATCTCCGGCAGACGGCGATTATTTCATCACCGCACAGAAATCTCAGCCGGAGGCAGAGCCGGGCATAGACGGAAACACTTATTTTGAACCGTACATTCTCTATGATGATGCAGCAGTGCACGGCGGAAATCATGATTATGCCTACGATTACATCAAGGCAAAGGATTATGACGGCTATGACGGCGGTCTGAAGGCATTTGAAACGGCATCTGTCAGCGGTGTTGTCTGGGAGGACACCAATTACAACGGTGTTCAGGATGAGGACGAGACAGAATACCATGACAGCAAAAATCCGGCAGTTGTAAACTTACAGCAGTATTATTTCTACCGCAATGACGAATGGGTGCTGGAAAACGCAGCATTCCGGACACATGAGACAAAAACAAACGGCAAGTATACATTCAACAATCTTCCCACCTATGTGGAAAAGGACGGCGTAAAGTATCTGGCAGGCTATCAGGTACTCCTGAAAACAATGCCGAAAGATTATGCGGCAACGAAGTACTGGAACGATGCAGATCCGTCAAAGGTTTACAGCAAACTGTATGTGACCGATGTCGATGGTGTCGAGGACAGCCAGCGGACAGGTGACCTGCCGGTTACTGTGCTGCAAGGCAATCACGAAATGCTGATTCCAGCACGGGAGGCAAAGGCAGGCACACAGTCCAACGATGCAGAACCGTATACGGATTACAACTGGGCATATGTCTGCGGCACGAACATCAAAAATATCGACACGCCGAATACTGCACAGCAGAAGTACTATGATCTGGTAACAGCAAGAGATTATGAAAATCTGAATGCCGGTCTGAAAAAACGCAACATTGCGGCAGTAAAGGGCAGGATCTGGGAAGATACGGATTACAATGGCATTCTGAACAGCGGTGAAAAGGGCAAGAGCGGTGTTTCCGTTACTCTGGAGCAGTATCGCTATGATATCACTGCAAAGCAGTATGTCAAGATGAACGCAGATCAGACAGTCACAACTGACAAGAACGGCGTATATCAGTTTGCCAAGGTGCCGACCCACTTTGTGGTTGACGGCACAGATCAGCTGGCATATTACCGCATTCGTGCGGCTGTGCCGGCGGGATATGCGGTGACACGGTATCGTCAGGCAACAGATGACACGGAAACAGACAGCGACTGGATCGCAGAAACGAATTATCTGACTGCACCGGACAATGGAGATTACTTCCTGACAGCACAGCCGGCACAAGGCAACGCTCCCTATAATCTGACTGATGCTGTCACAAACAAGGAATACGATTCCATATTGAATGCAAACGTGACTGACATTTATAACGGCGGTCTGAAAGCATTCGAAACCGGAAAGCTTCAGGGCGTGGTTTGGTTGGATAAGGATTACAGCGGCTTGCAGGAATCCGGTGAAAAGGCTATGCTGACACAGCAGACCGTATATCTGGATCAGTATTATCTGGACGATACCGGAAGCTGGAAGCTGCATCAGACACTCTCCGCAAAGACTGCGGCAAACACAGGAGTATATCAGTTCTCCAAGCAGCCGACGTTTGTAACGGTTGACGGAAAGATGTATCTGGCAGGCTATCGTCTGCGGCTGAATGCCGTTCCGGATGGCTACGCTGTGACCAAGTATCAGGTATTGGATTCTACAGGAAGCTGCATCAACAGCGATCTGCTGACAGCTTCTCAGGATTTGAACACAGACCATACAGTGGACTTCAACGAGCCGGACGAGTATATCCTGCTGGCAGAAAAGGCAGCATCCGGCGCAGCCGGAAGCGGTGAACCGGGACTCCATGCGTACTATGTACGGGCGTATAACAATGTAAAGTATGACATTGTTACCGCAAGAGATTCCGTCGGCGTATACAACGGCGGACTGAAAGCCATTCAAACCGCAGAAATGGACGGACGAATCTGGAATGACCGCAACTATGACGGCATAATGGATTTGAACGAAAGCGGATGCGGCGATCTGCACCTGACACTGTATCAGTATTATCTGGATGGAACTACCTGGAAAAAGACAGCAGTCACAATGCAGGCAGTGACAAATTCCAATGGACAATATCACTTCGAAGGCATTCCCACCTATGCAGAAGTAAACGGCGAGCGGTATCTGGCCGGCTATCAGCTGCATCTGGATGCGCTGCCGGACGGCAATGCAGTTACAGTATTTGCCAATGACAATAAGCTGCACTGGGACAACGGCGAACTCACTTTGATGGGTAAGCAGGAATATCTGATTGCCGCAGCAGAAGCAAAGGCATTCACAGGAGAGCATACCGGAAACACACCGCAGTACAACACGTATTACGACCGCACATACAGTGCAGTTCCGGGGACGGACACTGTTTATGACATTACGGAAAGCCGCGACAGCAAGAACGAATACCACGGCGGTATCCGGGCATTCCAGACGGCATCCGTCAGCGGACGAATCTGGAATGATGCAGATTATGATGGCAACATATCGTCTGAAGAAAACGGCATGAACGATTTGTCCATGTCGCTAGAACAGTCCTACTGGGACGGCACTGCATGGATAAAGACGAACAACACGGTAAGCGTAAATACAGATGGTGATGGAAATTATTGCTTTGATGATGTGTCCACATTTGTGGAAGTAAACGGCAAACGGTATCTGGCAGGCTATCAGCTGAAACTGGATGCACTGCCGAAGGATGCTGACGGTAAGATCACCTACGGCATTACCAAGGCAGGCGGTGACAGTAAATTCCAGAGACTGGAAAGCCCGTATCAGAGCGAGAACCTCTATTTGACAGCACCGGATCAGTATCTCATTCTGGCGGCGGAAGCAAAGCCGGAGACGGATGCAGAATACCGGAAAAACTATAACGACAGCGACTATGACATTGCAGATGCCGCAAACCAGGCAGACTGGAACGGCGGTTTGAAGCAGGTTGAAAAGGCGCAGGTTGTAGGGCGTGTCTGGGAGGATGAGAACTATAACGGATTGCAGGACGAAGGCGAAGGCAATATTTCTGGTGTAGAAATTACGCTGGAGCAGTACTACCGGGATGCAGACGGAACGTATCATCCCACCGGAAGCAATCGGATTCTCCCTTCTGATGCAGACGGCAAGTATGAATTTGACAATGTTGATACGTTCTGCAATGGAAACGGAAAAACCTATCTCAGCTACTACCAGCTGAAAATGACAAGTGAAGTGCCGGATAAGTACACCATTACCTGGTATCAGCAGGGAGAAGATCCCACAAGAGACAGTGACCTGGATGCACAGAGCCGCTATCTGACGGCAGGCACCTATTTTGCTTGTGCAGCTGCGGATGCGGACGGCACGGATTATGCACTGGACGGCAGGGATATTCTCCGAAAGGAAGATGTTTCTGGTTATGACGCTGGTTTTGCACAGCTGGCAGTTGGTGACATCTCCGGACGAATCTGGATTGATCACAATTATGATGGTATCCAGGATGCGGCAGATGATGCGGCAAATACAGCAGAGGACAAGGCGGCAATTGCAAATGTCACCGTCAAGGCAATACAGTATTATTATGACGGCAGCCAGTGGCAGCCGAACGACACGGCGTATACAGCAAGCACAGATGCAGACGGCAATTACACACTGAAGGATCTGCCCACTTGGGTAAAAATCAACAATATGGATTTTGCCGCAGGCTATCAGCTCTGTCTGGAAGACCTTCGCGGCAACTATCTGGCAACACAGTATCGTGTGGGAACTGACCGCACCAAGGACAGCGATCTCAGACTGGACAGCACGTATTTGACAGGGACAAACGAGTATCTTGTTCCGGCGGCTGAAGCATACAGCGATGCTGACGGAAATCAAAATCGTGCATCAGTACGGGAAGTGCCGGACGCAAATGGTACCATGATTTCCGTAGATCTGGCACGCAGCAAGCATATCGGGCATTATGATGCCGGACTGAAACAGCAGGACAAGGGCGTGATTCGCGGTACGATCTGGGATGATAAAAACTATGATGGTTTGTATGATTCCGATGAAGTGCCGGTAGCAACTTCTGTTCGTGTCATACTGACCCGTGAAATCTATGAGAATGGCAGCTGGACACCGGATACTGCATTCGGGGAAGTTTCCAAAATCGTGGACAACGGCGAATATCAGTTTGACGGCTTGGATGTACATATACCGGGAGATCTGTCCGATAACAGTACATCCGGCAACAAGGATCGTATCTATGGCTATCAGATCAAGCTGGATCTGGCTACTGTGCCGGATACCTACGCGGTAACAAAACAGTATGCAAAATCGGATCAGAATCTGGAAAGCAGCTTCCTGAATCCGAAGGACGGCAGTTTGATGGCGAAGGATGAATCACATATCATTCTGGCAGCGAAGGCAACAGAAGGTGCGACAGAACACACCGTGACCATCGGTGATGTAACGTATGCACCGGCAAATCTGGCGAAGTCGATTGCACCGCACAACGGCGGCTTAACGGCAATTGAGACAGCATCCATTGAAGGCTATATCTGGAATGACGAGAACTACAACGGCATTCAGGATGCAGACGAAGTGGGCATTGCAACCGCATCGGTCAAGCTGACCCGGAAGTATTATGATGAAGATGCCAAGGCATGGAAGCAGGATGACAGCTTTGCACTGGTAGCAGACGGCACACCTGTTGCAACGGGAACACCGGTAGCAACAGGAACTCCTGTGGCAACTGGTACAACACCAATCGCAACGGGAACACCGACTGCATCGGCATCCAATGGCTATTATCGGTTCGACAATCTGCCGACCTATGTAGAGGTTGACGGCAAGCGTTACCTGGCAGGCTATCAGATGCAGCTTTGCGAAATGCCGGAAGGCTACGCTGCAACGAAGTGCCGGATCGGAGAAGATTCCGCAAAGGACAGCGACCTGTTTGCAGAGACATTAAATCTGTATGGAGATGCAGATGAGGTAATCATACTGGCAGAAGCGTCCGGCGGCAATGCGTTCTATGACCGAACCGTAGGAGACAATGTTTATGACATTGTGAAGGCAAAGGACAACACGGATTATGACGGCGGCTTAACGGCAATTGAGACAGCATCCATTGAAGGCTATATCTGGAATGACGAGAACTACAACGGCATTCAGGATGCAGACGAAGTGGGCATTGCAACCGCATCGGTTAAGCTGATTCGGAGCTACTACGATCCTCACGACACCACCTGGAAGCTGGATGACAGCTTTGCACTGGTGGCAACGGGAACGCCGGTAGCAACTGGTACAACGCCAATCGCAACAGGAACACCGACTGCATCAGCATCTAACGGCTATTATCGGTTCGACAATCTGCCGACCTATCTGGAAAAGGATGGACAGCGGTACATTGTAGGCTATCAGATGCAGCTTTGCGAGATGCCGGAAGGTTATGCTGTGACGAAATATCACGCATCGACTGACAGCAGCAAGGACAGTGACCTGATTGCCGGAACGCTGGATTTGCAAAAGCCGGATGATTTCCTGATTCTGGCGAAAGCGTTCAGCGGAAATACACCGTACTGCTATTCCGTGCGCGGCGTGGATTATGACATTGTTAAGGCGGCAGATATCACCGGATATGACGGCGGTATTGTGCAGAAGGATTCGAAGGTATCCATTTCCGGTATTGTCTGGGATGATGCTGACCGCGATCATGAAATCGGCGAGGATGAATCCGGCATTGCAAATGTTAAAATTATACTCCGGCAGTATTACCGCAGGAACGGAAAGTGGGAGCTTTTGCCCGATGTAAAACAGACCGCCTATACTGATGCGGACGGACAGTATCGCTTTGACGATTTGCCTTTGTCTGTGACGGTGGATGGAGTGACCTGTCTGGTCGGATATCGTCTGTGGATTGACAGTATTCCGGACGGGTATAACGCTGAGGAATATGCCGGTGTATCTTCCGGCAATGTGGAGATTCACACAGATGAACGCACGCTGGATGGCTGCATTGTTCTGGGAATTCCGGAGGAGAAGGATATTACATCCGGAACCTGTCTGGATGGATTCAATACTGTCAAGGGCGAGGATGCAGCATCTCTGAATGTATACCTGAATCGTAATCCGGAAGAAACAACGGTAACGACAACTATTACAAGTACCACACCGACAACAACAGAGACAACTACTGTTCCAACAAAGCCGACAACGCAGACCAGTACTGCTACATCAACAGAAACCACCTCTGCGACAGTCAGCACGTCCCGGACTACAACTACCACACCTACAACAGTAAGCACAACAAAGACACAATCGTCTGATATCCCAACAACACCTGCTACTACAGCAACTACAAAACAGACAACAAGCAGCACCACAACATCGAAGCAGACCACGCACACTACCACAAAAACCACAGCAACAACTGTAAAAACCACAACAGTATCCACAACATCGACCAAGACGCAGACTACAACCAAGACCACGACGCATACAACAAAGCAAACCACCCTAACCACGCATACCACATATACCACCAGTCACAGAATAACAAGCAGAACAACAAGCATCACGACACGGAAGACATCCGCAGTAACGTCTCAGACAACGAGAACTACACCTACAACCACAACGAAGCTGACTGTTGTTACAACAACGACAACTACTTCTACCTCCGTAACCACAAATCCTACTACCTCTTTGACAACCAAGCAAACAACGACAACAGCTTCCAGTGCAGGCCCGATTATCAGCGTGATAACCACACATACCACGATTCATACAACACAGACAACATCGAAACATACGGTGCCGACAACAACATCCCGGACAACGGCGAGCCAGACCGGCACCACATCCGCAACTACACCACAAACCAGCCGCACTACATATGTCACAAGCACGACAACCGGAACCACAACAACCAAACGCAGCACACAGACCACAACAAACACCGCAACAACTGTAAATACCACCTGTGAGACATCGAGTACTTCTACCAGCATTCGACAGACTACATCCCGGAAGAATCACACAAGCGTGGATACTACGACAACCACAACAACTACGGCAAACGGAATTCATGCAGCAGATCATAATAAGCAGACCACTACTACAACAGCGGCCAGCGATGTTTCTGCACAGACTTCTGTTACCAAGCGGAATTCAGAGCTGCATCGGCAGGATATTCCGGGAACGCCAAAGACAGGAGATACAACACTGCATATCACCATTTTGATTGCAGCCTGCGGATTCTCTCTGCTGCTGGCAATCCTGACCAAGCGGCGTAAGAAGTAACTGCATTCCCTGAAAAATCGGGACAACATTCCAAAAGAGCCACACTGACTTCGGACAAACCGGAGCAGTGTGGCTCTTTTTTGCATCTTACCGCCCAAAATAGACCACTTGCATTGGAAGAACTTGCGATTGGCTCGAAAAAAAGGTATAATCAAGATAGCATTTGTACAACTAAAAAAAGAAAGGACAGTGATGCGCATGGAAAAATGTATCGAGATTCAGAATCTGCAAAAGAGCTTTGGGGCAATTCATGCTGTAAACAATTTGTCATTGCAGGTGGAAACCGGACAACTATTTGCCTTTTTGGGAGTGAATGGTGCCGGGAAAAGCACAACCATTTCGATGATATGCGGCCAGCTTCGGCAGGATGCCGGTCAGATCTTTGTAAACGGAAAAAATACGCTGAAAGATATGAACGCCATTAAACGGGATATTGGTGTGGTTTTTCAGAATTCAGTGCTGGACAAACAGCTTTCAGTACAGGATAACCTGAAAAACCGTGCGGCGCTGTATGGAATTACAGGAAAGGCGTTTCAGACGCGTTTGTTTGAACTGGATGATCTGCTGGAACTGCGGCCGCTTTTGAAGCAGAGTGTAGGAAAACTCTCCGGCGGACAACGGCGGCGCATTGATATTGCGCGTGCAATTTTTCACTGGCCGCAGCTGTTGATTCTGGATGAACCGACAACCGGGCTGGATCCACAGACACGGCAGACCGTCTGGAATGTCATTTCTGTTTTGCAAAAGAAAAAGCATATGACAGTTTTTCTGACAACGCACTATATGGAAGAGGCGGCCGGTGCAGACTGCATTGTGATATTGGATGAGGGCAAGATTGCCGCAGAGGGAACACCTCTGGAACTGAAAAACCGGTACACCGGGGATTATATTACAATGTATCATGCAAAGGAAGCTCAAGTGGCCGCTCTGGAAATGCCCTATGAAAAATACGGCGAGGCATTCCGGATTACTGTGCCGGACACCCGGACGGCAACGAAGCTCATTGTGCGCCACCCGGAGGTGTTCCAGGACTATGAGATTGTAAAGGGCAGAATGGACGATGTATTTCTTGCAGTAACCGGAAAGAAGGGAGGTGCTGCGCATGCTGAAAGCCATGGTATTGCGTAATATTAAGCTGTATTTCAAGGACAAGGGAATGTTTTTCACCTCTCTTATCACACCGGCGATTCTGCTGGTGCTGTATGCTACCTTTTTGGGGAACGTTTATCGGGATTCGTTTACATCCAATCTTCCGGATGGGTTTTCTCTATCGCAAAAGCTGATCGACGGTACTGTCGGGGCACAGCTCATTTCTTCCATTCTGGCGGTCAGCTGCGTTACTGTGCCGTTCTGTTCCAATATGCTGATGGTGCAGGATAAGATCACCGGCGCCCGGAAAGATCTGACGATTTCGCCGGTAAGCAGTGCTGTCTTGTCCGGCAGCTATTTCCTGGGTGCGGCGGTCTCTTCGCTGTTGGTATGCTTTACGGCGCTGGCGCTGTGTCTGGGATATGTGCGGACGATCGGCTGGTTCTTTTCCGGAAAGGATATCCTGCTGCTCAGTGCGGACATTGTGCTGCTGGTGCTTTTCGGCACGGCGCTTTCGTCGATGATCCACTTTTTCCTCAGCACCCAGGGGCAGATCTCCGCAGTGGGAACACTGGTCAGCGCCGGCTACGGTTTTCTCTGCGGCGCATATATGCCCATTTCCAGTTTTGGCAGCGGGCTGCAAAAGGTACTGTCCTTTTTGCCCAGCACATATATGACCTCTCTGGTGCGGAATCATGCCATGCGTGGTGCCTTGGCGCAGATGGAGGCAGATGGTGTTCCCAAAGCATTTGTGGATGCCACCCGGGAGTCGCTGGACTGTACCGTAGCGTTTGCCGGGAAAACGGTGACCATCCCTGCCATGTATGCCTATGTGGGCGGTATAATTCTGATACTGTTGGGGGCATATCTTGCGGTGCAATATCTGGCAGAAAGGAAACGAATCCATTCATGAAAATCACCATTGAAAACCTGCCGCCGGGAGAAGAGGCGGAGATCATCATACGTGCCAATACACTGTCAAAACGTATGATGGAGCTAATCTACGCACTACAAATGGAAAGTGAAACGCTGATGCTGTACCACGAGGATGGCAGTATGAGCGTATTGCATCCGGACAGTGTATACTATTTTGAATCGGTGGATAACAAGGTATTTGCCTATGAAAAAACGGAGGTGTCGGAATTGAAACAAAAGCTTTATGAACTGGAACAGCGGTTCGCCGGGACGGATTTTATCCGGATTTCGAAGTCCATGATTTTGAATCTGGCAAAGGTGGAACGATTTGCGCCTTCATTCAGCGGCCGTTTCGAGGCAATCCTGCAAAACGGCGAAAAAGTGATGATTTCACGGCAGTATGTGCCTGCCCTGAAAAAACGGCTTGGACTGTGAGGTGCGGCGATGAAGAAACGATTCAAGCGCTTTCTTTCTGTGGCGACAGCATCGACCACCGGTACGCTGATTGCTTGTATCTTTTGGTATGGGATCTGTTGCCTGACGGGAGACAGACCGCTTTTGCATTCCTGGATTCCCTATCTGGTGCTGCCGGAAATTTTATCAATTGGTATTCTGGCAGGCGGTATTACGGAACTGGTAATGCCTCAGGAGGATGTAAGCAATCGGGAAGGTATGATACGGCTGCTTATTCACTATGTGCTGGTTACGGTGTCTGTGCTGGTGTGCGGCTTTTTTTACGGGTGGTATACGCCAAACTTTTGGGGCATTACAGGAATGTGCCTGACCAGCGCGGCGGTTTATCTTTTTACGGCTGCAATGAACTATCAGGCATACAAAAGAACAGCAAATGAAATGAACAGAAAACTCAAGGAATACCATGAAAAAACGGTGCATTTTTCCGATGCTTCTGGAGAGGAGTCCCACGGTGAAATGCCAATAGGCAAAAAGGAAAAAAGCAATGATATTTTTGTGAAAAGAGACAAAAAGACTAACTCCCAATAAAGCCTGCCATCCAAAATTTTTTGACAGGCTGAAAATAACCGGATCAGATCTCCGGCGGGTTACAAAGGCGGTTAGTCTTCAGCAGTGTATAGACTAACCTGACCAGCTTTCTGGCAGTAAGAACCTGTCTTCACAAGCGTATACATGTATCTTTTCGGCAAATTTTGCTGCATACTGCGTGAAAAATACTTGCAGGGCGACTGC
>ERZ791840.182-NODE-182-length-48473-cov-7.657978_pt1 | contig 48473 bp, 52 predicted proteins | sample MGYA00510291_ERZ791840 | MGnify/ENA primary metagenome ERZ791840 (study PRJEB30046, sample SAMN00715256) | human gut metagenome | study: EMG produced TPA metagenomics assembly of the A metagenome-wide association study of gut microbiota in type 2... | reverse complement strand
AGTGGTTTTCTTTGGTAACTTTCTTTTTACAAAAAAAGAAAGTTACTCGTGCCGGAGCACGAAACTCCCCCCCCGCCGCGAAGTATTGACGCAAAATCCCCCGCCGTTACTGCCACGCCGCCGGTACCGGCGGCATAATACGCCGCACATCTTTCTCCATGGTATCCCCCGCCGTGGGCACAAAGCCCAGCCGCGCGAAGAACAGCCGCAGCCCCTTGTCCGGGCAGTCCACCCGCAGGATATCCCTCCCCCGCCGCAGGCAGGCGTCAACAGCCTGCCCCATGGGTGGGATACCCAGGCCCTTCCCTCGCCATTGCGGAGTCAGGCCGTACCAGCTCAGCCGCAGGGCGTCCCCCTCGTCGGACAGGCTGAAGGCTCCGATCAGCGCCTCGCCGTACCACACGCCGGTAGCCTCGCCCCCGGCGGGCATACCCAGCGCCGCCCGCTTCTCCTCCGGCAGCGGGCCGTAGCCCTCGCCGGACTCCACCATGTTCTTCTCCTTCCACCAGCTCTGCCTGGCAAAGGTGGACAGTCCCCGTTCCGTCAGATGGCTGTTGTCGTCCCGGTATACCACCCGGAACGTCCCGTTCTCCCATTCCAGCAGCGACACGGCGGTGTTGTCCCCGTGGGGCGTCTGCCCCACCTCCGCCAGCGTCTGCCCCTGCAAAACGCCCAGCACGGTCCGCAGCGCCATCCCATGGGAAAATACTGCTGCGGTGCCGCCCTCATGGGCCCGGGCCACGCGCTCCAGCGCCGGGATAAACCGGTCCACCACCTGCTGTGCCGTCTCGGCCCCCGGCACACGCCACAGGTCGGCCCGCCGGTTGAAGTTGTACATCTCCTCCGGGTATCTCACGTTCAGCTCATGCCAGGTGTGGTCCTCCCACTCCCCCATGCAGATCTCCCGGAACGCCGGCTCCAGATGCAGCGGCAGGGCCTTGGGCAGCCAGATGGCCCGTGCGGTGATCTGCGTCCGGTACAGGTCGCTGCTGTACACCGCGTCGATATCCACCTTCCGGAACCTCTCCCGCAGAGCGTCGATCTGCTGATACCCCCGGTAGTTGGTGATCAGCCCGTTGCAGTGGCCGTGTGCAACGCGGTACAGGTTTCCCTCCGCCTCCGCGTGGCGGATCAGATACAGCCGCGTCATACCACCGTCACCCACTGCTTCCACGCGCGGACCGCCTCCTCGACCGCCGCCGCCGGCTCCGCCGCGTACTGCAAAGCACTGTCTGTCGCCAGCGCCCCGTGACCCATATCGTCAAAGGCCGGCAGCGCATTCTCCCCGTCGCAGTCCTCCAGCAGCAAAAACGCCCCCGGACAAACTCTCCGCACGTCCCTCACATCCAGACTGTACCCCGTGGACACAGCCAGCGCTGCACCCCGGCGTGCCATCTGCTCCGCCACGGACAGCCACAGCGCCCGGTCGCCGGCCACCAGACTCTGCACCTGTCCGCCAGTCCGTACCGCCGCGATGGGCAGCATCTCCCCAGCCTCCAGGCACCCGCTTCCGCCGTAGGGGCACACCGTCACGGCGTCCGCCCCGTACCCGGCCCAGCACTCCGGCTCCGCGGTGTTCATATCCAGTATCACATACAGTTCCTTGGCATGGGCCGCGCTGACAAGGTTCGCCAGCACGTCCGCCCCCATCATCCCGTGACGCAGATACGCTCCGCCCCGCAGCACCACCGCGGGCAGCTTTCCCGCCGCCGCGTCCAGCAGCGTCGTGCCGTGATACCGCAGCGCCTCCGCCTGGGCCATGGGCGTGTCGCCGAACATATCGATAAAGTTCTTCAAAAACTTCCCATTCAGCTTCTCCGCCTCCGGCGCCAGCGTCAGCACCAACGGTGTTTTTTTCTCACGGATACGCCGCTGCAATTCCAAATCAAACATCATGTTCTCCTTTTTTACCTTTGCGCTCCCATATACACGCACTAAGAGCACGCAAAATGACAAATAGCATATAAATAGTGTATAGATAACCTATAAACAACATCTACGCAAGTGTCTGACATCGTCTCATGGTATTATACCAATTCCGCCCCCGCTTGGCAAGAAACACCGCCGTCTTTTTCGCATTTTTTCACCTCTGTCGGGCATACTGTACACAGGCCGATAAAGGATAAAAATGCAACGAAAAAGAGGTGAACACGATGAAAACGTGTACTTTCCTCAAGGGAATGGTCGCCGGCATGGCTGTCGGCGTCCTGCTGGACAACGCCCTTCGTCCCTCGCCCAAGTTCCGCAAGACCCAGGCGGGCAAAACCCTCCACCGCCTGACCTGCGCCCTTGACGACGCCGTGGACGAGGTCTGCTCCAAACTGCAATAATCGCGGTATCGCATCCGGGCGGTGTATGGTTATGTAAATCATACACCGCCCTATAATCAGCAGATTTCCATTGTTCAAAATTACATATTATGTTAACTTAGATATTTGCTGTCAATTCCACAACTCACCCCGAAAATTCCATCTTGACAAACCTGGTATTTTTGGTATAATAGTCCATGCTGTTTGTCAGCGAATTGAATATGCAGTGGTATCGAAGAGGTCATAACGAGCACGACTGGAAATCGTGTTGTCGTCAAAAGCGGCACGAGGGTTCGAATCCCTCCCACTGCGCCAGCGAAAAGCCCTGTAACCATGCCGGTTACAGGGCTTTTCTTCTGCGCCAGAACGGGGATTTGACCATAATTTTGACCACAAACACGCCGGTGCTTACTGACCGCGCGGGCTGTCACTCCTCCACCAGCGGCGGCTCAAAGCTCTCAATAGCACTACGGAGCTTGGCGTGACGGATGACAAAATGTATGGCGGGTGATTTCTCCTTGGACACCATGGCCCACCGCCCCTCGTGCATGACGATCTGCAAATTGCGGAAGGTGCTGTCGGCGGTCAGTTCCAGGTGGCAGCGCGGGTGCACTGCCGCGAACTGTTCTGTCTGATCGATGTGTTCCAGATACTCCTGATAGGTATACGGTATATCACGTTCATAAAACGATCCTGACAGGGGCAGGGACATCGGGTATCGTTCAAAGGCTTCCTCTGTCAGTCGGGGCAGAGCCAACACCATTTCATTGTCTCGCAGGATGGTTTCGGCCTGCTCCCGGCGGCCTTTGGCGTGGGTAAGGATGCGCTCCTGATCCGGCGCAGGCACATCGTGTCTTTGCAGCACCGCCGTCAAAAACGCGGGGTCCGCGGTATACAGCGGCGGCGCCGATAGGACACACCGCCGTCGGCCGGGGGTGCGGCTGTCTGCCAACAGAAACGCGTTCAGCCGGGAAGCGCCGTCGGCACGGTATATCTCCATCAGCGGCTTGGCGTTCTCCAGCAGAGCGTCGGCCCGACGGCGGTAATAGGCCACCTCTGCGCGGTTGTTGGTCAGGTAATACCGCCCCTCGCTATGGTGGCCGGACACAGCCTCGCCGGTCAGCGCGGCTGTGCCGGATACCCGCAGGAAATGCAGGAACACACCGCCCTGGGGCGCTTTGAAGTAATACGGCTCGATCTGGCCGGTCATATACATGGGGATGAAGCTCTCCAATCCCAGCATCATCTCCGGCAGATTGCGGTCAATGTTGTGGATGATCTGCAGCCGCAGACCTTTTTTCAGCAGCAGCGCCATGCCGAACATCCACTTCTTGGGGAACTCCGGGTCCTGGGCCATCTCCGTCATGGGCATATCGCTGTACATAAACACCGGCTCTGTGGAGCGCGACAGCACCGCCGCCTTCATAAAGTCCAGCTCGCTGTCCATCATCTGCCGCAAACCGGAGTAACTGCGGCTGGTGGGCAGCTGGAAGGGCGCCACAGGGACCTTCAGCTCGTCAAAATGGACGGAGCGTATGTACGCATTCAGATCGAACTCATCCAGCTTGGTCAGGAAGCGGGAGACGCTGTCCTCCCGGGGCGCATGGCTGCCCAGCAGCCAATCCTGCACCCGCCGGCAGTAGGCGGCGCGGTCGCCGAGATCTTCAGCGGCACAGCCCAGCAGCGCGGCGGCCACTTCCCGCTGGGCGGGGCCGTCCATCTCCCGGGAAACATAGGACGCCACGGCGGCGGCGAACTGCTCCGGCTCCGCCGGCTGACGCTCGCCCCGGCGGAAGCGGAAGATGGCGGACGGGTCGTAGTTGGCGCAGCGGCACAGCTTCGCCACGCTGAGCCCCATGACCTCGATCAGCGCATTGAAGTTCTCCCGCAGCATTTTCTTGTCCGTGCCGGCATATTCATCGCATTGCAGGAACGCGCTATACAGTGTGTCCGCGTCCATATTCGGCAGCGCCTTTGCTTTGGCCATATCGGCCAAAGCATCACTCAGCGCTGTGAGCACGGCGCTGCCGCGGCCCGGCGTGCGCTCGCCGGTGCGGTAGCGGCTCAGGGACGGCGCGGATAGCCCGGCGGCCTCCGCCAGCTCCTTGCCCCGGCAGTCCAGCCGGGTGATGTATTCGTTCAGCTGCTCACAAAAGCGCATGGCGCACCTCCTGCGGTGAAAGCTGTGTATAGTATACGCCCATATGGCAGAAAAGTGAAGCAAGAAAATTTCCAAAACCAGCAATCGCCGCAGCCGGTAATCGCGTTTCCCTGCCTTGGCCTCCGTGGTACAATAGAAAATGTAAAAAGCTTGTAAATACGGAAAAAATTGAAACAGGAGGATGGAACAAAATGACAAAGAAAAGGTTTTTTCCGGCGCTGCTCCTTACGCTGGTCCTGGCGCTGTCGCTGGCTCCGCTGTCAGCATTTGCGGAATCCGGAGCGTATGCTGTTAAATTTTACCCCGGAGATTATGGAACCATGACTAAAAACGATCAGATCCCGTCTGTGTATTATAACATTGATGATGATGTTAACAAGCCCTTCTACTACAAGCTGCATGTATCCGAGACAGAGACTCTCAGCTTTGCCGGCAGTATCATCGATACTTTACTTCCAAATTCGGGATATGAGTTTGCCTACTGGACAGCCAATGCTACCGTCTACCATGTCGGCAGTGACACTGCCATTCCGGCCGGCACCGCTCTTTCCTCTGATCAAATACAGAACGGAGTTACTGTGAAAAGTGATGTGACATTCACGGCCCACTTTAAGCAGATCTCTGAAAATCCTGACGATTCAGAAATCACCACCGTCGAAATCACTGGCGCAACCCTTTCCTTCAAACCCGGCGATGCCCCGCGGGCAACCGCCAAGCGGGCAGCCAATCAGTACAATTATGATATCCTCTACGAGTGCTGGCAGCAATTTGAAAACAACCAACCCGTTGCCGCCTGGTACTCCGACAACGACTCCCACGGCTCTCTGCCCACCATCACCGCATTTGAAAACGGCAAGACCTATGTGTATTCCATCATGCTGAAGCCGAAAGATGGGTATTCTTTTAGCAGCGAAACCGTCATTACCGTGAACGGCCAAAAAGTGGCGGCACCCTTCGTCGGCGGCTCCATGTATATCCCATCCATTAAAACGATCACGCCGACCGAACAAATCACTCCCCCCGCCACCGGCGGCTACTACTATTCCCCCTCTGCCGGCGGCAGCAGCGCCAGCCCCAAGACCGCGGACCCCGGCGTGGCGCTCTATGCCGCTGCCGCCCTGCTGAGCACCGCCGGTCTGGCGTGGAACGGCAGGCGCCGCGGGCAGTAAACCAGCTATTCTCTCCGGGTCGATACCGACAGGGGTAAGCCGCAGCAGCGGCAAGCAAAAACGCCGCCCTTTCGGGCGGCGTTTTTGTCGATCGCGCACACGCGCCGGTCGAGGCAGCGAGTTCAAGCCTGCCCGCAGCATTCCAAAAAGAAAACACCATCCTGACGGATGGTGTTTCTTTCTGGAGCGGGCGACGAGGCTCGAACTCGCTACCTCGACCTTGGCAAGGTCGCGCTCTACCAGATGAGCTACGCCCGCAGGCGGCACCACTATTGCAGCGCCTATGGTGCCTCAGGCCGGGGTCGAACCGGCGACACGCGGATTTTCAGTCCGCTGCTCTACCAACTGAGCTACCGAGGCATATGGCGACCAAGAAGGGGCTCGAACCCTCGACCTCCAGCGTGACAGGCTGGCGTTCTAACCAACTGAACTACTTGGCCGTGTGGATGGTGGGAACAACTGGACTCGAACCAGTGACCCCCTGCTTGTAAGGCAGGTGCTCTAACCAGCTGAGCTATGCTCCCGTACCTGTCGTTCAAACGACAAGGCATATTATAACGTTCCCATCCGCATCTGTCAACAAAAATTTTTCAATTTTTGTCCTTTTCCTTACATATTTTTCAGCAGGCCCTTCAGGTCCTCCGCCGAGAAGTCGTACACCGCGTCACAGAACTGGCACGTCAGCTGGCAGCCGCCCTGCTCGGAGAGCATCTGCTCCAGCTCGTCACGGCCCAGGGAGATCAGCGCCCGTTCCACCCGTTCCCGGCTACAATAGCACCTGTAGGATACCGGACACGTCTCCAGCACCTTCAGATCAAAGTCGCTCATCACGTCCCGCAGCAGCTGCTCCGGGTCGTCGTTTTTGTCCAGCAGCGCCGAAACCGGCCCCGCGGCCATGATGCCGCCCTCCACCTTGGTGATGACGTCCTCCCCCGCGCCGGGCATCAGCTGGATAAGATATCCGCCGGCGGCCTTGACGCTCTGGTCCCGGTCCACCAGTACGCCCAGGGCACAGGCGGTGGGGATCTGCTCCGATTCCACGAAATAGCCCGCCACGTCCTCGGCGATCTCGCCGCCCAGCAGATCGATGGTGCCCACATAGGGCTCCTTCATGTGCAGGTCCTTGATGACCGTCAATGTGCCCTCATGACCCACGGCCGCGCCCACGTCCAGCTTGCCGTCCGGCCGCAGAGGCAGGTCCACATGGGGGTTGGTCACGTAGCCCCGCACGTTGCCCTCGTTGTCGCTGACGGCCAGCACCGTGCCCAGCGGACCGCCGCCTTTGAATTGCAGCGTCAGGCTGGCGCCATCGCTTTTCAGGGCGTTGCCCATCATGGACGCTGCTGCCAGCGTCCGGCCCAAGGCCGCCGTGGCCACAGGCAGCGTCTTGTGTATCTGCCGGGCGCGCTCCGTCAGCTCGCGGCTGCAAATGGCCGCCGCCTGCACCATGCCGTCGGTGGAAATAGCTCTTACGATACGATCTGCCATAGATATAACCCTCTTTCGTCTCACACGCCCCGCCCTTTTGGGCGGGGCGCGGTCATTCCTTCTGATCTGCCCGCATATGGGGCCGTTTTATTTGCGGACGCAGCTGATGTAGACCCGTTGCTCATCCGCACGGGGCCGGCGCATACGCATATCGCCGTAGACCCGAACATCGCCAAAGCCCGCCGCTGCCAGCCAGGCGGTCAGTTCCTCCACAGAGTAGGCCCGCTGCCGGTGCACCTCCGCGCTGCGGCGCCATGCGCCGTCGCCGCGGCGGCGGAACAGGTCCATGTAGTAGGTACAAAGGCCCCTGTGGTACTCCGTCCGCCACACGCAGTAGGTATCCTCCGTCTCATCCAGGAATACCTGACCGTCCAGCGCCGCCAGCTTAGCCGCGGTGTTCACGTCGAACACCAGCATCCCGCCGGGGGCCACAAACAGGTGCAGCCGCTGGAACGTCCGCTGTACGTCCTTTGGGTCCGTCAGGTAGTTGAGACTGTCCAGACAGCACACCGCCGCGTCCACCGTACCGTACAGGTCCAGCCTCGGCATGGACTGGTGTAGGAAAACAGGCGGCACGCCCTGTGTCTCCCCGCCCTTGCTCATGGCCGCCGCCAGCATATCCTCGCTGCCGTCCACGCCGATGACCTCGTAACCCCGCTGCGTCAGCAGCCAGCTCATGGTCCCGGTGCCGCAGGCCAAGTCCAGCACCAGCTTCACCGGGATACGGCTGCGGCACAGCAGCTTCTCGATGAAATCCAGCCGCTTTCCATAGCCCACATCCTCGGTCAGCGCGTCATATGAACCGGCCAGCGCCTCGTAGCAGCTCATTTCTTCTCTTTCTCCTTCATCTTCTCCAGCACGCTCTCATACCCGCCGTTGCCGTAGATCAAGCTGCGGTTCACTCGGCTGATGGTAGCGCTGGATGCGCCGGTGCGTTCCAGAATGTCGTTGTAGATCATCCCGTCATTCAGCAGCGTGGCTACCTCATAGCGCTGCTCCATGCTCCGCAGCTCAGACACCGTGCACAGATCCTGGAAGAAGTTATAGCACTCCTCCTCCGTCTCCAGCATCAGAATGGCCTTATACAACCGGTCGTTCTTTTCTTTCTTTCCGATCTTGGACTTTGCGGTTCGAACCATGATCGTCTCTCCTTCTTTCTCCCTTTTTGGGTACTGATGCCAGTATAGCATTTTAGTCCGCGAAAGTAAACCACCTTATTAAAAATATTTTTGTCGACTAAAGCTGTAAAGCGTCACAGCATCTGCTGCCTGTGTGCCATCAGCTCATCGATAAACACCTTGGCCGCCAGCGGCAGGGTGCGGCGGTCCTTGGTGACCAACAGCCAGCGTCCGGATGATGGGCGGATCAATGGACAGCTCCCGTTCCAGCGGGGTCATCATCTGGCTCAACGCGGGCTGGGTGTAGCCCAATAACTTCGCCGCCTTGGTAAAGCTGCCCACCTCCGCCACCTTCAAAAACGCTTTGTATCGATGCATGCTCAAATAACATTTCTGCATGTTCATATAATGAGCATCAATTTTACTTATTTATTAAGATAAGCATATAATGAGGTCACCAAAAAGTCCAGGAGATGGTAACGATAGGGAAAAACGAGTTTGCCCCCGACGCGAAGGCCGCGCTGTACTCCGAAGCGGAGTTCCATGTATAAACCACACATCACCATGCCTTTCTCTCCCCATAAAGACAGCGGCGGACGCTTCGCGTCCGCCGCTGTCTTTTTCACGTATTCACGCCTCCGTCTTGCCGTGCAGCTTCTTTTGCAGCCAATCCTTGCCGTCCACATACCGGGACACGATGAAGGATACCACATAGTCGCCTGCGGCATTGACCATGGTGGCGGGGGGATCCACCAGATTGCCGATAGCCAGCGCGATGGGGTACGCGATGGCCAGCTGGTCAGGGAAGAAGATGGTGCAAACCACCAGTTCGCCGGTACCGCCTCCGCCAGGGATACCACTCATGGCCACAGAGGAGAACACCGCCACGATGATAGCCAAAATAGCCTTATCCGTGGAGAAGTCCATCCCGAACACGCCGAACAGAAATGCCACCTTGATGATAGCGGACATGGCCGAGCCGTCCATGTGCATGGTAGCGCCCAGGGGCAGCACGATGTCCGTCACGTCCTTGCTGATGCCGGACTCCTCCGCCACCTCCATATTGGTGGGAATGGTAGCCACGCTGGAGCAGGTGCCGAAGGACACCGCCGCCGGGCGGAACAGCTTGGAGAACATGATCTTGGCGCCGCCTTTGCCGCCGCCGAACCGGGCATAGATGGGGAAGAAGATAAACATATAGGCAAAGCTCATCACATAGTAGATGATAAGCGTACGGCTGTAATCGCCGATGAGCGTCGGGCCATAGGTAGCCACCAGGCTGGCGAAGAAGCCGAAGAAGCCGATGGGCGCATAGTAGGTGACCAGCTTCACAGTCTTCATAATGCAGTTGGTGATATCCTCCAGGAACTGCGCCGTCTTGGTCTCGGGACCGCCATTCATCTGGACACCGAAGCCGAACAGCACCGCCGCCACGATCAGGGGCAGAATGGCCCGGCGGCTCAGCAGCTCCACGAAGTCAGGCTTCGTAAAGAAGTTCACGATCATATCGCCGAAGCCCAGCGCTTCGCCGACCTCGCCCTCCACAATGGTGTAATGTCCATCTACCAGCGGGAAGATGCGGCAGACGATATACATCAGTACACCGGCAATGGCGGCGGTGACGAGGAACGTGGCGATGGTCACGCCCATGATCTTGCCGGCGCGCTTCACGCTCTTCATATTGGCAATGGCGGAGGCAATGGAGCAGAACACCATAGGCACCACCACGCAGAACATCATATTGATGAACAGCGTACCCAAAAACTCGATCTTGCTGCCGAAACTGGGCGCAAACGCGCCTACCAGGCAGCCTGCCACGATGCCGGCAAGCATACACAGAATAAACCAGTAGTTCTTCAGAAATTTTTTCATAGTGACCTCCAACTCTCTCAAATAAAGTCTTACAGCCCCTATTATACGGGCATTTTTCGCAAAGTAAATCAGAATTCCTGCGTTGTTATTTGCAAATCCTGCTGTTTTCCTTTGGTGTCCGCCGAAGGCCCATGGCCAAACTGCTTTTTATAGGCCCGAGAAAAGGTAGAGTAATCCTGATACCCCGCCTGTGCCGCCGCCTCCGCCGGGGTGCAGCCCTGGCCCAACAGCTGCCGGGCCAGCAGCAGCCGTTTCTCTGTCAGGTATCCATGCACGGAATACCCCGTCTCCTGCCGGAACCGGCGCATCATGTGGTACTTACTGATATAAAACCGCGCGGCCAATTCATCAATGGTCAGTGGATCGGCCAGGTGCAGGTTCAGGTATTGCAGCAGTGACACCACCTTGCTGTCGCCGCCGGCGGCGCCTACCCGGTGGCCACCCCGGACCACCCGGTTCACCTCCACCATCAGCTCCGTAAACTGCGCCTGCGCCAGCAGCGCTGCCCCGTAGCCGCCCTGCCGTACCGTCTCCGCCAATGCCTGGAACAGCGGACGCACGCAGCTGCCGCCCTCGTCCCGGTATACATATTGAAATGTCTCCTGTGCCTGTCGGAAGCACTCGGACGGATCGCAGTCCCCCACCGTCAGTGCACGCAGATAGTCCGGTGCGATATACAGGATCATCCTCTCATAGTAATCCCCCGTTTCCACCACCGGCCGATGGATGCTCCCGCTGCCCACCAGCACGAAATCCCCCGGCGCCAGCTCATACCGTTCCCCCTCCACCGCATAGCCAGCTCTGCCGGCCAGCAAAATGATGATCTTGTGGAACGTATGGTAGTGGTATTCGATATATTCCCCCCGCCCATCCGCCAGATGGAACAACCGAAACGGCTCCTTCAGGTATCCCCTCGCCTCATATTGCAATGGTTCCATGTGCTCACCTCCGCACTTTTTGCCGTCATTATATCATTATCTATGCAAATATTGCAAGTTTCCTTTTCAATTATAACCATTCTGAAAATTTTGTTTCCATTTTGTAATTTTTGTGTAGCTTTTTTGATAGACTTGTGCTATGATACTTCATGTTAGATGTCGGGGGAGCCATTTCCCCGCCGACTGACGGTATATGCCGGGAGCCTTACCCCGGCAGATCCTATGCGAACGGAAGGTAATATCCCATGCTTGGAAAACAGATCGCAGCGCTGAGCCTTTCCGGCCTGCTGCTTTTCTCTGGCGCTGTCACCGCCGCTAACGCGGACGAGGCCACGCCCATCGACACCACTGGCTACGCTGCCGCGGCCGAGGTCCTGGCGGACAACGGCGTGGCATCCAGCGCTGCTACCGCTATGCAGACCGGCAGCGGCCTGCGTCTGGCCCAGGCCTCCGGCCTGCTGGACGGCGGCGAGACACCCACCCTCAATCAACTGGCCTCCCAGGCCCTGCTGCAGGAAACGGCTGCTCTGGAAAAGCAGAACTTTCTGGCAGAGTATGACGGCGTTCTGGTAGACTGCGGCTCCTATCTCTCCCTGCGCGCCGAGCCGGACACCTCTGCCGATCGCCTTCGCATCATCTTTGACGGCAAGGCAGCCCAGCTGCTGGACGTTACCGATGACGGTGAATGGTACAAGGTCACCTATGGTACCGACACCGGATACGTTCTGGCCGAGTACTGCCAGCCCGTGCACTACGCGGACTATGAGGGCACCGCCGCCACCAATACATTGCTGGAAGACGTTATTTCTCAGGCGTACACATATCTGGGCACCCCCTACCGCTACGGCGGCACCAGCTACAGCGGCATCGACTGCTCCGGCTTCACCATGAAGGTCTTTGGCGCCCTTGGCATCAGCCTTCCCCACGGCGCCACCAGCCAATATTATATGTGCCGCGGCGTCACCACGGAGGAACGCGCCCCCGGTGACCTGGTGTTCTTTGCCACCGGCGGCAGCGGCATCGGCCATGTAGGCATCTACCTGGGCAACGGGCAGTTCATCCACGCCAGCACCTCCAGCGGTGTCATCATCAGCTCCCTGTACGAGAGCTACTACGCCCGCACCTACCTGTATGCCGCACGGCTCATCGAAATGTAAACACGGCAGCTTCTTCATGGCTCCCTTTTTGGATTCGGAAGCGCCAGCCAAAAGGCTGGCGCTTCCGCTTTTTTCTTGTACTCTGCATATTTGCATATTTATTCAATTATGCGACTATTGTATACAGCAATATACACAATCACCTCTCCTTTGCTCCCCAGTTTATCATGTGCTTCTTGTACAAATTTACATTTCGTGCGGATTTTTATACAAATTCATGTTGACATTTATTCACGTCAGGTGTATAGTAGCCACTGTCAGGAGGGGAACCTCCAATATGACCGTCTATATTCCGGTTCCCGGTATAGGACCATACATGTTTTGAAAGGAAGTAAGTAACATGAAAAAGTTTATGGCAATGCTGCTGGCGCTGGTCATGGCGCTGAGCCTGGTAGCCTGCGGCCAGAAGGCTGACGACACCAAGAAGGATGACGCCGCCGACACCGACGATTCTCTGGTGGTTCTGGAGAACGTGGTGGATTGGGGCGAGACGGAGCCCTACCGCGTCCTGGTGCAGAAGGGCGACCCCAAGGGTCTGCTGGAGGGCATCAACAAGGCCATCGCTGAGCTGACCGCCAATGACGGTGCCTTGATCAAGGAGATCGAGAACAAGGTCGCCTCTCAGGAGACGTACACCCCCGATTCCGTTTCCTCCGATCTGGCTGCCGCCGATGAGGATGCCGCTGCCAGCGACAAGCCCGTTTTGGTCATGGGCACCAGCCCCGACTATCCCCCCTATGAGTTCTTCGCAGATGCTGCTATGACCGAGTACGCCGGCATCGACGTGGAAGTAGCCAAGTATATCGCCGAGTCCATGGGCATGACCCTGCAGATCGAGTCCATGAACTTCGATAACCTGGTGACTTCCCTGAGCAACGGCGACTTCGACATGGTGCTGGCCGCCTGCGAGTACACCGAGGAGCGTGCCAAGGCCTGCGACTTCTCCGAGCCCTACTACACCGATCTGCCTCCCGTCATTCTGGTGAAGGCTGCCAACGCCGACAAGTACAAGACCGTTGACGATATCAACCAGGCCTCCGTCATCATCGGCGCCCAGAAGAACACCACCAAGGCCATGGCCGCCGCGGATATGTTCCCCGAAGCTGCCAACGGCATGGTTCTGGAGTCTCTGGTCCCCACCCTGGTCACCGAGCTGAAAAACGGCACCATCGACCTGCTGGTGCTGGATGGCAATGTGGGCCTGAGCTACGTGGGCTGATCTCCCTGTTCCCTATCGCAAACGTGCAAGGCAGATGCCTTGCACGCTTGCGTGTTCTTAAGAACTTTTGAAAGGATGCTTCGTCTATGTCGTGGAATGATCTGTTTGTCAACATGGACAACACCAACTTCTTCAACTTCTCGTTCCTGCCCAAGTACGGCTCCGCCTTTGTCCGCGGCTTTGAATACACGCTGCTGCTGGCGGTGGTGTCCGTGCTGCTGGCCGTGATCCCCGCCCTGCTGCTGGCCATGATGCGCCTGAGTAAGATCAAGCCCATCAAGTGGTTCGCCGGCGCGTATATCGCCGTGTTCCGTTCCACCCCCATGCTGGTGCAGCTGTCCATCATCTACTTCGGATTGTTCCACTACATTAGCCTGCCCCGGACACTGTTGTTCGGCTTCATTGCCATCAACCGGTTTATCCCAGGCGTGGTCGCTTTGGCGCTGAACAGCTCGGCGTATGTAGCCGAGATATTCCGCGCTGGTATACTGGCCGTGGACAAGGGGCAGACCGAGGCGGCCCGTTCTCTGGGCCTCAGCAGTTGGCAGTCCATGCGTCTGGTCGTGCTGCCCCAGGCCATCAAGAATGTCCTCCCTGCCCTGGCCAATGAGGTCGTTACCATGGTGAAGGAGTCTTCCATCTGCTCCGTGCTGGGCATGGCAGAGATCATGTACACCGCCCAGACCGTCTCCGGCAACAGCTACATCACCCTGGCTCCCTACGTGCTGGCCGCGCTGGTCTACTTCTGCATCAATTATCCCGCCTCCAAAGCCATCGAGGCCATAGAAAGGAGAATGCGCCGTGGCGACAAGCAGTAAAGTTCTCATCTCCGTAAAGCACCTGGTCAAGGAATACAACCACGGCACCGTTCACGCATTGGACGGCTGCGATCTGGATATCCACAAGGGTGAAGTGGTGGCCATCATCGGCCCCTCCGGTTCCGGCAAGTCCACGCTGCTCCGCAGCCTGAATATGCTGGAGGAGCCCACCTCCGGTGCAATCTACTTCGACGGTGTAGACCTGGCCAGCAAGCAGGTGAACATCGATCAGCACCGTCAGAAGATGGGCATGGTGTTCCAGCACTTCAACCTGTTTCCCCACAAGACTGTGCTGCAGAACATCACGCTGGCGCCCGTCACCCTGAAGAAAAAAACACCCGCTGAGGCCGAGACCCAGGCCCGCACCCTTTTGGAGCGCATCGGCCTGTCCGACAAGGCCAACGAATACCCCAATATGCTCTCCGGCGGTCAGAAGCAGCGTATCGCCATTGTCCGTGCTCTGGCCATGGATCCGGAGGTCATGCTCTTCGACGAGCCCACCTCCGCCCTGGACCCCGAGATGGTGGGTGAAGTGCTGGACCTGATGCGCGACCTGGCCAAGGACGGGATGACTATGGCCGTGGTCACCCACGAGATGGGCTTCGCCCGCGAGGTGGCCGACCGTGTGGTCTTCATGGCCGACGGAAAGATCCTGGAGGAAGGCTCCCCCACGGACATCTTCGACCATCCCCAGGACCCCCGGCTGCAGGACTTCCTCAGCAAAGTGCTGTGACAACGATAAAAGCCCACCCCAAAAGGGGTGGGCTTTTTTATGTTTCTTATGACTTTCCGTGTATCTCATTGCCGCAGCGGGGGCAGGTGATGACAATGCGCCCTTTCCCTTTTGGCACCCGGCACACCGCGCCGCAGCCCGGGCAGGTAAAGTAGCAGTGCTCTTTATCCATCCGCTGCTGCCTTTTCCCGGCCATACGGCGGCTGATGGGCCACCAGACCTTCTCCATGAACTTCGCGTTCTCCGCCCGGCGCTTCTCCAGATTGCGGGAAAACATCCGGAACAGTGCCAGCAGGGTGATGATCCCGGCCACGGTGCCGATGATGCTGTATGCCAGCGGCACCTTCTCCCGCAGAAAAATGTTGATGATATCCAGTACCAGAGCCGTCCAGACCATGGTCAGCGTCAGCCGGTCCACACCGTTGCGCCCATACATGAAGCGCGACAGCGCGTTGCCAATACGTTGCAAGAAGTTCATAAAACCGTCCCTTTGCCTTCCGCGTCCACACCGCAGGTTTTCTGACAAAGTATTTTACAGGAAAAGTCAGCAAAGGTAAACCCCTTTTATTCAAAATTCACAGAATGGACAAATTTTTGTTTTTTTACTGCCGGTGCAAAACCAGTCCCGCCGCCTTGCAATTCGCCATAAACCTATGCTATAATAAATTGATTATGCACCGCGAGCCGGCGGTCACCCGCCGGCTCCCCGCAGGCCCCGCCCTCTCCGGGCGGGATCGGCTGCGCTGTCTGCCGCACTACGGGACCTGCATATCCCATACTATGCCGCCGCACCGCTGCCGGTGCGGCGCGAAAGGAAGCTGCTCTATGATCAAGATCGCCCCCTCCATCCTGTCCGCGGATTTTGCCTATCTGGCCCGCGACATCGAAAAGATCTCCACCGCCGACTACGTCCACGTGGACGTGATGGACGGTCTGTTCGTACCCAACATCTCCATCGGCATCCCGGTGGTCAAGTCCATTCGGCCCACCACCGCCCTGCCCCTGGACGTCCATCTGATGATCGAGCGCCCGGTCCGCTATGTGGAGCAGTTCTGCGACGCCGGTGCGGACATCGTCACCTGCCATGTGGAGGCGGACACCGAGGAGAATATTCTCTCCGCCCTCGACAAGATCCACGCCAAGGGCAAAAAGGCCGGTGTGGTGGTCAAGCCCAAAACCCCAGCCAGCGCCGTCCTGCCCTTCATCGACAGGGTGGAGCTGATCCTGGTCATGACCGTGGAGCCGGGCTTCGGCGGTCAGAAGTTTATGGCCGATATGATGCCCAAGGTACAGGCCATCCGCGGTTATATCGATGCCATGAACCCTGCCTGCGACCTGGAGGTAGACGGCGGCGTGGATGGCGACACCTGCAAGCTCTGCATCGCCTCCGGCGCCAACGTGCTGGTGGCCGGCAGCGCCGTATACAAGGCTGCGGACATCCCCGCCAAGATCAAAGAACTGAGAGGGTAACGTCCTATGGAGTATTTTCCCGCTCCGCTGGAAAAATTAGTGGAGCAGTTCGCCCGCTTGCCGGGCGTGGGCTATAAATCCGCCCAGCGACTGGCCTTCTATGTGCTGTCCCTGCCGGAGCAGGAGGCCCGGGCCTTTGCCGACGCCATCATGGACGCCAAGCGCAACGTGACCCTCTGCCCCGTGTGTCAGAACCTGACCGCCGGCGGCCTGTGCCCCATCTGCGCCGACCAGAAGCGCGACGACGCCACCATCTGCGTGGTGGCCGACCCCCGGGACGTGATCGCCATCGAGCGCAGCCGGGAGTACCGCGGCCGTTACCATGTGCTTCACGGCGTGCTGTCCCCCATGAACCACGTGGGGCCCGACGATCTGCACATCAGATCCCTGCTGGACCGCGTGGCCCAGGGCGGCATCACTGAGGTCATCATGGCCACCAATCCGGACACCGAGGGCGAGGCTACGGCGCTGTACATCGCCCGGCTGCTCAAGCCCTTCGGCGTCAAGGTCACCCGCCTGGCCTATGGTATTCCCGTGGGCGGCCACCTGGAATTCGCCGACGACGCCACGCTCATGCGTGCACTGGAAGGGCGGCGGGAACTGTGAAACGATTTGCCTGCCTTATCTTGGCCGCGCTGACAGCGCTGTCTCTGACCGGCTGCGGCGCCGCCCGGCCCACCGAGCTGTCCCTGTTTGCCATGGACACCTACATGACCTTCGTGGCTATCGGCGACGGCGCTGATGACGTGCTGGCCGACCTGAGCCGCACCGTCAACACGCTGGAATCCTCCCTCTCCCGCACGGTGGACACCAGCGAGGTCTCCCGCCTGAACCGTGACGGCTCCGCCGTCTGGGACGAGGACGGTGCGCAGCTGCTGTCGTGGGCGCTGCAGCACAGCCAGGAAACGGACGGTGCCTTCGATATCACCATCGCCCCGCTGGTGGAGCTGTGGGGCATCACCTCCGACAGTCCCCGCGTCCCCTCTCAGGAGGAGATCGACGCGCTGCTGCCTCTGGTGGGCTATGAGCACGTCCACCAGTCCGAATTTTGCAGCATCTCTCTGGATGAGGGCTGCGCCGTCGATCTGGGCGGCATCGCCAAGGGCTACGCCTCCGACTGCGCCGCCGTCCTGTTCCACCGCAGCGCCCTCACCGGCGGCTGCGCCAATCTGGGCGGCAACGTGTACGTCTACGGCACCAACGCCCAGAAAAAGCCCTGGTCGGTGGCCATTCAGGATCCCGCCGACAGCGAGGGCTATGTCTGCACCCTGAGCCTGTCGGATGCCTTTGTGGTCACCTCCGGCGGCTACCAGCGCTATTTCACAGCGCCGGACGGCACGGTGTACCAGCATATTCTCGACCCCAAGACCGGCTATCCCGTCCAAAGCGACCTGACCAGCGTCTCCGTCGTCACACGGGGCGGCTTCGGCGGGCAAGGCACCCGTGCCGACGCCTACTCCACCGCCCTGTACGTTATGGGCGAGCAGGCCGCCGTGGACTTCTGGCGCGCCCAGAACATGTCCTTCGACATGGTGCTCATCACCCGGGACGGCCGCGTGGTCTATACCCCCGGCCTGGCCGACTGTTTCAACGAAAAGGACGGAACCTCCTATGTCTACCAGCTCCTCGCCGCCTGAACTGAAATGGAACCGCTTTGACGCGCTGGTGGCGCTGGCGGTCGTGCTGCTGGCCGTCGTCTCCGCGCTGTGCTTCTATCTGCCCAAAAACCAAAGCGGCGCCCTCACCGTGGTCATCGACATCTCCGGTCAGGAGGTCCGCCGTGTCCCCCTGTCCGACTTCACCGAGACCACCGTCACCAGCCGCGGCTATACGCTGCACATTGCCGCCGAGGGCGGCGCCGTCTCCGTGACCGACAGCGACTGTCCCACCCGGGACTGCGTCCACACCGGGGCCATCTCCCGCGCCGGGCAGTCCATCGTGTGCCTGCCTGCCCAGGTGGTCGTCCACCTGGAGGGTGCGTCCGCGCCGGACGCCCCTGACGTGATCGTGGGGTGAGCACATGAAGTGGACAGCAAAAAACATCGCCCTCTGCGCCGTGCTGGCAGCGCTGGCGCTGGGGCTCAGTACCCTGGAGGGGCTGTTCCCCATCTCCCTGCTGGTGCCCCTGCCCGGCGTGAAGCTGGGCCTTGCCAACATCGTCACTGTGTTCGCCCTGTATCAGTTGGGTGCCGGCGCGGCGCTGGCCATTCTGCTGACCCGCTGTCTGCTGGGCGGGCTGTTTGCCGGAAACCTGTCGGCCATGCTGTTCTCCGTGCTGGGCGGACTGACCGCCATGCTGGTGATGATATTCCTGCGGCGCCTGCCGAAGCTCAGCGTCTACGGCGTGTCCATCGGCGGCGCGGCAGCGCACAACATCGGCCAGATGGCCGCGGCGGTCATCACCCTTGGCAGCACCATGGTCCTGGGCTATCTCCCCTTTCTGCTGGCCGTGTCCCTTTTCACCGGTGCGCTGACCGGCTTCATCACTGCGCTTCTGCTGCGTGCCACGCGGCATATCCGATTTCACTGAGAGGTGCCACTATGGATAAGAAAGATCAGATCATTTTGCAGCAGCTGGACGTGATACGCTCCATGACGGAGAACAACGTCCGCCGCATGGGCAGTGACTTCTGGGGCACGCCCTTCCAGGACGTTGGCAAGGCCCCCGCCGCCCCCGGAAAGCCTGCTGAGCCCGAAAAGCCCGTCCCCCCCACCGCCGACGCCAAGCCCGGCGATGCCGCGCCCGAAAAAGCCGAGGAGCTTCCGCCTCCGGAAAAAATCGAGGACCTACTCGCCGAGCTGGACACCTACATCGGCCTGAACGTGGTCAAGGACGAGGTCCACGACCTCATCAACATGGTCCAGGTCTACAAGCTCCGTGAGCAGCACGATCTGCCCACCACCGATATGTCGCTCCACATGGTCTTCACCGGCAATCCCGGCACCGGCAAAACCATGATGGCCCGCATGATGGCCCGCATCTACCGCAGTCTCGGCATCCTCAGCAAGGGCCAGCTGGTGGAGGTGGACCGCAGCGGTCTGGTGGCCGGCTACGTGGGCCAGACCGCCCTCAAGACCCAGAAGGTCATTGAAAAGGCCATGGGCGGCGTGCTGTTCATCGACGAGGCTTACGCCCTCAACGGCAAGTCCGAAAACGACTTTGGTCAGGAGGCCATCGACACCATCCTCAAAGCCATGGAGGACCACCGCGATGACCTAGTGGTCATCGTGGCGGGCTACACGGAGCTGATGGACAAATTCATCCACTCCAACCCCGGTCTGGAGAGCCGCTTCAACCGTTTCCTGCTGTTCGAGGACTACACCCCGGAGGAGATGTTCGAGATCTTCAAAATGCGCTGCGGCAAGGGCTACGTCCTCGCGCCGGAGGCCGAGCCCCTGGTCCGCGACTACATCGCTGAAGAGAGCGCCGACCCCAGCTTCGGCAATGCCCGCGGCGTCCGCAACCTGTTCGAGCACATTCTGGTGGCCCAGAACAACCGTCTGGCCAAGCTGGAAACCGTCACCCGCGAGGACCTGATGACCATCACCCCCGACGATGTGCTCCATGCCCGGGGCAAGCTGGACGACTGACACGCAAAAAAAGAAAGCCCGTATGGGCTTTCTTTTTTTGTTCGCTTAGTGCCGCTTCTTGCCGACCCACGCCATGCCGGTGACGGACAGGACAGCCGTCACGGCGTAGATACCCACGCCCGCATCAAAGGTCTTGGGAGAACCCTTGGTCTCGTCCGCCTTGGTGTCGGTGGTGGGGTGGTAATAGTCGCCGGTGGAGGGAGTAGACCCTGCACTGACTATCTGGGCAATAGCAGGCGCTGTCGCTTTAACGTCACTGCCTTTAATTCCCGTATTCGTTTTCATCGTAGCGCACGGGTTGTTTTCCCAAACGAGTTTCACATTGGCATCGGTTTCTCCCTCACCATACGCCTTTCCGCTGGCAGTCACATCGTCATAAACAGCATAACCGCTACCGTCAATAGTATTGTTTTTCACTGTGATCTCTGCGGGCCCTTCTGCATCTCTATTAACAAAACTTTCGTGAATCGTCAGCACGTTGCCGCCGTTCAAATGAATTTTATTCCCTTCGATACGCGCCGTATCACAGCAGGACACTTGAACTGCCGAATATCCCGCACCCGGCGTAATCTCATTTCCCGTTACGACTAAATCGCCTGCATAAGCATTAAAATTCAACCCGCGGGCATATCCGGAAACCGTATTCCCCGTAAAATTCAATACAGTTTTTCTTCCTTTTTCCGCGTCACTTTTTGCCGTCCCATTCAGCATCAGCGGGTAGGTAGGATACCCACCAGTACGGCAAGTAAAGGTATTGTCAGAAATATTCCAAACAGAATCTCCTTGATAAGCGCCACTCATATTGAAGCCGCCGTCTACCTTGCAGTTATTCAGATTGAAGGTAAACGTACCGCCAAGGCCGATCCCGTTTCGCGCGATTTGGATGCCGTTTGTGTCAGAATCCAGCAGCTTCAGATTGGAGATAGAGAGAATCACGCTCTCGATATCATTGCTCGCATATTGGTAAGACCACGGAACGGTTATTGTAGATGCAGTCAGCTGAGCAGCATCATTCTTTCCATTCACCGTCAGGTTACGCAGATAATAGCTGCCTAAATAGCCCTGTTCGCGGCCCAGCGACAGCGTATATCCGGTCGGCAAAGTTTGTTGGCCCCAAATGTTCCACTGAATAGAAATGTATTGGCCATCAATTTGGCTATATAAGCCGGTCACCTTACCATTATCAGCAACCACACCCTCCTTACCAACAGCACCTATTGTCAAACTTGAAAGTTCATCGTAGGCTTCCTGTACAGTGGTATAAACCTTAGTATCGTAGCCCGTAAACCCAATGACATTAACACCGCTAAATGCTTTGACCTCATCAGCAGTCATTGCCGTACCATTTTTCTTTAACTCACCATTCTCGTAAGTATAAACATCCTCCGCCCAGCTGACGCTGCACAGTCCCAGCGCCATCACCAGCGCCAGTATCGTTGCCAACAATTTCTTCATGTCTCCTACCCCGTTATGTTTAGATTTCCGCAGATGCGCTCGTTTTAATCCTCATTAAAACGTAAAAGCAGAGGTACCTCTGCGGATAGCTTCATTATAGCAAGAATTTTCGGTTTGTCCAGAGTATTTTGTGAAAAAAGCCCAATTTTATCATTCCCGGTAACGGCGCTTACGTTTGATTTGCAAAAATTGGAAATTCCTTCCCCGCGGGCAGCGTCGTTACCGCCTCGGCGGGAAGCGCGGGAAACCACTCCCCTATCCTCCCCGGCGCGGCGGCAAGCGTTTCCTTCTGCCCGTGGGTCAGCTTCGCCTTGATGGCGTATTCCAGCCGCGACGCCGTCACCTTGTCCCCGCAGCGCCACAGTGCCGCCAAAGCCTCCGGCGGGTGTGCCCGGGTGTACTTGGCGCCCCTGCCGCTGCAATGCATGGCCATCCGCCGCGCCACGTCGTTGGTTATCCCCGTGTACAGGCTTCCGCCACGGCACCGCAGCATATAGACATAGTACACTTCCATAGGCGGCTCCTTTCACGGTTTTCCCCTATCATACCCGATATTTCTTGCATTGGCAAGCGCTGTATGGTACAATTCCAATTTGGAAAGTGAGGGAGAACTATGACCCTTTTTGATTACTATCTGCGCTATATGACCGAGGTATGGGAGGGCACGCGTCCTGCCCCGGAGGGAATCACCCTGCCGGAAGGCGGCGATGAGAACGCCCGCATACAGGCGCTGGGCCAGCAGCTACAGGATATGGGCATGGCCGCCTTTGTCCGCGCCTGCGCCGCCCAGGACGGCACGGTGCTTCCGGAGGAGCTGTTCGCCGAAAGCGGCGACCTTGGCGGTTTTGAGCTGTTTCTTCAAAACGCGGATAAGGCACAGGAAGCCCCTGCCGCGGAGAAAAAGTCCGCGACCCCCGACCCCGATGCCAACAAGCACGCCTTTGAGGTGTTTCTGGACTGCATTGCCATGGACGACGGTCTTGTGCAGTATCTGATCGACGTGCTGAAGCGCATGGACCGCAAGGAGTTTTTCAAGCTCAGCCAGATCACTACCAAGCTGGACCTGGACCCGGAGGAGTTCCTCTACTGGCTGGGCCGCCGGGAGACGTATGCCGACGAAGAGGAGCAGGGCTGTGCCGCCGCTATGGACCATGCCCTGCTGCGGCTTGCGGATGAGGGACGGCTGGATGTGGTGGCCGCCCTGCTCAGCGGCGACAGAAATACCTTCGAGACCTTTCGCTGCGAGGCACCGGAGCTTATGCACGCACCCATCGCCACCTTCGAGTGGTACGAGAAAAACTATCTGGATCGGGACTATCCCATCCGACTCATCATGCGCCTGAACGGCGTACAATTTCCCAACTGAGGTGAACTATGAACGAAGCATATAAGGCGCTGGGCGTCAGCGAAAACGTGCTGGCTTTCAGCGAAACGATCCTGTCCGACCTGAAGGACCGCTTTGCGGCCATCGACGCCATCGCCGAGGCCAATCAGCTGAAGGTCATCGCCGCCATGCAGAAAAACCGCGTGGCCGCCAATCATTTTAACCTTTCCACCGGCTACGGCTACGACGACGAAGGACGCGACACGCTGGAGCGCGTCTACGCCGACTGCTTCGGCGCGGAGGCCGCCCTGGTTCGCCCGCAGATCACCTGCGGTACCCACGCGCTGGCGCTGGCGTTAGGCGCGAACCTGCTGCCGGGGGACGAACTTTTGAGTCCGGTGGGGGGGCCGTACGACACACTGGAAGAAGTCATCGGCATTCGGGAGTCGGTGGGCTCACTGAAGGAATACGGGGTAAGTTATCGTCAAGTCGATTTATTGCCGGACGGATCGTTTGATACCGATAAAATTTGCGCGGCAATAAGCAATAAAACAAAACTTATCACGATACAGCGTTCAAAAGGCTACGCTACAAGGCCCAGCTTCTCGGTAGCGCAGATCGGCGAGTTGATTGCGTTATGTAAACAATGCAAGCCGGACGTGATCTGTATGGTGGACAACTGCTACGGCGAGTTCACAGAGCTGATCGAGCCGGTGAACGTGGGCGCGGACCTGATGGTGGGCAGCCTTATCAAAAATCCCGGCGGCGGGCTGGCCCCCACCGGCGGCTATATCTGCGGCCGCGCCGACCTGATCGAGCGCTGCGCCCGGCGGCTCACCGCCCCCGGTCTTGGCCGGGAGGTGGGCGCAAATCTGGGGCTGCTGACCCAATTTTACCAGGGCTTTTTCCTGGCGCCGACGGTGGTGGCCTCTGCGGTGAAGGGTGCTGTATTCGCCGCAAATTGTTATGAAAAACTTGGTTTTCATGTCATTCCAGGCGCTTCTGAGGTGCGGCACGACATCATTCAGGCGGTAGAACTGGGCAGCCGGGAGGGCATGATCGCCTTCTGCAAGGGTATACAGGCCGCCGCGCCGGTGGACAGCTATGTCACCCCGGAGCCAGCCCCTATGCCGGGCTATGACAGCGACGTCATCATGGCCGCCGGTGCTTTTGTGCAGGGCAGCTCCATAGAATTGTCCGCCGACGGCCCCACACGGCCGCCCTACGCGGTGTATTTCCAGGGTGGGCTGACCTGGTACCACGCCAAGCTGGGCATCCTGATGAGCCTGCAGAAAATGCTGGAGGCCGGCCTGATCTCATTATAATTATGTAAACCATGGAGGAAATCGTATGTTTCTCCCCAACCATCCCTTTCGGCGGCGTCCGCCTCCTTTTTCTGTGCATTTTATGTTCGTTGTTTATACTTTTACTTTCTGAATAATGTACATTATCGTATAGCAGGTCTTGCTATACATGATAGAATAAGGAGTTTTTTATGTGGTTTTGGTTTTCTCTGATCGCACTGATCTGCTGGAGCGGCTCTGACCTGTTCAGCAAGATCGGCTGCCAGGACGCAGACGACAAATACAGCCATCTTAAAATGGTGATGGCAGTGGGCCTGGTGATGGGTCTGCACGCCGCCTATGAGATTTTTATCAACGGCACGGAGATCAACGGCAGCATCATCCTGACGTATCTGCCGGTGTCCCTGCTGTACATCAGCTCTATGACCATCGGCTACATCGGCCTGCGGTATATCGAGCTGTCCATCTCCTCCCCCATCTGCAATTCCAGCGGCGCACTGGTGGCGGTGCTGGCGCTGGCCACCGGCGGCCTGGGCGAGCTGGTGCCGGCGCAGCTGGCCGCCCCAGCACTGGGATGCGTGGGCGTCATCGGTCTGGGCATCGTAGAGGCCCGGGAGGACGACGACCTGCGGGCCGCACGGCAGCAGGCCAGCAACCACCGCTACGCCAAGTCGGCGTTGGCGCTGATTCTGCCTGTGATCTATTGCCTGCTGGACGCACTGGGTACCTTCGCCGACAGCCGGGTGCTGGAGACATTGAACGAGGACAGCGCCAACTGCGCCTATGAGCTGACATTTCTGCTGGCGGGCATCGTATGCTTCGTGTATGTGGTGCTCATCAAAAAGAGCCGACTCGTCCCCAAGCGGGAGGGCCCCAAGTATGCGGGCGCCGTGTGCGAAACGGCGGGCCAGTTCGCGTACATCTACGCGCTGGCGGACACGGAACACGTGGCCCTGGCCGCGCCCATCATCTCCGCCTACTGCGTGGCCTCGGTGCTGTGGAGCCGCATTTTCCTGAAGGAAAAGCTCAGCTGGAAGCACTACGCCATGATCGCACTGGTGGTGGCGGGTATTGTGATACTGGGCATCTACGATGCATAACAACAAGATATCCCCCGCCGGGTCCGGCGGGGGATTTTCTGCGCCTGCGGGCGCGGGACGGGGCGTTCTACGCCGCTGCGCGGCTGCACCTCATCCGTCACAGCTTCGCCGTGCCACCTGTCTCCCTGCGGGTCGGTCGGTTCGCTGGTCTAGCAGGCCTCCGGCCTGCCACTCAACACCGCGAACCCCTCAAGGGGAAGGCTTGACGCTGCGGCGGGACGAGGAACGTAGGACCCCTCATCCGTCAGCCTGCGGCTGCTACCTTCCCCCCCAGGGGGAAGGCTTGAGGGTCAGAGGGAGATAATCTGGCCTTGGCCGTTCTTCCGGGCGGCGTCCAGCAGGGCTGCGGCGGTGGAAATATCCTGCAAAGCAATGCCGGTGGAGTCAAAGATGGTGATATCCTCCCCGCCGATACGACCCGGGACGGCGCCGGAGATGACGCTGCCGATGTCGCAGAGGGTACCGTCAAAGGCGCCGGTCTTATAGGGGATCTCGCACTCACCCGCGGACAGGCACTGGGTCGCGTCGTCGCCGAACACCCTGGCCCCGGAAAAAAGCGCACTGTCGATCTCCTGCTTACCGGTCATATCCGCACCCAAGCAGCTGATGTGGGTACCGGGCCGCACCCACTCCGCCTTCAGGAAGGGCTCCCGGGCGGGGGTGGCGGTGAGGATCACGTCGCTCTGCTTCGCGGCAGTCTCCAGACTTGGCTCGGCGATGATGGCTGCATGGCAGCCGCCGCAGGCGGAGAGCAGCTTCTCCACCTGGGGAACGATCGCCGCGCAGGCGGCGGCAGAGCACTCCGGGTGGTGGGGATTGGCCACATAGACCGTCTTCAGCCGCGGCAGGCAGTACAGCGCGGCGGCGATCAGGTAGGGGGCCAGCGCGCCGGTACCGGCCATCAGCAGCGTTTCGGCATCCGGGCGGGTCAGGTATTTGGCGCCGATGGCCCTGGCCGCGCGGTGCGGAAATCGGTGATGGGGCCGGCGTTCAGCAGCGCCTTGGGCGCGCCGGTATGTATATCGAACAGCAGCGAGGTGCCGTACAGGGCGGGCAGATCCTTGGCGGGATTATCACCGAACCAGGACACCACCTTCATGCCGTAAAGCCCCAGGCCGTTCATATGGCCGGACTTGATATCCAGATCCGCCGCGCCGTGGGTGGGCACCACCTGATGGGGCTGCACGGTCTTGTAGAGCTTGCAGATGCCCTCGCGCAGGGCGTCGCTGCCCACGATGTCGCCGTAGGTCAGGCGCTTGGCGCAGAGGTCGGCCAGAAAGGCCTGCTTATCCACGCCGGTCAGGGCGAAGAGCTGGTCCGGGGAAACGGAGTCCACGCAGGTCTCCGCGATGTTGAAGCGAGCGCCCACTTCATATTCATTCATCCATTCTTCCACGGCAAAGGGCTTGATGTACATAGCGTTTTCTCCTTTTCTGCTAAAAAGTAAAGGCACCCAAGACCGGCGCTTATCCGACAAATGTCGGAATACCTACGCTCCGGTCCCGGATACCTTGATCCCCCCATCCGGTGACGGGGGAGGCCTTCTGTATTCAGCTTGGTTATAGTATAGCCCTGCGGCGGAAAAAGTCAATCGGCGATTTGCATAAATATACATGTGTTCCGTGCATATTATGTGTAGTGCGGGGCGAAAAAAGGGACCGCTTTCGCGGTCCCTTTTGTTGCCTGTAAGAGGTTCGGCTTAGAAGCAGCCCTGCTCCATCATCGCCTCGGCGACCTTCTTGAAGCCGGCGATGTTGGCACCAGCCACCAGGTCGTAGCCCAGGCCGTACTCTGCAGCGGCCTCGGCGGACACCTTGTGGATGTTCTCCATCATCTTGTGCAGCTGATGGTCGACTTCCTCGGCAGTCCAGACCAGACGCTCGGAGTTCTGGGCCATCTCCAGGGCGGAGACGCCCACGCCGCCGGCGTTAACAGCCTTGGAGGGAGCGACGATGATGCCCTTCTGCTTACGCAGGAAGTTCAGTGCATCGTTGGTGGTGGGCATATTGGCGACCTCGATGTAGTACTTCACGCCGGAAGCAGCGATCTTCTCAGCGGACTCCATCTTGACGTCGTTCTGCATGGCGGCGGGCATATACACGTCGACATCCTTGACGCCCCAGCACTTCTCGCCGGGAACGAACTCGCAGCCGAACTTGTCGGCATAGGGCTTGCAGTGCATGGGATCCTTGGCGCGCATCTCGAGGATGAAGTTCAGCTTCTCGTCGGTGATAACGCCGTCGGGATCGTGGACATAACCGTCGGGGCCGGCGAAATAGGTGACCTTGGCGCCCAGCTGGGAGGCCTTCTTCATGATGCCCCAGCCCACGTTGCCGTAGCCGGAAATGGCGATGCGCTTGCCCTCGATGGTGTCGTTCTCGTGCTTCAGCACTTCCTGCAGGTAGTATATAGCGCCGTAGCCGGTGGCCTCGGGACGGATCAGGGAGCCGCCGTAGCTCAGGCCCTTACCGGTGAAAGCGCCGTTCTCCCACACGCCCTTCAGGCGGCGGTACTGGCCGTACAGGTAGCCGATCTCGCGGCCGCCCACGCCCATGTCACCGGCGGGAACGTCGATGTCCGGCCCGATGTAGCGGTACAGAGCGGTCATATAGCTCTGGCAGAAACGCATGACCTCGGCGTCGGACTTGCCGGCGGGATCGAAGTCGGAGCCGCCCTTACCGCCGCCGATGGGCAGGCCGGTCAGGCTGTTCTTGAAGGTCTGCTCAAAGCCGAGGAACTTGATGATGCCTTCGTACACGTTCTTCTGGAAGCGCAGGCCGCCCTTGTAGGGGCCGATCGCGCCGTTGAACTGGCAGCGCCAGCCGCGGTTGGTGTGCCACTGACCGTTATCATCGCACCACACAACGCGGAAGGTGAACATACGCTCGGGCTCGACCATACGGCCCAGCAGGTCGACCTTCTCATACTCGGGGTGCTTTTCGATCACAGGCTCCAGAGAGGACAGAACTTCCTCGACGGTCTGCACGAACTCGGGCTCGTTGCCATGCTTGGTCTTGACGCTCTCGAGCACGCTTGCCAGATAAGCATTCATATTAAATTCCTCCTAAAAATTGTTCCGCAGACATATGAGATGTGCGCTACGCAGACTACCCATATACTACCAATGTTGATAATAACACCATTTGGCCGATTTCTCAAGGGGGTTTGGGAGAATTCCCCCCTCGCAAAACCACAAAACTTTTTCGTCCCTTTTTGTGCAATTTGGCGAATTGTGCCCCGCGTTCCACTATGCAGAAAAAGGCCGCGATTTTCGGCCTTTCCGTGCTGTTTTTGCGTGCTTCGTTACTTTAAAGCGCCGTTCGCTTTTCCGTGTGAAATCGGCGGCACATTCAAAAGCTGCCGATGGGGATATCGCCGTTGTCCGTTCCCTTTTCGATGGCGCGTATCTGGAGATAGTAGCCCTTGCCGCTGCCCATATCCACATAGACACGGTCGCCGGCCTTTCTGCCCATAACGGCGCGGCCCACGGGGGATTCCTTGCTGATCCAGCCCTTCAGGGCGTCCTGCCGCAGGGTGGTGACCAGCTGGATCTTTCGGCTTTTGCCCAAATTCTCCATGAAGATCTCCACGGTGTCATAGAGCCCGGCGGTGTCGGCGGCGGACCGGTCCTCGATGACCCTGGCGGTCTTGATCATCCGCTGGAGGTAGCGGATGCGGGCGTCGTTGCGGTTTTTCTCCTGCTTGGCGCACTTGTACTCGAAGTTCTCGCTGAGGTCGCCGAAGGCCCGGGCGGTCTGGACCTCCTCGATCAGCTTGGGGCGCAGCTGCTGTACCCGGTAGTCGATCTCCTCCTGCATTTTTTGCAGGTCGGCGCGTGTCAGTTCATCATACATGGTCATTCTCCTTCCATAAGGCGGCAAGACGCTCCAGGGCGGCGGGGAGCCGGTCCAGGTCGATGCCGGTATAGTTGACCACCAGCACGTGCTGGGGTGCGTCCTGGGGACGCTGGTAGTAATCGGACAGCATGGCCAGACGGATACCGCGCTGCTCCGCCTCACGACGGAGTGTCTCGTCCGACGGCGCGCCGTCCAGCCGCAGCAGGAAATGCAGGCCCGCGTCCTCCTCGGTGATGGCGGCATAGGGGGCCAGCGGGCTTTTGTACACGGCGGCGATGACGGCGTCACGCTTCTGACGGTAGTGCTTACGCATACGGCTCAGGTGCTTTTCATACCAGCCGCCGGCGAGGAACTGGGCCAGGGTGTACTGCTCGAAGGCAGAGACGGTGCAGGCGTAAAAGCCCAGCTTCTGCCGGAAGTCCGCCAGCAGGCGGCGGGGCAGGACCATGAAGCTGATACGTATGGAGGGGGCGATGGTCTTGGAAAAGGTGTTGAGATAGACCACCTGCTCGCCGCCGTCGATGGAAAACAGGGTGGGGATGGGACGGCCTACAAAGCGGAATTCGCTGTCGTAATCGTCCTCCAGGATGACCCGCGCCGGGACCTCCTGTGCCCAGCGCAGCAGTTCCTGGCGGCGGGCGATGGGCATCACCAGACCGGTGGGATAGTGGTGGCTGGGAGAGATGTGGACCACGTCGGCGTCGCTGCGGTGCAAGGCTTCCACCGATACGCCCGCCTCGTCCAGGGGCAGAGCCGTCACCTCCGCGCCGGCGGCGCGGTAGATATGGGCGATCTTGCCGTAGCCGGGGTCCTCCACGCCGTAGAGACGATCACGGCCCAGCAGCTGCACCAGCAGGTTGTACAGCACCTCGGTGCCGGCACCTACGATGATCTGCTCGGCAGTGACCTCCATGGCGCGGAACTGCCGCAGGTGGGCGGCGATGGCCTGCCGCAGGGCCCAGGCGCCCTGCGGCGGCGTGGACCGCAGCAGGCCGGTACCCTGCTCCAGAATGGTCTGGCGCATGAGTCGGGCCCAGACGGTGAAGGGAAAGTCCTCGGCGGCGATGGAGTTGGTGGCCAGATCCAGGAACCAGACAGGCTCGCGGGGCGGAGGCGGCTGCTCCGGGGACGCGGGGACGGCCGCAGGCGACGGCAGCACGGCGCTGACGAAATAGCCCTTCTTCTCCACACCGGTGAGATAGCCCTCGGCCATCAGCTGTTCGTAGGCATTCTTTACGGTGATGACGCTGACCTCCAGATGGGCGGCCAGGGCGCGTTTGCTGGGCAGCTTCTCCCCTGCCGTCAGACGGCCGGAGAGGATGTCCGCCTTCACCCGGCGGTAGAGCTGCTCATACAGGCTGAGGCCCGCCTGTTTGTCCAGGGTATAGGTGAGCACGGGGCCGTCCCTCCCTTCATCTGGTATTAACAAGTAAAATCAAAATGGATATTTTAATCATACCAGTTGCTACTATAATACAAATCGTCAACGAAAGCAAGGGCTTTTTCAACAGCTACCCTCTCACCCCCCCTGTGGCGGTCCCCGTTTCCATGCGGGGCGAGGGCCGCCTCCCATAGCAGAAAGAAAAAAATTTCCTCGTAAAGGAGAATGTGGTATGTCCGACAAGAAGATCAAATCTATGGTAATGGCGGCGGTCATGGCCGCGCTGACGTATGTGGCCACCACGGTCATCAAGATCCCCGCGCCCACCGGTGGGTATGTCCACATCGGCGACGGGCTGGTGCTGCTGTGCGGCTGGATCCTGGGGCCCTGGTGGGGCGGCGCGGCGGCCGGTATCGGCTCCATGCTGGTGGACCTGCTGGGCGGATATATGTCCTTCGTGCCCGGCACGCTGATCATCAAGTTCCTGGACGCCATGGCGGCAGCGCTGATCGTGAAGGCTCTGGGCCGCAAGACCTACAGCTATGTGGTGGGCGGACTTGCCGGCGAGGCCATCATGGTGGCGGGCTACTTCGTCTATGAGGCGCTGGCCCTGCAGCTGGGCATGGGCGCGGCGGCCGGTGTGCTGGCCAATGTGGGCCAGGGCGCCGTGGGACTGGTCATTGCGCTGGTGCTGATGGCGCTGCTGAAGGGCAGCAAGGCTCTGGACAAGCTGGCCGTACAGTGGTAAACTATATACGGTGAAAGAAACGGCTGCGGCGGGGCTTTTGCCCTGCCGCAGCTGCGCACAGAAAGGAAGGATATACTATGGCAGGTATCGTGCATGAGGTAGAGAACAGAGATCTGCTGGCGCAGGTGCGGCAGGCCGCGGCGGCGGCACAGGAGCTGGCGGAGGCCGCCCATCTGCACAGGGGCCAGATCGTGGTGGTGGGATGCAGCACCAGCGAGGCGGTGGGCAAGAAGGTGGGCAGCTGGTCCACGCCGGAGGTGGCAGACGCCATTTTCGCGGGGCTGCACAGTGTATTCGGCCCCATGGGCGTGTACATCGCCGCCCAGTGCTGTGAGCACCTGAACCGGGCCATCATCGTGGAGCATGAGGCCGTACCCACGCTGGATATCGTGAATGTGGTGCCACAACCCAAGGCGGGCAGTTCCTTCGCCACGGCCACCTATAAGGCCTGCGCCCACCCGGTGGCGGTAGAGGAGATCAAAGCCGACGCGGGACTGGACATCGGCGGGACGCTGATCGGTATGCACCTGAAGAAGGTGGCGGTGCCGGTGCGCCTGGCGCAGAACCACATCGGCGACGCCATTCTGCTGGCGGCACGGACGCGGCCCAAGTTTATCGGCGGCGACCGGGCGCACTATGACGAGGCGCTGAAGGAAGGCTATCCGGAATTCTGAAAATTCTGCAGCAGCAAACAAAAAGCAGCGCTTTGCGCTGCTTTTTGTTTGTTATGTGATCGGGAACGTGAGCTTCAGCGCCAGGAACACGGCGATCGCCACCGGTACGGCGATGAGGAAGCGCTTACAGTTTTTGCGGGCACGCTGGGACAGCGCCTCGTCCTCCTCGTTTTTCCAGCGGACATAGCTCCAGCCGGCACCCAGAAGGCACAGAACGGGGACGAAATACAGGCCGATCGACGCGACGTAAGGCATAGGTCATCCTCCTTTTTTTGTGCTTACAGTATACAGGAAACAGGAGGAAAGGTCAAGGAAAAGACTTGCGGGGACAAAAAAGAGACGCCCGAGGGCGTCTCTTTTTTATATTGTGCTGGGTCCGATCACTTGGCGGCCTTGGCAGCCTTGATGGAGTCGATCAGCTCGGGAACGACCTTGAACAGATCGCCGACGATACCGTAGTCAGCCACCTCGAAGATGGGGGCGGTGTCGTTCTTGTTCACGGCGATGATGCACTCGGAGTCCTGCATACCAGCCTTGTGCTGGATGGCGCCGGAGATACCCAGAGCGATGTAGACCTTGGGATGGACGGTCTTGCCGGTCTGGCCGACCTGATGGTCAGCGGAGATCCAGCCGGCGTCCACGCAGGCGCGGGAGGAACCCACGACACCGCCCAGGACCTCAGCCAGCTCCTCGGCCAGCTTGATGCCGCCCTCCACGTCCTTGGAGATACCACGGCCAACGGACACGATGAAGTCAGCGCCGATCAGGTCGACCAGCTTCTTGGCGGCCTTAACGGTATCCACGACCTCGGTCTTGATGTCAGCGGCTTCCAGAGCGAACGCGGGATGCAGGATCTCCACGTTCTTCTTGCACTCGCGCTTCTTCATAACGCCGGGGCGAACGGTCGCCATAGCGGGGCGGAAGCGGGGGCAGATGATGGACGCCATCAGGTGACCGCCGAAAGCGGGACGGGTCATCTTCAGGTCGCGGGACACATCGTGGGGCTCACGGTTGATCATCACGGTGCCCAGCTTCTCGATGCGCTCCTCGGGCAGAGTGGAGGCCTCGCGCAGGAAGCCCTTGTAGTTGGGCATGTCGATGTCCAGGTGGGTGCAGTCCGCGCACAGACCGGTGTGCAGGCGAGCCGCGCAGCGGGGGGCCAGGTCACGGCCGATGTTGGAGGCGCCGAACAGCAGCACCTCGGGCTTCAGCTCCTCAACGGCCTCCACGATCACCTTGGTGTAGGCGTCAGTGGTGAAGTCCTTCAGCAGGGGGGAGTTGTACACGTACACCTTGTCGGCGCCGTACTCGCCCAGCTCGGCGGCGATGCCGTCAACGTTGTCGCCCAGCAGGATGCCGCACAACTCGACACCCAGCTCATTGGCCAGCTTCCGGCCCTCGGAGATCAGTTCGAAGGTGGTGGGCATCATCACGCCCTGGCGCTGCTCGCAGAACACCCATACGTTCTTGAAGGCAGCGGTATCAGCACTATTAAAAGCCATTTTCTTTTCTCCTTCCTTAGATGATGTGCTTGGCGGCCAGGATGCCGGCCAGCTTGTCGGTGGTAGCCTTGTCAGCGCCCTCGAGCATCATGCCCGCGCCCTTCTGAGGAGGCGTGAAGGAGGTCAGAATATTGGTGGGAGAACCGGCCAGACCGATGGTGCTCTTGTCGATCAGGGGGTGATCCTTCAGGGTCTCGTAGGTCATAGTGACCAGAGGCTTGCTGTAGCACTCGAACGCGCCGCCCACGGACAGGTAACGCGGGGTGTTCAGCTCCTTGATGCAGGTGATCATGCAGGGAGTCTTGACCTTGATGGTCATGTAGCCGTCCTCCAGCATGCGCTTGACGGTCAGGGTGTCGCCGTCCTTGGTGATCTCGCCGGCATAGGTGACCTGGGGCAGATGCAGCTTCTCAGCGATCTGGGGACCCACCTGTGCGGTATCACCGTCGATGGCCTGACGGCCAGCCAGGATGATGTCGTCCTTCTCGATGCCGTAGGTATCGATAGCGGCAGCGATGATCTGGGAGGTAGCGTAGGTATCGGAACCGCCGAACTCGCGGGCGGTGACCAGGACGCCTTCGTCAACGCCCATGGCCATCAGCTCACGCAGCATGCCTTCTGCGGGAGGGGGACCCATGGTGAACGCCACGACCTTGCAGCCCAGCTCGTCCTTCAGAGCCAGGGCGGCCTCGACGGCGTTCAGATCGTCGGGGTTGATGATGGTCTGCATGGACGCACGGTCCAGAGTGCCATCGGGATTGACGGCCACCTTACCGGAGGTATCGGGGACCTGCTTAACAGTTACGAGAATTTTCATTTTCCTTTTACCTCCTACCTTACTTCACGCCCAGATTGCTGGCGATGACCATGCGCTGGACCTCGCTGGTGCCCTCGTAGATCTCGGTGATCTTGGCATCACGCATCATGCGCTCCACGGGATACTCACGGGTGTAGCCGTAACCGCCGAACAGCTGGACGGCGCGGCGGGTCACATCGGAAGCGGCCTCAGCGGCGAACAGCTTGGCCATGGCGGCGTCCATGGAGTAAGGCTCGTGGTTCTGCTTCTTCATAGCGGCGGAGTAGACCAGGAACTGCGCGGCCTGCATACGGGTGTGCATCTCAGCCAGCTGGAACTGGGTGTTCTGGAACTGGGAGATGCGCTTGCCGAACTGAACGCGCTCCTTGGTGTACTTGATGGCTTCCTCGACAGCACCCTCGCCCAGGCCCAGGGCCTGAGAGGCGATACCGATACGGCCGCCGTCCAGGGTCTTCATGGCGATCTTGAAGCCCTCGCCCTTCTTGCCCAGCATACGGTCCTTGGGAATGACGCAATCCTCGAAGATCAGGTCGCAGGTAGAACTGCCGCGAATACCCATCTTCTTCTCGTGCTTGCCCTGAGAGAAGCCCTTGTCGTCCTTCTCCACGATGAACGCGGAGATCTCCTTCATGCTGCGGCCGCGCTTGTCAACGGTCTTGCCGGTGACGGCGATGACCACGAAGGTGTCAGCTACGTTGCCGTTGGTGATGAAGCACTTGGAGCCGTTCAGAATGTAGTTCTCGCCGGACTCGTCCAGCACGGCGGTGGTCTGCTGACCCTGGGCGTCGGTGCCGGCGCCGGGCTCGGTCAGGCCGAAAGCGCCGATCTTCTTGCCGGAGCACAGGTCGGGCAGATACTTCATCTTCTGCTCCTCGGTGCCGTTCTCGAAGATGGGGGCGGCGCACAGGGAGGTGTGGGCGGAAACGATAACAGCAGTGGTACCGCAGACCTTGGCCAGCTCCTCGACGCACATGGCGTAGGAGAGCACATCAGCGCCGGCGCCGCCGTACTCCTTGGGGAAGTAAATGCCCATCATGCCCAGCTTGGCCATCTTCTCGACGGTCTCCATGGGGAAGCGCTCTTCCTCGTCGATCTCAGCGGCCAGGGGCTTGACCTCGTTCTCCGCGAAATCGCGGTACATCTTGCGAACGAGCAGCTGTTCCTTCGTCAGATGGAAATCCATACTTTTTTCTCCTTTTTCTGATTTTACTTGTTGTAGTTGAAGAAGCCTTCGCCGGACTTAATACCCAATTTGCCCGCACGAACCATCTTCCGGATCAGCACGTTTGCGCGATACTTGCTATCGTGAGTCTCGTTGAACAGCACGTCCATAATGTTCAGCACCACGTCCCAGCCGATGAGGTCGCCCAGATGCAGGGGGCCCATGGGATGGTTGCAGCCCAGCTGCATAGCAATATCGATATCTTCCGCGGAGGCAACGCCTTCCTGCAGAACGCAAACGCCCTCGTTGCAGTAGGGGATCAGGATCTTATTGACCACAAAGCCGGGGGCCTCGTTGACCACCACGGGGGTCTTGCCGATCTCCACAGACAGGTTCTTGATATAGTCCACCAGGTCGGCGGGAGTGTTGCCGCCGGCGATGACCTCCACCAGCTTCATGGCGGGCACGGGGTTGAAGAAGTGCATACCGATCAGGTGATGCTTCATGCCCTGGCCCATCTCGGTGATGGACAGAGAGGAGGTGTTGGAGGCGAAGATGGTCTCGTCCTTGCAGATGGCGTCCAGCTTGCCCAGCAGTTCCTTCTTGACGGCCATGTTCTCGGCCACGCACTCGATGACCAGATCGGCATCGGCGGCAGCGTCAAACTCCTCGACCAGAACGCGGCTCATGATATCGTCCGCGGCTTCCTGGGTCATCTTACCCTTGGCGACCTTCTTGTTCAGGGAGGCGGCCAGCTTGTCCTTATGACGCTGTGCGCTGGCGGTGCTGGAAGCATACATCAGGGCGGTGTGGCCCTTCGCTGCGAAAACCTGGGCAATGCCGCTGCCCATCGTACCGGCGCCGAATACTGCTACTTTCATGATAGTTCCTCCTACTTAAATTTTTACATGAATTGCTTAATTATCAGGCGGTGTGCCTGTCAATTAACTTACTTGTTCTGATAGGGCTCGTGCTTACGCTTCTCCAGGAAGGCGGACATACCCTCGATCTGGTCGGCAGACTGGAAGCAGCTGCCGAAGAGCTTTTCCTCGATGACGATGGCCTTGTCCATGTCCACCTGAAGGCCCTCGTTGATGGCCTGCTTGCAGGCGCGGACGGCGATAGGCGCGTTCTTGGCGATGGTCTCGGCCAGCTTCTCGGCGGCGGGCAGCAGCTCGTCCAGGGGATAGACGGCGTTGACCAGGCCGATGCGGTAGGCCTCGTCAGCCTTGATATTCTTGGCGGTATAGATCAGCTGCTTGGCCATGCCGGGGCTGACCAGGCGGGCCAGACGCTGGGTGCCGCCGAAGCCGGGGGTAATGCCCAGGCCTGTCTCGGGCTGGCCGAAGACCGCGGTGTCGGCGCAGATGCGGATATCGCAGGCCATGCTCAGCTCGCAGCCGCCGCCCAGGGCGAAGCCGTTGACCGCGGCGATGGTGGGGATGGGCAGCGTCTCGATGGCGCGGAAAACATCGTTGCCGTGCTTGCCGAAGGCCTCGCCGCCCTCCTTGGTCAGGGTGCTCATCTCGCCGATGTCGGCACCGGCCACGAAGGCCTTTTCACCGCTGCCGGTGATGACCAGAGCGCGGATATCCGCGTCCGCCTTTACGGCGGAAACCAGCTCGTCCAGGTCGGTCAGGACCTCGGAATTCAGCGCGTTCAGCGCCTTGGGACGGTTGATGGTCGCCACGGCGATGAGGCCCTTCTTTTCCAGCAGAATGTTGGTCATGTCAAGTTCCTCCTTATGGTTCCTTTCCGTGGGCGCAGCGCCCGGAAACGGCACGGGGCCAGCGGGTGGGCATACGCCTCCTCATACATATCACATTATAGTTGCCCGTTAGAAATTTATCAAGTCCAACCCACCGGCTTTTTACTTTTTTAGCGGTTTCCACAAAAGTGGGCACCGGAATTTGCACACTTTTTCGGGCAGGAACGCAGCAAACAGGGATATCAGGGAAAAACGTGCTTGTATCCCGGCGCAAGATGGGGTATGATGGGAGAAAATCGTAAAATGGCGAGGACATGAATATGCGGATGCGGAAGAAAAAAAATCTGGCGCCCCGGATGGAAGCCTGCGGCGCGTACCTGATCCGGGACCCGTTCGCCCTACGGGGGCGCTGGCGGGAGCTGATGCCGGAGGCACGGGAGCTGCGGGTGGAGCTGGGCTGCGGCAAAGGCGGCTTCACCGTGGGGACCGCGGCGGCAGAGCCGGAGGTGCTGCTGATCGCCGTGGAGAAGGTGCCGGACGCCATGGTGGTGGCCATGGAGAAGGCGCGGGACGCGGCGCTGCGGAACGTGTGGTTCGTGGACGGGGACGCGGCGCTGCTGCCGGATATGTTCGCCGACGGGGAGATCGACCGGCTGTACATCAACTTCTGCGACCCGTGGCCCAAGAGCAACCAGAAAAAACGGCGGCTGACCCACGGGAACTTTCTTAAAAAGTATCGGCAGGTGCTGGCCGAGGGAGGACAGATCCACTTCAAGACCGACAACGACAATCTGTTTGAGTGGTCGCTGGAGGAGATCCCACGGTTCGGGTTCGCGCTGTCGGAGGTGACGCGGGATCTGCACGCGGACGGGCCGGTGGGCGTGATGACCGACTATGAGCGGAAGTTCTACGGCGAGGGCAAGAGCATCAACCGATGCGTGGCCACCATGGTGGAATGGACGGAGCCTGAGATAGAGGACGTCCCCTCCCCTGCTGAGTAAACAGAAAAGGCACCCCTGACGGGGTGCCTTTTTTATTTCGCGCGGCGCCGGGGTAAGACACCGCAGGAAATGCGGGTCAGTTTCCGCGCTTTTTAGCGGTCCAGGCCATGCCGGTAACGCTGAGAACAGCGGTCACGGCGTAGATACCCATGCCCGCGTCGAAGGTCTTGGGGCTGCCCTTGGTGTCGTCCGCCTTGGTGTCGGTGGTGGGGTGGTAGTAGTAGCGCGGCGGGGTCTGCTCGGGCTGCGGCGCTCTTACAGTGAAAGTACCGTCCCCGTTGTTCACGGTCACCACGCCCTCTACCAGCATATCCGCCGTTACCTCTCCCTTGAACGTACCACCCGCGATGCCGGTCTTGGTGGGTACAGTCACACCACCGTTGTCGTTCACAGCCGTTGCAGCAGGCTTGCCGCTCCAGTAGTTGTTATCAAGATTCACGGAGCCACCAGACTTAACCTCATTCGCCTTGAACAACTGGCCGCTTTCATCGCCGGAATTGACTATAACGTTATTATTGACCTTAACGTTTGCATCGCTATTGACCGTGCCAAAGCGTATCGCACGGTCACCGCAGTTATTGATGTAATTCTCCTGAATGATCACATTTCCGCCCATGCCGTTGTCTGCATTGAGCTGGATAGCTCTTTTGCCGATGTTTTCGAAAGAGTTGTTTTTGATAGTAGCACCCTGAAGCCGCTGGATGTACAAGCCATCATTGGTTGCCCCGGTAAAGGTGCATCCGGTCACCTGCACATTCTGATACGGCGTGGTCAATGATTTCAGTTCAATACCATTCTTCCCCTCGCCGCTGGGATTGAAGCTGCAATTCCTGACAATGATGCCATCATTGGCATAGTTGGTAAGCACATCCTTAGCCTTAGATACACTGAGTGACCCATTGATCGTCAGGCCGTCAAATGTGATATTCTGCAGAGAGAAGTCAAGCCAAGACCCGGAGTAGTTTGTGCGCACAATCGGGCTCGTAAGATCGTTTCCATCCTCACCCTTTTCGATGCGCAGTTCCTTGAACTGCACGTTCTTGCTGCTGAAGTACTCGCTCATTGCTGTCTTTTCGGTGTCATTCGCCCAACGCGCAGCCGCTTCAAACCCCGCAAATGTCGCACCCGCTTCAGCCGTGAACGTAACGTTCTTGACCGTGCGGACAAAGAACTGCGCACGGGTAGTCAGGCCATCAAAAGCGCTGACTTTATCTCCAACAGTCCATGTCACGATGGGGTTACAGGTACTACCGGAACCCTTTACCTCTACATGCGCCACGCCTTTATAGTAATCGACACCGCTGCCAAGGCAAGTATCGTCCGCTATTACCCGCGCAAGATAGAGTTTTTCATACGTACCCTGTGCAAAGTGTATCGTCTTGCCGTCGATACTTCCATACTTGCCGTCCAGCACATCCTGTGCATTTGCCGCCGTGACATTGACCACGGTCCCGCTCATGTCAGGTCCTTCATTCCCCGCCCACGCCATCGTGGTGAGGCCCAGTGCCATGACCAGGGCCAGAATGGTTGCTAATACTTTTTTCATTGTTCATTCCCCTTATGGTAGTAGATTTCCGCAGGTGCGCTCGTTTTAATACACATTAAAACGCTAATGCAGAGGTACCTCTGCGGATGAGTTGATTATACCACAATTTCCGTGGTTGTCCAGAGGGTTTTGTAAAATATGCCGGTTTTTCCGGTTTTGGGGCAAATAGGGGGAGGAATTGGGGGGAAATGGGAGGGGGGAAGCGCGCGGGGCGCGCGACACCTCATCCGCCCCTGCGGGGCACCTTCCCCTCGAGGGGAAGGCATGGGGGTTCCGCGCCTGCGGGCGCGGGGGACGGATTGCCACGGCCAGTCTGCGGACTGGTCTCGCAATGACAGGGACGCAAGAAGGCAGATTTTCTTGGTAAAACCTATTGACATTGTAGGGTTTATGTGCTACCATGCACTTACCTACAAAAAAGATATGTTAAAGGAGTGATCCTATGCAGGTCTATGCAGATAATGCGGCCACCACGCGGATGAGCGACAAGGCCGTGGCGGCTATGACGCCCTATTTCCAGCAGTTTTACGGAAATCCCTCCAGCCTGCACACCGTGGGCCAGCAGGCCGCGGAGGCGCTGGCGGACGCACGGCGGCGGGTAGCGGACTGTCTCGGGTGCAGCTTTAAGGAGATCACGTTTACCTCCGGCGGCAGCGAGGCCGACAACCAGGCCATCGTCTCGGCGGCGCGGATCGGCGAGCGAAAGGGCAAGAAGCACATCATCTCCACCGCCTTCGAGCACCACGCGGTGCTGCACACACTGAAGAAGCTGGAAAAAGAGGGCTTTGAGGTGACGCTGCTGGACGTGGGTCCCACAGGCACCATCACCCCCCAGCAGGTGGCGGAGGCCATCCGGGAGGACACTTGTCTGGTGACCATCATGTACGCCAACAACGAGATCGGCTCTATCCTGCCCATCCCGGAGATCGGCAAGGTGTGCCACGAGAAGGGCGTGCTGTTCCACACCGACGCGGTGCAGGCGGCGGGCCACCTGCACATCAACGTGAAGGAGCAGAACATCGACATGCTGTCCCTGTCCGGCCACAAGTTCCACGGCCCCAAGGGCGTGGGCGTGCTGTATGCCCGGCAGGGCATCCCCCTGACCAATATCATCGAGGGCGGCGCGCAGGAACGCGGCAAGCGGGCCGGCACGGAGAACATCCCCGGCATCATGGGTCTGGCGGCGGCGCTGGAGGAGTCCTGCGGGCACATCGATGAGGACACCGCCCGGCTGACAAAGCTGCGGGACAAGCTGATCGCGGGACTGAGTAAGATCCCCCACAGCGCGCTGAACGGCGACCCGGTGCACCGGCTGCCCACCAACGTGAACTTCTGCTTCGAGGGCATCGAGGGCGAGAGCCTTCTGCTGCTGCTGGATCAGGCGGGCATCTGCGCCAGCTCGGGCAGCGCCTGCACCAGCGGGTCCCTGGACCCCAGCCATGTGCTGCTGGCCATCGGCCGTCCCCACGAGGTGGCCCACGGCTCCCTGCGGCTGAGCCTGTGCCACGACACCACAAAGGCGCAGGTGGACTATATTCTGGAAAAAGTGCCCGGCATCGTGGCGTACCTGCGGGATATGTCCCCCATGTGGAAGGATTTGGAGTCCGGCAAGAGAAGGTTCATCCTGTAAGGGCTGCGGCCTGACGGGAGACGGCGACTATACTGAAAAGGAGCGTTGAATATGGCTTTATATACCGATACCGTGATGGATCACTTCCTGCACCCCCGGAACGTGGGTGAGATCGCCGACGCCGACGGCGTGGGCGAGGTGGGCAACGCCAAGTGCGGCGACATCATGAAGATGTACCTGAAGATCAAGGATGACAAGATCGAGGACGTGAAGTTTGAGACGTTCGGCTGCGGCAGCGCCATCGCCTCCAGCTCCATGGCCACCGAGATGATCAAGGGCAAGCGCATCGAGGACGCGCTTGCGCTGACCAACAAGGAGGTCGTGGACGCGCTGGGCGGTCTGCCCGCCCACAAGCTGCACTGCTCCGTGCTGGCGGAGGAGGCGGTGAAGTCCGCGGTGAAGGACTACTACGACAAGAACGGCATCGCCTATGACAAGAGCAAGTTCCCCGCCTGCGAGGACTGCGAGAGCTGCCGCATGGTGTGAAAGACGGAAAAGAACCGCCCTCGGGCGGTTCTTTTTTCTTCAAAACACGCCGTAGCCCTGGCCCTGCGTGATGATATAGGACCAGAGGACCGGGCCGACGGCGCCGGTGGTACTGTAGCCCAGGCGGCTTTGCAGGGTGCGGACCGCGGCGGCGGTGGCGGGGCCGAAGATGCCGTCCGCGGTCACGGAGGGCAGGGCGCTGTCCTGATCGGCCAGCCGGTTCAGCTGGGTCTGAAGCAGCGTCACCTCCGGGCCGGTGTCGCCCTCCACCAGGAAGCGGCCGGGGTATATCTGCCGGGCGAAGGTCTGGTACTCCGGCGGCAGCTGGTAGAGCGTCTGCTCATAGACGTTCTGGATGGCGTTCCATGTGTTCCGCCCCACCACGCCGTCCACCGTCAGGCCATAGGTGCTCTGGAAGGCCAGCACCGCGTCCCGCAGCTCGTCGTCGAACACGTCGGAGATGCGGATGGGCGGCAGCTCCGGCAGGAAGAAGCCAAGAAAGGCCAGGTAGAAGCGGACGGCCTGGACGCCGATGCCGGTGTCGCCCAGGCGGAGGACCTTGGGAAACTGCCGCTGGGCCTCGGAGATGGTCAGGCCCTCGCTGGTGACCTCGGAGAGGCTCTTGACGCCGTTGTAGATGGACTTGATACGGTACCATGTGGACTTGCCCACGATGCCGTCCTGGGTCAAATTGAAAATGCGCTGGAAGGCGCGGACGGCGGCGGCGGTGTCCGCGCCGAAGACGCCGTCGGTCTCGGCGATAGCGGGGATGGCGGGATAGTTCTTGCGAATGCGGTTCAGCTCACGCTGGATGGTGCGGACGTCCTCGCCCACGCTGCCCACGGTCAGCGGCCGTCCGGGATAGGAGGGTATGCTGTCCCCCACCGGGGCGTTGTACACCAGGTCGATGTCCTGACCGTAGTAGTATTGCAATATCTCGTAGGGCGTGCGTCCCTGCTGCGCCAGCTCCTGGCTGCCCCACTGAGACAGCCCCCGGCACTGGGTGCGCACGCCATCGCAGAACTGGGCGTACAGCGGCTCCACGTTACCCCGGTGGACGATGTAGTTGTTGAACATGTCGTCCACGATGGCGTTGATGTTCTCGAACGTCTCCTTATCCGGGGAGAAGGCCTGGTCGTACTGGGTGTTGTTGGTGATGTCGAAATCGTAGCCGCGGCTGCGGTAGAACTCGGTGTAGACCCGGTTCAGCGCCACGGATATCTGCGCCAGCACGTTGGCGCGGATGGCGCTCTCGTTCCAGGTGGGGTATATCTCGCTGGCGGCCACGCCCTTGATATAGCGGGGAAAGGTGACGGTGACGTTCTCCGCCGGGGCGTCCGGCGCGCCCAGATGGACGGTGATGTACTCCGGAACAACAGGATAGGACACGGCTCAGCCCTCCTCTCGCTGCGGCGGCAGCGTCACCGCCAGCACGGACTCGATGCAGGGAAACACCAGCACCTGCTGGTGCTCCGGACAGTGGTAGTCCGGGTGGCTCACCGCCACGGTATAGGCCGTTCCGCTGATGCCCGCCGTGTCCGACGACAGTCCCAGCGACGCGGGCAGCGCCGGCAGCAGTATCCTGTCGGCAATGCCGGAGCTGTCGGTCACGCCGGAGTAGAACGTCTCCCGCACCGCGCCGAAGTCGCGGTATACCTCCACCGCTGCGCCGGGGATGGGGAAGATCCCCTGGGCGGCGGACACCTGCACCCGCAGGCTGCCCTGCTCCGGGTGGGCATTACGGAACCAGGTGATGGGTTCGATCTGTGCCATGGTCGTTCCTCCCTTTTGCTTTTGGGAGAGTATATGCATCAGCAGAAAAGAAATATCCCCCGGCGGCAGCCGGGGGATATTCGCTATTTCAGAAGGCCCAGTTGCCATGGCGGAACACGGGGACCACATCGCCGTTTTCGCAGACGGCATCGATGTCCATATCCTCGGAGCCGATCATAAAGTCCTCGTGGATCATGGAGTCATTGACGCCCAGGGCGCGGCACTCGGCCAAGGTCTTGTGCTCAAAGTCGTTAATGGTGTCGGCAAAGCCCATGCCCAGGGCCAGATGGCAGGCGGCGTTTTCGTCGAACAGCGTGTTGTAGAACAGCAGTCCGGACTGGCGGATGGGGCTGTCGTAGGGCACCAGGGCACACTCGCCCAGGTAAGCGCTGCCCTCGTCCATAGTGATAAGCTTGGTCAGCAGGTCGTTGTTCTGCTCGGCGTGCCACTCCACAGCCTTGCCCTCATGGAAGCGGATCCAGAACTTGTCGATGAGCTGGCCCTGATAGCTCAGTGGCTTGGTGGCGTAGACGATACCCTCGGCCTCGCCCCGCTTGGGGGAGATGAAGCACTCCTCGGAGGGGATATTGGGGTTGAAGACAATGCCCTGCAGGCTGCGCTCGCTGCCGCCGCAAAAATGGGCCTCGGGGATCATACCCACGGTGAAGTCGGTGCCGGTGGCGCTCCTGTAGCGCAGCTGGCGGATGTGCAGGCTGTTCAGGTAGTCGCGGCGGTCGTGGATGTCCTTGTTGTGGGCCGCCCAGTTGGCCTGGGGATCGCCCTCCAGTGCGCGGGAGGTAGAGAGGATGGCCTCCCACAGCTTCTCCACCGCCTGAGACTTACGCAGACCGGGAAACAGCTTTTTTGCCCAGGCCTCACCGGGGACAGCGGCAATACACCACTGGTACTTGTTTTCGATCTGGTCGCGGTAGGGCTTGATGATGGGGAACTTGGCCTGCTGGCTCTTGGCCAGCTTCTCCTGGTCGATTCCCTTCAGGCCGTCCGGGTCCTCGGAGAGCAGGTAGATGCGGCAGGGAATGGTGTCCACATAGTGCTGCCAGCGGGCCAACTCGTAATCCTCCACTCTGGAGAGCGTGGTCAGGCTGCGGTGACGGACGTGGAGCTTCTGCAAAGGCTGGTAGTTCCAGTCCACCACGACCTTTTTGGCCTTGCATTTATAGCACTCGTCCACCAGCATGGCCACGATCTCCGGCTGGTCCAGGTCGGCGGCGATGAACACCTCCTGCCCCTTCTGGATGTTGACGCCGGTGCGGGCGATGAGACGGGCGTAAGAACGGAGAACAGACTTTTTCATAGGGAATGCCTCCTTATCGGCAAAATTTCTGTTATGGGTATTGTACCACCGCGGGTGGGATTTGAAAAGCGGCAGGGCGGGACGTTCAAAAATTATTTTCATTTCTTTAATGTTCCTCTAATAAACCGGACGTAAGATAAGGCTATCCTAAGGAAGCACACAACACATCAACACAAGGCCATCTACATATACAATACGGTTTCAGGAGGTAAAGAATATGAAACGTTTTCACATCATCAAAAAGGCTTCCCCCGTCAACTACGCGCTGGAGAGCAGCCGCACCCTGGACAACGGCGTGGTGCTGAAGCTGATCCACTGCGGCGAGACGCTGACCGTGTCCGCCAGCTATGAAAAGCAGTTGGAGAGCTTCGCCGACCTGCGCTCCGTGGAGGAGGCGGCGTATATCGAGGATTATCTGACCCGGAAGTACAGCGGTGTGGACGCCGCTGACCTGCCCATGCTGACGGCGTAAGGGTTGTCAGGGCAGCGGTTTTCTGGTATACTGGGTGTGAGCGAGAGGTCCCGCCCGCCGATGGGCGGGCGGGGCATTTTTTCTGCTGCCGGACGGTGGCTTGCGGAGGAGGGCACGGCGTATGCGTATTCTTATCGCGGAGGACCAGCCGGAGCTGCGGCGGATGCTGGTGAAGAACCTGACGGCGGCGGGCTACACCGTGGACGGCGTACCGGACGGCGCGGAGGCGCTGGCGTATCTGGACGCGGCCGCCTATGACGCGGCGGTGCTGGACATCATGATGCCGAAAGTGGACGGGCTGACGGTGCTGCGGACGCTGCGCGCCCGGGGCAGCGCCCTGCCGGTGCTGCTGCTGACAGCCCGGGACGCCGTGGCCGACCGGGTAGACGGGCTGGACGCGGGCGCGGACGACTACCTCATCAAGCCCTTTGCCCTGGACGAGCTGCTGGCGCGGCTGCGGGTGCTGACCCGGAAAAAGGGAAGCGGCAGCACCAATGTGTACACCCTGGCCGATCTGACGGTGGATACCGCCGCGCGGACAGCGAAGCGAGGCGGCCGGACGCTGGAGCTGTCCGCCAGGGAATATGCCCTGCTGGAATACCTGATCCGCAGCAAGGGCGTGGTACTGTCCCGGCAGCAGATCGAGGACAACCTGTGGAGCCTGGACTACACCGGGGGCACCAATGTGGTGGACGTATACATCAGCTATCTGCGGAAGAAGTTGGAACTGCCCGGTGAACAAAAGCTGCTGCACACAGTGCGGGGCATGGGCTGGGTGCTGAAGGAGGAGGCATGAGGAACATATCCATCAAATGGCGGATGACCCTGTGGTTCTCCCTGCTGATGATCGCCATCACGGCGCTGATGCTGGTGTTCGTGATGCTGATGAACCGCAACACTGTAACGCGGCCGCCGGAGGCGGAGCTGCTGTACATGGTGGGCCGGAACGCCGATGATGTGGAATTCGACCACGGAGACTGGGATTTCAGCGACGTGGAGCAGTACGCCCACGGGGTGTACACGGAGATCTTCGACGAGGACGGACAGCGGCTGTTCGGCACGGCGCCGGCGGAGGTATCGGACGGCGCGCCGAAGGAGAAAAACGCGCTGCACACCGTCGTCGGCAGCAGCGGCGGGACGTATCTGGTGTACGACTGCTGGCTGGAGATCGGCGGCAGCGGCCTGTGGGTACGGGGCACCATCGACAGCGCGGCCCGGGGCAGCGTGATGGAGGTCATCGTGCCGCTGGCGTGGTCGGTGCTGCCGGCGCTGGTGGTGCTGAGCGTGAGCGGCGGCTGGCTCATCTCCAGCAGCTCCTTCAAGCCTATGGAGAAGGTCATCGCGGCGGCGGAGAGCATCTCCGGCGGCGAGGACCTGTCGCGGCGCATCGGCCTGCCCAGAGGCAGGAGTGAGATCAACCGGCTGGCGGGGACCTTTGACGATATGTTTGACCGGCTGGAACGCTCCTTTAAGGCGGAGGCGCAGTTTACCTCGGACGCCAGCCATGAGCTGCGGACGCCGGTGACGGTGATCCTGGCAGAATGTGAGACGCTGGAGCGTACAGCGGAGACCACAGAGGACTACGTCGAGGGCATGACGGTCATTCATCGGCAGGCGGAGCAAATGTCCCGGCTCATCGGGCAGCTGCTGCATATCACGCGGCTGGAACAGGGCACCCAGAAGACCTGCATGGAGCGCGGCGACCTGGCAGCGCTGGCGGAGGCGGTATGCGAGCAGCAGAAAATGATCGCGCCGGAGGGCGTGGTCCTGACCTGCGACGCGCCGGAGAACGTGGAGGCACGGATGGACGTGATACTGATGACCCGGCTGCTGAACAATCTCATTTCCAACGCCTTCCGATACGGCAGCGGCGGTGGGCACGTCCGTGTGGCCGTCCGCCGGACGGGCAGCTGCGCCGTGCTGTCCGTCAGCGACGATGGTGCGGGCATCCCACCGGACCAGCAGGAGAAGATATGGCAGCGCTTCTATCAGGTGGACGCGGCCCGCAGCGGCGGCGAGGGCACCGGGCTGGGGCTGTACATGGTACGCCAGATCGCACGGCTCCACGGCGGTACGGCGGAGGTGGAGAGCGTGCCCGGGCAGGGCAGCACATTCACCGTGCGGATCCCGGCGGAATGACATACATTTTCCCCGCCTGCGGGCGGGGAAAATTTTTTCATATCCCCTATTGACTCTGCCATGGTGGGAGGGTATAGGATAGGTACGAGCTCAAGGAAAGACGATGGAGGTGCCCCCATGCTGAAGATCGGAGATTTTTCAAAGCTGTCCTCCCCGCCGCGCACCTGCGCCCCCTCACGAACCCCCCGCCTGACGGCGGGGGGTTCTTTATGATTTGCTTAACCGGGTTGACTTTCACGGGACAGGCGGGCATAATAGGGCATACTATACTGATGGGAGGTGCGGTCATGGCAGACATTTTCATACGGGCGCTGCCCAAGTACGCGCCGGACCTGATCGTGCTGCTGGGGCTGTATCTCCTGCTGCTGGGCCGGTGGAAAAAGCAAGGGCGACGGCGGGTGCTGGTGTACACGGTGTTCAGCGTGTATATGCTGGGCGTGCTGTGGGTGACGGTTCTGCCGGTGCTCTCCATGCTGGGAATACACCATGCCTACGCGCCCATGAACCTGGAGCCGTTCCGTGACCTGCGGCTGGGATACGGCAACGCAGAGCGGCAGGTCTTTCTAAACGTGCTGATGACGGTGCCCTTCGGCATTCTGTGGCCGGTGGTGCGCCGGGGAAAGGCAGGGGTGTTCCGTACAGTGGGGGCAGCGTTTCTGCTGAGCCTGTGCATCGAGCTGGTCCAGCCTCTGCTGCCCACAGCACGGATGTCGGACATCACCGACCTGATCTGCAACACCGCCGGCGGGCTGATCGGCTACGGTTTGTACCGGCCGTGGAAAAAGGCTTTAGGCTGCTGGATGTAAAAAACGACCGCCGAGGCGGTCGTTTTTGCTTATTGCAGGGCTTCGCGGAGGCAGCGGACCTTTTGGGCCAGCTGGGCGAAGGCGGCGGGGGTAAGGGACTGGGCGCCGTCGGACAGGGCGGTGGCGGGGCGGTCATGGACCTCCACCAACAGTCCGTCGGCCCCGGCGGCCACGGCGGCCAGCGCCAGCGGCTCTCGATCGCCCGCGCGGTGCTCAAGAACCCCGACATC
>ERZ791840.176-NODE-176-length-49782-cov-3.836970_pt1 | contig 49782 bp, 60 predicted proteins | sample MGYA00510291_ERZ791840 | MGnify/ENA primary metagenome ERZ791840 (study PRJEB30046, sample SAMN00715256) | human gut metagenome | study: EMG produced TPA metagenomics assembly of the A metagenome-wide association study of gut microbiota in type 2... | reverse complement strand
TAGAAAGCTTATGATTTCCTCGTTTGGACGAGGGTTCGATTCCCTCCAGCTCCACTAAATATTATAAACCGCTTATTTATAGCGGTTTATTTATTTAATAAATGTCTATTTCTATTATATAAATGTCTGTTTTTGTATGTGGTTAGTAAATCGTCAAACTATTAACAACAAAAACAATGTGAAATGGGAAGAAGACAAATGGCTATTGTGTTGCCTCATTTGGTCGACAATGGTGGTGACTTATCGAAAGATTGGTTTGTGGAATACTCTGTCAGAGATCCATATACCGGAAACATGAAGCGATTTCGAGAGTATTCTGGATTTAAAAAACTGAAATCTGCCGAAGAACGCTATGAGTTGGCCAATACTATTATTGCGAAATTGCGAACGAAGATGGAAGAAGGTTGGTCTCCATTCGGTCGTGAGAAGGTGACGTATGAAGATGCGTTGCTTGTGCAGAAGTATGCTGAACGATGGGGCAGGGAGAAAGAGAGTGTTGTGACTATCCGTACTCACCTTTCCGAGTTCCTTTTGAGGAAAAAAAACAGTGTTACAGAAAAGTCTTATCAAACTTATCGTTCAAAACTTCGCATATTCTGCGAATGGACTGAGCAATGCAGGCTTGATGCGGTACATGTGGGTGTCATCAGCGAGGAACATGTATGTGAGTTCCTTCGTTGCATTGCTGAAGATGGTAACTTGAGTAGGCTTACAATTCAGAAATATGCCCAAATTCTTCATGCTTTTTTTGACTATCTGATAAAAAAGAAACTATTGAAGAATAACCCTGTGTCTAACATCCCCAATATAGGTATTGTGGTGGACAAGGCTCCACGTCCTATTCCAGAACAAGAACGTACAAAAATAATTGCTGTCATGCGCAAATACGATCCTCAGTTGTTACTTGTCTGTCAGTTGGAATATTATTGTGCCATTCGCCCTAACGAATGTCGCTTGTTGCAAGTAGGAGATGTAGACTTTGAAAACAAGGTAATAAGAGTTCCACAAGACAAAAGCAAGAATAGGCAGACAGAACATGTGTGTATTCCCAGGCAATTATATAATGCCATGTTGAAGGCAAAACTGAATGAATACAATAGGGATTTATACTTGTTCGGTGCGAAGGGAGTTCCTGGCGTGAAGCCATTAGGAAAGAATAACTTCAGAAATCGATTCAATGCATTTCGGAATAGGTTGGGATTGTCAGCTGAATACAAATTGTACAGTTTCAAACATTCGGGTGGGGTAGAGTTGGTTAATGCTGGTGTTGACACATGGGAGTTACAGCGGCACTTCCGACATAAATCAATTGATACAACCGAACGGTATGTCCGCAAGAATTTTGCGATAAATAGTGATAAAATAAAGAATCATTTCCCAGATATGTAGATGCGTATTATATTAGGAGGCTAATATTAGCCTCCTACGCTCCTACAGTCCTACATTTTGTCTTCCATATATTCTTTCAACCGATACAACCGGTCAATGGCCGGATTGTAGAACGAATCCGGATAGTGCTGCTTAATATCGCAGATATTTGCATTAACATACATAGAGGTGTCAAAAATATGTTCTGCCTCACTTAGCATCACCTCCTTGGGTAACTGGGTTGTTTGTGCCCATTCGATTATTGCCTTGACGGATTCCTCGTCATAAGCATATTTATTTTCTGGCATATCTTTTCTTTATATATTTGCAATATCAATCTTACAATTAAGCGCATTGACTATCTTGGATAAGATGTCAATACTGACATTATACTTACCATTCTCAATCTTGGTGATGTTCTGATAGCTAACTCCGGCAAGTTCAGCCAGCGCACGGACCGACAACCCGGCTTCATTTCTTTTTTGGGCGAGTAATGCGCCTATCCGTTCACGCTCATTCATTTCCATCCTTCCTTTCTTATATTCTCATCCTCCCACTTGGCATATTCACAATACCACTGCGCGGCAGGTTTCATAACCTCATTGATAATCATTTCACGATCAGCATCCTTATCAAGTGTGGCACTATAGTGTAATGTGGCAACCATTGGCTCTTTAATGCCAAAGCTGTTAACAAAAGAAAAATTGTAGGCCAAAGTGCCTTCGGTGAGGAAGACATTATCTCTATCAAGTATCTCTACCACACTTGCAGAACGTATATGCAGTATTACTGTCCGGCCAGACAGTATATTATTCTTTTCGTGTTCAGAGCCCTCCACAAAAGCAAATTCGGGAAGTGTAAGGTTCACAAGTTTCTCCATATTCATCGCCCGTCATGCCGATAGCGCAGCTTATGATTTATAATATCGTTACAAAAGATTCGTCAATATAATCATACCCCCTATACTTCATCTGAGCCTTATCATTGGCTCTACACCACTTATGGAGCAGTACATTCATATCATTGTTAATTTCCAGTCCAAATTTAGATTCCTTGCTCTGTCTGAATGGACTTGCCGCATAGCCGGATAACAGCATGAAGTCATCAAGGGTTATTTCTGTAGAAAACCAAACCGTCTTACCGGATAATGAAGATGAACGAGACAAATGGAACTTCTTACCGAACATTTCAACGTCCATGCCATCAGAGTTTTCTGCAATAACTTTTTCTGCTATTTCAGCACGTAATTTAAAATTTGTACCAACATAGCCAATATGCGATGTGGCTTTCGGACAGTCAATGTACTTTGGATTGGATAAGTCTCTACGGATGTCTCTTGTACCGTTAATTAAGTCTGTAATTTGAGTTTTCATAACATTGTTGCAGATTTTATAGTGTTGCCCCCACTTCTTGTTGTTTTGATATTGCAAATATAAGCATTTATTTTGATGTACGCAAATATGCGCACAAATATTTCTTGTAAAAAGCGATATTTAACATTATGATATATGAAAAGCCCCGACGGAAGCCGGGGCCACTTATCAAATGAATGATAAGTAAAACTACTACAGCAACAAAGGTGTGCTTTTTCTACCACATAAACAAATTATAACTCACCCCACCACCGACATAAAAACCACCCGGATAGCCATATCCTACCTGCAACCCTAATCCCCAGCGCTTCCTCTTCGGCTTGACAACCACCGGATGATAGATATCATTCGTCACCGTCTGATACACAGTCTTCGGATACACCACCATACTATCCAGCCGAGGGTCTACATATCCACTTACCACAGCCCGATACGAACTGTCTCTATATACCACTTGCTTACGATGAAGCAAGGTATCACCTATCCGTGTCGTATCATCCGGCACGAAACGCCAGAACACAGCCATCGGCGCAGAGATAAGCATCGTATCTACCTTGACAACCGTCTTTATCTTCGTCTCTACACGAACTTCTGCCGGAGACTGCTCATGCGGACGGAACCAAGCCGCCACACAAGCGATAAGCAGCAGTACAATTAATATCCACGGTAACCTTTTCATTCCTCGAACCTTAAATCGTTTATACGGTTCATCCACCCCCGTTTGAATTTATTGTTCGCCGGACGAGAACGGCATATATCCTCGATGAAATCGAACCGTGCAATCTTAATCATGTCGAACAACTCACGCGGGTTCCTGGCATTCACCGCAGCAAGTGTCTTAGGTCCAACAATGCCATCTACAGAAACACCAAGCAAGCGTTGAGGTATCTTTATTCCGTGTGCACCGGATGCCCACACCCAATCGACAAGGATATTAGCAACTGATTGCGATTTAATATCGTCAGCTTTCCATCTGTCCCAATAATGCGGCTTGAGCACCCGTTTAACGACATCCTCACGGGTAAGCAGATGCAGGTCATCCACGTCTATATCACCGTCACCGTCCTTGTCATAGCCGCATGACTTCCACGTACCGATAGTCACACCCATATTCGTAGCACCTCCAAGGTCTGCCGGGTCATTCACGAAACCGCCTTCCCATTTGAGAATCCACGGCGCTAATTTATACACATTCGCCATTTCAATTTTCCTCCTTATTCAATTAATACCCATTTTGCGGTTCTCTATCACCGCACTTCTTTCTCTCACACCGTTTCAGTGCCAGTTCCAGTTTCAGGTCAGAATTAGTCTCCTTCAGTGTAAACAGCTCATCCTGTGCCTTACGGAGCCGGTCAGTCTGCTCCACAAACCGCTGTTCCTTCTCCGAAAGCTGCTTTTGCAGGAACTCGTTGTACTCCCGTAATGCCTTGAACTCCTCGACATCCGCATGTGCGTCCTCAATACGCGCGTTGGTCTTACGGGACATCCACCATTTTAGCAGTTGTTTCACTCCTTCAATACCGCCGAGGGCGGTCACCAACATAATCCAATCATTCATATCCACTTCACCAATTCATTTAATATATCTCTAACCATTTCTTTGTCCGACACCGCACAAATGTACATCAGACGAAATCAAACAAGTTGTTGAATTACAATTTTCCACTGACATCCCGTGACAGTAAAAGTAATTGCTTCCACAACCTTGAAAAAGGACATAAAAAAAGAGCTCGATGACAACATAAGTCGCCACTAAGCTCTTGGTATTTATATACATTTCTACAAGCAAATATAGGAATTTATATTTGAAATCCGATTACTTATTGCATCCTTTTTAAATGGTCATCCAATGTTTTAGGGTTACATTTAAGCTTACGACATATGGCTGCCTTTGAATAACCATATTCGAGCATAGTTCTAATGAGAGGTTCCTTTCCTGTAAGCTTGTAATGCGTGTTTTTATCCCCCTTTTTCCGACCAAGTCGTATTCCTGCAGCTTTTCTGTAAGCAAGGGCCTCCTTGGTTCGCTGACTGATCAAATCACGTTCAATCTCAGCGGATAAACCGAAAGCGAATGCCAATACCTTACTGTTGATGTTATTACCTAATTCGTAACGCTCCTTGACAGTAAGAACGCAAGTCTCCTTAATCATACAGAGGTGAAGCATTGACATAATACCCATCAGGTTTCTTCCTAATCGGCTGATTTCTGTTATGATTAGAGTGTCGCCTTTCTTCATCCTCTTGAGAAGCGGGCCTAATTTCCTATCGTTAGCAATTTTGGTGCCGGAAACCTTCTCGGACACCCATTTATCTATTACAAGTCCTTTTTCCGTTGCAAATTTCTGGACTTCGAACCTTTGGTTCTCGACTGTTTGTTTGTCAGTGCTAACCCTAATGTATGCGTAAACCATTTTTGCGGTGAAGGTAGTCTTATTCAACAGCCTAACCAAAAAGGGTATTCTAATGACCCTCAAAAGTACAAGGATGATAGAGAAAATTAAGGAAAATGAGATGACTTCGGTCAGTAGCGTAGATTATGTGCGAGGTTTGAAAGGGGAAGATAGTGTGTTGATAACCCTTTCATCTCTAATGACGCAAATAGGCATTTTACATACATCATTCTCCCTTTCTCCAGGAGGACAGTATGAATTACCCTATAAATCTGGGTTAATTATGATACAAAATTCCAATCGTTCACACGAAAAGGCTGTTGCAACTTTGTATGGAAGTGGAAATGGGATTGTAATAGTCCCATCAAGTACCATTCAATTTTTCTCGGAAGAAATAGGCAAAGTTTGTGTTTTTAATAATGGAGAAAATACGAAATATATTATCAAAAATACAAGAAATGAATCTCAAAATCTTATCATTACATTTATAGAATAAATCTATTTAGTTTACCAAATAGGAAGAGCTTTTCCTGCCTCATGTTTTTCCGTCATATCCTTTGACCCTCAAAAATACAAAGGTATGATGGAGAAGATTGATATTACAGCCACGGGAGTAGTTGATAGTATTCGTAATAAGATGGCAGTGGCTACAGTTTCCAATAAAGGATTAATGCCATCAGGTGTGTTATCGGAGTTCCAAGGCGCGTATAGTGTACTTCTGTTTGAGACTACAAGCACTCCAGTTACAGGCTCAATTCTTTTGTCTATATCTGCAACATCAAGCGGAATGCCTAGCCTATATTGCATCTCCATATCACGAGCTGGTGATGTGACAGGCAATCCTAATCTAAAAGTCAAAGTCCTCTCTGGTAGCTATAATATTAAGATTAAAGCTAAGACTGAAGCTGATGGAAAGTGCCGTGTTTATGCTGAACGGCTAGTCTATACGCCAATTCTAAATGTACTCCTAATGAATTCTTTTGGCATATCAATGAAGATGGAAGCAGCGGATAACAGTGCATTCGAAGGAGGATTTGAAGCTACATTGGAATAGTATAGGGGCAAGTGCCCCTATACTATTATCCAACTGTTTCATTTATAAGATTTGTATCTGTTAAAGAGTTATATTCCCAAGAACCATCTAATATAAAAATGCTGAAACGGCCCTAACTCCGCCCTGGTACGTTGCCTTAGTGATGCTGCGCGCGTTGCCGTCGTAGAGGTCCAAAATCCACGCGTTGGGAGCGCTGTGCTCGGTACTACTCCAGTACCACGTTTCGGCCAGCTGTGTTGCTCCCTCTATCAGCGATAATGCGTAATTGATTTTACGCATATTAGCGTATATGCAAAACAGCTCACCCAGCGACGGTAGCCACCATCGGCCTGCGGTCAGTCCTTGGCCGTTGGCATTAACGCGGCTGTAGGCTGCGCAGAAACCCGGTGCGTAGGATGCCGTATTACATTCCGCGTGCGTAATCTGCGCTGCGGTGTTGGCCTTACCTGCCCAGTCGTTCATCGCCGTAATGCGGTCTGAGGTAGTAACGCCGCCACCGCTAACGGCTGCGCTGCTCCACGTTAATGCGGTCTCGGTTGGCGATACTACCAGTATCTTGCCGCCCTCCACCACTACCACGCCCTCCGCTATCTCTCCACTATTCTGATAAGTTACCCATTTGTACGGCTTAACCATAAGCGGGTAATTATTACTATTACGATGAAACATGATAAATACCCCTTCGGACAACGAATCAAATACACTGAGTTTCATTTTCCCCTGGCTATTTCCTTCTTCCACAAACACATAGTCTGCATCTGTTACTATCTGGCACTGGTTCATTACTTGACTTATGTTAACTTTCTCTATCATATCCTTGTACTTTTGAGGGTCGTCATTTTCGGATAAAAACGACAACCGGTTTAACATTTTGTTTTTATTCTCGTTTTGTAAATAATTAATTAATCTTTATCGTCCATTCCAATAGGCGTGGATTCTCTCCACAGGTAGCCCTGCCGAATAGCGCCTTAATACGGCGAAGTACACAGGTCGCCTTGCATATACTGCCTCGTTGCTCGCATGGATACTCTCAGGATAAATACGAGCTCCGTTTTCATCGACAATTCCGTATTCAAGATTCATCTGTGTTTCTCCTTTTTTCGACGGAGACTTGCAGTACCATCCATCCGCTATCTTAGCAGAGGTTTTGTCCTGCCTTACAAATGTCCTCTTGTTATTTACAGGATCATCCACTACACCCGCTACAATCTTGGAGTTGTACAAATACATCACGTCAGTAGACTGATAAGTAACACTCTTGTATGCACCAGCACCCAATATCGTAGTGATGTTTGTCCCTAAAAATCTATTGTAAGACGTATTCCAACTCTCCACAGTCACAGGGATGGTTGTTATCCCGCCCGGTCCGAGGTCATAGAGTTTTCTTCCATCATTGTCATAGTATTCGAGTACAGCCAGTCCATCGGCATTGACACCAAATCTGATATTCATTGCAGCATCGCCAAAAACTCTCATTTCCGACCCTGATATCTCCACACGAGCACCCGTGTAGCTTGACATGAGATTTCTCACCACAAGGCTATCTGTATCAATATCCTTTGCATTGATACGGTCAGCCAGAAGCAATTTTGTCGCAACGAAAGCCCAGTCTTGTGCCACCTCCCAAAAACCAAGATTACCTGCAACGGAGGTCTGCGGATTATTGGCAGTGGTTGCCGTGTGCGACTTAATGCAGAGGTATAACTTATCCTTGTAAAGAGATACGTCATACCATTCCTCGCCTGCCGACCCACGCAGGAGCGACTGTCCTACCGCCCAATCTCTTAGGCGTAGGCGTGCTCCCTTATCACCTTTTTTTAGATAGGTGACCTCGCCTGTCTTGGATGCTAATGATTTTGCCATTGTCCTTAGTCTTTAGTTGATATTACCCATGCCACGTTACCCCCCGACTGTTGACACATCGCTTCGGTGCATGTCCCACTGGCTGCCGCAACATTGGCTGTTGCAGGATTTAAAAGTACTCCTGCACTGTCCATAAATGCGAAGAAGAAAGTCATATCCTTAGCCTTAGTCGTCTGACCCCTCTTGACAAGAATCGGAGTATATACCACCGTCCCATTAGTGCCGGAAGTTATTGTCTCATCTGCCGGTACCGGGTTGGTTATGATGTCGTAAGGGTCTGATAAGTCCATTACCGTCTGCGTGTCAAGTCCTATTAAGCTACTGTTCTGGCTCACCTCGACCTTGAACAGCCCGGTTGTATCAACCATTGATTCGGTAACAGTCAGATTTTTGCTTGTCTGTCCGGATATCACCTGCCATGCACCGCTAACCATCCTGTACCACTTATAAGTCAGACCGGTAGTGATTTCACTAGCTCCCCGTCTTGCAACGGCACTTAATATCACGCTGCTCCCTTTTTCCCGGATGGCGAAATACTTATCATCACCCGACACAATGGTAACTACATTTTGATTGCCTACTCCCTTGGTGATGGGGATAGGGTAAACAAATTGCAAGTCGTCCGACACATTACCCACTGTCACCGTAGAGATTCCCTTAATTGTACAGCTCGCTCCGGCAGATGCCTTAACAAGGTTTTTAACGATTTGCAGCCCGAAATAATTCACTGTTCCTGCCGAATAGGCTATAAATTTAAAATGCCCCGTTTCGCCTTCAAATGAATTAGTTGATAAATTGGACGTAAACGTCAATAGAACATCATTAAAATACCACTTCATCACGGACGGCACTACAATACCCTCTGCCACTCGTGAGGAGGTAAGCAGATAAGAGAGTGTTGGCTTAAGAGTGGAGAAGTCAGGCGCAATGTTGGTAGGTGCGCTTGCCTCACCGTCATACTCTTGGTACAAGTCTCCCTTGTCGCACATAATGGCAGGCATATACACACCCGATTTTTGCGAGTAAACGACTTGTCCGACTTGGGTTGCTATACTCATTGTGTACCTCCTTCTTCCTTATTCATGTACTGTTCGGGTGTTGACACTTGGGCGGGATTGTCCGTCCCTTCTATTTCTGTCTTAGCAGCTTGAGGGGATAAACACACACCGCCAACCTCTGCGGCTCTCTCGAATACTGTATCACCGGGAATACCGGCAATATCAGCCTGCCACAACAGCACATTGCCATCAGCAGTCTTGTTACGGATAGCGGTTAAATTAAGCGCATCCGCTACTTGTTTTGCTACCTTGATATAAAATGCCATATTCTGTTTTATTTAAATTAAACATCAGTTCCTTTTGCGAGCGACAACAAATTTATCTCCGGATGTGACGTGCTTCCCGTCGGTAGTAACGACTACGGCGTATGGTCCTCTGTCTACTACATCAAGTTGCAGCATCATTCCGTCCGTGAATGGTATAGCAGGAGTAAAGCCCGTAGCTACAAGAGTGTAAGATGCCGCGCCTACCTTCGTTCTCCATTCGCAATCAAATATCTCTTCCGGGTTAGGGATTGTGCCTAATGTATCCGTAATAATAGGCTTGGGATAGATAACTTTCGTCCCGTCTGAGACTTGCATAGGTAACCCCTCCCAATCTGCATCAATAGCGGGAATCCTTCGCCTGATAGTCGTTGACGCATAGTCAATATCCGCATCAGGAGTAGAGGCAGGAGAACCGCCTACCGAATAAGATGCCTTGACTATGTATGTCTGGTCATTACCTATGTAATTACGGTCGATGGTAAGCACGTTTTTTGTGATTGAAACTATCTCCCAGTCGTTATCCCCATTGCCATCAATAATCTGTTCCAACGCACCCGTATCCAATTTACGATAGAAGAAAAACTTAGCCTTAGTTGTGGCGGTCACGTCTATATCGTCAATAAGCAACCTTGCCGTAATGACTTGATTAGCGATGTCCCTACATGGGTTCCAGTCGATGGATGATGGAGAATCAATCATAAGTTTAGGCTGCGCCTCGCTACCATCCACTGCCCTAACGAGATGGGTATAGCGGTAGACGTGTGTCTGTCCGGTTCTTTTCGTGTCTACATATTCCGCATAAAACTCCAGCGTGATAGCAATGCCGGGAACAGTGTTTTTCCGCATCTGTATAGTCCCTTTTTTTGCACCTGTATCCGTAATGACATAGTTGGCATTACTTGACGTGATTAATGTCTGCACACCGCCAACACGTTCATACCACTTCATATTCGTCAGAAATTCGTTAACGCTCCCTACCTTGACTATCGCATCTGCATCGGTGGCATTGCAGCGTGAGTGTCAATGGCGTTAATGTATAGTCAGGCGTGTATTGCGATTTGTCAGCCTGATAGACCTGCACATCGGGCACACTGCCAACGACCTCAATACCGCCACTTGTCTGTAAGGGACGGTAATTAATTACTATTTTTCGTTGTTTACTTTGCATATTTAAAATGTTGTAAAGTTTGTACTCTCATAATTACCCTGTCCATCACGTAATAATACCCGCGCAATAAACTTGCAACCGGTCATCATCATGTAGTCCGGACCGAGGTCATTCACCGTTAATGGTAGCGACTTACCGGCTTCGGCATGAGCAACCGCCCATGCGTTATCCTCTGTCACATTGCCCGTGTCTCTTGACCACTCCACATCACCGTCAAGGATATGCGCTGTAACGTCACGGTTGTACAGCTCACCGGTAATGGTGAGGGTGGTCGCAAAACGCTCCGCATCGAAGTACCAGCCATTGGAACTTTCTATATCGATGCTGAAATCCGGATTGCCCTCGATCATTGCCCAGGATGCGGAACCATATTGGGGTTCGTCCGTGGCGCCCGTCACCAGGCACATCCACTTGCAGCCATAATGATACACCGCATCGTAGGTTTCTTTTTCTGACTTATACGGGTCACTGACCGCTTCACTTGCACTCCATTTTCCGCGGTTGTTCTCGGTGCGGATTGGGGTGCCCTGGTAATCTATACGTAGGATGTCCTGTAAGGCAATACCACGGCAATAGATATAACTATGGCGATAATTTATAGGCAGGTTGTCAAACAGTGGCAACTGTTTTAACTTGCCTATGATGATGGCATAGTTATTCTCTTCCAGTATGGGTTTCGTTACGCCATCGAGCATACAGATACACTTCTCACGAGAAGATAGATACCAATAGGACTGCCGTTCCTCATCAACCGGGTTGCCACGGTGTGATAATATCATCAACGGCTCAGGAGGATAATTCTTGCCACCCGGCACCTCGCTATCAGGGTACATCACAGCGTTGATCGTATTGGCTGAGATGTCAACATGCAAGACACGTAGCCAGGAGGTATAATACTTGCCGCCACCTGATGCAAGGTCATTGACAACACCATATACAACATCGTTTTCTGCCAGTGCAGTAAAGTCGTTATCCCACCGCTTCTTCATCTTCAGGCTGTATGTGCCGTCTTCAAGCTGCGATACACTTTCGATAGTACCGGACTCGGAGAAGGAATAGTCGCTCTCCATGGCAGAGAGACGGTTGAAGATAAGTTCAAGGACAGTAAGGGAATCGCGGACTTCAAGGCGTTCAAACTGCGCGCGGCCGTCAGGGAATATTCCGGCACCCTTGCCTGCGACCATAGAGTCGATAAACTCGCCGAACTTCAACAGAAAATTTGTGCCGTCAGCTCGGTCTTTGTGAAGGAACATATCCTCCATTCCCTCAACAGAACCAGCTTTGTCCGCATAACCAGCTTTTATCTTTTGGCCATTTACCAGCAGATAACCTTCAATATATGAAAGCAATTCAAGCAAATCATAGTTACGGTGTTTATGACCGACACCGCCGCCAGAACCAAAGATGCGAGATAAAAAGTCTGCGAGGTAATACCCAATTGCAGCTACATTAGTAGTTGACCATTCCTCTGAATATGGATTTTGTATGGGAAATAAGGCCCCCTCGGAAAGTGGTAAGCGGGAAAATTCAGCAAGCCGAGGGGGCACCGTAAAAGAACCGACTTCGGGAACAGTGATGTTAAGAATATCTGCCGGAAGATCAGTTCTGGGAAGATTTAATAGAGGACGGGCATCCGCATACTTAAATGTGAATGTATAATTACTCGGTATGTCACGATCCGTAAAGCTGACATTACTTTCCATTACGACTATCTGCCGCAAATAATTACCTGCATACAGATATTTGTTCTGGGATGGGAAAAAATCAAGCAACCATTTGCGTTCATTATCATTTAAGTATCCGGTATTCTTTTGAAATTTCCTTTCGGTATCCACACGATACTCTTGGAAACATTCATCAGTTTCCGCTATATTATGAGTGTGCTCCCCATTAAGAGTAGTGACACCGTAAGCCCGAAAGGTATCTATGCCGCCCAACGAATTCTCGAACAGTACCCATTGTTCCTGCTCGGAGCGCATATCCTCAGCATAGTAACGCTGTATATATGTAAGACGCTGGCCGGAGGTGTTCTCGACCCATACATCATAATATGCAGGTAATTTATGCCCCAGCCATCCCGCAACGACAGAGTATTGTAAAGGCATTGTATAAGCTATACCTGGCATCAACTCTGTAACAGTATAATCTGTCTGAGATTTAACAGTTCCAGACTCGTCCGTAAAGTAAGCGCGAAGTTTGACTGTACCGGCAACCACAGCATAGTAGGTTAGGAACTCCGGAGAATAATACGTAACCGGTTTAACATTCGGTTGCCAGGTAAGAAAATTCTGTGTCAGAAAATTTGTGGCTGAGTCTGCCAGGCGATCCACTCCACCACGCACTACCCGGAAATTGACGGTGTCCATGTCAATTAGAGCAGAAAAATCGGCAACAAGATCTGCCTGTGTATAAACAATGCCAACATCTGAAACAATAGTTTGCAGTGATTCATGCACCATCTGGCGTAGATCTATCTGCACTTGGCCGTTCTTACCCGTCTGGTAGCTTTGTGAAAGTAGCACTTCACCGTTTTTCTTCAGAGTGAAGGTTACGGTCTCAGCTGTAGACTGTACGATGATCGGTTTTAAGTTCATCGAGAGCGAAAGTACATCTGGTTGTTGCTGGATAGACATGCTTGATTTCTATTTTTGATTTTATACGCAAATTTATGCCACACATGACCGGTATGAAAGGACAACCAGCTTTCCTTACCTGCATGGCTTCAGGGCAAAGAACGCATGCCGGTAAAACCATTGGCCGCCGGTTCCGTCCACACGCCCCGAACGGTAGTAACTGTACCAAACTTCACGCTCGTACCATGTACCTCCTTGCACCACTTGTGAGGCCGTTGGTGCCGGAGGAAAAATGCTGGGACATTTCACGGTTGTCTGTGGAGTGAAACCGGCGGCTTTCCAATGCTCCTCATCCACCGGACTGGAAGTCCCAATCTGTTCCCAATAATATTCCGGACGATCCATATCTATTATTGGCGGCAGGCAAGCCGGACGTTGAAGATTGGTAGTAAGAAGGGTGCATTCAGCAGGACGGTTCCCACCTCCAAGAGTAAAACCGACCTTGTTTGGGAAGCACTTCACTCCTTCAAACAGTACGGGGCTATGTACACGGAGCGTACTCTTCAGGGTAGAGGGCAGAAGGAACTGGGCACTTACGTTATTCAACGAATGACGGAGCAGCAGGTCGAACTGCCGCCAAAAAACTTCGTATATTCCACCGGGTGCATTGTACAATAAAGAATAGGAATCCTTCACGGTGACAGTGCCGACAGACACGTCTTTCATTGGTCCCGTACCGGGCTGCACGAATGCCAGTACCGGCTTCTGGTCGTGCCGGTCAGTCTTGTTCCCTTCGGTAGCGCCTTCTCCGCTTTCCTCCTCTTCAATGGAACCGTTACTGATGACGATGGTACTGTTGAGTGCCCTTGCTTCTCCGGCATACAGAGCACTCCTTTCCAGGGTAAAGGCTGTATAGGCATTGCCATTAAGGTCAGTGCCGTATTCGGTATGGAAGGTTGCCGTGGCAGGACAAGGCTGGCAATCAGGTACAGTAACCTCATATTCTTCCAGTCCGTCATCTGCAAAATAAGGGATATTCCCCTCGCTCAACAGTTCGGAATAATCTCCCACGGCATGTCCATCCCGATAGTAACAGCCGTTACTCGCATTACAATAGGCGGTGGGATACTTTTCCTTCAATTCCTTCAGACTGTCGAAAGAGTTACAGTCGGTCAGTGAAGTGGCTGAAGAGAGCTTCAGCTGGCGTCTTGTGGCATACTCGACAGACGGGTGTCCGTCCATAAAGAATGTAAGGTCAACCTGCGGCTTTTCATCCAGCAATTCATTGAAGAAACGGACAGCTACGGTCCGCGCGGCTTCATCGGGTATAAACTCACAACAGAACTTCTTGCGGAAAAGGTCTATAAGGTCCGAACAGAGGCAGTCGGGCACCAGGTGCGCCAGAAGAATATCCCCGTTGACCAGAGTGTCCATGGTGGTGTTGATGAATACCATCCCGTTGAATGGGGGAGTCTTATCAAAGAAACCCTCCAGCAGTTCATATCCGAAATATGCAAAAACACGGCGTAAAACGTATGTGCATCGGATAAAGGGAGTGATGTAGTATCCGGGGGTAAGACTGATGGTGCGCCCGTCCACCTGCTCTGTACGTGACCAGGCATTGTACAGTCCGGTCACGGTACGCCCATTGTTCAATGGCGTACCGTCAGCCTCCATTTCTGCCATCGCATTGAGTACCCGTCGTTCACCGTCCATCTCCACGATAGCGGGGAAAATGGAAAAGTTCGGGTCCGTGTTTGTCCGCAAGCTCCAGCACCAGGCAATACCCTGCTCGACAGTCTGTACTCCGGGGACTGTTTCCGAACCGAACACATCAGTTAAAGGGGTACGCTGGAGGCGGCTCAGGAAACTTCCCTCATTCATGTAGAAGGTGGTTGTGATACCTTCGTTCCGACGGGCTCCCAATACGGCCTGGCGGCAGGTGCAGAAGTATTCCCCGTCGGTAATGGTACATTCGATATCGGTAGACGGACGCTCAAGGTTCGCCAGCTGTTCGGGATTCCCCGTCAGACGACGGTTCAGAGGTGTGTCCGGTAATGTGACCGGCAGTGTCTGCTCACCGTACTCATTGAAGAAGAGATTCGTCCGTTCCACTTCAAGGCATGTGTCGGGAGAAAGCTGGTAGGCCTCGCCGGTGGGGATATGTACTATTTTCATAATATGATACTATTTTTTTGCTATGTTACGCGAACGGTTCCGCAATTCCTGCTTGCGTTCAAGTTCTGAGAGAGTGACGGATGCAGGGATACCCTCTTCATCAATGCGGATGATTGCATTGGCCAGGCGTTCCATCAGTCTTGGAGGCAGTGAGTTCCCTGGTGCGTTTGGTGGTACCGGAGCCGTAGCCTTCGGGGTATCTATGGACCCGCCGGATGAATACCCGGCCATTCGTGCGCGGATTGCCTGGTTAAGGTCAAGTGTCCTTATGGTACCGGCCTGCTGGGACTTGTCCAGTATGTCAAGTATCGGTGCGACGGTAGGGTTGTTTACAGCTGCATTGCTGGCCACCCATTCTTTGGATTGTCCGGAAGGCCCTTCACCTACTATGACAGTAGGACGGTCAATGAATCCCCGTGCATCAGGGTCGTAGTCGGCATCGGGAAAGAGCTTTCCATCCTGGGCGCGCCGGACATCAATCTTGCCTCCGGACTGGCGACCGGTGGCAACGCGTGCGCCGGTACCGGAACTGCCGGAATTACTGCCGGAAAGAGTCATATTTTTGATTTTATCCCGTTCAGCTTTGGCACTGGCCAATTGTGCGGCTCCGGTCACGCCCATAAGGGCTGCTGCGATTGAACCCGCAATCGGTCCCAAATCTGCATATGCTTTCATGATTGACACAGCTGTGTCTGCGATGATTTGTGATGCCTTGATTGCAAAATTCACGTCCGCATATTTTTTCTGTATATCAAGCTTTTTTTGGGCCTTTTCATTTTCCAGACGTTCCACTTCTTCCGTATTACCTTGGGCTGCCTCAATTTCCGCATCATATTTTGCATCGACCTGGTCCATTTCCGCTTGCTGCAATGCTTGAATGGCCCCGGAAAACAGACTGGAATAATAGTCAAACTGCTTTTTATAACTGTCCCGTTTGAGGTTCTGGACGGCTTGCTCATATTGTTCCTCAGTCAGAAATTGCTGTTCACGTGCGAGCCTGAGCTGTTCCAGTTCCGCATTGAACCGTTCCTGCTGTGTAGACAAGCCATACTGGTCACGGATGGACTGGATGCGTTGTTGATGTTCGGATTCAAGTTGTTCCTTAGCTCTAAGGTAGGCACTGTCCAATTCTGTCGTATCAAGATTGTTTTTCTCAGCCATTTCCTTACGCGCCTGGTAGGATGCCTCAAGAACCTTGAGTTGCGCGGCATAGTCTTCATCAACTGTAGTAACCTTGAACTCTGATTTGAAGTCCTTGACAAGTGTATTCAGCTTTTCCTGCAGTGAAGCACGCTTGGCATTCGCCGCCTTCTCCGCATCAATGACACGTTGATTGGACTTCCGGACGAGATTTTCCTTGGTTTCTGCATTGGAAATGGCCATGGATATGGCGTCCTCATAATAAGACTGTTCTATGATGAGCCTATTTTCCGCATACGATTTTTCAAGTTCGAGTACCAGCATTTCATGTTGTTCCTTACTCATTTTTCCTGATGCCAGAAAAGCTGAAAGAGCGGCAAACGATTCATTATACCATTTCTGTTGGGATTGCAGTTCTTCCTCCCTTAATGCTTCAAGAGACTTGGCGGCTTCCTGCTCCGTAGAGACTTTTGCTTTCTGCTCTTTTTCTGCAGCCGACTTTGCTTCTTTGGCAGCCTTTTCAGCCTTCTTCCTGGTCGCGTCAGAGTCCTCTGCCGGGAAACGTTTGTTGTATATTTCCTGGGCTATTTCTACATACTCACCGGCTGCGTCCTTGTTGTTCTTTATCCAAGCTTGCAACTGAACCTTCTCCATCTTGTTGAAGTTCTGGCGTGCTTCTGCAAGCTTCTGCTGGTTCTTGAAGGTTTCTTCAATAGTCTGGCCGTTCAGTTGTTTCAATTTCTCTTCGGCACCCAGAATGAGGTCACCATACTTTTTTATATCCTGCTCTATTTGTGGAATAGCTTCAGTATTGATGTATGCTGTCGGTGCCGCAAACATGCCGTTGTTCTGGAAAACAGTCCTTCCACCTTGTTTCTGCTGTTCCAACAGATTCTTATATGCCTGGCGGTATTCTTCCAATTGCTCTGTTGTTTCCCGGATGGCTTTCTGATTCTCAAACTTTAGCAGTGCCCTTTGTTTCTTAAGGAATTCCTCCACCTTTTCGCCTGAAATTTCGATGGCATTCCCGTACTGGTCGAATGCTGTCGCTGCGCCAGGTACCATGTTCCTTATCTGGGCTATGACATTGGCCAACTCTTTCTGTTCTTCGGCTGAACGTGAGGACTTGCCTGTCAGTTCCTCGTACCGGTTCAACAGTCCCGGCAATGCGCTCTCAAGCTGCACCATCTTGTCGAAATGGTTCTCGTAAGTTTCCGTATAAGTGGTGAACATTTCCCCAAGTTTAGTGAAGAATCCATTGGCATACTTCAACATGGATTTCCAGAATGGCTCCAGCTTTTTCCCCACTTTATTGAAAAAGGCATCCATTGTGTCTCCAAGGTTGGACTGGATTCCTTCAAGTTCCTGCATCTGCACGGCCATGGAACCGGCAATGCCGTCGACACGACCGAGAGAAAGAAGATAATCTTTGATGGCATCCTCAGAATTGCGCACTTCGGTAGTCACTCCCCGGAAAGAGAACTTTGTAGTCTCCCCGGATTTGGAAGCCTTGATACCGAACTCCTTCAGACGTTCGTTCTCCCCGGTCATCGCATCAAGTATAGCCTCAATGAGCTGATCGACGGACTTTCCTTGGGAAGCGGCAAGGTCTCCCATGTTGACAAGCTCCTGGCTGGTAGGCTTGACCCCACGATTAACCAGCTTGATATATGCTTCAGTCCATTCCTGCAAGGACGATGGGGTGTCTGCTGCCAATTGCTGAAGCATCTTCATGGCATCATTGGCCTTCTTCTGCGACTGGAAAGTATTCCGAAGGACTGCCTCGTATTTGGCGAATTCCTTGCGTGTCTCGTATGCCTGGTTATGGACATCCTTAAGCCATCCGACAACCTTAACGGCAATGAAAGCCTTGGCTGCCATTTTTAACTTGGACATCCAATTCACGCTGTTGCCGAACTCATTGTTCATGTTGTTACCTGCACTGCGTAACTCGCTCATGCGGGCACGGACTTCTCTGAGACGGGTATTGAGTTTGGCATATTCTTCCGGATTCGCAGATTCAGTCATATCATCCAAAGCAGCGGAAAGCTCCTTAGCTTCTTTCTTGAGCTGTCTCATGGTGAGATCGTTGACTTTCAAGTTACGGGTCAGCAGACTTATTTTCTCATTGTTTTTGGAAATTTTGGCAGTATAGTCTTTGCACTCTTTCGCAAGGTTCTGATAGTCTTTCGTGTTCTTTTTGCCTTGGGCTTCGAGCTCCACCATAGCCTTGCGGCGTTCGGCCTCTTCCTTTTTCAAAGCCTTGGTTTCCTTGGTCAGTGTATGCAGCTCTTCCTGAAGCTTGGAACTGTCACCTGAGATTATGAGTTTGATTTCGTCTTCGGATAAATGCTTTTTTGCCATAATGTTACCAGTTTGAGTTTTCATATTGAAGGGCCTGCTCCAGTTCCTTGCGAATATTGGTACGAACTTCTTCCGTGAAACCGTACTTTATTTCCGGGAATGTCTCATGATACAGCACTCCCCAGACCACCCGGTTATAAAGAGCAAGATTACGGCGAATATGACGGGAAATACGGTCATCGGCTCCACGACGATAATAGATGTCAAGAAAGCGGAGATATGGGAATATACGCAGATAATAGGCTTGTTTCGTATCTGATTCCTGGGCAATGAACGGACGTTTCTGAAGATGTGCCACCAGGTCACCAGACCGTGAGTTGAGATATGTACGCACAACTTTTTCTTGTGTTTCATAAATAAGGTTGATGCCTTGAGACATTATATCATGGACAAAACGTTCTCTGACAAGCTGGTCTGTAATCATATTCACTGTTATTTCCAGCGAAGATAGAATAGGGGAGGGGGTACGGAAAGGACATAAAACGAAGGGGCAACTATTCATCACGAACAATTACCCCCTATATGACAGTAGTATTTAGTTTCTCGCTTGGAGCATCCACCGGAAGTCCAGTCCTGATGAACCAGGACGGTTCTGGTATTTATAACCGGCATCAAGCATGGCTTGATGAACCTGCTCCTTACTAATATGCGCTCCAGGATCAATGCGACGAATGGCGTCGTAGACTTCATCCGTAGTGAACCAATGGGTGGCATGGCGTGCATCCGGGGCAGGTTTGAACGATGCGGACAAGGATGCTATATGGATACTGATATCGGTAATTTTCTGTTCTTGCTCTTTATTTTTCATTTTGTCCTCCTTTCTCATTAACATCAAGCGCATGCTGCAGGCAGGCAATGATTTCACGGGCATCCTCCGCAGAGATGTCGCACATCACATAGTTGCCATAATAAGCAAGGCAATATTTAGACTCACTTGTTTCAGTTCCTGTACAAAGACGTTCGGCTTGAACATAAATATCTTTTTGTGCTATAGACTTGATACGGTTCATTTGGCACCTCCTTTCTGGCACTTCTTTGCCTTATAAACGCACAATGCAGTGACCACAACCAATGGTGGGAACACCATTCCGGCACATGCCCATAGGATGGCGCGGAAGTACCAGTGGTCTGCTTCGGTCTTGACTTCGCAGTCGGGAGCCAAAGCACGGTAGTAACGGCGCTGGAGGTTATTGACTTGCTCGGTAAGAGCGTTAACGGATTCGCCCACGGTAGGGATGCCGGAGGCAGGCACGTTGAGAGTGCCTTGAGATAATGTTTTCATATACAATGATAGTTTGGCTGTTAAAGGCAAGTTTTCTTACATCCTTTTGGATGCAAGAACGGCTGCCTAATCCCGAGTCGCCAAACTATCATTGTATAACCCCGAAGAGCATATAATGTGGGAAAAAGACAGCCGTATTCGTTCACGTAAGTAAACTTCTACTAATTCGTATATGAATCTGCAATGCAGACCTATGGACATAAAAAAAGCCCAATTTCGTATTGAGCATCTAACCGGATGCTTTTCGGTGTTGTACACAACAATAGTTTGGCATTGCAAATATGGTGAAAGTTTTTGGAATGGCAAAAGAAAAAGGTTATTTTTGTTCAATGAAAAAGGCCTCCATTAACAGGAAGCCTTTATTTATGATAGGAAATGCCGACTCAAATATTGTCTAATATAAAATCTGCCGGAATACCGAAATTGTCCCGTAACCGTTTTACAATATTGAGATTAAGAGGACGACGACCATTGAGTATATCGCTGACCCTTGACTCGGAGATACCGAGACGCCTGGCTGTCTCTTTCTGCTTTATATTCTCTGTCTCCATTTTTTTACGGATGGCATCAGTAATCAAGGTTGATACCCTCCCAGGCAGAGGATGATATGCAGCTTCCCATTCACTGATAGCTTGAGAAAGCACGATATATCTTTCCTTTTCTTCTTCACTCAGCAATTCCATATCTCCCAAGTCTGTACCTTTAACAGTGATGGCTTCCATTTCCGCTTGATAAGCACGGAATTCTTTATCAGTCTTTATTTTCATAACACGTACCTCCTATATAGTTTTTATTTTTTTCTCATCAATAGAATCATAATCAGCGTGAGTGCCGACAAAACGGATGTCAACATTACCGGCAAAAAATACGACTAAAACGATGAGACGATATTTGTTGCCTCTGATATTGAATACATAACGGTTATTTCCTACATAATCTGCAGACAAATAGTCGTTTTTCAAATCATTATGGTTTTTCCAGGATGCCTTTGTTACTTCGTCCACCCATTTTTCCAAGGCAGATTGCGCATCGTTATGCTTTCTACAGAACTTTTCTAATTTTTCAGAACCCGTTATATTCATGTTTCTTTTATTTGTTACAAAGGTACATATAAATTCCCAAACAGAGAAGTTTTTTCTTTAAAATCTTCCCTTTTTGGGAATTATTTAACATTATGGTTACTGCTTATATACCCGTTGGAAAGCAAATCCTCAAAAAAATGCTCCGGGGTATCAGCTCGGACTACATGCCCCGTCTGGTCATGGAAACGGTCGGCGAAATGGTACATATACTCCTGGTCAGTACATTCACTGTCGAAACGGCTGCTTTCACGGAGTTTGGTTACAAAGTCTGCAGGGCAGGAGGCGGCAATTATACCGCCATCCTGCAAAGTGTAAGTTGTCATCATATTATGCTAATTTTTTGGTTCTCAATTTGAAAAATACTTTTTGGTCGGCTGTCAGAAAGGGGATATTTGAAAGCGGGCATCCCGAATTCACCATGCCATGTTTTGCAAAGGTAATCATGTTGGCGGCAAACCGTATCCAATTTTCCATCTTTGTGAAATTGGTGGTACCCGAATGCTGGCGAAATTCAACTGTGCGGTGGCGTGCGTAAGCCTCAAGGTTCAATTTGTGGTAGCGGTCGTTTCCAAAGGCTGAACGTAGCTGCATGATGTTCTCTGCCTCCGTTATGCTGCGTTCCGAAATTCCGGTAAGGCATTTACAATATCTGTTGTTCCGGCGAGTACTCGGCATAAAGGAGTCGATTACCGGTTCGAGGCGGCGGTAAGTTATTGCAAGGTTGCGCCAGGTTTCAATGGTAAAGTCTGCAGCGTCCATGTGTATATGAAGGCCGCAGCTGTCGTTCACCTTCACATTGCAATAATCGAGCACCCAGCATACTTTCTGAAGTTCCTGCAATCCGGCTTCCCCTTCAAGTATCGGGCTTACCAGCTCGAAAGTATCGTTTCCTCTAAGACTGCTGTCTGTAACCAACTTCCAATGGTCGCGGGTGTTATGGTTGTAACCTTCCACTGCAACTGCAATTCCGGCCTCACGAAGTTCACGGGCAAGAACTCCCTTTTCGCAGTTATATGCCTCTATCTCGATGCCGAAACGTCTGTTGAAAGTATAGTCCAATTCGGAGCAGGCTGCGATGGCCGGTTGCTGACCGAATCTTCCGGCTTCCAGCATTTTCTTGTATACGTTCTGCACGAAACCGTAATTTCCGTTTGTTACCAAATCGGCTACCTGGCGGCGGGTCAGACCTAAAAGAAGGAGCTGCTGTATCTTTGCCGTCTTCGTTATGCTCTGGTTAAGAATATTTGTAACTTGTTCGTTCATAATGTTTTATCCTTTATTTTTCGTACAGCTAAGGTAACACTATTAACGCACATAACGTAGTAATATCTTATTTATTATCAGTGTGTTAGCTTTGTTTAGCGTGAGTAAAAAGATGATTATTTCTCGTGGTAGGGATGACGGAAAAGAGTAATCAGGAGTAGCTCCTGACCGCGAACTTCGACAGCCCACGGCCAGGATGGAAATAAACAACATGAACAAAAAGTTTCTGAACCATTTAATGGTCCGATATCTGCTACTCACTAAGGGATGGTTTGACATTGAACAAATCGGTTGCTGCAGAACTGAACATGAGTGTCCAACCTATGGATTTGAATTCGGATGAGACAAAAGGGATAATGTCATGATTCTCCGATATCTTATCAAGCCATGGCAAATCCTCAGACCGTGAATCAAGAATAAGCCTTTTTCTGAGTTCCGCAAGGAGAGATAATGTTATTTCAGAAGCAATGGCCGTCTCAACCATGTCTGCGGAATCCGAAACTTTCATGGCGATGGTGGCAGCAAGTTTTTGCCGGTCAATAATGGAGTTGTGTGTGTCACGGCTTGATGTGAATTCTCCGAAATCCACGAACAGATAGTTGCCGGTAATATTATCGACGCGCTTCTTTACGTAATCGTATGACTGCCCGAAAACAAGATTCTCAAGTTCGGGCATTATCGGTTCCGGAAGTTTCTTGACATACCCAAGCAGTTCCGCATATTGGATAAAGTCACTTGAGCCGTTGGCGAACATGGAGACAACTCCTTCTTTTTTTGGAAAACGGGCAAAATATCTGAGCAAATCAAGTATCATAGGATTTCATTTATTATGTGAATTGGAAGTCTGGTTTCTCTGGCAATATCCGCTTTATCCATTTGGGCCGCATGCAGGCTGCGCACTGTATCAATAATTTTCTTCCGGAGGATGGTCAAATACTGGATGACATTCATGTGTTCGATGGTTTCAATATCCCCAAACCCGTCTGAACTCAAGTTGTACAGAGACTCAAGTGCACCCGTGGAAATGGCAGAAACTTTGGTCTCCTCAAGTTCTGTAAGCAACTTGAACTCAGTTTTGGTAAACAGATAATTGGTGAAGGCCTGAAAATTGAAGGCTACGGAAATAAGCTCATCCATCGGCAGCCCAGTGAACTTCTGTGCCAACTTATGCGCTCCGGCAGATGAATACCGGTCCGGATAGTAAAGGATAGCGGCCAATAACGGAAGCTGCTCTTTCGGACATCCAAGGAGACCACGTGCCTCTATGAACTGGAGTGCCGTAAGCGAGCAAGTAAGACGGTTGAACATGGTTTCTATATTATAGGCAAAAAAAGTTTCATCCTCAAGATGTATCGCCGGAACCAGTTGTTTGCAGAAACATGAGTCGACTGCATATTTGTAGTCCAGTCTGTCCAGATACCTGGATATGGTTATTCCATGCAACCGGTGTGGTGGTATCTTCTTACAGAGTCTGTATGTTTCAGAATCCAATTCCTGGAGTGCTGCATCATTATCCGGATAGACAATCGTGAACGGAAATGTCACCTGCTCTGCAAGCCAGGCCACATTTGCCCATCCATCCGTATTCCTTATTTTTTGAAGATTCCATCCCATAATCCGGCAAACATAATTCACACGGACCATGCCGACGGATATTTTTCCCTCCGCAAACCTTTGTATATCACGCATGAGTGCTTGGAAGTGATAAGGAGTTAATCCATCCCAGGAATTGGGGATGCTGTATTGCATTCCTTTTGTTATAAAATCTATTGTCAGCATGGCATCAGCATTATTATGTCGTCCGGACGGTTAAAGGATGTGTTCGTATCTACAGAGCCGGAACTGTCCGTTGACAAAAGCAGATCTATATTGGCCAGTTCCCGCTTCACCTCTTCAAGCAGAGAAGCTGACAACTCAAGCATGCGGGCCTGCTCATCCTTCCCAGACCTGCTTGCCTTAGACTCGTCAAACAGACTTCTTATTGTCGGTGGAAACTCTATAATGTCAAATCTCCGCAGGGCAATGGCTATGGTCTGCTTGGCGAGGCATCGTTTGAGCGGGCGCAATACCTCCTCCTTTTTCTCTGCCCGTTCAAAATAGGCCGATATCCCGTCATCCAGCGCTTCGCTCTGGATCGGTATGGTCCGGAAAAAGAACAGATAGGACATGTCTATCGTATACAGCATGTCGAACTCCTCCGTACTCTTTATTTTAAGAACATCAAGCATCTTTTTGTATCTCGTTTCTTTCCAGGAGGGCACGGTCTGACTGTTGTCAAGCAACTGGATGACAGTATCCATGGCATTATAATAATTCTCGATATACGACCTGCGCATGCTTTCCTGCTCATGCTTGTATATATCGACATCATCCTTACGCTTGGATACAACATCAAAAATGAGCTGTTTGGCCATGGTAAGATTGGCCATCGCAAGACGCAGGGCCTCCTTCAGTTCGCCCTCATCTGCCGTCAGATCGGTGTAGACATCTTTGGTAAGGATGATAACCATCTGCTTTTTCGCAGAAATGGCAGACGAATTGAGCTGGTCGAAAGTGACATTGCTCTCTGCATAGGGAGCATACTTCCGAAATTCCGAAATGGTGGTAAACAGTTCTTCCAATATTCTCATGACTGTTGCTGATTTAGTCTGTTTTGAGGTGAAACATCTTCCTGGCGTGCCGGGACTTCTCGATAGAATCCAAGACGGTAGCCCTGGCTGTATAAATGGGGAAAGTTTATCTGTACGGCCATATTGAACGGTTCGGAGCAGATTTCGTCTTCCGAGGTCAGTGACATAATGTATATCAGATAGTTGTAATACGCATCGGCTCCTGATTTGGATATGACCCCGTCCTTGCTGACACTGGATATGGAGGAGTCAAGTCCCACGCTTGACAGCAGCACCTCATCGGCGCGTTTGTCATAGGATATCAACGCATCGATATATTCCTTGTATTTCAAATCAACCGTCTCTATCTTCCAGCGTTCCTCTTCGCCCTGGCTGTTCTTGAAGCTGATTGTCGCATAGGCCTTACCCTGGTTGTCTGCACCGGACAGATAGCGGGAGATCTTGCGCAGTTCAGACTGCAGATACTTTATCAGGGTGGATTCCTTGAATTCCGAACCAATCACGATGCCATTGTACATCAGTTCTTCCTCATTGTTCTTCTTGCGCCGTTTATTCTCGTCGCAGAGTTTGGTTATCTGGATCCTCTTGGACTCAAGCCAGGCATTGGGGATGACAATGTGTATCTTGGCGGCAAGCGAATTACGTAAAAAGGAGTTTATATAATCAGCCGTATCGTTGGAACCCTTGATGTAGGATCTGGTACCGGCATGGGTTTCGTTCACACCGTAGAACTCATCCACGGATTTTTCCCGGTGATGGGAAATGGCCGCGAATCTGTAATTGGCAAGCTCTGAAAAGGAAAACTTCGGATAGATGCGGAAAGTGGAGGTGCCATACCCCCAACGCCCTACGGCAATGTAGCGGAAATCCCGGTAGTAGACAACATCTGTCGCCACATCCTTCTTGGTGGTGGCCAGCCTGCAATGTCTGTTCTCCATGGATTCAAGACCGGCAACGGGCATCGTCCCTCTTGCTTTTCCCTTTGTGAAGCGCCACTTTACGAAACAGTCCCTGAAATAGTAGTAGTTCTTAATGATTGATTTGGCCACTTCCTTATAACCCGATTCAAGACCGCGCTGTTCCCAACTGTTGAGCCAGTCCATGATTTCCGGACAGTCAACCCACTGTTTCTGAAGTTTCCCGTCCACGATTGCCGGCTTGTACACGGCAAGCCCATGACCATACAACATGCTGACCTGCTTGGTAATCAATCTCGGCAGAAGCCGGTTCTTCTTTATGTCGGACGCGACTTCCTCGCATTTCATGTTGTTGAAGCCACGGCTGCACACCTGGAATCCCTGGATGCTCTGCCACTGTGTATCCGGAAGACTTCCTCCACTCAGGGGGAACATCGGGTCCGGTTCCAGGACTGAAGCCATTGGCCTGTCTCCAATCTGGAAGGATATTACATTGTCATCGTCAAGATAGCAACCGAAGTTGCCTACCATTTTGAGATTGCCTTTACTCATAACCAATCTATTTTATGAAGTTTGAATCCATCCTGGGGAAACCCCATGTACCTGATAAGTATGCGATAGCACATCCTCGGTTCCCCGTCTGCGTCCGTAAACAGAAAGAAGTTGTCACTGTCTATACTGAACCGTTCTTCAGGCAATTGGGTACGCCATTTGCATCTTTCCTTTACGGTCAATGTCGCTGATGCTTCCCCTCTATGCCTGGAACACGGGAAGAAGGCAATGGTAAAGCAACCGTCTGGTAGCTTTGAGATCTCCTTGGCCCATTGCATCGCTTGAATACCGGTCATTGTCATTTCCATGCCCGAAAGTAGCCGGATTTTACTGTGAGAGAAAGGACGGAAAGCGTCCTCCGTCATATTTCCGAGGAATGCCGGAGGATGCCTTGCAATTCCAAAACTCAGCGGTGCGTGCTAAACAGTCCCTCACGAAGAAAACGCTTTTCGCTTTCAAAAACATAAACACCTGGTTTCCAGATAAAAATCATTTGTTTCAATGTCAAACGACACCATTATTGTATCTTTACTGACTATTTTTATAGTGAAAAACAGCCGTTATATAGTCAGATTATCAGGTAAATTGTCCGGCATGGACGATAATTCACTCAACACTTTGTTTCCATAACGCCCGAAAAGAAGATAAATCAGGGCGCTGGGAAGCTGCGTTGTCAGTCCGGCCTGGTTCTTGAGAGGCACTTTCTTTTCCGAAGATTTGTCCAGCTCGATGCGACCTTCCGTTTTTTTCAACGGTGACAGCATAATGGCACTGCAAAGGTTCCTGCACTCGTTTTCGTCTATCAAAATTTCCGGCAAGGCATTGCTCCGGCCTCCAAACATAAGAAGCAACAACTTGAACTGTTGCCAATGATATACGGTGGCCTGCCCTTCGTTCATCAGTTCCACCTCAAAGCCATAACTTTCCAACTCACGCTTCAGGGCACGGCTGTCGGTGGTAATCTGCTCCAGTTCTTCACGACGTTTATTCCCGGCACGGTCAGGATAGAGGACGATACGTTTATTCAGAGCATCGGTACCGAAAAACTCGTAGAACTGACGGGCGAGTTCGGGCTGTTCATCCGGGTAGCAGCAATAGAACTCTTTGATTATACGGAGCTGACGGCCGTATTCCTTTTCCTGCCCGACAACAAGGCTGGAAAAGTGGCCGGGGTCATATCCTACCAGTAGCTCGTCACGCTTGTTGTAGTGCTTCAAATAGCGGGCTGTGAGTAGAAAATGTTCCCGCAGGTCAAGTCGTAGAATGGATTCATAGATATAGCTGTCTGCATACTGATGTTTCTCCTTGTTGTAGTTGGCGAAGAACTTGTTGATAACCTCCTTATGGCGGATAGCGCAGATGGAAGTGAGGAATTCGTCCATATCCAAGGTCTCAAGCTGCGTCTTGAAGAATTTCGGACCAAGAATATCCTTGTTGCAGAAGGAACTGGCACGGACGTACAACGTGGCGTTACGGCGCATGTCCGCCAGGCGGGGCTGCCATAAGGATATGATGCGATCCTGCCTGATGATTTCAAGACGGATACGCTCAAGGGTAACGGGGTTAGTCGTTTCCCGTTGTGAGTTTATAAGCTTGTATTTATGATAGATAGCTGCATTCACATGAAGCGCGACTGTAGATATTTCCTCCATCAGTTTCGTATCCATATTCTTCTCATATTCCTCGAACCAGTCATCTTCGCCGAGGTCCACACGCGCGGTATCGGATACGCCCGTGATTCCTTGGTAATAAGGTGACCGGCGTATTTCGGCACTGGCACCACGGAGGGAAGGGAACAAGCGGGTTTTCAATTTCTCCCCTTTGTTGTGTTTCATCTCTTCAATGATGGCGTGGACGGCAGAGCGTCCGGCAACGGACTCCGGCTGGTCCGAACTTACCAACTGGATGTGATGGCCATCCCGGAAAACGACACTGTGTTTGGGGTAGGATATGGGATATCGGGGCTTGCGGAAATGAGAAGGGAGCTTATTTTCGCCCACCACATAGTCAATACCATATTCCAGCATGGAACGCACCTTCCCACCTATGGTGACTTCCCTGGAGAAATAAGCCTGAAGGTTGGGCCATACGTTCGTCATCAGGGCAACGTAGGTCTTATGTACCAGAAACGACAGCTCGCCTGGCATGTCATTGGCCACACGGATGATACGTGGGCCGGTGATACCTTCCGTCTTGCCACCTGCACGCGCCACCTCGGCAAATATGTTGTTGGCATCGATGACATTGACCAGTATCTGCATCTGGTTCATGTAGTATTCCTCAAACCGGGAAGTGGTTTCAATATCTGTTTCCATTTCACTCTTCATTAAGTTCTTCGTATTCAGCTTCCTCAATATCCGCATCGCGCAGCAGGCGCTTCTTCTCGGCCTTCTCGATGGGAAGGTTCTCTATCAAGTTCAGATAGAAGCCTTTATTGTGCTTGGAGGCAATCTCCTTCAGGGAGGCCTTGCTGTATCCCAGGTCTTCCGGAGTAAGTTCGGGAGATATCAGGAAGACGATCCCCAGGTTACGGTCGGCTTCGGCAATCTCGGCGGCACGGCGACGGCACTCCAGGGCGGCGGCATAGCACTTGCCCTGGGTCTTGTAGTCACCGGCAGCCGCACATAGTTTGGCAAGATCCTCGTACTTGTCGGCATAGTTGGACTCCCACACCTTGATGGACACATTGTTGTCGATATTGAAGTAATTGATGGCCGCATAAATGCGTGCCTTACATGTACGTTCATCCACATTTATCTGCTGCTGGGCATTGATGCGCTGGCGCAGCTGCTTGGCGGCACGGGTGATGTTACGCTCGTATTCGTAAATCTCCGCTGCCCATTGCAGCTGCTTGAGGAATAACTGCACATCGGCAGGAATGCCGTCACACTTCCCGGTGGTGAGGAATGCGGATATCAAGTCCGGATGTATCTTATCAAGGGTGTCGAGTCTGGTCATATTCCAAATAGTTGGTTTCTTAAGTCTTTGACTGTCCGTTCCTGCTTACGTGTTTCTAAGGTCTCAATGGCCGACACATCACCGGTCTCGGCTTTCTTGGCAAGTTCGGCATCGATATTGTATTCTCCCAGGGCACAACCGTTACGGTAGGCGTCGTAATATACGTCACCGGGTATCGACAGACGGACTATAAGTGCCGTTTTTTCTTTTCCACGCAGGCCGAGAAGCGTACATATACGTTGGGGAGTGTACCCCAAGGCACCGAAAGTACGCACTTGGGATACATATTCGTCACCTATCAAGGTGGCCTTATCGACATTTGAAGTTGGACTGATTTCATTTTTCATGTTATTGTTCTATTTCGTTGATGGTCTTATATATCTGATATATCACTTGCGGCACCATGGCATTTCCATAGGCTTTTATCGCTTCTGTCCTCCATCTGGAATAAGGGTTTTGACGGATGGACCGGGAGCCTTTAAAAATGGCATCAGTATCCAATAAGTCGGAAATCCCATCATCTCCTCGACAAATAGGGGGTTGAGTTGGGAAGTCTTCCCAATACCGTAATCCGCATGTATTTCCCCACGCAGACTCGTTCTCTGGAGAGAGGGGTTTTTCCTTGTCGAGCCTCCCTTCCAATCCGATGCAGTCGGTGTGCTCATCAGATGGAAAATCCTTCCAAGTCCTACACTTCCGTTCGAACCGTTCTGATTCACTTTCCGAAACATCCCGTTCTTCGTAATGATAAAGCGGTCGTTCTGTCCTATTACTGCACCAATTGAACTGTCTGCCGCTTGAGGAGTAGGAAGAAGTCCCCCATAAACAAGCTGGCTTAGCAGACTGTTGTATGTCGTTCCGTTCTTGTATCCCTTTTTGAGTGCCCTTTCCTTCATTTTTTCCGGTGCTTCGCAACGTTGGACAGTCGTGGGAGTCTGCAACAAATTCGTACGGAGGTATTCTGCCATCCGTATCCGATTTTCCTTCACTCTTTTTTTTTCGTAATCTGAAGCTGTTGTTACAAGCGATGAACCAGACTCTGTCTCTTCTATGGGGCGCACCGACGGCACAAGCCGGTATAACAATCGGTTGGACAGTATATCCTTCGGCTTCAAGGTCCTTGCAGATGGTTTCGATGACAAACTCCTGTTTATCCTCATGCTCCGTAGCCGGCATACTTTCCATGTCAGCCTTCTTGCTGGGTTGTACCATTGATAAGATGCCAGCAACATTCTCACCAACAACCCAAGGCGGTCTGATTTCCCGTATGGCACGTTTAAATTCCGGCCAGAGGTAGCGGTTATCTTCTGTTCCCTTTCTCTTTCCGGCCACACTGAACGGTTGGCATGGAAATCCTCCCGTGAGGACATCAATTTTCCCTTGCCATTCTCTAAAATCTGTTTTTGTGATATCCTCATAACTTTTTGAATTAGTGAACCAATAATTAAGTACTTGTCTACAAAATGGGTTGATTTCACAATGGAATACATTTTCCCAACCCAACCAATAAGCGGCCAATTCCGGCGCACCTATTCCGCTGAAAAGTGATGCATGTCTCATTGGATTACCTTGTTTTGGTCAGCTATCATATCAGCTGTCTGTTTCACATCCAGTAATTCTCCGTTCCGGACTAACCGGACGGGCTGTTCAGGGAACATGGCGCGGTATCGGTAAATGGTGGCGGTAACATATTTCGGGTCTATCTCCATAGCATGACAGATACGGTCTATCTGCTGGCATGCCATGAGGGTTGAACCGGATCCGGAGAAGATGTCGAGGACTATCTGACCGGGAGTGCTGGAATTGGATATGGGATATGCCATAAGGGCTATGGGCTTCATTGTCGGATGTATGGCATTGCGCTGCGGCTTGTCGAAATTCCAGACGGTAGTCTGCTTACGGTCGGAATTCCATTGATGTCCGGCACCCGGTTTCCAGCCATATAGACAAGGTTCATGCTGCCATTGATAATCCTGGCGTCCCATCACCATAGTATTCTTTACCCAGATGCAGCATTGTGCAATCTTGAATCCCGCTTTCCTGAGAGAAGCCCGGAAATTCTCGCCTTCACTGTCCGCATGGAATATATAGTAGGATCCTCCCGGCTTGAGTACGGCAAACATGACAGAAAACACTTGCCTGAGAAAGGTGGCGAACAAGTCGTTTTCCATGGAATCGTTCTGAATGGTGAGTTCCTCCTCTGTACCGCCTTCATAGTTCACGTTGTACGGTGGATCCGTGACGCACAAGTCCGCATGCTGCCCGTCCATCAGCGCCGTGATGTCCGATTTGGAACGGCAATCGCCACACATCAGACGATGGTTACCGAGTAACCATATATCGCCGGGTCTGGCAATTACAGTATCTTCAGATGCAGGAACATTAAAATCGATGGCATCTTCCTGCACATTTTCCGACTCATGCTCTTGGGCAAACAAGGGAGATACCTGCCCGAAATCAGTGGTCTTGACCTCATAACCCAGGTTGAAGCGCTGCAGGGTGTCAGAATCTATATTATATTTTTTGAACAGCAGGGTATCCGGATTCCTGGTGGCAAACTCGGAATTATAGGCTGCGATTTCCTCTACCGCTTCCTTCTTGTCTGCCGCAAAAATGGGTTCATAAGGTATTTCCGGTATTGTAAACCCGGACTTGCGCAATGCAAGCAGTGCCTTCCGTCTCTGATGGGCATCGATAATCCAGAGCTTTCCGTCCGGATCCTGCCAGGCTTTGAATGCATACTTGAAACCACGGGTGATGATAAGCATCTGCAGTTTCGATAATTTGTCAGGATCAGACTTCTTGAAGTCCTCCTGAAGCTCCAAGAACGAATCCAGCGGGGCAGTAGGCAAACCACCCAAATTAAATACTTCTATCAGCTTTTCCATTTTACTTCGAATTGAATTTTTGCAATATTGCTTTGAACAGTGATTCCCGTTCACGGTGACGTCGGAGATTCTCCTTGTCTTGGGTGCGCTTGTTTTGTCTGTCAGCGCGTTTCAGGTAACACTCGTATCTGCGGATATTGTCCGTCACATTCTTATGCAGGCGCAGGAACTCCTGCGGGTCCGTCTGCAGCAGCTTCTCCAGTTGTACTCTCTCTGACTGGTGTGCTATGAGCGGATGAATGTAGAGGAACTTCCCAGTGTCGTTGAACGATTGCAGCTCATCGAATGCCTGAAGATTACGGATACGCAGTTCCACCATGTCCATGATGTCACGCTTCTGCGGTTTTCTTTCCAGACTTTCGTCGAGCTGCTTCATCTGTTTCCAAGTGACCACACGGTCGTTGTAGATGAGTGTGGCTATTTGGACTTGCGGGTCGAAGAGGTTGTCCCAGTCGATTTGCGGGTATTCCTCTTGCTTTTGGACTTTTCCGGAGTTTCTTTGGCCGGCTCTTTTTTTTTCTCTTCTTCCAGAGCCTGCTCAGTCTCCCGGGCACGAGCTTCCGCTTCATCCCTGGCTTCTTCCGCTTCATCGGCACGCTGTTCGGCTTCTTCAGCACGGGCTTCCGCTTCTTCAAGCACTTGTTTCAACTCTTCTGCCGAGTTGTCTGCCGGAGCTGTTTCAGGCTTTTCCACGTCATCATGTGGACCGGTCTCTTCAGTATGTGTTGTTTCCCCTTCGGGCATTTGCTGTTTTTTTCCGGCCGTTTTTTCCGTAGCAGGACCTTTTGTTTTCTTTTCTCCGGCATCTTCAGCCTCTTTTGCCTTTTTTGCAATCATAGCCCGGCGATACTCACGTATTTCCTCACGTGTGGCACAATCTAACAAAGCATAAAGGATATCATCGGCATAACGTTTGGGGTTGCGTGAGAATGTGGCAAGCTGTGGAAATCCAGGAACTTCTTTAGCCAGTAACTCAAGGTCATATTGTGCCACATCCGGATTCCGGAGAGCTACGAAATGTGTCTTCTTTTCTTTGAAACTATACATAACATACAGATTTAAGTCCTACAAGCCAACACGCTGCCTATAAAGGAATTATGTAGGCTTGTAAGAAGTTGTTTTTACTAAGCTGTCTGCACTCGGCTGCCGGATACCTCGACAAGTGTAGAGGCATCAAGCACCATGAAGGTGATGGAAGAACCTGCCTTGGCTGTCCAGGTGGCGCCGTCCTCCAGTACAAAGCTGTTGCCGTCGGCAATGGTGGCCGCCTTGTCGGTACCGGTACCCTCAAGCGTGATGTAACGTCCCTTATCATTGGCTGTCAATCCGCTGACGGTGGAAATGGCGTATGTGCCTTCACTACCATCGGGGATTGTATAACGGTTGTTGGTGGATTTAATGGCAAGTGCCGTTGCGTCAGCCGTGTGAGCCGCTGCCGGAGCACGGACAATATCGCCCGTATACTTATAGTACTGGTCAATGCTTGTACGTGTGAAGGTATAGGTTACATAACGCCCGTCCTTGTCGTTTTTGGACTCGAAAGAGGAGAGTACCATCGGACGGTCATAGTTGCCGAGAATGTACCACTGCGCATCGCCCACTTCCTTGAAAAGGATGATGAACTTGCCTCCGGCATGCTGTTCAATGAAATCGAGCAGCTGGTCACGCATGCCGCCCATGACGGCAACAAAAGTGTTGGTACCGCTGGTGGTAATGTCACCCTTCTCGCCGGTTGAAGTGTAGGTGGGAATATCGTGAGCCGCAAAGTACTTCATATATTGTCCGGCTTTCATCGGGATGGTGCTTATCTCACGCTGCTGGTTAGGAAGCGGAAAGGGCACATCGGAATTTACCTGGTCGATATCCACCAAATAAATCTTATAGGCGATGTTTGAGCCATGCGTCTTTCGGTCGGATACGTCATCCACGTCACCGATGACCATCATGGCGGCCAGTGTGGTACCGGAAAATCCGTAAATTCCCAGCACAGAACCGGGGGACATGACCATGTCAAGAATAAACACGAGTGCCAGAAGCACCATCAGCGAAAGGAAAAACCGGACCTGCATCTTACGGGCAGCCTGGTTCCCTTTACGGAAAGGATTTGAAATTCTTTTTGCTTTCATACAATTTTAATTTTTAAGTTATAAAAAACGGAGCGGGCTTAAGTGGACCCGCCCCGCGCTACCTGAAAACAATCTGTTCTTATAGACAACCAATTATCTGACTCCAGGAATGTTGGGCTGGAGTGCAGCGTTCACCTTGCGTACACCGCCTACCTGACGTTCCAGTTCCAGGAAGTTACCCTTACTGTTCAGGATTACCATGATATAGTCACCCTCTTTGGTCGGAGTATAAGCTTCCGTAATGTCGGCAAACTTGTCCGACTTGGCGATGGTAGTGGCATTCTCGGTACTGCCACATTCAATGATGTAGGCTACACCGGCTTTGGCTCCCGTAATGTCCGTAATGGCTTTGGCGGCAGTGTTGGCCGCTGTTATCTGCCAGAATCCCTTTGAAGCATCGACAGTGGTCGCGTCCGCTGCCATATCGACGGCAGGTTTGTTCATGAAGATCTGCTGCCATTCGTAATTGTTGGCCTTCAGTTTTTTCAGGCTGTCAAAACGGCGGCCGGTGAACGAAGCGGCGGTACCTTCTTTCCAGGTGGACCATGCCTTTACCAGTTCCATGTCCTCTTTCACCTTGATAGAGAGCATCTCGCCCGGTACGAATTCCAGGAACTGGAGGTTACCCGGAATATCCATGAACATGAGGGGAAGCTGACCGAGGTAAGGCAACCAGATGATACGCATATTCGTGTCAGGTACCACATTGCGGTAACTGTCCGGACCGGAAAAATCAATGTCCTTTCCATATTTGGCGCGGACATTCTTAATCCACCAGGGCAAATGGGTTTTATTCAGATAGAGGACGTGGCGGTCAAGGTCCATGTCTTCTGTGCAGGATGCCACCACATCGCCGACAAACTCTTGAACGGAATCCAACATGTTGGAAGCCGTGTAGCTGCGATAGGACTCATCGTCATGGGGAAGAATCTTAAACTCATGCATGTAGCGGACCAGTGTGTATATGATTCCGGTCGATGCGTTCAAGTAACTGCCTGCGACACCCGTTTCCGGTTTGACATAGATACCGCGCATACGGCGTTTGTTCTGCTCCACCTGAGCGGTTTCCAATGAGTTCAGGATGCAGAACTCGATCATGTTCCATTTGATAGGGTCGGAGCCTTCCTTGTTCAGATAGGCGATGTACATGCGTTCCAGCTCTTTCATCGGACCGAACTTGAGCTTGATCATCGCATCGTCCACATGGCCCATCTCGTTCTCAAGCTTCATGTCACCCTTCCAGATTTCACCCTGTTGGTAAGCTTGGGAAACTTCGGAGAAGAAGGCATTGAACACGAGGTCATGGTCCTGAATTCCATAGCGGACGGGGAAATACTGCGTGAGGTCGCGGACTGCGAGTACACGGGCTATCAGGGCATCCTGACGCAGAACCACATACTGGTTACCCACACCGGCTGTGTTCACCCCTTCGTAATTCGTACTGAATTCTCCGGCTGCCAGGCGTTTGGCGTCAAGCATGCCGTTTCTGTGCAGATAGCTGTAACGCTGCTGCAGTGAACGGGAGAAAGTAACGGCCTGTCGACGGAAAGCGGCTCCTTCATTCTCTTCATCCCATGGACCGAAAGAAGAAGCTAAGGCCGGATTGACAGCAATCCTATTCCAGCGTTCGGACATGGAGAACATCGGGTTTTCGATACCGAAAAGATACCGGGAACGGTCTGCCGGTCCCGTGAACATGATGGAAGAGGCTGTCACTGTCCGGGAGGGGATATCGTCCTCCGCACGGTTGTTCATATTGTCAACCAGACTTTGCACGGCAGTGGCCAGTTGCACCAGGCCTTCACCGTTGGCTGGCTGTGCTACGGTCTGCACCGGCCCACTCCCACCGTTTTCCTCTTCCGTGGCTGTTGAATTGGTTTGTACCGGATTGACAATACTTCCAAGAATGGACTGTACCTGGTCAATCTGTTCCTGGGTGACGGCAACCGTTTGCCGTTGCGTTGCCTGATCCGCAGCCAAGTCATCCTGAAGGATAGACTGGTACTCCTGATTATAGGAGTTGACTATCTGTCCCCATTCTTCCTGGGTCAGTTGATTGGCTTTCGCTTTGTCCAGCAGATTCAGTTTCTGCAGGACGGTCTGAATTCTTTCCTTTAAATTCATGATAAACAAAAGTTAAGTTATAAATAGTTGAGAGCACTTCTTTTTATATTCTCAATCTCCATATAGCTGCGACCGAGTTCTACAGCCTTAACCACAGCTTCGGGAAAAGTCATGGAGGCGTCAACCAGCCCTTTATCGATGGCATGCGGAGTATCGAACGTTTCGCCACGGAATACCGGATCGTCTTCCGGCAGGCTGCCCAGTTGCGGTCTGGACGCAAGAACGGCGGCAAGGAACTGTTCATTGGGTGGATCCAGTTCTTCTTTGATGTACTGTTCCGGTTTCCCTCTGAGCAAGTCATCCGTCTTTTTATTCTTCAGGTCTGATTTCGTGGCTTTGGCCTGGATGAGTTTGAGACCCATCTTTTCGAACCATCCGTCATAGTTACAAGTGGAAATCATGGTTCCTATGCAGCCGATGGTATCATAGGCCGTGAGTGCGGCAATGAAACTGGAATGGCAGGTTATATAATAGCTGGCCGAACAGTTGCACTGCTCCACCAATGTCATGACGGGCTTGCCGAGTGAGCGCATCGTCTCACTGAGTCTGTCCATATACCATGCTTCCCCTCCCGGAGAGTTCACATGCAGGAAATGGCAGGTTATGGCCGGATTGGCTTCTGCCGCAAGCAGGTCCCGTTCGAACTGCTTGGAGGAGAAATACCACTGACAGTCTGAGGTGATGAATCCCCAGATACGGTGATAGGCGATACTGCCTTCAGGAAGTTCGTCAGAAGAGAAGTCATCGGTGACGGTTATACCCTGGAGTTCCGAACGGGCCTTCATTTCCTGCTGAAGAAGTGAAAGGGCCTTTTTCGATGTCTCTTTATATGTGGGAGGATTTTCATTGAAGAAAAAGGATGTCGGCTGCAGACTGTCAGCGGACACCAATGGAAAAGCCTCTATCATGGCAGAAGACAAGCCCTCTGCCGTGATAAGAAGCCGGTGTATATTTAAAGTAAGAAGCTGGCGTAGATAAGTTCTGTTCATTGCGTATCTTTTCAGCGAAGATAGGCAGCCTGCAGAAAGGGGTGAAGGACGCTACAATAGCGGGGAACTGAGCATTTTGCATTCAATTTTCAGAGTCGCCGAATTCAGATTGGGCGATATCGAGACAATGGCGGGTATTTTTTTGTCCCCGATCCGGAAACTCCGGTGCCTGGTGTCAGTGAACTCGACAATGCAGAACCTGCCTGCCAGGAAGTCTTTCATCACTCCGGATGGAGGAAGGCTTATGCTTATATCTTTATTGCAATTGAAACAGCGGCCCGCCTCTGAAGATTCCGGTACCGGAGTAAACTCAAACTCATCGGCCATGAACCGATAGACATCCTGGCGCATGTTACTCACCGGATAGACTTTAATCTGAATGGAAAGTTCTTTCATATTAGGATATTTATTTGTAATTCAACAAGTTCGCCATACATAGGACATTTTGTCCGCCATTTTGGGACAAAACGCATAGTTCGGTCGGTGATTTTTTAGCCGTTTTTTAACTTCTTTTTATATTCGCGGCGTTTTTTCCGCTTGCGGATGTTCTCCCGCCACCGATAGAAGTTCTTCAGCAACGCATCCTCACTGATGCTGTCTATGCAATACGCACATAGGAAATTGTGAACGATATCGAGATTGTTCAACTCATGCCCGTTCAAGTCGTTCTCGTCCATTGCCGTATGAAGTTCCCGGTTGAACATCCTGCGTATTTCCGTTTCTATGATTTTGGCCGACCGTGGAGACAGATAGTTGTATATTTCCGGATCCTTACCGATACGCCTCTCCGGGAGTATGATAGTCAGATTACCGTCATCTATGGGAGACTGGTTCTGATGGCGCCGCGACATCAGCGTCCATATCACATGGTACAAGTCCGTATTGTCAGGAATACGGAAAGGCTCATCCGCACCGTTGTTGTACTTCCCGCGCAGATATTCAGCAAGGTAAGGTGTAATTGAAATACTCGTCGTAATCATGCTCATTTCCTTAAAAAATTTTTTTGAAACCGTTTTTGTTTTTTTTTGCTTCCAACTGTCCTACAGTCCAACAGCATTATTAAAGTTACTCATTATTATTTAGTTATACAAATTTACTATAAAGAAAATACTGTTGGAGGACGTCCAACACGTCCAACAAGCCGCATTTTTTGCCGTTTTTGTTGGACGGAGCCAGTTGGATGGTTGAAAAATGGCAATCCAACACGTCCAACAGCGTCCAACAAGACAACGCCATTGTAGTATATATATATGATTAAATAGAAAATATATACTACTATACAACAGAGAGTTACGTTTTAAAATCCTTTCTCTTGTTGGACTGTTGGACTGTTGGACGCCTCTTTTAAAATATTTTCTTTTCAAAACTCCCTCTATATTGCTTGTCTTTTTATTCCAGGGGGTCCGGGGGATGGAGTAGGGGGGTATCATAAGATACCAGGGTGATGAAACCGAACGAAATGTCCGCAAATCGGAATATAAAAAAGCATTTATTCCCGATGGGATGGCCACCGGGAATAAAGCATAAAGTTGATGTGAAAGGTGCAAGTCAGGAAAAGTATGCCGGAAGTACCATGGCGTCCGGATAACGGTTGATGAACGAAAGCATGTTCCGCTCACGTTTCCGTTCCCGGCACCTCTTATGGTAAGCACGTTTCTTCCGGTATCGTTCCAGCAAATCGACCAGCAAGTGCTCATAGTCTTCAGCACCGACCGTATAGTAGATGCCACTGATATTGAACACACCGGTGATGGCAACACCGTTCTTACGGCGCTTGCGAAGAATATGGATGGAGAAACCTTGCAAATCAATTCCCATACTGTGGAAATACTCGTAAGGGGTGAGTGTGGAGATGTTGATACCCGTTTCGTGGGCGGACGTTCCGAAGCTGTTTGTGGCAGCGGTGGAAACTTTTGCATTGTCAGACATAACAATAAAGTTTTAAAATGAAAGTATCCGTGCCTTTCCCGCTGCCTATCACATCCACAAAATGCTGTGGGCGCATTAACGCTCCACGCGGGGGTACACGGATACCATATATGGTACATAATATGTCCGGGCATAAAAAATGCCTGCACCGAAAATGCAAGCTCGCTGCCCGCATTTTGTGGAATATGTATGATAGACATTGCAAACATAGCGATTATTTTTGGATTGTGCGGCATTTTGCCCGGATTATTTTTTAGAAATCTATTTTCAATTGCCTACTCTCAATATCGTAATCATTCATTGTCAATGAACGCAATTGTTTTAGTTTGGCCTCGGCCTCCGAAAGTATATTCTTTGCAGTGCGAAAGTGTTCTTTGGCATCATCTACAATCGAAAGTTGGCGGTCTATCTCAATTTGCTTTTGTTCTACAAATTGGGCACGGGCGGTGAAATGCAGGAACAGGGCATGATAACATTCGTGCTGGTATTTTATCAACGTAGGTTTTGCATCTTCGTTTACATTGGCCGGATTTATTGTAAAAAGCCAACCGAAGATAAATTCCAATGGAAGGCACAACATTTCCCGCTGTTTTCCATCGGCGGCAACCATTACCCTCAGGGTAACAGTTGAAGAGAGAATCGGATGTTCTTTTATCTTGGTCGTCTGTCTCTCGTAAGCAATACCCAACGCCTCGCAGATAGGGCGGATGGGTACCATTTGTTCGTCACTCGTAGATACTATATTTACATTGTTCACTCTTGCAATAATCTTTGTTTCCATAATCTGTTCGTTTTTAAAGTTGGCAATCTTTTGATTCTTATTCTCCGGTGACCTCTTCCGTTTCCCCGGTCATTTCTTCAGCTGTGAACGGTAGATTCAACTGGCGGTTGTTCGCCCTCCAGTCCTCGATGGTGAGCTTCATCACCTGATTCAGTTCAGACTTTGCCTCATTCATCAGTTTCTGTGCGTCCTTGAAGCGGCGCTGGCACTCCTGGTACTCGGTCACTTTCTTCTCCATGACCTCCTGTTTTTGTTTGAGGAAGGTCTGCGGTTCGGTGAAGTACTCGAACAATGCTTTGTAGCACTCCGTCTGATAACGCAGGACGGCCTCTCTGGCATTTTCGCTGACTTTGGACGTGTCGATGGAGAAGAGCCAGCCGAAGATGTACATGTAGGGAATGGCATACATATCATACGTCTTTCCATCCTTTCCAGTTGCGTGTATCATACACGCAACTGGACCGAGTATTTCATTCCGTTCGATGCGTTGTTTTTGGCCGTTTGCATCAATGCCCAGTGCCTCGCATATCGGTCGGATGGGCACCAGTTGCTCGTCACTCGTAGACACGATGTCCACATTGTTCACTCTCGTAATAATTTTTGTTTCCATAACTCGTTTTTTAAGTTTATAATAAAAATCAGAACTTCAGCTCCTGGGGGGCACCGATTGCTCCGATAGGGTCATTGTCGGGATTATCGTCAACACGGGATTCTTCAGAACCGCGTTGCAAATCAATGCTATATAATTCTCTGAAAATTTCGTAGTTGATAGCTATGCAACTGGAATTGGTACACTTCTTCTCAACTTTACGCACCATGTCATTGTTGAGCTTTACCGGAATTCCGGTTTCATTGGGAGTATCTTCCTCGAAACCGCCGCGTGGTACCTCCACGACTTCATACCAATTGAACCGGCGTGCATGGACAAAGCCCAGGTAACTGGGATGGGAGCGGAGGTTCTGCTCGATGGTCGACTGTGTTGAGTCTTCTTGATTATATGAAGAACGTGCGTACTGCGTATAGATGGTACTGACGCGTAGGAATAACACGCGGGTTCCTGCAGGAATAGGAACCTCCTTCTTCTCTCCTCCGGGCAGCTTGATGGTGATTCGTTCCGGTGTATCAATGGCGAAGTCCCTGCCTTCCCTGATTGCCTTGGTATCAATCATCACATCCATAGCCTTGAAGAATGTGGCCAGCTTATCCGTCTTGGAAATCAGTTCCACCTGGAATTTGATTTTATCGCAGGCTATTTTAAAAAACTCCTCATAGGTGAACGGTAATTTCAACTCTGTATAATCCTCAATCAGTCTGCATGTCGCCAGAAACAATGATGCAGTCTTCATGAGGCGGTCAATCTCACCGGCATTTATCAGCGCCTGCTTCAATTCATCATAGGATTTCTGTTTCAGTGTCCGGAAATGCTGCATTACCAGCGGACGCAGCTGAAGGACTTCAAAGAGGACATTCGACAACCCGATTTTGGCCGGATCCTCTATATCCTTGAGTTTGTTGAAAAGCTCCACTTCCTCTTGGGTTCGGTTTTTCGGTTTGGGGACTTCGCAGACTATAATACGTGACATGAGTGCATTATCATCACGTTGGGGAGTTTCCTGGCCGCAAATGACAACCGGCGCGTACACCTTGTCGTTTTCTATCTCCTTGCCGGATGTGCCTTTACGCTTCTGTCTTCCATCGCCATCATATACTATTCCTTTAAGTGCCTGGAACTTTATATCTGATATATCCTTATTGTTGTATTCATCAAGGACAACCGGAACATCCCGGAAAGTGCTCATCAATGTGGACATGGCGGCATCGGTACCGATGTTCAGGTTGAAAATCGGTATCTTGGGAGATATGAACAGGGAACGGATGGATATCGCAATCTGTGTTTTTCCGGATGACATCGGTCCCATAAAGAATGGCGCTGTAAACAAACGGTCTATGCAGTGTATATTGCTTCGGAAAGCGCACATGATGGCAAAGAGAATGGCCCATTTCCCGTTGTCGTTGATTTTATATACACGGTCCATCAGTGAGGCCCATTCGTCGAAAGTGCAACGTTTGTCTATAGGGATTTCCTTATAGACAAGCTGTGAAATAAGTTCGTACTTGTCGGACTGCTTGCCGGAACCGGCATATATGGTAGAGAATGCCGGCAGATAATAATTCCGGCCATTGTGAGTGACCACTCCAAGCTCATTTACCGCATCAAATCTCGGTATTCCGTCAACAACATGGAAGATGCCGTTGGCGAAGGCAAAAAACTGCTGGTCTTCCCGTCGGGAAAAACCGTCTTCTTGCTGGTTCCCGTATGTGGAAACCTCTGTGCAAGTAACATAATGTCTGCTCATATATTCACGTATTTTAGTCCAATGTTTCTCTTCACCATTGGTGAAGTTGACTGCTTCCAGCATAATCAGCTTCTCCTCAATAGTGCTTTTCTTGGCCAGGATTTTGGAATTCACCTCAATGTAAAGCGGTGTCTTGTAATAACGGCGGTTTATTCTAAGGACACGCTTGTTTTCCTCGTCGTTGTCCGAGTAAATATGCAAAAGTGGAATCATATAGAAATCACCTACCATGGTATGGCCGGACTTCTCATTCTTGAAAAGGTAGCATACCGGTTCCCCCTGCTTGTTTAACTTCGGATAGTAATTGCATTGCTGGAACATCTGCAGATATTCCGGATTGTCCTGGACATAACGGGGAAGTTCGTCCGGGTCATAATTCTCTTCAGTATAGTCATCGTCCGTCCGTTGTGCATTGATGGCCATGCGTGACTTGCGTTTGGCCAGATAGGGCTTGAGTATTTCATTCAGGGCTTGCTTGGTCAGACCCAGGCAATTCTGAAAGTAGGTAAAGTTGATGATGCGTACCGAATCTTCCGCGTAGCTGATTATTTCGGCACAACGTTCGATATAGGGAGCACGCTCGCCATTATAGGTCTTAAAAAAAGATTTGTGCAGGAATACATAGAATTTCGCGAAATTGAAAGTCTCGATGATATCGTTTGCCTCCCCGTCCATATTTTCCCCGTCATCGCTTTCTTCCTCGTCATTATTATCCTGGACATCCCGTTCAACCGTTATGGTGATATTGGAGATACCGGCACGGAAAATGGCGGATAATCCGGCAAGATAACCGGACTCCGTTCCGTCTTTTGCAATAGTAAGGCCATCGCTGTCAGAGGTGAACATCTGGCTTGCCTGACGCAACTGCTGTATGTCGTTCATTCCAGGAATGCCATGGACGTATGCTATGGGGGCATCTCCATACAAGGTGAGGAATTCTTGATAATCTGATGTCAGGATGCAAGGCTCATTCCCGCTACGTGCCTCCGCAATCATATCGATACCATATATACCGGGAGCCATCTTGTCTTTCTCCTTGATGGAAGCTGTCTTCCGCTGCCGCAAGATGGAATTCACTTTCCGCTGGATGACTTCCGTGTTGCTGCCGAAAATCCCGGCCATTATCTCTATGCACTTGAGAAGAAGCGTTTCCGAAGGGATGACAGATATGAGGGTTGAAAGCCGTTGCATTGCCTCTTCCTCTCTGTTTGGGTCGGTTCCGGGATTCTTGCCTCGTAAGGAGATGGCAAAATATTGAAGGAAATTCTGTTCCCGGTTTGCAAGCCATTTTCCGGTTTCAAGTTTCTGTTCCTGGGCAATATTATCAGGATCCTTCCCTTCAGGAAGCGGAACTGCACTGACCTGGAAACCCGCACTCAGGAAAGCCTCACAGTTGGCCAGTGACGCTTTCAGCCCGGCTGCATCCGCATCATATACAAGTATCACGCGATGGGTGAACCGGCCAAGCAGCTGTATCTGTTCCGGAGTCAGTGCGGTTCCGCTGGTGGCAACGGTATTGCAGACACCGAACTTGTGCATGGACATGGCATCGAACTGGCCTTCGACTATATACGCACAATCATACCTTGCAATGGCAGTACGTGCCTGGTACAGACCGAAAAGGTGAGTGCCTTTCTTGAACAACGGCGTGTCCCCGGTATTGACGTACTTGCCGGTGTTTTCCTGCGGGGTCAGCCAGCGTCCGGTATATCCGTTTATGTTGCCCTTGATGTCAAAATAGGGAAACATGATGCGGTCCTTGAAAGTGTCGAAGGTGAAGTTCTTCTCGCTTCTCTTCAGGATGTCCGTCTCAAGCAGCTTCTGTTCGGAAAATCCGGCTGCAAGCATCTCCTTTTTAGCCAGGTTGCCTGCCGGGGCATATCCAATTCTGAAATCCTTCAAGACTTTGTCATCCAGGCTGAACCCTCTGTCATGCAGATAAAGTTGCGCCTCCGGAAGATGCTTCTCGAAAAAGAATGCGGCGCCTTTCATCGCTATACGCTGCGCTTCACGTTCTTTTACCCTGGCCGTTTCCTCGTCGGACATCACCCGTTCAGGGAGAGAGATTCCCGCACGGCCAGCCAGCCAGGTGACAGCCTCGTTGAATGACATGTTCTCATGATCCTGGACAAACTGGATAACATCCCCTCCCTTGCCGCAGACGAAACACCTGTATGTCTGTCTTGACGGACTGACGGTCATCGACGGATGCCGGTCTGGATGAAACGGGCAGATCCCTATATAATTGATACCTCTCTTGTGAAGGGATACAAACTGGCCAATCACGTCCGTAATCTCGTTGGCATCCTTTATTCTCTGTTTTAATTCGTCATCAATCATTGTTCTTCAAATATGCAAAGTTGACGCGCTGCGAATGCCTCCTCCAGTGTTATGCCGAAATACTTCGACAACGCGATATATTCTTCTTGGTTTATATTTTTTCGGCCATAGAAAATATCCCACCAGCGCATCTGGTTGATGCCTACCTCCTGGTAGAAGGCACGGTTGGGCATGAAATTTTCCGGATGCCGGAATTTCAGTCGGAGAATCTCCTGCACCAGATTCCGCTTGACTGTTTGTCCCACTACAATATGCTTCCGGTGCATATATAACTGTACAGCCAATGCGGATCTTCCCAAATGCTCCGCCATTTGTTCCAATGTCTTCTTATTGACATTTTCCCGGACGTATCTGTCCTCATCGGGTTGCCATCTTCCATTGTTCATAGCTTTCTTTCCTCCATATCTGTGTATAGTCTTCATTGAATTCGTATTCAGAGTGCCCGGTGATATAGCAGCAACAGAATTTGATAAATAGTTCCTGCTGCTCCGGTATGACCGAGCCCCCGATATCATAGTAATGCATGACCTTGAGCTTGTCGAGGGCACTATATACCCTCGTTTCAAACTCAAGAAAAGCGTCGACGCCAAGCTTCTCCAAGAAACGGTCTATCCAATCAAGATTTTCCATTCTATATTTCAATAGGCTTTCCATATCATCAAGGACGTTATCCGCTCCTACAGTTCCCGCGTTTCCTTCAGGCTCCCAATGAACAAGTTCATCAGTCTCGCATATAGTCCGGAAGCTTCCTTCAGATTATCCGGATTCTTGCCGGTAAGATGCACCTTCATATTATCCTTGGAGTAGTCATGGCATATAGCCAAGTGCAGCTCCCGGTTCCGGTCATCAACTACCGAGACCTTCACTTCCTCCACCACACTCCCCAGTTCTGAGGCATCCAACCACAAATATGACTTTTCATCTGTCTTCAGATGGCAGTACCGATGTACCTTGCCACCTTTACGAATTAACTCCACTTCGACGATTGTCGCTACTTGATTGGTACGCAGGATGCGTACCTTCTGACCTTTCTTCATTGACCTGATTCTTGTTATTAGATTGTTATAACTCTTTAAATTCCTGCTCCATCCGGCACTTTCTTACGTAAAGTCCATCAATAATGTACTGGGTACAATACTTGGGAAGGGGGATGGCAATAATGTCACGAGTACCCCTATCGGCATCGCGATACACACAGCATTCCCTGCTGCTTTTTAGGATTGAATCAAGCAGGGAATCACACTTTTCAATCTCTTCCTTGAGGGTTTTGGCCCTCTCAAACGATTCATTGTTCATATTATCTTAAAAATAATGGTGTGATGTACATGGGGGTGGAAATTTTTGCTTGGTAGAATACCCCATCAGCTCCAGGTTAAAGATGTCCTCTCCGATTTCTTTCCACGCCGAATATACACCATACATACATTCACGCGCATAGAAAGACGGCTTGTAGGGGTCGCATACGCAGATTATCTGCACATGTGATTTTCTGTTGTATGATACCAGCTTCGTTCTGGAATCATCAAATAAATCTCCAACGACATGTTGGCCAGGACGGATATTGTAACAGTAACTGTTTTCTTGATATACGTCAAGGGTCTCCCAAGGATATGTCGGGAAATCTGTCATTTTCAAATCTCTCATATTACCGCATATTAGATAGACAACCAATTGCAAATCCTATTATCCCAATATTTATCATCAAGACGACAATATCAAAGAGAAAGAGAATTCGGTAAGAGCCAGATGCTTTCCGCATTGCCCAGACACATAGTATCAAGACTGCCACTATCACAATTAGCGATATCCACAAAAAAACAATCACATTACTCATCACTGTCCTATTTTTGCAAATTCATCTATCTTATCTGCCAAGGTATAATAGCCCATCACCTTTTCATAGGATATGATACAGACAATGCTGTCGCTGTCATGCTCCACAAGAATAGTCCACTGTCCACCCTTGGCATTCTCATATACCTCGAGCCGAACCGGACGGCTGCGTGGGCATTTCTCATTCATAACCTTAATCTGGTGCTCGATGTCACACTTCAGTGCATCCAAAGAACATTCGTCAGCAATAAGATGTCGGTCAAACTGTTGCACGTATATCTGTAATGCCCTGCCTTTTTTGTTGACATTGGCATAAGTCTTGATGTTGTCTATAAAGTATCTCATAGCATTCAGATTTTATGTATTTACCAAGTATTGCTCCATAAGTTCGGGGATATCTTCTATCATCTTCAGCATGCACTCATGCGGTGCATCGAGAAATGAAATGGCAAGGATACTAAAGTCCTGGTCTATCTGCCGAACTTCGTCTACCTGCAGGTAGTCCAGCGCATCAACGGCATCGACGAAAGGAAGATGACTCTTGAGTGCAAATCCACAGTTGCATATTACTCTGCCCGAAGCCGTCGGACGTGGAATCCACATCCTGAACTGTCCGTCAGGAGTGGAAATGGAGGAAAAACCTTTGTTGTTATTCATATATTCTGTTTATTAAGTTAGTAAATCGTCGTCTCATATAGGGGAATCGAACCCCAGTCGCGGCAAATCTTAAGTATACCGCTACCATTTGAATGTAGTATGAGGGGCCGGACTATCTTCTCAGACCGTCACAGCCATAGAATACACATTAAACACAGATGGCACACCTCACGGTGGGCTTATTTCATTTGATTCCGATGCCAGTAGGAGATCATCTCACCCACATTGCGAACCTTGATTTTTGCCTTGATATTCTCCCGATGGCGGTTAACCGTACAAGGCGAGATATGCAGCTCTGCCGCAATTTCATCTGTTTGGCAGTTGGAGGCAATGAGCCGAAATACATCCATCTCGCGATCGGTCAGTGCTGTATCAAGCTCCGGTCTGCATATGACCCCTTCATGTTCACATTCACCCCGTAACGGGCATTTGACCTCCTCGAATACAAACTGCCCATCCTTGTTAATGTCAAGATTGTATTGGTCATACTCTCCGAAATTGCATCGGATGAAACGATGAACTACCCGGAATTCGTAATGCCACCGATTCATCGTGCTGCTGGAGTAGAGTTGCATCAGCCGGGCATGTGCTTTCGGATATCTGTCCCTGATGACAGCAAGCATGTGTTCGATAGTCGGGCGGTCAGCCTCCTTGAGAACAACAGCCGGCTGCCCGAACTCTTTCATCATCACATCACCTTCAGGGGTGTTGTAGAATTCAATATTGGAGATAAATGCTACCATGTAATTTGAGTTGCTACACGTTCTTTTCTAATTTCATACCCGGCATCTAACAGCGCTTTTTCATATTCAGGTTTTAAATGTCTGCTACTTATGAGGTATCTTGTTTTTCCGCTGCGTACCGCTGCCTCTACTTGAGACATTATACGTTTGAACTCTTTGGGCATCGTTTCCATCATCTTCTCATGTGCAGAAATCATTTGCTTGGATTTTTAATTTTGTTGAATTATGAAAATGTTCTCATATAGTTCTCTTTCCAAAGGTTTGAAGGAGTCTTTTCTTAATTTGTCATAGAATGTAATCAATGACATACCGCTTCTTTTTAGGAACTCGTTACGGAGCTTCAGTCTCGTGGCTTTTTCCATTTGGTCGTAATGGTTCTTAGGTACCATTTTTGATTTTTTTTCGTTCATAATCTTAAATATTACAATTCTTATTCTGAAATTTATAATGCAAATATAGAAATGAATTTTCAATATATGAAATTTATAATTGAATATTTTGAAATTTTGTTTCAAAATAAGTTATAACATATTGATAATCAATAGATATATTTGAGATATGAAAAAGAAAAGTGAATTTCCAATACACCCAGTCATAGATAAGATACGTAAAATCATATCAGATAGAGGTTTAACACAAGGCGCTGCTGCTGAATATGCAGGTACGTCTGCTTCTCAATTCAGTAAAATATTAAGCGGTGAGGTGCAGTTGAGTTTATGGCAACTTTCAAAATTTGCAAGTGCCTTGAATATGGATATAGTAGATGTTTTCACTTATCCACAGAAGTACACCTCTGACGGAAAGACATCCGAAGATGTAGAAGCTGTTCTTCAAATCAAATTAAAGAAAGATCGAAAAGAACAGGTACTTAAACTTGTGTTTGGCGATAATAATTTAGAAATCTTAAATAAGTAACAACAGATTAGAGTATGACAGACTTTTTTAGAATCAATATGCCTTATGGCATGGTCAAAAATAGTAAAGGAGAATGGTGCTTCTTTAATAGAGAATATACTTATCTAGGTTCAATAGAGTGTGGAAAAATACAAGATGATTCTTCATTCTTTTGCCGATATACCGATATTACAGATGAGTTTTTAGAGTCTCTGGCTGAAGAAGGTTCAATAGAGCGTAATACAAAAGGAGAAATTACTAGAATCTGGTTTTATAACGATGCTACTACTCCAGCTCGTTCAGAAATCAGCGATAATTTATGGAGTATTTATATGAATAAAATAAAGAAATTATGCAAACTCAAGCGATTGGGTTCATAATATACAGAAATAGACAAAAATAGACTAATAGACAAATATACGGAAATGTAAGTGGTTATTATTTAAGCAGATATGGAGTGTGTGAACCCTCCCTCCAGCTCCACGGAAATAGTAAAAAGAAGTTTGTAAGTCCTTGAATTCCAGTAATTCAGGGGCTTTTTCTTTTCTTCTACTCCCCCTACCTTTTATATTCATTTAGAAAACAGTTGTAGTAAATGTGCTACAATTCAAAATTAATATCTACTTTTGTCTGTTCAAA
>ERZ791840.169-NODE-169-length-50849-cov-7.021065_pt1 | contig 50849 bp, 50 predicted proteins | sample MGYA00510291_ERZ791840 | MGnify/ENA primary metagenome ERZ791840 (study PRJEB30046, sample SAMN00715256) | human gut metagenome | study: EMG produced TPA metagenomics assembly of the A metagenome-wide association study of gut microbiota in type 2... | reverse complement strand
CGCAAGATCATCGTGGACACCTACGGCGGCAGCGCGCCCCACGGCGGCGGCGCTTTCTCCGGAAAGGACCCCACCAAGGTGGACCGCAGCGCGGCCTACGCCGCCCGCTGGGTGGCCAAGAATGTGGTGGCTGCCGGTCTTGCCGACAAGTGCCAGGTGCAGCTGGCTTACGCCATCGGCGTGGCGCGTCCCGTCAGCGTGCTGGTGGAGACGTTCGGCACCGGCGTGGTGGCCGACAGCGAGCTGGAGGCCGCGGTGGAGAAGGTCTTTGACCTGCGGCCCACTGCCATCATCCGCGATCTGGACCTGCGGAAGCCCATTTACCGTCAGCTGGCGGCCTATGGCCACATGGGCCGTGAGGATTTGGGCGTTTCCTGGGAAAAGACCGACCGTGTGGAGGCCCTGAAGGCCGCCCTGGGCAAGTAAGTTTTCGATAACGGGGGCGGCAAAGCCGCCCCCGTTTATCCAATAAAAAGGAGTGTATCGCTATGATGAAGAACCTCGATGTGGCCACCGTGCTGACCCTGCGGGATCAGGTGGCCTATCAGCCGGGGCAGGTGGTCAGCAAGACGCTGGCCCAGAACGACGCCGTCAGTGTGACGCTGTTTGCCTTCGACAAGGACGAGGAGATCAGCACCCACGAGTCCGGCGGCGACGCGCTGGTGACGTGCCTGGACGGCGTGGGCCGCGTGACCGTGGACGGCGTACCCCATGTGCTGCACACCGGCGAGTCCATCCTCATGCCGGCGCGGCATCCGCACGCGGTGTATGGACAGGAGCAATTCAAAATGTTGCTGGTGGTCGTATTCTGAGAACGTCAAACGTGCATGGATCTGCTTTGGCTGGCGGTGGAAATTGTCTGTTGCAATTTCCACCGCGTTGTGGTATCATGCGAAAAAATTTCCCAACAGGAGGGATGCATATGTACACAAACCATGAGAAATATGCGCTGGTGAACGGCGTGATGCTGGACGGTACGCGGGACATGACGCCTCGGACGAGGCTGGCTGTCTGTGTGGACGGGGACCGCATCGCCGCCGTCTGCGACGCGGCCGATGTGCCGGAGGGCTATGCGCGCGTGGACCTGGACGGCAAATACCTGCTGCCGGGGCTGATCAATCTGCATGTGCATCTGCCCGCCTCCGGCAAGCCCCGGAAAAAGCCCTCCGACCCTAAGAAGCTGGTGAAGCTCATCACCTCCAACGGCCTGATGCGCCGCATCGGCGTGAAGATGTGCGAGGGTTACGCCAGGACGGAGCTGCTGTCCGGCGTGACCACTATCCGTACCGTGGGCGGCGTGGCGGACTTCGACACGATCATTCGCGATGCGGCCAGGCGGGGCGAGATCCTGTCTCCCCGGGTGGTGGCGTCCAATATGGCGGTGTCGGTACCCGGCGGGCACATGGCCGGATCGCTGGCCTATGAGGCCCGCACGCCGGAGGAGGCCGCGGCCTTCGTGGAGAAGATCGCGGCGGAAAAGCCCGACCTGATCAAGCTGATGATCACCGGCGGCGTTATGGACGCCGAAGTGGTGGGCGAGCCGGGCGTGCTGCGGATGCAGCCGGCACTGGTCAAGGCGGCCTGCGATAAGGCCCATGCGCTGGGAATGCAGGTGGCCGCTCATGTGGAGAGCCCGGAGGGCGTCCGGGTGGCGCTGGAAAACGGCGTGGACTCCATCGAGCACGGCGCGAAGCCGGATGAGCACATCATGCAGCTGTGTAAGGAACGCGGCGCTTTCCAGGTGTCCACCATCTCGCCTGCCGTGCCCTATGCGCTGTTCGACCGCAGTATCTCTCACGCCACCTATGAGCAGCAGGAGAACGGCAAGGTGGTGTTTGAGGGTATTATCGCCATGGCGAAGGCCTGTCTGGCGGATGGTGTCCCCGTGGGTCTGGGCACCGACACCGGCTGCCCCTATATCACCCACTACGATATGTGGCGGGAGCTATGCTACTTTGTGAAGTACTGCGGCGTGACGCCGGCGTTTGCGCTGCACAGCGCCACGCTGGGCAATGCGGCGCTGGCGGGTATTGCCGGCGAGACCGGCTCCATCCAGCCGGGCAAGTGCGCGGATATGATCGTCTGCGCGGCGGACCCGCTGGCCGATCTGACCGCCCTGCGGACGCTGGATATGGTCATTAAGTCCGGCTATCGTGTGGAACATCCCCAAGTGAAGAAAATGGACAATGTGGAACGGGAGCTGGACAAGTTCCTGTAAATACAGTGTATCCCCCCGGCGGAGCCGGGGGGATATTTATTCGCTTATTGGCATTGCAGGCCCAACTGGTAGAAGGCTACGGCAGCCGCGGCAGCTACATTCAGGCTGTCCACCCCATGGGTCATGGGGATCATCACCGTGTGGTCGCATTGGGCGATGGTGCCGTCGGCCAGCCCGTCGCCCTCGGTGCCCAGCACCACCGCCAGCCTCTCCGCTGACAACAGGCGTGGGTCATCCAGCCGCAGGGAGTCCTCCCGCAGGGCCATGGCCGCGGTGGTGAAGCCCAGATCGTGCAGTGCCGCCGTCCAGTCGCCCTCCGGCAGATAGGTCCATGGCACCAGGAATACATTACCCATGCTTACCCGGGAAGCCCGGCGGTACAGGGGGTCGCTGCCCTCTGTGGTCAGCAGGACGGCGTCCATGCCCAGGGCGGCCGCGCAGCGGAAAATGGCACCCACGTTGGTGGGATTCATCACATTTTCCAGCACGGCGATGCGCCGCGCCCTGGCGCAGACCTCCGCCACAGAGGGCAGGGGCGGACGACGCATGGCGCACAGCATCCCGCGGGTCAGGTGGAAGCCGGTGAGCTGCGTCAGCACCTCCAGGGAGGCGGTATAGACAGGGAGGTCCGGGTCACAGCGACCCAGTATCTCGGCACCTTTGCCGGTGATGTGCTGCGGCTCCATCAGGAACGACACCGGTACGCACCCGGCGTCCAGCGCACGGCCGATGACCAGCGGGCTCTCGGCGATGAACAGGGCGTTGGCCGGGTCGGCCCGGTTGACCAGCTGGTTTTCCGTGGCCCGGGCGTAGACGTCCAGCGCCGGGTCGAAAAAGTCGTGTATCTCAATGACCTGTGCCATATCACTTCCACTCCTTCAGCAGCGTTTCCAGTGCCGTCCGGTAATAAGCGGCGGCGTTGGCCCGGGCGTCCTCAAGGGTCGCCCCGGCGGGGTTGATACTGCGGACGGCCCGCAGATCCAGCGGTGCCCATTGCTCCGGTGTCAGTGCCACACGCCCGGCCAGCACGGCAGCGGGGACACGCAGCTTCTGACACCGGCCTGCCACGCCGCTGATGGCCTTGCCGCCCAGGCTTTGGGCATCAAAGGAACCCTCGCCGGTGACCACCAGGTCGCAGCCCACTGCGCGGCGGTGGAAGTCCACGGTGTCCAGCACCGTCGTGATACCGGAGCGCAGGGCACCGCACAACAGCGCAGCGCAGCCCGCGCCGAAGCCGCCGGCGGCACCGCCGCCGGGGAGGGTATCCACCTCCGCACCCAGCTGTGCATGCAGCACCGCGGCGAGATGCCGAAGTCCCGCGTCCAGACGCTGCACGCAGGCATCGTTCGCCCCCTTCTGCGGAGCGAAGATGTACGCCGCGCCGGTTTCGCCGTACAGGGGGTTGTCGATGTCGCACATGACCGTCAGCACACCGGGCCGCAGGCCGGGATGCCGCCCGGACAGGTCGATAGCCTCGATGTCCGCCAGCGTGCCGCCGGTGGGCACGAAGCCGCGGCCCTGCCGGTCGTAAAACCGAACGCCAAGCGCTGCGGCCGCACCGCAGCCGCCGTCGTTGGTGCAGCTGCCGCCCAGACCCAGGATCAGGCGCTTTGCGCCGTGATCCAGCGCGTGGGCCAGAAGCTGTCCCACACCGTAGGTGGTGGCCGCCTCCGGGTCGGGACGGCCCTCGGCCTGGTGCAGGCCCGCTGCTGCGGCGCACTCCACCACCGCCGTGCCGTCGGGCAGCAGGCCGTAGAAGCCATCGATAGTGCCGCCAAAGGGACCGGACACGGGAAGGGCGATACGCTGTCCGCCGCAGGCATCCAGAAAGCAGTCTGTGGTGCCCTCGCCGCCATCGGCCACCGGCAGGGCGTCGATGTGCCAGCCGGGGATATGGAGACTGCGGGCGATGCGGCAGATGTCCGGGGAGGACAGCGTGCCTTTGAATGAGTCGGAGAGGACAAGACAGCGTTTCATGGAGCGCACTCCCTTCGTTTTGATAAGGGGATTATACCAGCCGGGAGAAAAAAACACAAGGGACGGCATATGCCGTCCCTCATGTTTTGTACGTTATTTGCTATACCGATTTGAGGAGAGGAGAGAACTTACTTGGCCAGCAGTCTGGCAGCGCGCTTCTTGCCGTACACGCAGCAGCCCACCACATAGGCGATGGCGCACACCACACCGATGATGTAGGCGGGCGTCCAGGGGATGTTGAAGCCGATGTGGGCGTTGGCGATGTAGGTCACGCAGATGAAGGTGTAGAAGCAGCCGGGGATCATGGGGATCCAAGCCCACTTGCCCTTGCCGTTCTCGAACATCCACGCGGTGATGCACAGGAAGGCGAACAGGGACAGCGTCTGGTTGGCCCATGCGAAGTAACGCCACAGGATCATGAAGCCGTCGTTGTTGACCTTGGCGAATACGAGGATGGCGATGACCAGCGCGAAGATAGGCACAGCCAGCTTGATGCGCTTGCCGTTGGTGGACTGGTCGATGTGCAGCGTCTCAGACAGGCTCAGACGCAGGGCGCGCAGCGCCGTATCACCGGAGGTGATGGGCAGCACGATGACGCCGATCAGGGCGATGATGCCGCCCACATGACCCAGCAGGTACTTGCAGACCACGCCCACGGTGCCGGTAGCCAGTCCGGCATTGGGCTCCTGCAGCGCCAGGTTGTACACGCCCATAGCGCCGGCAGCCCAAACCATGGCGATGAAGCCCTCCAGCACCATCATGTTGTAGAAGGTGTTGCGGCCCTGACGCTCGCTCTTCATGGTACGGGAGATGATAGCGGTCTGGGTGGAGTGGAAGCCGGACAGAATACCGCAGGCCACCGTCACGAAGAAGATGGGCAGGAAGTGTCCGTTGGAGAAGTAGTCAGCGTAGGTAAAGGTACCCACGGTGCCGTCAGCACCGGTGAGGCTCAGCACGGGAGCAGCCCAGCTGTCCCAGATGTTCATCAGGGGCATGCCGGTGACGAAGATGCCGATGAAGATACCGACGGCGGAGAACAGCAGGATACCGCCGAAGATGGGGTAGATCTTGCCGATGATGGCGTCGATGGGGAACACGGTGGCGATCAGATAATACAGGAAGATGACACCGTAGATGACCCACGTGGAAACAGAGGTGGCCTTACCGTCAAAGCCGAACACCTGGGTCGCGGCGATGTCGCCGGGGGTGTAGATGAACACAGCGCCCACCAGCAGCAGCAGTACGCACACGAACACGTTGTAGAACTTATAGATACCCTTGGTGGAGTAGCGGCGAATCATCTCGGGCATCTGGGTGCCGCCGTCGCGCAGGCAGATCATGCCGGAGAAATAGTCGTGCATGGCGCCGCCGATGACGTTGCCGATGGGGATGGTCAAAAACGCGATGGGCCCAAACAGGATGCCCTGGATCGGCCCGAGGATGGGGCCGGTGCCCGCGATGTTCAACAGGTTGATCAGGCTGTTCTTCCAGCCCTTCATGGGCACGAAGTCAACGCCGTCTTCCTTGGTGTAGGCAGGCGTCTTGCGGTCGTCGGGCCCAAAGACCTTTTCGCAGAAACGACCGTAGAGGGCTGCGCCGCCGATCAGGATGACCAGACCGATAATGAATGTCAGCACAGAAACACACTCTCCTTTGTAAAGTGAATTGTCTCTTTCCGGGACGTCCGGATCGCCCCGAAAAATCATGCTCAGATTATAGCACTGCGTGAATAAATTGCACGTTAATCTTTGCGGCGTGTACATAAAAATGTCATAAATAAAAGGTCGAAGCCTGTAAAGAATTGCCGTAAAAAGAAACTTGTAAAAGTCTTTAACAATGAGGGACTTTTACAAGTTTTCCTGTCGCGAACCAAAATACAAACGGTGTTTGACTGCCAGAATTTTTGTCTGGCGGTAACGTTGCCGGGGAAACGGCAAGATCACCTGGGCACTTGCCCGCTTTCGGCAAACGTGGTATCATAGCAATAATATGAGAAAGGGAGGATATGCCTGTGGAATACAACAAGTCCATCAACGCCATGACCCCCGGCGACGAGATCGAGGGCTACTACATACTCAAGTCCGCCAACCCCAAGGTGGCCGCCAACGGCAAGCCATTCCTGACCGGAGCGCTCAGCGACCGTACCGGCACCATGGAGCTGAAGGTCTGGGACTATGCTGGGCCGCTGACCGCCGCCGACGAGGGTACCGTGGTCAAGGTGCGGGGTACCGTGGGCGAGTATCGGGGCACCGCGCAGTTCACCGCCGCGCGTATCCGTCAGGCGGCCCAGGAGGATCCGGTGGATGTGTCCGCCCTGGTGCCCACTGCGCCCATCGACTGCGGCGCGGCGATGGAGGATCTGCGCCGTGCGGCGGCCTCCATTACGGACCCGGACTACCGTGCCGTGGCCGAGGCCATGCTGGAGGCCCACGGGGAGACGCTCGCGTCCATCCCCGCCGCCAAGAGCGTACACCATGCCTTTCTGGGCGGCCTGCTGATGCACACCGCCAACATGGTGAAGATCGCGGACTTCCTGGCGGGAATGTACCCGGAGACGATCGACCGCAGCCTGCTGCTGACGGGGACGCTGCTCCACGACATGGCCAAGGCGCAGGAGTTCGTGTTTTCGCAGCTGGGTCTGGCCACGGATTACTCCATTAAGGGGCAGCTGCTGGGGCACCTGGTCATGGGAGCGCAGGACGCGGCGGAGACTGCCGCCCGTTTGGGCGTGCCGGAGGAGAAATCCGTGCTGGTGCAGCACCTGATCCTCTCCCACCACGGTGAACCTGAGTTCGGCGCGGCGGTGCGCCCTCTGTGCGCCGAGGCGGAACTGCTGAGCCTGATCGACGCGGTGGACAGCCGTATGGAGATCTACCGCGAGACGTATGACACGATGGAGCTGGACACCTTCAGTCCGCGCATCTTTGCGTTGGAGAAAAAGGTGTTCAGGCACGCGTAGGCTCTTGACAAACGGCGGCGCGGAGAGTACCCTGTCGTCAGTGCCCGCAGGGCACAATACACATTTTATTAAGGAGACGCGTTTGAAACTCAATACCCTGACACTGGAGCGTGTGGCCTGACCGGGAGGTCTGGCAGCCATCGATTGACAAGAGCAAACACGCCTGCCCTTGTCAATCGATGGCGATATGCACGCCATTCCTCCCGGAGCATGAAAACACATCTTCAGGAGGAAACACCATGAACCGCGAAAACAAGCGGAAGACTTTTGAAAAAGGCTACTACAAGACCCATCCCTGCAATGACACCTTCACCTGCAAGGTCTGCGGCCGACTCTGCACACCGCAGGAGGCCGGCAGCGACCACCGTAACCACTGCCCCAACTGCCTCTCCAGCCTGCACGTAGACATCGAGCCCGGCGACCGGGCCTCTGACTGCGGCGGCATCATGGAGCCGGTGGCGGTCTGGGTACGCAAGGGCGGCGAGTGGGCGATCATCCACCGCTGCAAGCGCTGCGGCGCGTTCAGCTCCAACCGTGTGGCGGCGGACGACAATCCCATGAAGCTCATGTCCATCGCCATGAGGCCCCTGTGTGAGCCGCCGTTCCCACTGGAGCGCATCGAGGAGATGACCGCCCTCATGGCCGGCGACGGCAGAATGAAGTAGCCCCACCAAAAATAAAGAGGCACACGAAAGTGTGCCTCTTTATTTTTGGTGGAGCTGAGGGGAGTCGAACCCCTGTCCGAAAGCGCTTTGACAAGACTTTCTCCGGGCGCAGTCAGGTTTCAGCATTCCCTCTCCGCGCAGACACCTGACAGACTGCGCGGTTCAGTAGAGTCATAATGCATGGGCGGGGCAACTCTTACCCGCCGCACGTCCGCCGCATAAACGACGCCTTCCCCGGCCTGCGGCCTCTCCGGTTCAGACGGCTGCCTTTAGTTAGGCAGCGACAGCAATACGATTGTTGTCAGTTAATTTTTAAGTTGCCCGTTTTATGGCGGTCAGGCGCCGCCGCCCGCTTATCCAGCCTCCACACCCCCGTCGAAACCGGTGCAGCCCCAAATATACGCTGAACGATCCTCTTATGGGTATTTGTTCCAAATACCCGTGTCGAATCGGTGCAGCCCGCAGGGGACACGGCGGGGAGGGGAAGCTCCCCGCCGGTGTAAATGCTGTGAAATTCGTTTTATCTCCCGAAGGGATCGGCCAGCTTCTCCGGCTCCGGATACGTCACGCCCTGCGTGTCCACGGTGACCTTCGCCATGACCTGGTCCTTCTTGGGCTTGTTGGTCATCATGTTCCGGGGCTGGTTGGCGATGCGGTCCACCACGTCCATGCCGTCCATCACGCAGCCGAAGGCGGCGTACTGCCCATCCAGATGGGGCGCGTCCTTGTGCATGATGAAGAACTGGCTGCCGGCGCTGTCCATGGGCTGCGCCCGGGCCATGCTCAGCACACCGCGGGTGTGCCGCAGGTCATTCTGCACACCGTTGGCGGCGAACTCGCCCTTAATGCAGTACCCCGGGCCGCCCATGCCGGTGCCGTCGGGGCAGCCGCCCTGGATCATAAAGCCGGGGATGACCCGGTGGAAGATCAGCCCGTCGTAGTACCCGGCGTTGGCCAGGGCGATGAAATTGTACACGCTCTGGGGCGCGATGTCGGGATACAACTCGGCAACGATCTTGCCGCCGTCCTGCATTTCAAAAGTCACGATAGGATTTGCCATTCCGTTTCCCTCACTTTGTCATAAGAATATGCGCACTTTCTGCGCAAAGTCATACCATTCAATACCCGCGGTTTTTCTCCCGCATGGCGCGGTCCATCTCCCGCTTGGCGTCCCGCTTGGCCACGGCCTCCCGCTTGTCGTAGGTCTTCTTGCCCTTGCACAGGCCCAACTCCACCTTCACCCGGGAGTTCTTGAAATACACCGACAGCGGTATCAGCGCATAGCCCTCCTGCTTCTGCAGGTCGTGGAGCTTTCGTATTTCCCGCTTGTGCAGCAGCAGCCGCTTGGGCCGGTCCGGGTCACGGTTGAAGATGTTGCCGTGGTCGTAGGGGGAGATGTGAAAGCTGTAGGCGTACACCTCGCCGTCCTTGGCCACGCAGAAGGCGTCCTTCAGGTTCAGGGTGCCGGCGCGGATGGACTTGACCTCCGTGCCGAACAGCTCGATGCCGGCCTCGTAGCGGTCCTCCACGAAGTAGTCGTGGTACGCCTTGCGGTTCTGGGCGATGGTCTTGGTGCCGGACTTGTCCATGGAGACACCTCCTTCCGGTAACGTGAACGATAGTATACCATATTTTCTCGCATCGCGCAAGGGGGATAGAGGGGTGGTAATTTTGAACTTTCTGTGCTATACTGGGGCAAAAAACGAAGGGAGACGCTTCTATGGATATGACTGAGAAAACGCTGGAGAGCCGTGAGGTCTACCGCGGCCGCATCCTGCGCGTGCGGGAGGACAGGGTACGCCTGCCCAACGGGAAAGAGGGGGTCCGCGAGGTGGTGGAGCACCCCGGCGGCGTGGGCATTCTGGCCCTGGACGGCGACGACGTGCTGCTGGTGAAGCAGTACCGCTACGCCTTTTCCCGGGTGCTGACGGAGATACCCGCCGGCAAACGGGAGCCGGGCGAGGACCCCTTTGTCACGGCCCAGCGGGAGCTGAAGGAGGAGATCGGGGCCGCGGCGGAGGCGTGGACGGACCTGGGGGCGCTGATCGCCTCTCCCGGCTGCTATGGCGAGACGCTGTACCTGTTCCTGGCCTGTGAGCTGACCTTCGGCGAGACGCACCCGGACGCGGACGAGTTTTTGGAGACGGTACGCCTGCCCTTCGACGAGGCGGTGGAGCTGTGTATGTCCGGCGAGCTGACCGATGCCAAGACCGTGGCGGCGATCCTCAAGGCGAAAGTGCTGCTGGGGCGGTAAATTGCCCTTGTATTCTGTCCGCTTTTCCGCTACAATCAAACCAGTGGGCGCGCCGCGTCCCAAGGGAGGAGAGAAACGCCAATGTCCATGAATACGAAGAAAAATATATCCATCGTGCTGCTGGTCCTGGCCCTGCTGCTGTGGCTGCTGCGGAAGATGAACGTGCTGTACATCCCCGGCCTGTCCATGGTGCTGCTGGGCCTGTCCATGATCATGGTGGGTATCATGATGTTCCAGGTGAAGCAGAAAAAGAAGCTGGGCGGCACGCTGATCCTGGCCTTCGGCCTGTTCTGCATCGTAACGGCCGTGATGGAGATCAAGGGCTATTTCGCGTGAGAGACACAAAGAGGAGCACCCGTTCGGGGGCTCCTCTTTCGCGCAGCCCCCCCAATTCCCATTTTCTGTCAAGTTCTCCCGTTTTCCATTCCCGGTAACAGAAAAAATATGTAAAAATTCCATAAAAAGGCTGGACAAACGGTGAGACTGTGCTATAATCTAACTATCCGCAGAGGTACCTCTGCATTTACGTTTTAATGGTTATTAAAACGAGTGCACCTACGGAAATCTAAAACAAACGGGGTATGAGACATGAAGAAATTGTTAGCAACCATTCTGGCGCTGGTCATGGCGGTGGGCGTCACCACCATTTCGTGGGCAGACGAGAAGAATTATGTGACTATCGATGGCTTGGCCGATGAAAACGGCGCGCTTATCCATTATGACACGCTGACCGCTGCCGCCAAAGCCTGGCGCGAGAGCAAGAACGTCACGACTACTGGGAATACTTTTGGTGCCAACAGTCTGGGTACGGTGGAAGAAATTGCCTGGACGATCCACGGTACAGTGGAGACCGGTGATGGTGCCGGGGTCGTAGGCAGTAATGGCGCAGGCGATTCAATTTTTGGCGGCGGCTATTTTACCCCCGCTGTTACGGTAAAAAGAGTGACTGTCAAGGGCGTTGACAATGCGAAGGTTGCAAAGACCGGTGACAATGACTATCGCATTAGTGCCGCAGCACAGAGTGTTGTTTACGAGGACATCACGTTTGTTGATACTGTCAGGATCGACAGTAGCCCGGCGAACCTGACCTTCAACAACTGCAAGTTTGAAAACGGGTTCAGAATGCCGCACTCTGTTGAGGGAGCCAATGTAACGGTCAATAACTGCAAGCTTTCCGGAAATGCAAACGGTTATGCTGTTTTTGTGCAGGGTACGATGGCAACGTTTAAAATCAGCAATAGTGAAATATTTGATTGTCCGCGCGGCATGAACATCCAGGCCGGGAATGATGCCGTTGTCACCATCGACAACAATACTATCAGCGATTTGACTGATGCGAATAAGGGGTCTGCCATCCAGCTGACCAGCGGTAAGACCTTTACCGTCACAAATAATACCATTTCCAATGCACCAGCCAATGCGTTCCGCATTTATGAAAATTGCCCCGCGGAGTCCATTACTATTAACAATAATACCATCAGCGCGAAATACCTGTGCTGGAATCAGGGGTATGACATGAGCAAGGTCAGCTCTGCGGATAATACCTGCAGCATCGAGGTGCCAGGTGCTTGTGCTGTCGGCGGGAATGAAATTGCGCAGAGTGATTTCACCATCAATGTCAAGACCGTCACTCCGCCCCGCTACTACTACGACTCTACCACGACCACCACTAAGGACGAGGCCAAGGGTTCTCCCAAGACCTTCGACGCGGGCATCGGCATCTACGCTCTGACCGCCGTCCTCTCCGTCACCGGCATGGCCTGGACCGCTAAAAAGCGTCACTGAGAGCAAAAAAAGAAAGCCCGAAAGGGCTTTCTTTTTTGCCCCGGCCAGCGGGCAAAAAGAGAGCACCCTGCCGGGTGCTCCTTTTTTAATCAACGATATCCACAGACACCTTGGCGCCGGTGCGCTGGGCGTAGGAACGGATCACAGTGCGTATCTCCTTGGCGATACGGCCCTGACGTCCGATGACCTTGCCCATGTCCTCCGGCGCGACGCGAAGCTGAAGCGTCAGCTCGTCACCGTTTTCCACCTCGGTCACGCTGACCTGCTCCGGGTGCTCCACAAGGTTCTGCGCGATATACAGCAGCAGATCCTTCATGGCGCGCTCCCGACTTACAGTACGTCGACCTTCTTCAGCAGGGCGCGAACGGTATCGGTGGGCTGGGCACCGGTCTTGATCCACTCGCGGGCGCGGTCAGCGTCGATACTGATCTTGGCGGGGGAGACAGTGGGATCATAGGTGCCGATCTCCTCGATGAAGCGGCCGTCGCGGGGATAGCGGGAATCGGCGACGACGACGCGGTAATAGGGGGCCTTCTTAGCGCCCATTCTTCTCAGACGAATTTTCACCATTGTTGTGTTCCTCCATGTAAATTAAATGTTTTATATCTGTTAAATGCGACTGCACTTACACACTTTTTCTACTTTTTTTTAACTTTATTTCAACCGTTTTTTCCGGCCAAAACCGTGCATGGCACCTCTGGCCACCTTGCCGCCGAAGCCGCCCATCATGCCGCCCAGGCCGCGCATACCGCCGCCCTTGGTCATGGCTTTGGTCATCTGCTGCAGCATCTCAAAGGATTTCAGCAGGCGGTTGACATCCACCACCTCCAGGCCGCAGCCGGCGGCAATGCGCTTTTTACGGCTGGCGTTGAGGATCTGCGGATTTTCGCGTTCCAGCGGGGTCATGGACTGGATGATGGCCTTGTTGTGGGCCATCTGCTTCTCGTCGATCTGGCTGGGGTCGAAGCCCTTAGCCATGCCGCCGGGGAGCATATCGGCGATCTGGCTCAGGTCACCCATGCTTTGCAGCTGCTCCATCTGATCCAGATAGTCGGTGAGGGTCAGGCGGTTCTTGCGGAGCTTTTCCTCCAGCTTTTTCGCCTGTTTTTCGTCGTACTGCTGCTCGGCCTTCTCAATGAACGTGAGCATATCGCCCATGCCCAGTATCCGCCCGGCCATGCGGTCGGGGTGGAAAGGCTCGATCATGTCCAGCTTTTCGCCGGTACCCACGAACTTGATGGGCTTACCGGTGACGGCCCGGATGGACAGGGCAGCACCGCCGCGGGCGTCGCCGTCCAGCTTGGTCAGCAGTACGCCGTCGATGCCCAGCGCGTCGTCAAAGGCCTTGGCGGCGTTGACCGCGTCCTGGCCGGTCATGGCGTCCACCACAAGGAGTATCTCGTTGGGATGAACGGCAGCCTTGACGGCCTTCAGCTCGTCCATCAGCGCCTCGTCGATATGCAGACGGCCGGCGGTATCCAGAAAGACGATGTCGTGGCCGTGGTCGGCGGCGTACTTCACCGCCTCCTTGGCGATGGTGACGGGGTCGATCTGCCCCATCTCGAAGACGGGGATGTCCAGCTGCTTGCCCACCACCTGCAGCTGGTTGATGGCGGCGGGACGGTACACGTCGCAGGCCACCAGCAAGGGGCGCTTGCCGAAGCTGCGGCGCATGAGCCCCGCCAGCTTGGCGCCGTTTGTGGTTTTACCGGCGCCCTGCAGACCTACCATCATCACAACGGTGGGACCCTTGGAGGCGGTGGTCAGGCGGGCGTTGGTGCCGCCCATCAGCGCCGTCAGCTCCTGGTTGACGATCTTGATGATCTGCTGGGCGGGGGTCAGGCTGTCCAGCACATCGGTGCCGACGCACTTTTCGGTGACGTCCGCCACGAAGTCCTTGACGACCTTGTAGCTGACGTCGGCCTCCAGCAGGGCCAGACGCACCTCGCGCATACCCTCGCGGACATCGGCTTCGGTAAGGCGGCCCTTACCGCGCAGGCGCTTGAATACGCCGTTCAGTTTTTCGCTAAGTCCCTCAAATGCCATGGGTCGTTACTCCTTCAGGGCGGCGGCAGCGTCCAAGATCGTCTCCGCCAATTCCTCTAACCGGGGATTTTCGTACTGCCGGTAGTTGATGGTTTTAATGTCTCCGGCAGCGGTGATGATACGGTCCACGTGCTGCTGCATCTGCAAAAAGCGGCGGACCAGGCCGGTCTTGTCCTCCAGCTCGGTCATGGCGTTCTCCGCGCGAACGATCACGTCCCGTACGCCCTGCCGGGAAATGCCGCAGTTCTCCGCGATCTCTGCCAGGGACAGGTCCTCATTATAATACAGGTCGAACAGCTCACGCTGCCGTGGGGTCAGGATATCGCCGTAAAAATCGAACAGCATGGTCATGCGGTATGTCTGGTTTTTCACGGTGTGGCCTCCTTCTGTAAAGTTATATGCCTTTACAACCTCGAATATCATACACGATTTCGGGAGAAATGTCAAGGTGAAAAATGGGGCGGCGGAAAAAATATTCCCTTCGGCGAAAGCCGAAGGGAACAGAAGACGGGATTAGTGCTTCAAACGCTTGTCGCACCGCTTGCTGAGCCAGGTGCCCACGCTTTGGAACAGCTGCACCAACAGGATCAGAATGACCACCGCCACCAGCATTACCAGGTACTTATAGCGATAGTAGCCGTAGTCGATGGCGATCTTGCCCAGGCCGCCGCCGCCGATAATGCCGCTCATGGCGGAGTAGCCCAGAATGGTGGTCAGCGCGATGGTGACATTCTGGATCAGGGAGGGAACGCTCTCGGGGATCATTACTTTGCAGATGATCTGCATGGGGGTGGCGCCCATGCTCTGGGCGGCCTCAATGATATTACCATCCACCTCGCGGAGACTGCTCTCCACCAGACGTGCCACAAAGGGGAACGCCGCCGCCACCAGTGGAACGATGGTGGCCGTGGTGCCCACGGCGGTGCCGATGAGCAGACGGGAGAGGGGGAAGACCATGATCATCAGGATCAGGAAGGGGATGGAGCGCAGCAGGTTGATGATGACGTTGATGACCTGCATGAGCCAGCGGGGCAGGGGCAGGACGCCGTTTTTCTCGCCGGCCACCAGCAGCACGCCCAGGGGCAGGCCAAGCACCAGCGACAGCGCCGTGCTGACCACGGTGACGTAGAACGTCTCCCAGATAGCCACGGGCAGGGAGGGCAGCACGCTCATCAGATCCTGTACGGACTGGGCGGAGAACAGATTACTGTACATGATGGTCCACCTCCTCGACCTGAACATTGGCCACATTGTGGATAAAGGCCACGGCCTTATCGTACTGTGCGCTGGGGATGCCCAGCATCATGCTGCCGTATACCGTTTCGGACAGCTTTTGGGTACTGGCGGAGATCACGTTGCAGAAGACGCCCTCCTCCGCCGCCAGCCGTGCGATGAGGGGGATACTGGTGGTTTTGCTGTCCTTGAACACCAGGCGGACCAGCTTTTCGTCCTGGGGGTTGTATACCTGCGCGTCTGCGCCGCCGGGGAATACCAGACGGCGGCCGGCTTCTGACTTGGGTGCGGCGAAGACCGTGCCCACCATGCCGGACTCGGCCACACAGCCGTCGTCCAGGATAGCCACATGGGAGCAGACCTCCTTCACCACACTCATCTGATGGGTGATGATGACCACGGTGATGTTCAGCTTTTGATTGATGTCCCGGATCAGCTCCAGTATCTGCCGGGTGGTCTTGGGGTCCAGGGCGCTGGTGGCCTCGTCGCACAGCAGCACCTTGGGGTCGGTGGCCAGGGCACGGGCAATGGCCACGCGCTGCTGCTGGCCGCCGGACAGCTGGGCCGGATAGGCGTCTGCCTTGTCAGGCAGGCCCACCAGCTCCAGCAGCTCGCGCCCGCGCTTTTCCGCGTCGGCTCTCTTTACCCCGGAGATCTCCATGGGGAAGCAGACGTTACGCAGGCAGGTGCGCTGCATGAGCAGGTTGAAGTGCTGGAAGATCATAGTGATGTTCCGACGGGCGGTGCGCAGCTGGGCGGGGGTCATGGTGTCCAGCCGCTGGCCGTCCACGATGATCTCGCCTTTTGTGGGGCGCTCCAGCAGGTTGATGCAGCGCACCAGCGTGCTCTTGCCCGCGCCGGACATACCGATAATGCCGTAGATGTCTCCATCCTCAATGGTCAGGGACACATCCTTCAATGCGTCCACGCCTCCGTTGGCACCGGAGTCGTATGTCTTGCTTACGTGTTTCAGTTCTATCACGACGGCGTTCCTCGTTTCTGTTTAATTCGCGCTGTTTCCTTTCTGCATCCCCCGCGCCCTGGCGGGAGCTCCGGAAAAGAAACCGGGCGTTTCGCATTGTCCTGTTTCCGCGGTGTTCCCCGCCCTGTGCAGGGCGGGGAACACGCGAGGGGGAGAGGAGGGTAAAATCCTGTTGTTTTATGTTACTGGGCGGAGGTGCTCAGCGCGTCCAGCGTGGTCTGCTTGCCGCCGTACAGACCCATGGGCTCCACGTGGATGGCGGCGATGGAGGCGATGTGGGTGCCGTTCTGAGCGTTGAAGTCCTCCAGATAGGGCAGGTGCTGGAAGTAGTTGGCGTCCACGGTGCCGTCGTCCACCACAGTGTTGGGAACCACATAGTCGTTGTAGACCTGAATGTCCAGGGTGATGTCCTTGGCGGCCAGGATCTCCTTAGCGACCTCCAGGATCTCGGCGTGGGGCGTGGGGGAAGCGGCCACAGTGATGGTCTCACCCTTCAGAGCGTCATAGTCCACGAAATCGCTGTACCCATCGGTGGGATTCTCCACCACGGAGATAACGGAGCCGGCGTACTTCTCGGCGATGAAGTCCGCCACCTGCTTGCTCTCCAGAGCGGCCTTCAGCGCCACTACCTGCCCGGACTCGTTGCCCTCCTTGACGGCCAGAATGTTGGCGTAGGCGGAGGCGCTGCCCTCGATCAGCAGGGAGTCATTCACGGGGTTCAGGCCGGCGTTGATGGCGTAGTTGCTGTTGATCACGGCGTAGTCCACGTCGGGCAGCAGGTTGGGCAGCTGGGCGGCCTCAGCCTCCACGATCTCCACATTGTACGGATTCTCCACGATGTCGTTCTTGGTGGCGGTGATGCCCACGCCGTCCTTCAGCTTGATGATGCCGTTCTCCTGCAGCAGCAGCAGGGCGCGGGCCTCGTTGGTGGTGTCGTTGGGAACACCGATCTTGATGGTGGTGGCAGCAGCGTCGCCGCTGTTGTCGTCGGTCTTGCTGCCGCAGGCAGCAAGGCTCAGGGCCAAGACAACGGCCAGGGCCAGGGTGATGATCTTAGTCAAAGTGTTGTGTTTCATGTTCGCAGTCTCCTTTGAAATGATTAAACTTGGTTGGTTACGATTTTATCTCAGCACCGCCGCCCGGCCGGAACGGCGGTACATAAGCAAAACAAAAACAGCGGCTGGTCATCACTGACCCTCCGCTGTCTGCTTACACATCGGCTTTTTTTCAAGCCGTCAAACAGTTTTCGGAAAGCTGATGACCTTTTCGGCGCGACGAAACATGCACATGGACATCATACCCATGCACATCTCGCACATCATCATGGTGACGCTACGCTTCATGTCGGCTTTCCTCCTTCTGTGATTTTCCCTGTCGGGATGGTGGCATAATACGCCCTTAACGCGCTGTTGTCAACCCTTTTTTCACCTTTCTGTGTTTTTTACAAAAAACCTACAGGGCAGGTATGTGATTTCGTGTATTTTGGTTATTTAGACATAAGGCCTTGCATGGAGCACAATATGTGGTATAATTGTTGACAAAATAATACAATACGTGGGGAGAGATGGGTGTGACATCCAAGGTTTTCGACTATATTGCCATGGAGCAGCGGCGGCAGGAAACAACGGTGGAGCTGATCGCCAGCGAGAATTTCACCAGCGAGGCGGTATGCCGCGCCGTGGGCAGTTGCCTGACCAACAAGTATTCCGAGGGGTATCCCGCCCACCGGGAGATGGGAAATCAGGGGCGCTACTACGGCGGCTGCCTGGTGGTGGACGAGCTGGAGACGTACTGCATCGCCAAGTGGAGGGAGGTATTTCACACTGACTACCACGTGAATGTGCAGCCTCACAGCGGTACCTCCGCCAATCTGGCGGCGTATATGGCGCTGCTGCAGCCGGGAGACCGGATACTGTCCATGAGTCTGGCCAACGGTGGGCATCTGTCCCACGGACTGCCGGTAAATGCCTCCGGCAGGCTGTATGACATAGCGGCCTACGACGTGGACGAAAACGGCCTGATCGACTATAACGGTATGGAGAGGCTTGCGCGGGAGTTGAAGCCGCGGCTGATCATCGCAGGAGCGTCGGCCTACAGCCGGACCATCGACTTTGCACGCTTTGCCCGGGCGGCGCAGGCGGCGGGGGCGTATTTCATGGCGGACATCGCTCACATTGCCGGGCTGGTGGCGGCGGGGGAGCACCCCAGCCCCTTTGGACTGGCAGATGTGGTCACGACCACGACGCACAAGACGCTGCGCGGCCCGCGGGGCGGACTGATCTTCTGCCGGCCGGAACTGGCGAAAAAGGTGGACAGCGCCGTTTTTCCCGGTATGCAGGGCGGCCCTTTGCAGCACGTGATCGCCGGCAAGGCGGTGGCTGCGGAGGAGGCGCTGACCCCGGAGTACCGGGCGTATATCCACCGTGTGGTGGTCAACTGCAGGGCGATGGCGGCGGAGTTCATGGCCATGGGCTACAAGGTCGTTACCGGCGGCACGGACAACCATCTGTTTTTGCTGGATCTGACGGATACCGGACTTACCGGACGTGAGGTACAGGAGGAATTGGACCGTTGTGGTATTACGCTGAATAAGAACTGCGTCCCCGGGGACAAACGCTCGCCGTTCCAGACCAGCGGCGTCCGCATCGGCACCGCCGCCATGACCACCAAGGGCTATACGGCGGAGGATTTCTGCCGCGTTGCCCACCGTATCGACGAGATGGTGCGGCAGATGATGGCGGAAAAGGCCGCGCAGGCGTAAGGCGCCTTAAAGAGAGCAAAAAAGTATCCCGCGGCACAGCCGCGGGATACTTTTTATGTTGGTTATGCCGCGGTTTTCCGCAGGAACCGCCGGAGGAACCACACGGCCATTACCGCGCACAGCGCCTCGGAGATCACCGGCGCAAACCAAATGCCCGTGCCGCCCACGGCTGCCGCCAACAGCAGCAGCGCACCGGCCTGAAACGCCAGACCCCGCCCCACGGAGATACTGATGGCCGCCTTGGGCTGCTCCACCGCCGTCAGGAAGCCGCCCATGAGGATGTTGCCGCCCAGCAGCAGATAGCACAGACCGTACCGCCGCAGCGCGCCGGCCGCGCTGCCCAGCAGCTCCGGCTTCTCCGCGCCGAGGAAGATTCCGGCGATCTGGGGGGCAAAGATCATCACACCGGCGAAGATCACCGCCGTCATGATGCCCACCGCTGTAAAGCCATACCGCAGCAGCTTCTTGTAGCCCGCCGCGTCCCCCTTGCCGTAGTGGTAGCTGACCAGCGGCTGGCTACCCTGCGAGATGCCCAGCATGGTGTTGATGATGAGGGTGTTCACATAGGCGATGATGGTGTAGCACACCAGTCCGTCGTCGCCGAGGCACCGGAGGATGACCCGGTTGAACAGGAAGATCATCACGCCGTTGCACAGCTCCGTTACGCCGTCGGCAAAGCCCAGCGGGATCAGCCGCTTGTAGATGCCCCAGTCCATCCTGAACTTCACAAAGTGGAAGGTGTTGTGTCCGCCCAGGAAGTGGCGCAGATAGATGATGCACGTCAGCAGCTGGGAAAGACCTGTGGCGAAGGCCGCGCCCCATACGCCCAGATTCAGCACAAAGATGGCGATATAGTCCAGCACGCAGTTGGCCAGACAGCCGGTGATGACCGTCAGAATTGCCAGACGGGGATAGCCGTCGGTCTTGATCAGCACCTCCATGTTATAGGAGATGATGAAGCACAGCGCGAAAGGGGCCAGGCCCCGGAGATAATCGATGGTATATTGATACGTTACGCCCTTTGCGCCCAGCAGCACGGCGAACGGCTCCAGAAATACGAAAACGAGGACGGTGATGGTCAGGCCGACGCACGTCAGCAGCACGATGTTCTGAGAGAACAGGCTATTGGCCTTCTCGCCTTGGTTTTGTCCCAGATAGATGGCGATGATGGTGCTGGTACCGACGGCGAAGATGACGCCGATGGAGAACAGCACATTGGTGAACGGTACCGCCAGATTCACCGCTGCCATGGCGTATTCGCCTACGCCCTTGGCGACCATCAGCCCGTCCACGATGGAGTACAGGCTGAAAACCATGAGGGATGCCACCGTAGCGGCTACGAAATGGAGGAATTGCGACAAAAGACTGCGCTCATTGAGCATTTTCGATGATTTTCCTTTCTTTCCTGATAGACACCGTCCCGGACGGTATCTCTGATGCATTCTATTCTAACGAAAATTTCCGGGAAAGTCAAATATACTTGCCGTTAAGAGCAAGAGAGTATATAATGAAAACCACAAGAAAAACTGGGAGGTATACCCTATGAAGCTCTATGTGATGGACGCCTTTGCCAATCGGATCTTCGGCGGCAACCAGGCGGGCGTGGCACTGCCAGACCGGGAGCTGTCTGATGAGACCATGCGGCAGATCGCTGCGGAGATGAAGCACTCGGAGACGGCCTTTATACATATGGAGCCGGACGGCTCCGTATCCCTGCGCTATTTCACCCCCGCCGGGGAGGTGGACCTGTGCGGCCACGCCACGGTGGCGTCCTTCGCCCTGCTGCGGCAGTTGGAGAAGATCGGCGACGGAGACCATATTGCCCACACAAAGGCCGGGGAACTGAACATCACCGTCAGGGGCGGTACTGTCTGGATGGATATGGCGCCGCCGCAGCTGATCGGCGACATCCCGGCAGCGGAGCGCGCCGCGCTGTACGCCGCCTATGGCCTGACGGAGGCGGACTGCCCGGAGGGATATATCCCACGAATGGTGTCCACCGGTCTGGCGGATATTATGATGCCCGTCCGGGACCACGAGACGCTCATGCGGGCAGTGCAGAACGCACCGGTGGTCACGGAGCTGTCACGGAAGTACGATGTGACCGGCGTGCATATGTTCTGCCCGGGACGGGACGGCGTGACGGCCTGGTGCAGCAACTACGCGCCCCTGTACGACATCCCGGAGGAGTGTGCCACCGGGACCAGCAACGGTGCACTGACGTATTATCTCTACCTGCGAGGCGATGTGGAGCCGGAGCGGGAGAACGTGTTTTTGCAGGGCGAGCACATGGGCAGGCCCAGCGAGATACGCAGCCTTCTGTATGAAAAGGACGGCACCGTGACCGTCCGTATCGGCGGCAGCGCGGTCATGAGCCTGGATTGTGAACTGAAGCTGTGAGCAAAAAAAGAAAGCCCGCGAGGGCTTTCTTTTTTTGCGGATATAGGTCCCGGCGAAGCGGGGAGCAGGTATTAGACGTAGCGCTGAGTGGTGACGTCGAACACGCCGCGGGTGGTGATGCGCAGACTGGGGATCACCGGCAGGGCCATGAAGCTCAGGGTCATAAATGGGTCGATACCGGTGGACACGCCCAGGTCGTAGGCGGCCTTTTTTGCGTTCTCCAGGTCGCGGTTCACGTTTATGAGGGTGTCGTCGGACATGATGCCGGCGATGGCCAGCAGCAGCTCGCCCTTTACCTGACCGTTCTCCACTACGGTGATACCGCCGTGCTGCTGTACGATGCGGTTGGCGGCGAAGGCCATGTCCTCCTCATTGGTACCCACTACGATGATGTTATGGCTGTCGTGGCTGATGCTGGTGGCCACGGCACCCTTTTGCAGGCCATAGCCCTTGATGTAGCCCAAGCCGATGTGGTGGGTGTTCTTATGACGCTCGATGACGGCGATCTTCAGAATGTCATAGTCCACATCGATACGGTCGGTGTAGCCACCGTCAGTGGTGGTGATCTCGCCGTTGACCATGCCGATGACCGCGTGGGGACGGCTGTCGGTAAAGTCGGCGGCGGTCAGCGGGGCCACATGGAAGGTGTCGTGGGCGCGGTTGACCAGATAGGGGTCGATCTCCGGGACGGGGAAGTCCGCCACCACGCCATGGTCTACCATCAGTACGCCGCGCTTGTAGACCTTTTCGATGTTAAAGTGGTCAAAGTCGTCGATGATGACGAAGTCCGCCAGATAGCCGGGTGCAATGGCGCCGCGGTTGTTCAGCAGGAAGTAGCGGGCAGCGTTGTGGCAGGCGGCCTTGATGGCGGTAATGGGGTCGGCGCCCAGGGAGATGGCCTTTTTGACGATGTAGTCGATGTGGCCCTTTTCCAGCAGGTCGTTGGGGTGCTTGTCATCGGTGCAGAACATACAGCGTTCTACATACTTATCGCACAGCAGGGGGACCAGCGCTTCCAGATTGCGGGCTGCGGTGCCCTCGCGGATCATAATGAACTGGCCGCGCTGGAGCTTTGCGATGGCGTCGTTCAGGTCGTGGCACTCGTGGTCGGAGTACACGCCGGCGGCGATGTAGGCGTTCAGGTCGTTGCCCACCAGGTCGGGGGCGTGGCCGTCGATCTTCTTGTGATGGGCCTGGCTGGCCACGATCTTCTCCACCACCTGGGGATCGCCGTTGATGGTGCCCACGAAGTTCATCATCTCGGCCAGACCCTGTACACGGGGATGGTCATAGAAGCTGTCGATAGCCCGGTAGTCCAGGTTGGCGCCGGACTCGTCCAGGGGCGTGGCCGGCACGCAGGAGGGCAGCATAAAGCGCACGTCCACGGGCAGATCCTCGGTGGCCTGGAGCATATACTCGATGCCATCGGTGCCCATGACGTTGGCGATCTCGTGGGGGTCGGTGATGACGGTGGTGGTGCCATGGGGCAGCACCGCCTTGGCAAACTCCGTGGGACTGACCAGGGAACTCTCCAGATGAATGTGGGCGTCCACAAAGCCGGGGAGGACGATCTTACCGCCCATATCTACCTCTGTATTGCCGCTGTATTCACCCATGCCCACGATCAGGCCCTCGGCCACGGCGATGTCGCCGTGACACAGCTCATTGGAGAATACATTGACATAGGTGGCGTTTTTCAGCACCAGGTCGGCCTTTTCACGGCCGGCGGCCACGGCGATGACCCGCAGCTTTTTTGTCAGCTTCCGGTTGATCTTGCCGGCATAGCTCTCTTTTACTGCCATAATGGAACTGCTCCTTTCTCCCACTCAAAGCATTAGTTTTATTAATTCTACATATTACCATAACTTATCACAAAAGTCTATCCCCGCACGCTATAAAAAATGTGCGGCAGATGGCGGCGGTCATGCGGTTTTGCTAATGAGAGTAAAAAAAGAGAAGCGCCTATAGGCGCTTCTCTTTACTTGATGCTTCCGTCGGCGTTGAATACCGGAAGGACATTCAGGTACTTGATGTCCTCGCGGTCCGCCGCACCGCCCTCGGCCAGCACGGCGATGCGGTCCACTACGGTACCGCCGGCCATCTTCACCAGCTCCTCCATGGCGTGGAGGGAGCCGCCGGTGGAGATCACATCATCCATGAGAACGATGCGCTTGCCGCGAATCAGGTCGGCGTCATCACGGCCCAGATACAGCTTCTGCACCCCGGCGGTGGTGATGGACTTATCCTCCACATGGAGGGGGTCGGGCATATACGCCTTGGGGCCCTTGCGGGCGATGAAATACTTTTTCGCACCGCTTTGACGGGCCATCTCGTGGATCAGGGGGATGGACTTAGCCTCGGCGGTGAACAGATAGTCGTAGCTGTCTGCCTCCAGCATGGCCAGCATATCACGGGCGCAGGCTACGGTCAGCTCCGCGTCGCCAAAGCAGATGAAGGCGCCGATGTACAGGTCGTCCGTGACCTTACAGATAGGCAGCTCCCGGTGGAGCCCAGCGATGTCCATGGGATAAACAGGCATGATACAAAACTCCTTCAAGCGGTCCTGCCTGCGGGCAGCCGCGCATAATAAGCGGCGCATGGGGCGCCGTAACCCTAATTATAGTAAATCGTTCGACAAAAGTCAAGGATAAAGCAGTTCGCCGAAGCTGGAGATGTAACGATCACAGGTGCGGGCCATTTCGTCAGCGGTGGAGGCAAAGTAGGGGTCTGCCACGCCCACGGTGTGCATCCCGGCGGCCTTGGCGCCGCGGATGGCCTCCACGGAGTCGTCGAACAGGGTGCAGTCTGCAGGGGAGACGCCCAGTGCGGCGGCGACTTTCTCCCAGAGGGCGGGGTACTTTTTCTCGGTGCCCAGCTCCTGGGCAAAGAAAATACGCTCGAAATAGGGCAGCAGGCCCAGGTGGGTCAGCGCCGCACGGCAATGAACAGGGACCGCGCTGGTGACCACAGCCATACGCTCGCCGCGGTTCTTCATCTGCTCCAGATAGGCGCGGACACCGGGCTTTTCCGTTACGTCCGTGGCGTAAATGTCGCCGGCCATCTCCATCCACTCGGCCATGATGGCGGCTTCGCTCTCCGGCAGATGGCAGAATTCCTTTGTGAATTTGGCCGCCAGCGGGAAGATGGTGTGGGCCACGCCCTCATAGTATTCCTGCGTATAGGGCAGACCTCGCTTCTCCAAGAAACGCGTGTCCACGTCCTTCCAGATGCCGTTGGAGTCGATCAGCGTTCCGTCCATGTCAAACAGCAGCATGAGAAACCTCCTTTTCCGGGGAAATATGGCTTGCTATTCCGCGTTGCAGGTGTTATCATATCATGGTTATTGGACGCTGTAAATGGGGAAACTACCCGATTTCTGTAGGAAAGTGAGGGAAAACGTATGCAAACGGTCAACTACCGCAAGGGCCTGGGGGCTATGTCGGTGTGCTTTTTCATCTGGGGTTTCCAGCCGCTGTACTGGTATATGTGCACCAATGTGTGCGGCGAGATCGACACGTTTTTCATCATGGCCTGCCGCATTATCTGGGCAGCGGTGGCCTGCCTGTGTATTCTGAAGGTGCAGGGAAAGCTGCCGCAGCTGTGGGCCGTATTCAAGGACAAGCAGGTGCTCAAGCGGGAGATGCCCGCATCGGTGCTGCTGTTCGGCGACTGGCTGGTGTACCTGTGGGCGGTGCAGAACGGCCGCGTGCTGGAGTGCAGCCTGGGGTATTACATCCAGCCGCTGGTGGTATTTGCCTTGGGGGCCGTTATCTTCCGCGAGAAGATGAATTGGCGGCACTTTGTGATCATTGCCATCGTGGTGGTCGGCATCGTGTTCAGCACCTCCGGCTTCGGCGGCGTACCCTATGTGACCATCGCCCTGGCGTTGATGTTTTCCATCTATGCCGCCATCAAGAAGAGCTTGACCATCGATTCCATCGTGTCTACCACGTCAGAGATCCTGATGATGGTGCCGGTGGCGCTGCTGTTCATCCTGTTTTTCCGTATGGGGGACAACGGTATGGGCAGCATGACAGTCATCAAGCAACTGCTGATGATCGGCGGTGGTGTGATCACCGGACTGCCCATGGTGTTTTACTCCATCGGCGTTAGGCATCTGCCGCTGATGACCACGGGCATCTGCCAGTATATCAGCCCGTCTCTGTCTATTATCTGCGGTGCCATCATGGGCGAGGCCCTTACCCGCGAGAAGCTTGTAAGCTTCCTGTTTATCTGGACGGGTGTTATCCTGTATGTGCTGAACACCGTCTATGAGGAGAAGCAGAAGAAAAAGGCCGCCGTGCAATAGCGTATCAGGGGCCGTCCCGGAGGGGGCGGCCCTTTTGCAGGGGACGGGCCCGTTTGAATGGTTTACAAATGGGGAAAACTGTGGTACAATACCCTGTACTATGGGTCAGTGTGTCCAAAGGAGGCGAGCGCTGTGCAGGGAAAACTCATCGTGTTCGAGGGGACGGACGGGTCCGGCAAGGCTACCCAGTCCCGGCTGCTGTGCGAGGAACTGACGCGCCGCGGTATCCCTTTCCGCAAGCTGGAGTTCCCCCGGTATCAGGAGGAGTCCTCTGCGTTGATCCGCCTGTATCTGGGCGGTGCCTTCGGGGACAAGCCCGGCGACGTGAATGCCTATGCCGCGTCAGTGTTCTACTCTGTGGATCGCTATGCCTCCTACAAACAGGACTGGGGCGCGTACTATGAGCAGGGCGGACTGGTCATTGCGGATCGATACACCACCAGCAACGCCGTTCACCAGACCGGTAAGCTGCCGCCGGAGCAGCGGGACGGTTTTCTCGACTGGCTGTTTGACTTCGAGTACCGGCTGTTGGGGCTGCCGGAGCCCACACGGGTGCTGTATCTGGATATGCCCACAGAGGCCACGGAACAGATGATGCGCCTGCGGGAGGCCGCCACCCACACCACTGCTGACATCCACGAGAAGGACGAGGAATACCTGCGCCGCTGCCGGGAAAACGCCGCCCATGTGGTGGCACGCTGCGGCTGGACGCGCATTGACTGCGCCCGGGCGGGCGCGCCTCGCATGATAGACGACATACACAACGAAGTGATGACCTGCGTGGCCGATCTTATCGGCTGACGCTGGGAAAGGAGCAAAGACTTATGGGAAACCGTGAAGAACGAAACGAATACGCCACGGCGAAGTGGGACGCCGAGGAGGTTCGCCGGCAGGCGTCCTCCGAGCAGCGCCGCCACAGTGACCGCCGCCGTCAGGCCAAGCGCAACCGGACCATCATCTATCTGGCCTGTGTAGTGCTGGTATCCTGCCTGCTGGCGGGCATCGGTTGGCTGCTGGTCAACGACGTGTGTTCGCTGAACAAGCCCTATACCGAGGTGGAGATCACCGTAGAGGAGGGTGACAGCCGGGGAGATGTGGCCAAGAAGCTGCACGACGCGGGGCTGGTGAATTCCCGACTGGTGTTCAATATTGCCGGCACGTTCCTGCACTACAACCGCTACGTGGAGCCGGGGACCTACAAGCTGAACAGTGATATGGACTTCCGCGCCCTGATTACCAATATGCACGACTGGGAGACGGACGCCAAGGAGGCCCAGGGACTGATCAAGGTCACCATCCCCGAGGGCTACACCGTCCGGGAGATCATCGATCTGCTGGCGGAGAAGGGCGTGGCCACCAAGGAGGATCTGGAGGATGCCTGCGCCAACTTCGAGTATGAGGACTACGACTTCCTCGACAGCGACAAGCTGGGCAGCATCGATCGCATGGAGGGCTTCCTGTTCCCCAGCACCTATGAATTCGACAAGAACCGGTCCGCGGTGTATACGGTGGAGACGATGCTGGTGTACTTCAAGAACAGCATCAGCCAGCAGATGCTGGCGGACATCAAGGCGTCTCCGTACTCCCTGCAGGAGATCATCACCATGGCATCCCTGATCGAGAAGGAGTCCATCGGCGACGACACCGAGCGCAAGAACATCAGTTCTGTCATCCACAACCGTCTGGAGAACCCGAGCAGTGAGAAGGGCGGAAGAGCGCTGCAGCTGTGCTCTACCATCAACTATATCATGAAGCACGACGGGGTCAAGACCTTCGATACAGAGATCGACAGTCCCTACAACACCTATATCAACCCCGGCCTGACTCCGGGACCCATCTGCAATCCCGGCCTGTCCGCCATTGAGGCGGCCATCTACCCGGCGGACACCGATTATTACTTCTTCGCCCTGGGCAAGGACGGCAAAAGCCACTTCTTTACCGACTATAACGAGCACCTGAAGTTCATTAACAGCGGTGAATATCAGCCTATCTACTCCTGATGATGAAGATGAAAAAGCCAGAGCTGCTGTCCCCGGCCGGGGACTGGGAAAAGCTGCAGATGGCGGTGCTGTACGGCGCTGATGCGGTGTATCTGGCCGGCACATCCTTCGGGATGCGTTCCTTTGCCGGGAACTTTGACGACGAGCAGCTGCCCCGCGCGGTGCAGTTCGCCCACGACCACGGTGTAAAGGTACACGCCACGGTGAACACCATGCCCCGCTGGAATGAGGCGGAGGCCCTGCCTGCCCATCTGGAAAAGCTGGACGCGGCGGGGGTGGACGCCCTGATCCTGGCGGACCTTGGCGCGTTCACCCTGGCGGGGAAGTACGCGCCACACTGCCAGCGGCACATCAGCACCCAGCAGTCTATCGCCAATCACGTCTGCGCCCAGGCCTGGCATGACCTGGGCGCCAGCCGCGTGGTACTGGCCCGGGAGTTGAGCCTGGAGGAGATCGCCGCCATTCGGGCCAGGGTATCCCCGGAGCTGGAACTGGAGGCCTTCTGCCACGGGGCTATGTGTGTCAGCTACTCCGGGCGCTGCCTGCTGAGCAACTATATGACCGGGCGGGACAGCAACCGGGGCGAATGTGCCCAGCCCTGCCGCTACCAGTATGCGCTGATGGAAGAGAAACGGCCCGGGGAGTATTTCCCGGTGTTTGAAGACGAAAAGGGCACATACATTATGAACAGCCGGGATATGTGCATGATCGACCACCTGGACGACCTGATGGCCGCCGGGGTGGACTGTCTGAAGATCGAGGGTCGGGCGAAATCCGCCTATTATGCGGCCATCGTTACCGGCGCGTACCGGCACTGTTTGGACGATGTGGCCGCAGGGCGGCCGCTTGACCCGGTGTGGCGGGATGAGGTGGAGCACATCAGCCACCGGCACTACGCCACAGGGTTTTTCTACGGCCAGCCGGGGCAGTATTATGAGAGCGCCCGGTATCTGCGGGACTGGCAGATCTGCGCCGTGGTGACAAACTGTGATGAAAATGGGCTGGCCACCCTGAGCCTGCGGAACAAATTTGCCGCCGGCGACATCGTGGAGGTGGTGGGGCCGGATACGAAGCCCTTTACGATCACCGTGCCGGTGATGCGCGACAGCGAGGGCAATGGCCTGGCGGAGCCGAAGACGCCCCAGATGGTGTTCACCATGCAGCTGCCCTGTCCGGTGCCGCCCATGAGCTTCATCCGCCACGCGGTGGCGCTGAGTGGGAAATAAGTACATAAAAATTGTCCCCCGGCTCCGCCGGGGGACAATTTTTATGCGTTGCTGGTGGGGTGGGCGCTGCTGTCGGGGATGGTCTCCGGTTCCTCGGCCAGGGCTTCATGCCTGCGTTCGCACACGGACAGGAGGAAGGCCCAGGCGATAAGGGGCAGCACGGCCAGCGCGCCGCGGATATACCACCACGTCACGGCGAAGTAGGCCGCTGCCGCGCCGATGTGGAAGCACAGCAGGGTGAGGGCAAAGACCTTCAGCTTCCGCAGGTGGGCACGGTCATGGTCACACAGGTAGTTGGCCAGGGCCAGAGAAGTCTGCTTGGTGTTGTTGGTGGAGAAGATGGTGGAGCTGTAAAAGCCGCGGGCGCCGCCGAAGCTGCTCCACTGGATGCTCATGGCAAAGAAGATGGGATACAGTGCTACTACAACGTTCAGCGCTTCCGGCAGGAAGGCTACGGTCACGGCGGCTGCGGCGGTGATAACGGGCGATACATAGTGCATATCCCAGCCCCACCAGTGGGGCAGCAGCACCGTCAGCATAGTGCCCAGCACGTACAGCACCAGCGCGCCCAGGTGCAGGAGCACGGCGTGCAGGTCGCCCCGCAGGGCATCCAGCAGCAGCTCGATCAGGTTCACCGTCTGGGCGTTGCCCATGACGCCGCTGTGGATAAGGACAGCGTAGCAGCCGAAGAAGCCGCCAACGGTGCAGAAGGCCAGGTGGCGGTACAGGTCGATATGGTCGTTGCGGGAGAGCTTTTGCACGGGAGGTCCCTCTTTCTGTAAAAATGACGGTTTCCAGTATACCACAGCAGTGCGGAAAGACAAGGGGGAATATCTCACAAAAAGAGAAATTTCGTGTTGACAATGGGGAACATTGTGGTAAAATAACGCTATATTCCATAATGGCGATGAGAGAGAAGAGTTACCGGAGGCCGCCCGGAGCGAGACGGGGACAGTGCAAGCCCGTTGGGATCGGCACGGTGACAGCCGCTTTTGAGCCTGCCGTGATGAATGGCACGGGATGCTCCCGTTACAGGGCACTGAGAGGGCGGCTCGCCGCCAAATCAGGGTGGTACCGCGGAAGTGATTTTCGCCCCTGTTTGCTATGGCAAACAGGGGCGTTTTTCGTTGCAGGAGGTGGGAGATGCACTATACGATCATCGACATGGAAAAAGACCCACGCTGCGGGCAGTTTGCCTACTTCCGGGGAATGACGTTCCCCTTTGCCGGGCTGACGGTAGAGATGGACATCACCGACATGATGGCCGCGCGTGGCGGCAGACCGTTTTTCCTGAGCATGCTGTATGCGGTGGTGCGGGCGGCCAACGCCGTGCCGCAGCTGCGGCGCAGGCTGGCGGAGGACGGCACGGTGGTGGAGTACGACTGGTGCCCGCCGTCCTACACCGCCATGAAGCCGGACGGCGTGTATGTCTACTGCACCGTGGAGGGCGACATGCCCTACGGGACCTTCATCGCGGAGGGACAGCGGCGGCAGCGGGAGGTGCTGGAGCGGGGCACGCTCACCGAGGACGGCGACGTGCGGAGCTTCTTCTTTGTCTCCAGCGTGCCGTGGGTACACTACTCGCAGCTGCAGCACCCGGCGGAGAGCCCGGACGACAGCAATCCCCGCATCAGCTGGGGCAAATATGTGACCGTCAACGGGCGGACGACACTGCCGGTGTCGCTGTTCGTGAACCACGCGCTGGCGGACGGGCTGCATATCTCCCGGTTCTTCCTGAACCTGGAGAAAGAACTGGCGGATATGACCCGCCAATGGAACGAGAGCGAAAAAGAATTTTAGTATACATTGTAAAGGAGACAACGACTATGAGCCATCCCTATCACGGCCTGAACGAGCTGCGGGAGCTGTTCCTGAAGTTCTTTGAAACGAAAGGCCATCTGCGTTTGCCCAGCTTTTCGCTGGTGCCGCAGAACGACAAATCCATTCTGCTGATCAACGCCGGCATGACGCCCATGAAGCCGTGGTTCAAGGGCGAGGAGGAGCCGCCTTGCCGCCGCGTCTGCACCTGTCAGAAGTGCATCCGCACCGGCGACATCGACAACGTGGGCAAGACCGCGCGCCACGGCACCTACTTCGAGATGCTGGGCAACTTCTCTTTCGGCGATTACTTCAAGCACGAGGCCATCGCGTGGAGCTGGGAGTTCCTGACCTCCCCTGAGTGGGTTGGGCTGGAGGCCGACCGGCTGTATCCCTCCGTGTACGAGAGCGACGACGAGGCCTTCGCCATTTGGCGGGATGAGATCGGCATTCCTGAGGACAGGATCTTCCGCTTCGGCAAGGAGGACAACTTCTGGGAGCACGGCTCCGGCCCCTGCGGCCCCTGCTCCGAGATCTATTATGACCGCGGACCGGAGTACGGCTGCGGCAAGCCCGGCTGCACCGTGGGCTGCGACTGCGACCGGTATATCGAGATATGGAACAACGTGTTCTCCCAGTTCGACAACGACGGCCACAACAACTACACCGAGCTGAAGCAGAAGAACATCGACACCGGCATGGGTCTGGAGCGCCTGGCCTGTGTGTGCCAGAACGTGGCCAGCCTGTTCGATGTGGACACGGTGATGAACATCACCCACAAGGTCAGCGAGCTGACCGGCGCCCACTACGGCGAGAGCTACAAACGGGATGTGAGCCTGCGGGTCATCACCGATCACATCCGGTCTGCCACGTTTATGATCTGCGACGGTATCCTGCCCAGCAACGAGGGCCGCGGCTATGTGCTGCGCCGCCTGCTGCGCCGCGCTGCACGCCACGGCAAGCTGCTGGGCGTCAACGAGCCGTTCCTGTACAAGGTGGTGGACACCGTGGTACACGAGAACGAGGGGCAGTACCCCGACCTGAAGGAAAAGCAGAGCTACATCACCAAGGTCATCCGCACCGAGGAGGAGAACTTCGCCCGCACCATCGACGGCGGCATCCGCATCTATAACGAGATGCTGGCCTCCCACAAGGAGAAGGGCGAGACGGTGTTCTCCGGCGCTGACGCCTTTAAGCTGTACGATACGTTCGGCTTCCCCATCGACCTGACGGCCGAGATGGCCGCCGAGGAGGGCATGACTGTGGACGAGGACGCCTTCCAGTCCCTGATGACCCAGCAGAAGGAGCGTGCCCGCGAAGCCCGCAAGGCGCTGGGCGATCTGGGCTGGGCCGGCGTGGAGTTCGGCAAGGACATGCCGGCCACAGAGTTCGTGGGCTATGACCGCGACACGGTAAACGGCGCGAAGGTGCTGGGTATCGTGGCCGAGGGCGAGCTGGTGGACGAGATCGTGTCCGGTATGGAGGCCATCCTGGTGCTGGACAAGACCCCCTTCTACGCCGAAATGGGCGGTCAGGTGGCCGACCACGGTGTGATCACCGGCGACGGCATGGAGTTCGTGGTCAGTGACGTACAGAAGAACAAGGGCGGCAAGTTCATGCACTACGGCAAGCTGCTCAGCGGCAGCGTGGCCGTGGGCGACAGTGTGACGGCGTCCATCGACACCGACCGCCGCGCCGCTATCCGCCGGGCCCACAGTGCCACCCATCTGCTGGACGCGGCGCTGGTGAAGGTGCTGGGCGACCATGTGCATCAGGCTGGCTCTCTGGTGGAGCCGGATCGCCTGCGCTTCGACTTTACCCACTTCGAGGGCATTACGCCCCAACAGCTGGACGAGGTGGAGGATCTGGTCAACGACGCTATTCTGTCCGGCTTGCTCATTACCACCGAAGAACTGCCCATCGCCGAGGCTAAGGCCCGGGGCGCGGTGGCTACCTTCGGCGAAAAATATGGCCAGACTGTGCGGGTGGTGACCATGGGTGACTTCTCCATGGAGCTGTGCGGCGGCACTCATCTGGACAACACCGCTAAGGCCGGCCCCTTCCGCATCAAGAGCGAGAGCAGTGTGGCTTCCGGTGTGCGCCGCATCGAGGCCACCACCGGAAAGGTCACCATGGAGGACATGCGCCGCAGCCGCGGGCTGCTGAACCGGGCGTCCCAGTTCTTCAAGTCCGCGCCGGAGACGCTGCTGGAGCGTCTGGAGCAGCAGGCCAGCGAGATGAAGGCGCTGCGGCAGGCGTTGGAGAAATTCAAGAGCGAGGCGTCCATGGGCGAGGCCAAGCAGATTCTGGCCTCCGCCAAGACCGTGGACGGGCTGCACGTCATCACCGGCACCCGTCAGGGCCTGGACGCAAACGCCCTGCGGCTGATGGGCGACTTCCTGCGGGACAAGGATCCCCATGTGGTAGGCGTGCTGGCCAGCATCGTGGGCGAGAAGGTCACGTTCCTGGCGGTGTGCGGCAAGGAGGCCGTGGCGCGGGGCGTGAAGGCCGGCGATCTGGTCAGGACCGTGTCCGCCGTGTGCGGCGGCAAGGGCGGCGGTAAGCCGGACAGCGCCATGGGCGGCGGCACCGACCTGCTGAAGGTGGACGACGCGCTGGCGGCCGTGGACGATTTCGTGGCGGAAAAGTTGAAATAATGCGCTGTATTATGAGAAAATAACAACAAAAACATATGTGAAAGGAGATGCGACCATGAAGAACGATTGCCTGTTCTGCGCCATTATTGACGGGGAGATCCCCAGCAAAAAGGTGTACGAGGACGAACAATGCTATGCCTTTTATGATATCGAGCCGCAGGCACCGGTACACTTTTTGGTGGTGCCCAAGGCACATATCTGCTGCGCCAATGCCATTACGGCGGACAACAGCGGTGTGGTGGCCCACTGCTTCGAGGTCATCGCCAAGATCTGCAGGGAGCTGGGCGTGGAGAGCTACCGAATCGTCAACAACTGCGGCGATCAGGCGGGACAGACCGTGAAGCACCTGCACTTCCATGTGCTGGCGGGGCGGGATATGACCTGGCCTCCAGGCTAAACGCGCATAAGAAAAGGGTCGGCGGGAGCCGACCCTTTTTTCTGTGCGGCGGTGCGGGGCGGGACGGGGGCGTTTTACGCCGCTGCGCGGCTACACCTTATCCGCCCCCTGTGGGGGCACCTGTCTCCCTGCGGGTCGGTCGGTTCGCGGATCTGACAGGCCACCGGCCTGTCATTCAACACCGCGAACCCCTCAAGTGGAAGGCTGGGGGGAAATTTTGGGGGTGTTGCCCGTTTGCGGGCAACTTTTTTGCTTTCCGGGGGTGGGGTATAGACGATCTTGATAAGGGGGTACGGATATGAAGTACAGAAAGAACGGGACGGACGCGGTGTGCGGACAGTGCGACCTGTGCGGCGGGGAGCTGCGGCGGGGAGAGCGATACTACCGGATCAGCGGTGAGAACGTGTGCAGGGGCTGCCTGGCGGATTTCGCGGCGCAGATACTGGCGGCGTATGAGGTGGTCGGAGGTGAGGCGGATGCATAAGACGGCGGCACCCTGGGAGGAACTGCGGGAGAAGTACGAGGCGGGCGGATATACCTATATGCAGCTGGCGAAGGAATACGGCGTTTCGGTGCAGAGCGTGGGGCGGCACGCGCGGAAGGAGAACTGGGTCAGCGGGTGCCGGAACGAGAGACGGCGCAGGGCGGAGAGCAGGGATTGCCTGCTGGAAATGACGCGGGCGCTGATGCGGGGCGCGAAGCGGGCGGCCGAGGAGGCGGAAAAAGGTGAGGCGTGCACCAAGGAGCTGAAGGAGCTGGCGGGGATATTGCAGACGCTGGCGGGGCTGGAGAAGGAGCTGGGCGGCGGGACCGCGGCGCAGACGGTGCAGGTGCTGATGGGAGAGGGGGTACGGGAGCTGAGCGAGTAAGCACGGAGAGAAGAGAGACAAGGGGGAGAGAACATGGAGGATATATACATTGGGACGCCGAACGCAAAGCAGGACGAATTTCTGCGGTGCAAAAAGAAGTACGTCGCTTTCGGCGGGGCACGGGGCGGCGGGAAAAGCTGGGCGGTGCGGTGCAAGGCCAAGCTGCTGGCGCAGCGGTATCCGGGGATACGGATGCTGCTGGTGCGGCGGACCATGCCGGAGATCGAGGCAAACCATTTGGAGACGCTGCGGCTGGAGCTGGCGGGTACGGCCGTATACCGGGCGGAGGAGAGACGGTTCGTGTTCGGGAACGGGAGCGTATTGCAGTTCGGATACTGCGCCTGCGACCGGGACGCGGATCGCTATCAGGGCGCGGAGTACGACGTGATCTTTTTCGACGAGGCCACGCAGCTGAAGGAGCAGTGGATGCGGAAGCTGGCGGCGTGCGTGCGCGGCGTGAACGGATTTCCCAAGCGCATTTACTACACGTGCAACCCGGGCGGGCCGGGGCATGGGTATATCAAGCGGCTGTTTATCGACCGGCGGTATGAGCCGGGGGAGAACGGGGGCGAGTACGCGTTCATACCGGCGCGGGTGACGGACAACGGGGCGCTGCTGGCGCGGCAGCCGGAGTATATACGGCAGCTGGAGGCGCTGCCGCCGAAGCTGCGGGCGGCGTGGCTGGAGGGGCGGTGGGACGTGCTGGCGGGACAGGTGTTCCAGGAGTTCACGGACGACCCGGCGCACTACGCGGACCGGCGGTGGACGCACGTGATCCGGCCCTTTGACATCCCACGGGAGTGGAACGTGTACAGAAGCTACGACTTCGGTTACGCCAAGCCCTTTTCCTGCGGCTGGTGGGCGGTGGACTTCGACGGGTGCGTGTACCGGATATTGGAGCTGTACGGCTGCACGGGAACGCCGGACGAGGGCGTGCTGTGGACGCCGGAGCGGCAGTTCGCGGAGATACGGCGGATGGAGGACGAGCACCCATATCTGCGGGGACGGACCATACGGGGGGTGGCGGACCCGGCCATCTGGGACGCCAGCCGGGGCGAGAGCATCTATGAGACGGCGCTGAAGCACCGGCTGTTTTTTGAAAAGGGAGACAACCGGCGGATACCGGGGTGGATGCAGCTGCACTACCGGATGAGCTTTGACGGGGAGGGGTACCCCATGCTGTATGTGTTCGAAAACTGCCGGGCGTTCATACGGACGGTGCCGGGACTGTCGTACAGCACCACGGCGCCGGAGGATGTGGACACGGGACAGGAGGACCACGCGGCGGATGAGAGCCGGTATTTCTGCATGATGCGGCCCATCGCGCCCCGGGAGAGGACGGAGATACGGCGGGAGCCGTGAGAAACCGGGGGAGGGGCTGCGCCCCTCCCCCGGTCCAAATTCCGCAGACGACGAAAATGTGTAAAATTTCCATAAAAAGGCTGGACAAATTGTGCAGCTGTGCTATAATCTGATTATCCGCAGGAGTACTCCTGCTTTGGCGTTTTAACAAGCTTAAAACGAAGCGGCCTGCGGAAATATTAAAACCATTGGGGAGTGTTAACAATGAAAAAAGTATTGGCAACCGTGCTGGCGCTGGTCATGGCGCTGGGACTGTGCACCACCAGCTGGGCGGCGAGTGAATATGCGCCGTTGCCTGATGCAGTGGATGGCGTGATCACGCTGACGGAGAATGTGGCCATTCCGGTAAATAAGCAGGTTATTATTCCTGAAGGTACTGCTATCACGCTCAAGTTGAATGGAAAATCACTGACGGTCGATGAAGACTGTGGTATCTATGTGAAAGGGTCTTTGACCATTGAGGGGGAAGGAACCATCACTGCGTCTAAGACACCTATCAAAATTGATGGTGGCAGTCTGACACTGAACAGCGGAAAAATTGTGAGCACCGGAGATTATGGCACATACGCATTGAATGGTGGTAGCGTGACGGTAAATGGTGGCGAAATTGAGTCCAAATGGGCTGCGCTGAGCGGTAACAACACCACAGGAACAATGAACTTTGAAATAAATGGCGGTACCTTGACGGCAAAGGAGGGCCCAGCCATTTATATGCCGAATCAGGTCAAGCTTACCATCACTAATGGTACTTTGAATGGCGGTGTTTCTCTGCGCATGGGTCAGGTCGACATTTCTGGTGGTACGATCAATGCAACCAAAGGAAGCATTGATAATCCTAAGGAATTCTATAATTACAGCGGAAACGCTTGGCTGCCTGACGCTCTGTATGTGTTTGGCGGTACTTACAACAGCGAGGATGCACACGGTAATGCACTGAAGCTGAATATTACCGGCGGTACATTTAACTGCGAAAATGGGCAGGGAAGTGCCGTGGCCATTTATGATTTGGGCCGGGTCGCACAAGCACAGAGTGTTGATATTTCCGGCAATGCTGTGTTGAAGACGAATGCAACTGGCCGAAAGGCGTATCAGGTGCTTAGTTTGGCAGATATTGGTGTGACTGCGCCCGCGGCTGATTATGGTAACGCGGCCAATGTCGGAAAAACCGAAACGGCAATCACTGGCGGTAAGTTCAGCGATGAACCTACTGTTGCGAATGGCTACAAGGCCACCCAGAATGCCGACGGCACCTGGACCGTAACGAAGATCTCCTCCTATTACTACTATTCCCCCAGCACCACCACCCCCGATACCACCACCAAGGGTTCTCCCAAGACCTTTGACGCGGGCGTGGGTATCTACGCCGTGACGGCGGTGCTGTCCGTGACCGGTATGGCGTGGACCGCTAAAAAGCGTCACTAAGAGCAAATAAAAAAGAAAGCCCGTAAGGGCTTTCTTTTTTTGCGCTTTTTTTGGTGGGAAGGCTGGAGAAAAAATTTGGGGTGTTGCACGTTTGCGGGCAACTTTCGGGCTGGGCGGGGGCAGGGACAGAACATGAAAGGGAGGTGCTCGGATGGAGCAGGAGACAAGGACCGCGCGGGACGCCGGTGCTCCGGTGAAGATCGGGGCGGAGGCGGTACGGGCCGCGGCGGAGGTGCTGCGGCGCTATCGCGCGGGCAAGCAAAATCTGGACAGGCGCATCATCGACAACGAGCAGTTCTGGAAGCTGCGGCACTGGGAGCAGATGGAGAAGGCGGGTGAGGGCGGCAATCCGGAGGACGTGCGGCCGGCCAGCGGCTGGCTGGTGAACTGCATCCTCAGCAAGCACGCGGACGCCATGGACTGCTATCCGGAGCCGACGGTGCTGCCCCGGGAGCCGGGAGACCGGCAGGAGGCAGAGACGCTGAGCCGTATCCTGCCGGTGCTGCTGAAAAACGACCGGTTCAGGCGGACGTATTCCAAGGCATGGTGGGACAAGCTGAAGTCCGGGTGCGCCGTGTACGGCGTGTTCTGGGACAACGAAAAGCTGCACGGGCTGGGAGACGTGAGCATCCGCAGCATGGACGTGCTGAACCTGTTTTGGGAGCCGGGGGTCACGGACATACAGGAGTCGGAGCACTTTTTCTGCACGGAGCTGGTGCCCAACAACCATCTGGTGCGGAGATGGCCGGAGCTGGAGGGGAAGCTGGGGCGCGGCGGCGCGCAGGTGAGCCGGTATCTGTTCGACGACAAGGTGGACACGTCGGAGCAGTCGCTGGTGGTGGACTGGTACTACCACACGGAGCGTGAGGGGCGGCAGGTGCTGCAGTACTGCAAGTTCGTGGGGGAGAATGTGCTGTATGCCACGGAGAACGACCCGGAGATGGCGGCGCGGGGCTGGTACGACCACGGGAAGTACCCGTTCGTGTTCGATACGCTGTTTCCCGAGGAGGGGACGCCCTGCGGGTATGGGTATGTGGATCTGTGCAAGTCGGCGCAGAAGCAGATCGACCTGATGAACCAGGCTATTCTGAAAAACACGCTGGCGGCGGCGACGCCGCGGTTTTTCATCCGGGCGGACGGCGCGGTGAACGAGAACGAGTACGCCGACTGGACGAGGCCCTTCGTGCACACCAACGGGAACCTGGGCGCGGACTCCATCGCGCCGATCCGGGTGCCGGCGCTGGACAGCGTGTATGTGGCGGTGCTGCAGAACAAGATCGCGGAGATGAAGGAGACGGCGGGCAACCGGGACGTGATGAGCGGCGGCACCGCCGGCGGCGTGACGGCGGCCACGGCTATTGCGGCTTTGCAGGAGGCGGGCGGCAAGCTGTCGCGGAATATGATCGACGACGGGTATGAGGCGTTTTCACAGGTGGTGACGCTGTGCATCGAGCTGATCCGGCAGTTTTACGACGTGCCGCGGCAGTTCCGGCTGCTGGGCCGGGACGGCGGGGCGTTCGTCGCCTACGGCAACGGGGGCCTGCGGCCCAGGGCGCTGCTGACCGGGGGCTATCGCGTGCCGGAGTTTGATCTGGAGGTGATGGCACAGGACGAGACGCCGTACCAGACCATGGAGTACAACCAGCTGGCCCTGCAGCTGTTTCAGATGGGGTTCTTCCGCAGCGATATGGCGGAGCAGGCGCTGCGGTGCCTGGAGCTGATGCAGTTCCGCAGCAAGGACACGCTGGCGGAGGTCATCCGGCAGGGACAGAAGGAGACGGACCAGAAGGCGTGGCTGACGGAGGCGCTGCGGCGGGCGGTGACGCTGCTGGACAAGAGCCAGGGGACCCATCTGGCGGAGGCGCTGGAGCGGGAGCTGGAGAAGCGGGAGAGCAGCGGCGGAAAGGCGGCGGCGCCCCGGAGCAGCGACGCTGTGACGCGGCAGCGGCAGGCCACGCGGCAGGCGGTACGGCCCAGATGATACGGGCCAGCTGCGGCGGCGCGCACCTTACGGTGCGGGGCCACGCCGGGTACGGCGAGTACGGGAAGGACATCGTATGCGCGGCTGCGTCCGCGCTGGTGTACGCGCTGGCGGGGAGATTGCGGGAGACAGGACGGCTGGAACGGTTCCAAAGCGCGCCGGGATATGCGGAGATCGCGGGTACGGGGGACTGTGCCCGGGAGTTCGCGCTGGTGCGGTGCGGGCTGGAGCTGCTGGCGCGGCAATACCCCGGCAGGGTGGAAGTTGGGTCGTGACCTACCACGGGGAGGAGAGTTCGGATGGACGAGCTGGAAAAGACGGCGCAGGAGACTGCGGAGGAGACGGGCGGAATGGCTCCCGACGCCGGGGAGCAGCAGGTACCTGCCGGGGAACAGGGGGTACCTGGCGGTGGAGAGGACTTCGAGACGCTGATACGCGGCCGGTACAAGGGGGAATTCGACGCACGGGTGCGGCGAATACTGGACGGGCGGCTGCGGGGACTGCGGCAGGAGAACGAGAGGCTGCGGCAGATGGCGGCGGCGGCGGAGACGGCGCGGCAGCGGGAGCAGGAGGCGCAGCTGCAGGCCGCGATGGAATTCGCGGTGATCCGGGCGCGGCAGCAGATGGCCCAGGCCATCGCCAGCGGCGGAAGCCGCGTGGCGGAGAACGGCGGACGGCGCAGGAGCGTCAGCCGCTGGGACCCGAGGGGGCTCAGCGGTGCGGAGCTGGCGGCGATACGGAAGAGAGTACAGGATGGAGAGAAGATCAGATTTTAGAAAGGGAGAGAAAACATGGAGATGAATTTGCAGATGTTTGCGGAGAACACCCAGACCACGGCAGGCCTGAGCGCGGAGATGAAGACCTACTACGGCATGGAGCTGCTGGAGAACGCCAAACCGCAGCTGGTGCACAACCAGTTCGCGGCCACGAAGGGCCTGCCTGCCGGCGGCGGCAAGACCGTGGAGTGGCGTAAGTTCGGCGCCTTTGACAAGGCGCTGAAGCCCCTGACCGAGGGCGTGACGCCCGACGGCAGCGGTATCTCCGTCAGCTACATCACCAAGGAGCTGGCGCAGTACGGCGACTACACCACCGTGTCGGATATGCTGGATCTGACGGCCATCGACGACGTGGTGCTGGAGATCACTGACCGCCACGGCAGCAATATGGGCCTGACGCTGGACACGGTGACCCGAAACGAGATCCAGCAGGGCAAGCAGGTGATCTACGCGCCCAAGATCGGCAGCGACGGCACCAAGACCGACGTGACCAGCCGCATGACGCTGGACAAGGACTGCCGCATGACCAGCGAGCTGGTGGCCAAGGCGGCGACCCAGCTGAAGAAGATGAACGCGCCTACCTTTGACGGCAAGTATGTGTGCATCATCCACCCCAGCGTGGCCTTTGACCTGCGCCAGGACGAGGCGTGGATCGCCGCCCACCAGTATGCCGGGGCCACGGAGCTTTTCTCCGGCGAGATCGGTGAGCTGCACGGCGTGCGCTTCGTGGAGACCACGGAGGCGAAGATCTATCGCGGCGAGGACCTGGCCGCCGACAGCCGCACGCTGAAGGTGAACGGCAACGTTATGGCCAGCACCGACGTGACCTTCAACGGCGGTACTGTGGCTGCCGGCGCACTGGCGGGCCGCTATGTGGTGCTGGGCGGTACCCGCTGCCAGGTGGTGAGCAACACCGACGCGAAGCTGGTGCTGGACAAGACCGTCACCGTGGGCGACAAGGAGGTCATCTACCCCGGCGAAGGCGGCAAGCAGGGCTGCGCCGTGTACGGCTGCCTGTTCCTGGGCAAGGGCGCCTATGGCGTGGTGGACCTGAGCGAGGGCACGGAGGTCATCGTGAAGCCCCGCGGCAGCTCTGGTACCGCCGACCCCCTGGACCAGCGCTCCAGCGTGGGCTGGAAGGGCGTACACGCCGCGGCTATCCTGTACGACGAGTACATGGTGCGCGTGGAGTGCGGCAGCAGCTATTCGGACGAGGACAAGGCAAACTGACGGAGCGTGAAGCAGGGGCGGACGGGTCGTCCGCCCCTGCGGGAAATGCCGCCGTCAGCGCGGCCACGCCGCGCTGACGGGACGTCGGGGCCACCGCCCCCTGGGGAACGCGGGCGGACGGCGGGGCGAGGTCTTACATGAGGAAAGGAGAAGGGCGAGATGAAGGAGAAAATGACAACGGTGCTGCTGCCCAGAGGCAGAAAGCAGGAGGAGAATTTTGTCATCGTGTCCGTCAACGGACGCAGCTGGAAGATCATGCGCGGCGTGGAGGTGCGTGTGCCGGTGTGCGTGGCGGAGGTGCTGGAAAACGCCGCCATGATGGCGGAAGCGGCCCGGCGCTACGTGGACGAGAGAGCTTCCTGAGGTGACGGCCATGGCAAGGACGACGGCAAAACAGGTGCTGGACCGGGTGGACGCGCTGCTGCCCAATGGGTATGCGCGCGCGGAGAAGCTGCGGTGGCTGGCCCAGGCGGAGGGCTTTGTGCGGCGGGAGCTGTGCCGGGAGACGGGGGAACTGCCGGTGCTGACCGAGGTGACAGAGCTGACGGCGGAGCCGCCCTTTGACGAGCTGTACCGGCACTATGTGGAGGCGCAGGTGCACTATGCCAACGGGGAGACGGCGCGGTACAACAGCGCGGCGGGGCTGTGGAACAACGCGTTTCTGACCTATCGGGACTACCGGGCCAGGACGGCGGCACCGGAGGGCGGCGCACGGGCGCTGCGGCTGTGCTGAGAGGGGGCGGCGGAGATGTATTTTCCGAAGCTGAAGGCGGCGGCGCAGCAGCGGGCGGGCGTGGAGCAGTTCGGGGGACTGGATCGCCGTCCGGGCAGCGGCGCGGGGAGCCTGGAGCAGATGGAGAACCTGTGGAGCAGCGGGTATCCGGCGCTGGAGACGCGGCCCCTGCGGCGGACGGTGACGCAGCTGGCGAAGCCCAACGGCATGACGGAGAAGGACGGACTGTTCTGGGTGGACGGTACGGCGCTGTATGTGAACGGCGCAAAAACAGGGCTGGTGCTGACGGACAGCCGGAAGCAGCTGGTGAGCATGGGGGCGTATCTGCTGATCTTTCCGGACAAGAAGTACATCAATACCCAGGATCTGACGGACTTCGGAAGCATGGAGAATGTGCGGACCACCACGGGGGAGGTGACGTTCACCCTGTGCGACGGCACGGGGGAGAGCCTGGGCAGCTACGCGGCGGGCACGGAGGCGCCCCAGGAGCCCCGGACGGGGGATCTGTGGCTGGACACGGAGCGATCGGAGAGCGTGATGCGGCGGTATGACGGCAGCACATGGACGGCGCTGACGGAGGTGTACACAAAGATCGCCGCCGTGGGCGTGGGACTGGGCTTCCGCGCCGGGGACGGCGTGACGGTGGCAGGCTGCGGCGCGGCGGAGCTGAACGGCCTGCACGTATTGCAGGCGGCGGAGGACGACTGGGTGCTGGTGCCGGCGCTGTGCCGGACGCTGGACAGCCAGACGGCGGCGGTGACGGTGATGCGGCTGATGCCGGAGATGGACTTTGTGGTGGAGCAGGGCAACCGGCTGTGGGGGTGCAAGTACGGCATCGTGGACGGTCAGGCGGTGAACGAGATATACGCCTGCGCGCTGGGAGATTTTCGCAACTGGAACAGCTTTGCGGGGCTGAGCACCGACAGCTACGCCGCCGCCAGAGGCTCGGACGGACCCTTTACCGGGGCGGCGGCCTGCATGGGCGGCGTGGTGTTCTTCAAGGAGAACTGCATGGAGCGCATCTATCCGGCGGCGGGCGGCGGGCACCAGATCGTGACGGTGCCGTGCAGCGGCGTGCGGAAGGGTGCGGAGAGGACCGTGGCCGTGGCGGACGGTGTGGTGTACTATCTGGGGAACGACGGGGTGTACGCCTTTGACGGAAGTATGCCGGTGTGCGTATCCCGGGCGCTGGGAGACAAGCGGTATACCGGCGGCGTGGCCGGCGGGGAAAGCGGCCGGTACTGGCTGTCCGCCGTGGACGCGGCGGGAGAGACGGAGCTGCTGGTGTACGACACGCAGAAGCGGCTGTGGCACCGACAGGACGATACGGCGGCGGTGGCCTTCGCCCGGTGGAACGGGGAGATGACAGTACTGTGCAGCGACGGACGGCTGCTGGATACAAGCGGTACATTGGGAACGGCGGAGACGGGGTTCTCCTGGAGCGCCGAAAGCGGCGATCTGGGGCTGTATACGCCGGAGCACAAGTATCTCTCGCGGCTGGAGCTGCGGCTGAAGACGGCGGCCGGGAGCACAGTGAAGGCGTATGTCTGCTATGACGGGGACGGCGTCTGGAAACAGGTGGGCGGTGTATCCGGCGAGGCGGGGCAGACCCGCGGCACGGTGCTGCAGGTGCGGCCCCGGCGGTGCGGACACCTGCGGCTGAAGCTGGCCGGGGACGGACCGTGCCGGGTGTACAGCGCGGCAGCGGTGTATGAGAAGGGAAGTGACGGGCCATGAGCGTGCTTGCCCTGCCGATGGCACCGGCGGGATCGGTGCAGGAGCAGGTGACGCAGCAGTATGCGTATCTGGTGCAGATGGCCCAGCAGCTCAATCTGGCGCTGGGGCAGCTGGAGGCGCTGGGCGGCGGGGCCGGAGAGGCCTCCGCCCGGCGGCAGGCCAACGGGCGCTTGGGCACGGCGGCATCGGAGACGGCGGACGGGCAGTATGAGACGCTGCGGAGCATGATCCTGAAGACGGCGGACCAGGTACAGAAGACCACGGCGGCATTGACGGCGAAGCTGGAGGAGGAGTATGTGGCGAGCTCGGACTTCGGCAGCTATGTGGCGAAGCTCAGCGCTCAGCTGGAGGCGGCACCGGAGGCGGTGACGCAGTATTACAGCTTTTTCTCCGACCTGCAGGCCAACGTGGAGAAGGTGGACGCGGCCTTTGCGCACTATAAGCTGGACACGGAGGGGTATATCCGCACGGGTATCGTGTACTACGACGGGGCCGCGCCGGTGTACGGCGTGGCTGTGGGACAGGACCTGACGTGCAGAGAGGTGGACGGCGAGAAGGTGGTGGAGCAGAACAACTTTCGCGCGGTGTTCACCGCCACGCGGCTGTCCTTCTGGCAGGACGCCACGGAGGTGGCCTATGTGTCCAACAACCGGCTGTACATCACGAACATTACGGTGCTGGGCGGTATCGATGTAGGGCAGTGGAGCATGGAGGCGGCGGAGGGCGGACTGGCCTTCCGGTGGATCGGAGGGTGAGTGTGTGAGCTATACGGCGTTGGACAGCATCCAGTGGGGCGGCGTGCCGAAGATCGGCGTCAGCTTCGGCTATGACAGCCGACGCAGCGGCAGCGCGATGCAGTACAGGATCTATGTGACGGTGGCGCCGCTGACAGGGGCATCGTATTTTGGATATCCCATCTACTTGTCGGTGACGGTGGACGGCGGAAGTGTGTGCAGCGGGCATACGCTGAAGGCGGCATCGCCTAGCCGGTGGAGCAGCGCGATCGAGTACGACAGCGGCTGGGTAACAGCGGCAGGAGCGGTGGGCACCGCGCCGCTGGGGATACGGCTGTACAGCGGCTCCGGGTCTGCCAGAGACGACAGCTACGGCTATGCGCTGCCGGTGGAGCGCGTGGAGGACATTGGAGATTTCTCGCTGACGGCGGGGGACGCGGTGATCGGACAGACGGGGACGCTGACGCTGACGCGGCCCGGGTATGGGTACAGCTTTACGTTCAGCTATGTGCTGGGGGCGGCCTCAGGAACGCTGAGCAGCGGTGCGCTGCGGACGGTGAGCAGCAGCGCGGGGCGCGTGGTGTACCAGTGGACGGTGCCGGAGTCGCTGGCCGGGGAGCTGCCGGAGACAACGCACGGCACCGGGACGGTGACGGTGAAGGTGTACAGCGGCGGTACGCCGGTGGGGAGTCTGAGCGCGGCGTTCACGGCGTATGTGCCGGAGACCATGCGGCCCACGGCGGCGCTGACCACGGAGGTGGTAAACGACGGTACGGCAGCGGAGAGCTGGGGCCTGTGTGTGCAGGGCGTCAGCCGGATACGGTACGCGGCGACGGCGGCGGCACAGGGCGGCGCGTCCGTGCGGTCGGTGCAATTCCGCTTTGCGGGGCAGGAGCTGACCGGCACTGCCGGGACGACGGCGGTCATCGGCATCAGCGGGACGCTGCGGCCCACGGTCACGGTGACGGACAGCCGGGGACGGTCGGCGACGGCGACAGGCGAGGCGGTGACGGTGGCGGCGTACTATCCGCCGGCCATCACGGCGTCTATGGCGGCGCGGTGCGCCGCGGACGGCACAGAGAAGGATGACGGGGCGTATCTGAAGGTAAAGTGCGCGGCACAGTGCGCCGATGTGCAGGGGCACAATACGGTGGTCCTGCGGGCGCGCTTCCGGCCCGTGGGCGGCGCGTGGAACGGCTATACAGCGCTGCTGCCGGGGGCGGAGCAGCTGCTGGGCGGCGGGCTGGACAGCGGGACCTCCTATGAGGTGGAACTGAGCGCGGAGGACACGGTGGGGAACGTGCGGGTGGTGCGGTATACGGCGGCCACCAGCCGGGTGACGCTGCATCTGCGCGCCGGCGGAATGGGCGCGGCCTTCGGCAAATACGCGGAGCAGGAGGCGCTGGAGTGCGTGTGGCCGGCGGTGTTTTACGGGGACGTGGCGGTATCCGGCGCACTGACGGTGAACGGACAGACAGTGGAGGCGATGCTGTTTCCGGTGGGCAGCGTGCGCCTGACAGACAGTCCTGCGGCGCCGGAGACACCGGCAGGTGCGGTATGGGAGAGCGTGGAGACAGGCATCGCCGGCGTGTATGGCTGGCGGCGCACGACATGACGAGGAGGAGAGAGGCATGGCATCGACGTATACGATGGTGGCATACGGTTCACAGGGCAGCGCGGTGCGGCAGCTGCAGAATGAATTGAACAAGCGGGGGTATAGTCTGGACCAGGATGGTATCTTCGGCAAGAAGACGAGAGCCGCGGTACGGGACTATCAGAAGAAGAACGGACTGACGATGGTGGACGGCATTGCCGGCGACGAGACGTGGGGGAGCCTGCTGTCCGCGCCTACGGCGGCGGAGCAGGCGGCACAGGCTGCTGCGGCAGCAGAGGCGGCGGCACCCAGGGCGGAGGTCACGGCGGGCACGGCGCGGCGCCTGCAGGAGCTGGAGAGAGGCTATACGCCATCGGACGAGGTGACGGCGGCGCAGGCGTACCGGGACAGCGTGGCGGCGCTGGAGCCGGAGGCGTACCGGTCCCGGTTCGAGGAACGCCTGCAGGCCCTGTATGACCAGATCGCGGGGCGGGAGGCCTTTGACTACGATCCGGAGGAGGACGAGTCGTACCAGCGATACGCCAAGCTGTACGCCGCCCGCGGCGCGGCGGCCATGGAGGACACGTTGGGCAAGGCGGCGGCCCTGACTGGCGGGTATGCCTCCAGCTACGCCCAGAGCGCGGGGCAGCAGGCGTACAACGGCTATTTGCAGGAGCTGGCAGCGCTGGTGCCGGAGCTGCGGCAGGCGGCGCTGGCGGAGTATCAGCAGGAGGGCAAGGCTTTGCAGAACCAGTACAGTATGCTGGACGCGCAGGAAAAGGCGGATTATGACCGCTGGCAGGAGGCACGTGGCGACTGGCAGAAGCAGCTGGAGGCGGCTCAGGCGGCGTATGAGGACGCGGGCAGTCAGGACCAGAAGCTGTATCAGACGCTGCTGGCACATTTTTCCGACAAAGCGGAGCAGGAGAGGAAACTTTCCGCCTCCGGCGTCCGTCTTACAGATAGTGGAGATACCGGCAGCAGGGGCGAGAGCCTGAGCTCTACGGCGGCGGAGAGCCTGCAGCGGGCTGTGGTGAACTATCTGAAGCGGGGCAACGGCGATCTGGCCCAGGCGTTGGCGGCACAGTATACGGCCCGCATGACACCGGCGCAGCGGCAGCGGTTCGAGAAGCTGCTGGGCCAGTACGACATGACGCTGGCATAAGGGGCGGATAGAGGAAAAGTGCTTGCAATCAGGGACGCTGTATGGTATCATATCAAAGTATATTGCGACGCGGCGGACACGCCGCAGCGGCTCAAGAGGAAGAGAGGAGCCGCGGGAAGGAGCAGCAATGGAGAAGATGAAGAAGCACTTTTTACGCCGAATGGCGCTTGTGATGGCGCTGCTGACGCTGGGCTCTGCCGTGCTGGTGGGCTGCGGCGGGCAGAAGGAGCCGGAACCGGACCCCAAGGATGAGGTGGTCGTGGTAGAGCCGGAGCCCATCCAGCTGCCGGACGGCGTCAGCTTTGATGAGAAGAAGTACCCGGACGTGTTCGGGTTCATCCAGATCCCCAACGCCACCCAGTGCGCCATCAGCAAGGGCCACTATCTGGCGCAGAGTCCCAAGTCCACTAAGAGCAGCACCGGGTATGACGACGATTACTACCTGCAGCGCGATTTGGACGGCAAGACCAACAAGGCCGGCTCGCTGTACATCCAGGCGTACTACAATAAGTCTGACCTCAGCGACCCCATGACGGTGATCTACGGCCACAACATGGCGAACCGGACCATGTTCGGCGGTTTGCAGAGCTACGGCGAGACGCTGAAGTTCGACGACAACGCCGTGATGTACATCTATCAGCCGGGCCGTCAGCTGACCTATAAGTTCTTCGCATGCATCCCCTATGATACCAGCCACATCCTGTACTACCACGACTTCAAGGACGAGAAGGTGTTTAACGCATTCTTTGAGGCGCTGGGCAAGGCGGCCAGCGATCCTAAGTACAAGAGCGACACCAACCAGAACGCCTTTTACAGTGCCGAGGGCTGCGTGAACGTGGACAAGACCAACCTGCCCAAGGCGGGCGACAAGGTGGTGGTGCTGTCCGTGTGCAAGAACGGCGACGATCATCACCGCTATCTGCTGATGGCAAAGCTGGTGGAGGACTCCGCCGCGCCCATTACTATGACCCGCGGTGAGGCCGAGGCTGCCGGTATCCCGGCGGACCGCATCCAGGACAAGGCAGCGGCAGACGCCGCGGCCGCTGCCGCGAATGTCTCCGCGGTGGAGGATGCTGCCGCCAATAAGACCGACGCTGCCAGCAAGACGGATACGGCCAAGACGGAGCACAAGGGCTGAGTCGGACCTGAAAAACAAAAACCTCCCGGACCGCGTGGCCCGGGAGGTTTTTTGGTATGCTTTCAGAGGGCGCCGCCGTCGGTCTGCGTCAGCAGATCGGCCAGGGAGACACTGTCCAGATAGTCGTTGATGATGGTGTCCAGCTTTTCCCACATGGGGAGCGTGGTGCAGTGACCGGCGCGGGGGCAGGTGTTTTCGTCGCCCTCCAGGCAGGTGACGGGGGCCAGAGAGCCCTCGGTGAGGCGGAGGATCTGGCCCACAGAGTAGTCAGCGACGGGGCGGTTCAGGCGGTAGCCGCCGCCCTTGCCACGAAGGCCGTCCACCAGGCCGGCCTTGGACAGCACGGAAATGATGCTCTCCAGATATTTTTCAGAGATGCCCTGCCGTTCGGCAATGGCGGGCAGGGGGAGATAGGCGGCGCTGTCGTCCTGAGCCAGCTCCAGCATGACCCGGAGGGCGTAACGGCCTTTGGTAGATACGAGCATGGGAAGACCTCCCTTGTGTTAGTAAACATAGTATAGCACTATGTTTATGCGATTGCAAGGGGAAAACGCTCACATATAGTGGTACGTATTCCGCTTGAGCACCAGAAAGACGCCGGAGATGATAAAGGCAAAGATCTCAGCGGCGGTGATGGCCCACCAGATACCGTCCACGCCCAGAAGTATGGGTAGGACGACGACGGAGCCGGCCTGGAACACCAGCGTCCGCAGGAAGGAGATGGCGGCGGAGACGGCACCGTTGTTCAGGGCGGTGAAGAAGCCGGAGGCAAAGATGTTGAAGCCTGCCAGCAGGAACGACCAGCAGAACAGCCGGAAGGCATGGGTGGTCAGAGCGTAGAGGCTGGCATCGTAGCCCACAAACAGCCGGGACAAGGGGGCGGCCAGCACACGGGCCAGGACCGTCAGGGTCACGCCGCCGATGGCCATCAGCAGGACGCTTTTCCGCAGAAGATTTTTCAGCTCACTGTGGTGCTGCGCGCCGTAGTGGAAGCTGACCACCGGCGCGCTGCCGATGGAGTAGCCGATGAAGATGGCTACGAAGATGAACTGGACGTACATCAGAACGCCGTAGGCGGAGACGCCGTCCTCACCGATCAGGCGCATGAGCTGGAAGTTGTAGAGCATACCTACCAGGGAGGAGGAGATGTTGCTCATCAACTCGGAGGAGCCGTTGCCGCAGGACTGGAGGATGGGGCGCAGACGCAGTGCGGCGGGCCGCAGGCGCAGCAGGCTGGTGTTGGGACGCAGGAAGTAGATCAGGGGCAGTACGCCGCCTACACACTGGCTCAGGCCGGTGGCGATGGCCGCGCCGGCCACGCCCCAGTTAAAAACGGCGATGAAGAGCGCGTCCAGCACCATGTTGGTGACGCCGGCGGCTACGGTGACGAAAAGGCCCAGGCGGGGCTTTTCGGCGGCGATGAAGAAGCTCTGGAACACATTTTGCAGCATGAAGGCGAAGGTGAAGCCGGTGACGATGCGGCCATAGAGAATGCAGTCGGCCATCATGGCGTCAGACGCGCCCAGCAGACGGGACACGGCGGGCATGGTGAGGATGCCCACGGCGGACAGTACTGCGCCCAACAGCAGTGTGAACAGTATCAGCATGGAGAAGGTGCGGTGGGCCTCCTCCTGCTTGCCCTCGCCCAGCAGCTTGGACACCAGGGCGGTGCCGCCGGTGCCGATCATGAAGCCCATGCCGCCCAGGATCATCACGAAGGGCATGACCAGGTTTACGGCGGCAAAGGGCGTTTTGCCCACGAAATTGGAGACGAACAGACCGTCCACCACGCCGTAGATGGACGTGAAGACCATCATGCAGATAGACGGAAGCGTGAAGCGCAGCAGCTTGCCATACGTGAAATGGTCGGAGAGACGGATGGATTGCTTTGCCATGGGGGCCTCCTATCGAAAAAAGTAGCTCCATCATAAAGATGGAGCTAAATCATCCCGCCGAAGGCGGAGTTTGAACTTGGTGACCCGTACCGGATTCGAACCGATGTTAAAGGCGTGAGAGGCCTCTGTCTTAACCACTTGACCAACGGGCCGCATTTTTCTTCTATTTCATCGGCCAAAGCCGCTGAAATCATGGTACACCTTCAGGGACTCGAACCCTGGACACCCTGATTAAGAGTCAGGTGCTCTACCAACTGAGCTAAAGGTGCATATCCTGTTAACGGTGTTATTATAGTCGATGTGCACCGATATTGCAAGCTTTTTTTGCGAAAAGAACAGGATTTCTTTGAAATCAGGGAGAGAGCCGGAAAAGCGGGGGCTTTTCCGGCTCTCTGCGGGAAAGGAAAGAAGAACTGTCAGTTTTTCCACTCCACATACAGCTCGCGGACGGCATTATCATCGGCGGGCTTGGCGGGCGCGGCCTTGGGCGCGTCGCGTTTTTCAATGAACTTGGGCGCCACCTGGG
>ERZ791840.160-NODE-160-length-51715-cov-8.685482_pt1 | contig 51715 bp, 45 predicted proteins | sample MGYA00510291_ERZ791840 | MGnify/ENA primary metagenome ERZ791840 (study PRJEB30046, sample SAMN00715256) | human gut metagenome | study: EMG produced TPA metagenomics assembly of the A metagenome-wide association study of gut microbiota in type 2... | reverse complement strand
CCTACAACCGCCAGCAGCTGGCGGACTACCTGAACGTGGAGCGCAGCGCGCTGAGTAACGAGCTGTCCCTCATGCAGCGGGATGGGCTGATCCGGTACGAGAAAAACCACTTTGCCGTGACGGAGCAGTTAGGGCAGCGGTGAAAAAACAGGGAAGCGTGCGGCGTGGTAGGATGGTTCGCTTTTGTCGGCGTGTGCGCTATAAGTGTGCTACGAACCGGCTTTTTGAGATTTGTTGACCTTTCAACGAAAAAACTTGACTTAATTAGGCAAATAATACTTTGATGCACCAAAAAACGGCATAAATTTCCCTGCAACTATAAGTATATGGGCGGTTGCACATTTAGGATATTAAAACATGCCCAAAATGCACATACAATACAAGTTAAGAACACTTCATCTGCAGGAGACTTGTTTGTATGATAGACTACGCATTTATAGGCGCACGGCTCAAGGAAGCGCGCATACGGAAAAACATGACGCAGGAGCAGCTGGCTGCGATGACTGATGTGGGGTCTACACATATCAGCCATATTGAAACCGGCATGACGATCCCCAGCACAAAGCTGCTTGTGCAAATGATGAATATTCTGGACTGTGATCCCGCCGAGGTGCTGTGCATGGAAATGCGCAGTGCGCGGCCTGTCCTGAACAGTTGGCTTTCTGATCTGGTCGCAGATTGTAACGAGGATGAAGTAAAAATCATCACGGATACTGTTATGGCACTGAAGGCAAGCCTGCACCGTAACCGAAGCGAAGATAAATAAAGGGGATAAGCCCTCTTTTGCATATTCTGCAAAGGTTGGGCTTCATTTTTTTACCGACACACACCAAAAAGACCTTGCCTGAACTATGGACAAGATACAAAGTGACGCTAAAGACAGCCCTTTACGCGAATACGTTTTGAGCTGAGACAACGCCGAATATCAAAACGCCCGCATTCTGCCCTGAGCAGAATGCGGGCGTTTTTCTTGTGTCGAAAAGCAACAAAAAACACCGTGCGGTGCAGAGGTCCGCCCATAATGGCCGTTCCCCCAACGAAACCATTATGATAAAGGAGGCCTGCTGCCATGCGGGATAGTCAGTACAAGTCGTGCGCGGTACAGAACCAGTTTACAGCCTATCTGATTGCCGCGATTCGCAATTACAAAAGAACGTATTTAAGGAGAATTTCCACAGCTCTTCGGACAGAACTGCCCATGGAGGGACACAGCGAGGTGATGGAATTATGTGAGGAAACGGACTTCTTCTGTGGGCTGTCGCTGATGCAGCGATTGGAGAATGAGCGTCTGTTCGCTGCTATGCAAGGGTTAAGCGAGCGAGAGCGTTACATATTTCTGTCTAAAGTCCTTGGAGAGATGAGTCTTTCCGAGATTGCGCTGTCGCTCGGTATCACCTATGGAGCTGCGGCCATGTCCTATCATCGCACGGTCTCGCGCCTGAGAAACGCTGTGGGAGGTGGTAAAGGTGAATGATTTCATGGAGCTGTTCATGAGTGCGAAGACCGGGGATTCGTCTGCAATGGAGGAACTTCTGCATATGTACTACCCGCTCTTATACAAGGAATCCGTGGTCAACGGGATCTTTGATGAGGATCTGCTTCAGGAACTGTGCCTGCTGTTCTTAAAGTGCGTGGCAAAGTTCAATATTCGATAGAGAGAAATCTCCCGTCGCATTCTAAGGAAATTATGGTTTAGCCGCTGCATGGAAGAAGCCCAGTTCGCATGAAAGGCGAGCTGGGCTTCCCAATTTCACTAATAACTATACATTTTCAAGTCTCTCAACGGCTTCTTCATAGGTATATACCGGCAGAAACCTCGTCCCTTCGCAGACCGCCGAGAACACGGGGGGATGACCTCCTGCATCGCAGGCGAACACTCCTTCTGCCTCTACGGCGGCATTCAGTCGCTCCAAGTACATATAGAGGTTCCCGGAACGATCCATCCTATATTCCGGTGCAGAGCCAATCTGATGCTGCCCCATATAAAGCCGCGTTTCTTCCGGCAGGGGCATCAACAGCTTACACGTGGCTGCCCGCGACGGTCGTTCCACCATCGGAGCAAAGAGGCTGCTTTGCTCTCCAAACATGGAGCCGCGCGCGTGTACGCGCTCCTTATACGGGAAGTGACAGGTGTTTTGCCAAAACATAGCGGTTAGCCTGCGGACATTCTCGCACATGGCATAGGTATCGATCATCTCATGGGGACGGTGTTCATTGAAATAACCTGCGCTGATATTGACAGCCGCAGTTTTCAAGTGCGGTGCGACCACAGAGATGTCGCTGAACGAGCCGGAGTTCTCCTTGAAACCGAAGCTGCAAACGAACTCCATGAAGTCAGGGTTATCGCAGTGATAGAATACGGCGTCATTCCTGCCGCGCCGATCCAATTCAACGATATAGTTGACCTCCGGACGCAGCTTGCTGTTGGTAAATTTCCTTGCACCCACACCGCCGAGCTCCTCGTCTTCGCAAAACAAGATATGACAATGGCACTCGCGCATCAGCATCAAGATCATATACACACCGGCACGGTCATCACCGCCGATCCCGTAGGGCGACATCAGGTAGCGTCCATCCTCGGAGCAGCAGATGATGTCCGGCCGATGGGTATGAACCGTGTCCAGATGGGCAACCAGCAACACGGGGACAGTGCCTTCTGCATAAAGAAATCCGCTTTTACAGACGGGTTCATAGTCGTGCGCGCGCAGCTGCTGCACAAGATGCTCTTTCAGCTCGCGCTGGGTCATCTTCAAGATGCTTTCAAAATGGGATATACTCATTCCCATAGCTTCGCAAATATTCATTATGCTCCTCCTCACGCCACCGCTACGGTAGCTTTTTCACAAAGCGTATGACCCATAGCACGACAGGCGGAGGCCATGCTGCACGATGCGCAACCGGAAGTCAACTGCTGGTAGCAGTCCTGACAGACCTCCACCAAGGTGCCGCGCCGGTTATAAGCTGGATACATAGTGCCTAAAGTGGGGCGGCCGCAGGCGGCGCAAATATGCAGGCACGTCTTGCAGTAAAAACCATCTTCAAGATAGATTCCTTGACCACGCGCTACCGTCTGCCCGCATTTACGGCAGACGGCCACCTCTTTGCAAGAACACTTGATGGCACCATTGCTCCGCAGCTCATTACCGCAGCAGACACACTTGGCTGCAGCTCCGATGGTCAACTCCGTGTCCTTTCTATGTCCCTGCAGAACCGAGAGATTACCATGATAATTATAGTCCGGATAATGTAAGCTGCCTCGATAGGTCGAGAGATGGGCGTTCAAGTCAGGACGTTTTGTTTTCAGGTACCAGAGGTTTGGTTCCGTCAGGCATCGGGAAATAGCCTTCTGCACCAGATGGCGGAACAGCTTGGACACTTCCAGCGCGTTTCCTGTATCGGCAGGATAAAGCCGGGACTGGAACAGGGTGCCGTTTTCATAGAAAAACATCTGCCGGTATCGGCGTATGGCTTTGCGGTATTCCCCAGAAACGTCGGCATCTACGGCATAAAATACCATGCTGACTCTATCGTTCATATAGGAAAGACAACCTGCCTGATATCCTCCGTCGCTAAGGCGATGGCAGGACACCCATGTGTTGGATTTGCTGGACATCTCCAAAAAGTCACAGGGATGTACGGAGAGAACTCCGATCTCCTGCATGGTCAACGGGTTCAGAGCGTCGGCAAGCTGTGCAAAAACGGCGTTGTACCGGGTGTGCCTATCGACGCCGTATTTCTTGCAAAGTTTTCCAATAATGCGGCTGGCCTTCTGATCTTTAGCACAGCGTATCCCGCCGCGCTGGCGTAGGATCTCCAGATTTTCTTCAGAAACGGTGCAGCTATAGCCTGACACGGCCGCATGCAGTGCTGTGCGGAAATCCTCCAGCTGCTCACCGCTGATCATCTCAGAGGCGATGTCCAGCAGCGTGAAGGCCGTTTCATCTACCATATCAGGATGAATAGAGAGGGCCTGATTACAGTCGAAGATGATAGCCTGTTCATCCTCGTTCCAATTGGGATGACGCCGCAGCAGTGAAAGCAGATCCGCTTTCGCTGTCTGCCAGGTTGTCAGATTAGCCATAACACCCTCTTCCGAAAAACTCTTTTCGTATTTGTACATAACCTCATAAAACTCGTTTTTCAGCTCTGTGAGCTCTTTCACTTCATTCACACCTTTCTTGCATTTTAGAGTGGAGGGGTAGAGAGCACTGCGCACTCTACCCCTTTTGCGACTAACGGCCGCGCCTCATTCTCCGATCATCTGGAAAAACTCGCCCGGCGACAGTACACGGATGCCCAAGGCACGTGCCTTGTCCAGCTTACTGCCGGCGTTTTCACCACAGATCAGATAGTCGGTCTTTTTTGTTATAGAACTGCCGGCCACAGCACCCAACGATTCGATCTTCGCGTTGATGCCGCTGCGGGTATAAGGCTCGACCTTTCCGGTCACAACCAACGTGCAGCCCACGAACGGGTTGTCCTCCATTGAGTGCGTTTCGGTAGTTACTGTTTGGATCGTCACCATTTCTTGTAATTCCTCCCAAAGAATACGATTCTCTTCTTGTGCAAACCATTGATGAATGTTTTGGTGCAGTGTTTCTCCAAAATCGGGAAGCTGTGAGAAATCGAAATCATTTTCCACGGCTTCTTCGAAAACGGAAGGCGAGCTGCCAAACTGCTTCGCCAGCACTTTACTGGCGTGATTACCTATCATCGGGATGTCCATGGCAATCAGGTATCTCTCAAATGTGGTATTTCTGCTGCGCTGTATGGCACCCCACAGATTATCCCACGATTTCTCGCCAAATCCGTCCATGCAGATGATCTCCTGCATATAGTGATCCAGGCGATAGACGTCTGTGAAACTGTGTAGCCAGCCGCGAGCAATCAAACGCTCCAGTGTGGCCTCGGATAAGCCCTCAATATCCATAGCTTTTTTACTGGCAAAATGCACGAACCGCCGAAGCTTTCGCATGGCGCAGTCTGGGTTATCACAGAAGAGTGCCTTTTTTCCACCATCTGTAATATGAAACCGCGTTTCTGCGCCGCAGCAGGGGCAGTGCTTCGGCGTTACAGCATCCAGATCAAAATGCCCACGCTCCAGATTCTCCTCAATATGAGGAATGATCATGTTTCGCTTGGACACCAACACACGGCAGCCGGGCATCAGTTCAAGCCCTTCAATGAAAGACAAGTTGTGCAGGCTGGCACGCGATACGGAGCATCCATCAATCACCACACTATCGAGTACCGCCACCGGCGTGATCTCACCGGTGCGCGAAGGTGTCCATTCGATATCCCGCAGGACGCTTTGGTATAACTCGTCCTCAAATTTGAAGGCGAGTCCATCCTTGAAGTGGTGACCGGTGCGCCCGCAGGTTCTGGAGTAGTCCACCTCATCGTAGGTCAGGACAAGACCATCGATGGGGAGATCGCTCTTTTCTGCGGCCTCGCGCATTTGGGCTATGAGCTGTTCATATTGTGCCTTGTCGCCATTCTGCAACTGTACGGCATGAATGACGCCGAACCCAAACTCAGTGAGTTTCAGAAGCCGCGCATGTTTTCCGTTTGCCCAGTCCGTGTGCTCCTCGAATCCTTCCAAAACCGAGAAGGGAAGAAATGACACATGGCGCTGGGCGCAGATCGCTGCGTCAAAAGCCCTTATGGACCCGGCTGCCAGATTGCGGCTGTTCTTATACGGATTGCCTGCGCTGTCCGTGATGGATTTCAGGCTCTCAAAATCGCTGTTGTGGATGAAGCTCTCGCCGACGACCACCAATCGATCTTCATAGGGGATGCGTTCGGGAATGCCGGAGATCGCCTTTGCGTTGTGTGTGATATTCTCGCCGATATACCCATCTCCGCGCGTTGAGAGGCGGATAAGCTGACCGTTTTCATAGATCAACTCTGTTGTCAGACCATCCAGCTTCAGTGACAGATCAACTGTACGCCCTGCCTGAAATGCGATCAGAGCCTCAATGCTCTTGGCCTTATCAAGCGATAGCAGGGGAATGTCGTGTGCGACCTTTGGTAATGCTGACACGACAGGATACCCAACCGTCTGTGTGGGCGAATTCGCCATGCAGACACCGGTATGCTCCTCCAACGCCAGTAATTCATCGTACATATAGTCGTACACATCATCTGCTACACTGGGGGCATTGAGGTTGTAGTATTCGTGCCGGTATCGGTTGAGTTGTGCGACCAGCTTTCTCATAGTGCTCATTTCTACTGCGTTAGCCATTATGTTCATTCCTTTCGTTGATACTATCACCGAAATTCAGCTTTCGGATCATGGCAAGAATAGCGTTATCGTCATTCCACGGTGCAGACCATGGCTGCGGGGAAATGGTGTCATAACGCACGAAGACCTGGCCCTCCGAAATTTGCAAGGATACATCTGCGCGTTTCGCGCAGACGATGGCAAGATTCCCTAATTGTTTCATACTGTCCAACTCCTTTTTTAAGCTGCGGCCTTATCGGAGGCATACAGCACCCGCTGTTTCCATTGTTCAATAAATGCCGTGATCTGAGCCGGAGGCTCCTTGTTGTCAAAGCCTCGTGCCTGCGTAACCTGACCATCCTTTACCTCTACGGTACAAAGTGATTTATCCGGCTCGTCAACACTCCTCACAAAGAGAATGACGCTCTTTTTTTCGGCAACATTTTTAACATAGAGTCTCACACAGTGATGAAGCGCCGCACCTTCATCCACGATCTCTTTTGCGGAATGCGGAGGGATCATCATGAGTTCTTTGCTCTGATACTGATACCGCTTCTGCCATTCGTCAAAGCTGCCTGCGATAGCTTTTTCATGCTCTGCCGTGCGTTTGTCCTTCAGTGTCTTTGCTACACTGTCATGGGCAGCCTTCAGCTCGCGCGGAAACAATATGAAGCTATTTTTCACGTCATATTGCAGTTCCTTGCACATACAAAGATAGTCATGGTAGTCGGTGATCAGCGTGTTCATCTTGTAATAGTCTACACGCTTCAAAGCCGCTTTATCTTCCGGAGCAAACTGCTGCTCCACATAACGCTGCAGTTTATGCACACTCATGTGAGCAAGCAACTCTTTCGCCGCGTCGGCATTGCTGATCTTGCTGGCAATAAACCACTTTATTTGTTCCGTGCTCGGTTTGTGATCTGCTTGGAGCAGCTGACGAATCAGATGTAATTGGTCGATTGAAGGATTCAACTCCCGTAAGAGTGGAAAATAAGGCCGATCAATACCTAATATGGCCCGCATGTTCTCACCGTTGAAATTGATGGCTTGAAGTGCGGAGTAACTATAACCTCCATATATGATGCCACTCACCAAGCGGTAAAGCTTCATCTTGATCAAATGCTCAATCTTGGGCCGTTTTATATATGCACTCAAGAATGTTGCCACTCCCGAAAACGAAGCGATGCCGGAAAATGCCTCCAGCTGTGAATAGGCCCACGGCGTATCCTTCAGCGTATCAGATAAGTTGCGTTGATATAAGACCCCGCTCATATCTGCCGTAAAATTATATTTCCACCGGTCGAATACCGGGCGGTATCCATTGCACCACGGAGTCAAATCGTATCCAGCCTTATAATGATAGTAGTAGGCATCAACGCTGCACTGTCCGCTCGATGAAAGGGTAATAAACTGCCGTGCATTTTCCCAGATCTCAAAATGGTTTGGGATGTCTGAGTCAGCAAACGAACGGTACACCTTTATGATCCGCAGTACCAGTCCGTTACCCTCCGCCTTTTGCAGCACTTGAACCGTTTCGCGGTCAAAAATACGTCCACGCCTTCCTCTGCACTTGAATGTGATCTTCTTTTTGCAGCGAGGGCAGAGGCCGGAGGTGTTGTGCTTAGCTGCCGCAATACGGACCTCGTGCCGGCAAGCGGTACAATATGCATGCCCCGGCGCTTTTCGCTGGTAATCATAGAAGATATACTGCGGCATGACTTCGCGGTGGATAAAACCTTTAAGGTCTCGGGGCAGCACTGGCACATATTTCATCCGGTCTATGATCGCACGCTGCTTTTTCCACTTACGTTCTAACTCCTTGCGGTATGAAATCAGCCGTTGCAGATAACCTAACATTGAAATAGCGCCGCGCTCACATTTACAAAAGCGAGCTACGCGAGATTCGTCCTGCTGCCGGTAGAAAGCACACTTACTGTCAAAGCCTCCTATTCGGTCCAAGGAACCCAATGTTGAGCATTGCCATGTGGCCTTCGCATCCTCTCTAAATGAAAGTGTGGCGAAATCATCCCGGCTGTGGAACATGACCCAACGGGGTTTGATGCTGCCCGCCAGAATGCTCTCCCTCTGATAGATATAGAGCACCAGGATACGCTGCCCGGCAATATTCTGCACTGCCGTGCGGATAATATAGGGGCAGCTCTCTACATGAAGCACGCCTTCATTCAGATTGAATTCCAGTTCCGGCATGGCAAACTTGCGGCAGGCGCGTTTGTCTATTTTACGAGTCATGCGCTCACCCCCAGGCTATCGAAAGAGATCTGTTCGTCCAAGGGTGCAGCTTCCGTTGGCGTGTCGGCTGGTTTTTCCTCCGCTTTGGCGGCGGGCTTCTCCGCTTTTTTCTTCTCCGCCTTTTTCGTCGTGCTGCTCCTGCCGCCGTAATACGGTTTAGGAACAAACTTTTCTTCTTGACCACGATCCTCCTTTGCGTTCATATCTTTGAAGTAATCCTCCGCCCACTGGTAGCAAAGCCCGTCCGGCACGTCGGTGCCGTAGCCTTCAGCCGAGGGCTTGACGTCATTGTCCTCCATCTCCTGCTTGGCAAACTCAAATGCCCTGCGTTTGATATAACGGAAGCAGTTGACCATGTTCTTGCGGGGGTGCATGACATTCCGGGCAAAGGCCACATCCTCAAGGCAAAGCGTCTGGATATACTCGGTGACGCACTGCTTCATGTTGCGGCGTGTCAGTCGTTCGGAATCGTCGCCCACACGCTTCATAGAGGCGGCCATCACTTCGTCATCGCTCATCGCTACCGCGTTTTCCCATGCGGCCTGTTCAGATTCCTCCTTGGCTCGCTGCCTGGCCTCCCACTCGGCTTTCCGCTTGGCCTCAGCCTGCTCATGCTCCTGCCGCTTACGATCCTCTTCCGCCTTTTTATCTGCTTTCAGATTGGAAGGTGGAGGGGAATCATCTGCGTTTTGCTGCATCTGGGAGAGCAGAGCCTTCGCCTGCTCCTCCTCAGCCTGCTGCCGGTCGTCTGCCCGTCTGGACGCCAACTCTGCGGCATCCTGTATCGCCGGGCTTCGATCCTGTACATTATCCCGCAAGTCTGCGGCCATCTCTGAATATACTCCCATAAGGCTCCTCCATTTCAAAATAAAACGGCATTGGGCGGGTGATAGAAACACCTGCCCGATGCCGTTCGTTTATGGTGGAACAGCTCAGTGCCGTTCCCGTTTATCTTTTGCCAGCTTTGGCGAGAACTTTACCGGCAGGAATTTATCATTCCCATCACAGTAAAAGTATCTGCGCCCGTTTTCGTCAAAGAACTCGATCACCGTGGAGGGTGAAACGCTACGTCCATGATAGTCCGCAGGCAGCTCGCCGCTGTATCGCGCCGCCACCAGTTTCAGACGGATGGCGTCGTCCTGCTGCACTTCACACACCAGAGCTCCTTCATAGACCAGCGCGTACTCCGAGGCAGGCGGCTGTTCATAGCCGGCCTTCTGCAAAGCCCTGATCCCGCCAAAGGCGAAATCTGCGGCCTTGCCCTCAGATACATCCGGCTGGTAGATACGGAAACACTGCTGCGCTCGCAGGGATAAAAGATACTGCTCCAGTGCCGCGTCACCATCCCGCAAAAAGCGGGCGTACTCCTGCTCACTCAGACCCAGGTGATCGTGGAGCGTACTGCTGCAGATGTTCCTCTCGTGCCATGCGGCGATCTCCTCACTGATGGCGTCAAAGGAACAGAGCCCGCAGACAAACCGCGTTCTGAAATTTATCTGAGAAACATCTCTTTGCTCTTTTTTCTGCCGCATGGCAAGCTGCCAGTCATCAATGCCTTTATAATTCGGATCCCACGTCAGGCGGCGGCACTCCAACCCATGGCTGCGTGCCATGAGATAGATTTTCGACGCGCCCTTGCTGACAGCGGCGTTGTGATACTTGTCCATATCCTCGGCTTCAATGATGACCTCTGTGCCATTGGCGGCCAGCAGCGCAAACAGCATATCCAGCTTGTTGACGTTGTTGGCACCTGCCGTAGCCGCAAAGGAGCGATCCATCAGAAAGTGGGCCACGTCCGCTTTCAACAGCCCTTCCGTCACATAGACAACCCGCGCAAAGGGATCGCCCACGAAATGGACAGGACTGCCGGAGGATACTCCGCGTTTCTTGGAAGCGGAGGATAGCCACAGGTACTTTGTCCCGCTCTTGTCAGGGTCGCTCTCCTGCTCTCGGATAGGCGTATCCAACCGGATCTGTGCGCCGCGTATCATCCCATCAATACCTTTGGCGGGGATGATGATCCCTGCCGTGACGGAATTGAAGTTGACCGTCCATTTGTCATCCTTACCTACATAGAAGCCGGGAACGCCCTCCACCTTACAGCCTCGGCTGCGCAGCTTTTGCGCCAGTGACCGGCACAGGTAGAAGGGCGGGGTACTTTTGTACCCCAGCCGTTCTATCTGTTCGTCGGTCAGCCCGCGCACCTCCCGGAGATGCTTGCGGTGTTGAGGCGTAAGCGTCAACAGCTCCAGCAGCATGGAAAATGTCTGGTGGATCTCCTGCGGTGAGGCAAGGACGGATTGCTCAATCGCCGTCTGCTCCGGCAGCACCTTTGCGGTGTACTCCGGCGCCGTAAGGCCGTTTTGCAGCGTGTCGCAGATCTCACGGTAGGCTTCAGAATTGTTGATCCCGTATACCTTTCCGTAGAGAGACAGCATACCGCCGCCTTCGTTGCAGTAGTTGCAGCGCCAGAGGTTTTTAGCAAAGTTGATGTTCATCTTCCCCCGCTTATCACCGCAGATCGGGCAGTCGGCATATACGCTGTCCGCCTGTCTGCGCCGGATATGCAGATGCAGCAGCTCAGCCACATCCATGATATTGAACGGGAACTCCTGTGGCTGCGCCACCGCGCCACCTCCTTACCATCATCTCGAACGATTCGTCTGTCAGCTGGCATTTGCCAGACGCTGGAGCTTGTCCAGCATCAGCTTGGCACCGGCCCGCAGGATATTGTCATCCCCGGAATAGCCCTTCACATACCACTTGAGGCTGGCTGGCCGCCGCTCGGCGACTTGCTTGAGCGTCTGTCCGCTGCATGTGCCGATGGGCACGATGATCTCCTCGGCCTCCGCTTCGGTCATCAGAGTGCAGATGGTATCCACATCCATGTCCTTGGTATAACTGGCGGCACTTGGCTCGTCATATACGAAGGGCAGTTCCGTTTCTACCACAGGCTCTACAACGGCCTCCGCAGGCTGTTCCGCAGAGACTTCCACCGGCGCCGTGTCAGGTACGGCTTTTTCTGCATGGTGAACCACTTCCTGTTCAGGTTGTTGTACGACCACAGGCTCAATATCGGCCCGTACCGCAGCAGGTTCCGTTCTGACCTGTTCCGCTGCCGCTTGAGGTGCAGGGGCCGGCTCGCTCCGCATAACAGGCGTGATCGGCTCTGCGTAAGGCGTATCCGCCTTGGGCATCGGTGCGAACTGGACGCCGAAGCCGGCGTTGGTCAGCGCCATGTCCAGAGCATCATGCTCCGCAGCCTGAATATACAGACCGGCAGGTGCGTTTTCCTGTGTCATGGTGGCAATGTAGCTGCTGGCGGGGTCGGCATCATCCTTGTCGAAGAATACCTTTGCCTCGATGATCGCCAACTGATCCGTGATGCGCAGCGGCGTCAGCCGCGTGCGTCCGGCGGGATATTTCAGCCTGAACCAGAGCTTTTTATATCGCAGATCCAGCTCGTGTCCGTTGGCAGTCTTTTTCAAGAATCGCAACGGATCGAAGCCTGCGACACGGTTCAGCTCAGACACGACGGGGACAGCATTGAACAAAGTGGATTCGGGTGTATTCATTTCAAAAGCTCCTTTCTAAATAAAAACATGAGACAGGGCGTAGATTTAACGCGCTTGCCTCATTTTTACAAAATATTCACAGTGATACTCAAGCACTGCGCTGTTGCACTTTGAACGTATTGGTATAGAGTGAGATCCTGTGTCCTAACTGCGTGTTGCGTTTTCCGGTATCGTCTTTGTGAACCGCCATGTAGAGCATGCCGATCTGACCCACCAGAATGACCTTTGACTTAGCGCGGGTGATAGCCGTGTAGACAAGGCTCCGCGTCAGCATCCGGGCATGGCTCCTCAGCAAAGGGAATAGTACCACATCAAACTCACTGCCCTGCGCCTTATGGACGGTGGTAGCATAGGCAAGCTCCACATGGCCCATTTCCTCCATGGAGTACTCCACGACCCTCGTGGGCGAAAACTGGATCGATATGCGCATACCATCCCGCTCATCATGGCGAAAACTGCGGATAAAGCCAATATCGCCATTGGACGCCTTAATACTGTTCTTGTTCTGCATCACCTTATCACCTACCCGAAAATAGAGGCTGCCCACCTTCAGATCGGCTTCCTCCGTCTGCGGGTTCACCAGCTCTCGGATCGCCTCGTTGAGTTGGTCAACGGAGGCCGCGCCGGTGGAGCGGAAGGGCGATAGGATCTGCACGCGGTCTACACCGTATTGCTTCACCTGTGCCAGATAGAGATTCCGCAGGTGTTCGGCGGCTTCCTCCTGGTTGGCGCATTTGCAGACAGTAAAATCATTGCCGTAGAAAAAGCCGGTGTCATTGTTGTTGATCTTCTGCGCGTTATAGGCGATAAGGCTGTCCTTCTTCTGACGGAATATCTCATTGAGCACCGTCACAGGGATCAGCCCGCAGTCGATCAACTCACGGAACACATCACCGGCTCCAACGCTTTGCAGCTGGTCTGCATCGCCCACCAGCAGAACCTTCGTGTTCGGCCCAATGCGGGAGAAGAACTGCCGTGCTAGCCACATATCCATCATAGACGATTCATCCACGATGATAAGGCCTGCGTCCAGCATATCTTCCTCACCTTTCCGGAAGCCGCCATCCTCACCAAACAGTCCCAGCAGGCTGTGCAGCGTGCTGGCATTGTTTACGCCGGTACTCTCCGCCATGCGGCGGCTTGCCCGGCCGGTGGGGGCTGCCAGCAGGATATTCTCCGATGGCTTCAGCAGCTTGAACACCTCAATGACCGCTTTCAGGACGGTGGTCTTGCCGGTACCGGGTGAGCCGGTAATGATGGACAGATCGCTGCGGAATACCATGTGAACAGCCTCCGTCTGCCGCAGAGAGAGCTCGACCCCCAACTGACGCCGTACCCTTGTCAGCAAGTCCTGCACATCCACCCGTTCTACCGGGCGGCAGAGCAGCCTTGCGATGCTGCGAGCGGTTTCGTCCTCCTGCGCGAAGGTCTTGACCAGATAATAGTTGCCGTTGCTGTTAATGATCTTGCCTTGCAGCAGCATGTCGTCGATCACAGCCTCCAGATCATCTGCCTTTACCCGCATCTGAGGAACGGGGATCATGCTGTTCAGCAGAGCCATGGACTCCTTGCGAAGCTGCTCTGCATCCAGATACAGATGACCGCCATCTCCCTTTGCACCCTCCAGCGCGGCAAATACCGCACCGCGGATACGCATGGGGGAATTGAGGGGCCAGTTGTTCTTTCGCATGATCGCGTCCACACGTTTGAAACCGAAACCAGACACCTGGCAGAGTTCAAAGGGGTTATCCCGCAGGATATCCACGCTGTGTGCGCCGAAATGGTCATAAATCTTTGTGGCGGTGGTGGGGGTGATCTGAAAGGGGGCCAATAGCAGCATCAGATCACGAAGTGTTCGGCTCTCGTTATAGGAGGCAATGATCTCCTCCAGCTTTGCCTTGCTGACACCCCGTATCTCCAGCAGCCGCTCCGGTTCATTCTCCAGCACATGCAGTGTATCTGCGCCAAACCGGTCTACGATCAGCTCGGCGGTCTTGCCGCCAATGCCCTTGATAAGCCGTGAGGAAAGATACCCCTTGATTCCTTCGCGGGTCTGAGGTACGACCTCCTCACATTTCGTCACATGCAGCTGAAAGCCGTTTTTACCCTCTTTCCACTCACCGTCCAGTATCATGCTGACCTGATCGGTGCGCGGCAGCTCATAGCCCACGGCGGCAAAATGGATCATATTGTCCCGATGCCGGTACGCGCTGCGAGCCTTTTCTGGGATAGAACGGTCTGAGGTCTTTACGCTGATCACGCTGTACTTGTTGACAGGGTTATAGAAGATCGTCCGTTCATAGATGCCTGTATAAGCCAACTCATGCAGCCTCCTCTCGTCGCTTTTTCACATAGAAGCGCCGGCTTTCCGAAACAGTGACGTACTGCTCGTAGATGTCCGGGTGCTGCGCCTGCAAACGCTGCAGGTTGTCCTTACTGATGCCGGATTTACGCACAGGCTTATAGCTGATACTGTAAGCCGCTTCACGCCCCTGGCAGACAGCCGTGCAGCTTCGTCCCATTTCTGCGACGATGCGGCCTTGCAGCCGCCGCATTTCCGCTTCAATGTGCTCATAGTTTCGTTTCTCTGCGTTTCGCTGGGTCTGAAGCTCCAGATACCGGGGGATCAGCAGTGCCATATTCCCCTCCAGTATCAGCTCCGGCGCCGATGGGTCAGCTGGCCCGAAATGACGTCTGACGCTGTTAAGGATCAGATCGCCGTCCTCCGTATAGGGTGGGGGCATGCCGGTGAGGATGTGGTTCTCCCAGAAATCCTGCTCCAGCGCGATCAGCTCCGCCTCATAGTCCCGGTTACGGTCGATATGCCGGATGATGACTTCATCTTCATTGTTGCCGTACAGGCAGCAGTAGAAGACCTCATCAATGTTCATCACGGCCATATAGTGCCGCCCCTGAGCCTCATAGTTGAGGGGAACGATCTCCTGCCCATCCTCGGACCACCAGTGATCCTTTGCATTATAGTTGGTGGTTTTTATTTCGAGGATCGCGGTTCGCCCTCCGGGAAGCTCTACAAAATAGTCAATATCCGCCAGCATAAACGTATGTACTGGATGATAAAACATCTTCTTGATCTGATAGATGCGATACCCCGTTTTCACATGGAATATCTCTGCCACCAGATCCTCCAGCAGATGCCCCATCTTCTTAGCTACCCAGTTGCTCTCCGAGTCGTCAAAAGGCACGATTTTCAGCTTGTCATAGTAGAGATCCCGTGCCGTAGCAAACGGTGAGATTCCTAATATGGCGGCTGCATCGCTGCCGCCGATCCCCCTGCGCCGGTATTCCAGCCAGTCTTTCTCAGGAAGACCCTCCGTGCTGACCAGGACTGACGGCGCATAAGACTCGCTTGCGACTGCCATGGCTATACCCTCCGCTGCCCCGTCTGATGGGGTACAACGCGGGTATAGCTGCGGCGGTATTTTGCCGCCTTCCGCTCCGTTTTCCTGAGTTTCTGCCTGCGCCGGTCTCCTTCTCGATACCGATACAAGCGTTTGCCGGGATAATTCCTTCTGCTCATGTGGATGCCACCTTTCAAATATATTCCAAAGCCTTACGGCATTTGGGTAAATAAAAAAAGCGAGAATGACATCCTGATCCTCTCGGATACTTGCGCCTGCCGATGGCATGGCCGGTGTCATTCTCGCTGCAGGGGAAAATGTCTCCTCAAAAACAAAAAAGTCAACAGCCCACTGCTCTGCGGCATAGTGGTGTTGTTGACTAAAATACAAGCTTAACAACGTGTGCGGTTCAGAAACACTCTGAAATGCCTGTATAGGCGTTGCACAAAAAACAATTACATGGTAATAGTACCACAATATATTGTGGTAGTCAAGAAACAATATCACTCATATAGAGAATTTAAAAAAGTATTCCTTCGCATGTTAAATTTACGGTGCCTGCTTTCTTTTTATTTAGTGTAAGGCTAAGCCAGTCAGAAGATGGCTGGTTCTATTACATGCACCTTGAAAACTGAACAGCCCCACCGGAGGTTATACAGGAGCGGCGGATAGTGTGCGAGAACATAAGGGAGCGCACCCACCGCATAAGTGCCGCACAGCGGCAGCCTGCTAATACGCGGTCAAAGGGAGCGCAGGAAATGGGCCGGCAGGTGGCGCAAAAAGCGATAAGGAGATGTGATATGGATCACTACAAAGATATAGAAGAAATCCCCATGATATTTGGCCCGCGCGAATTGTCAAAGATTTTGGGCATTTCTAAAAATAAGACTTATGAGGTCGTAAACAGGTATGATTTTCCTAAAATCCGAGTTGGCAGAAGAATCATCATCAGCAAAAAACACTTTTTGGAGTGGATGGACGCCAACTTTGGTAAAGAACGCAACAATACATAAAAGGCGCTTTTGTTATTTGCTTTGATTCCTGTTGAGTTTTCCTTCGGAAAGTCGTATAGATATTATGTGTGGAAAAACCTAAAGGTTTATATCCCACATGGTACGATTTGTATGCCTGTACGACAGTAAGGAGGATCAATAAAAGTATGGGCAAAAAGAAAGCAAATGGAGAAGGATCCATTACAAAACGCAAAGATGGCCGCTACATGGGACGCTATACAGTGGAAAGCAAACGAAAAGCGGTCTATGGCGATTCTTTCGAGGAGGTGAGGCAGAAACTCAACGAGATACTGAACGAGATTGCAAAAGGTGCCTACGTAGAACCCAATAAATACAGCGTGGAAAAATGGCTGCGAGAATGGTTAGAGTTATATGCCCTGCCAACGGTGAAGCGGTCAACATACATCTCCTATGAAGGATATGTACGGATACACCTTGTCCCGGAGATAGGGCAAATAAAGCTGACATCTTTGAGCACCAGGGATCTCCAGAAGTTCTTTAAGGAAAAAGCCGGTACAGAAGAGAAGAAGGGGTTAGCTCCGAAGACGTTGCGGAATATTTACAATATGCTTCATTCGGCATTAGACCAAGCAGTTGCTGACCACAAGATTCTTAGAAATCCGACTTTGAATGTCAAATTGCCAAAGGTCAAGTCCAAAGAAATGCGCGTTCTAACCGTGGAAGAGCAGGCGGTATTACAGGACGCTGTAAGCCGTGTTGATGAATTGCATGCCTATGGGATAACCTTTGCAGTCAGTACCGGGGTTCGTTTGGGTGAACTGCTTGCCTTGCGCTGGAAAGATGTAAATGAAAAAGAACACTACATCTACGTCAGGCGGACACTTGGCAGACTGCAGAAGGTTGATGAAAAAGGGCATCTCGTTAAAAAAGAAAAAGGAACTCCATCAACGGAAATCGTTGTGCGTTCGCCTAAATCTGAGTTGTCCATGCGAAAGATACCATTGTTCGATGAGTTGTGGGACGACTTGATGGCATACAAAGAAAAGCAGAACACTCTAAAGGATGCACTGGGATCAGAGTATCAGGATCAGGGCTATATTTTTGCCACGCCACTGGGCCATCACAACGATCCGAAAGTCTACCAAACGCTTTTTAAGCGCATAGTAGCCGCTGCCGGAATCGAGTCTGCGAACTTCCATGCGCTGCGTCATACGTTTGCGACACGAGCGTTGGAGTCAGGTATGGACATTAAGGTCTTGTCTGCATTACTGGGTCATGCGCAGGCATCAACTACGCTTAATCTCTATGGACATGTTCTTCCGGATCATAAGAAGATCAGCATGGAGAAAATGCGAGGCAACTATATGAGCTGCAGCAGTATAAGCGGCAGTTCCGATGATACTTCCGCAGATGTACCGCAGACTCAAGACCCGATCATTAGCACCATAGAGGATGCCCAGCATAATCAAGAGCCGGCCATCAGCATCGCTGCAGAGGATATCCAAGGACTGGAACTGAGTGGTGACACCAATACAGCTATGCCGCAAATTCACGATTCAACCGCTGACACCAACGCAAACGAGGAACAAGCTCAGGCAAGCTGATTTTGACACCAACGCGTTGGAGTCAAAGCAAAAGCCATCCACGCCAGAATTGAAAAACAACCTCAAATGAGCAGCTTTTTTTTCGGTATGGCTTGCCAACGAAAATGGTGTCATTTGGTGTCAGGGAAACGGTTGGTGTCAATCGTTGGTGTCAAGAGCATGAAAGAGTATCAGAAAACCACACTTTCGCAACATCAAATATCCGAAAGCCCGAACAATGCAGGACGCTGACACATTGGTGTCGGTTGGTGTCACAGCAAAATGAGCAAAGAGATTTAAGGGTGCGGTTAAAACAAAAAGAACCGCAAACCCTTTGAAATCAATGGGTTTGCGGTTCCTGTTTGGTTGCGGAGGCAGGACTTGAACCTGCGACCTCCGGGTTATGAGCCCGACGAGCTACCAACTGCTCTACTCCGCGATATAGAGTTTTTGCGGAATTTAGAGCTCCGAAGAATCGGAAAAGTCTCCGGGTTATGAGCCCGACGAGCTACCAACTGCTCTACTCCGCGATATTGTACTGTACCGGGTGGTGCCGGTGACCGGACTCGAACCGGTACGGCATTGCTGCCGGGAGATTTTAAGTCTCCTGTGTCTACCATTCCACCACACCGGCGGATCAGGCATTTATTAGGATACCACACCGCCCGGCCTGTGTCAACACCTTTCGAAAAAACATTTCGACAAAGTCGCAAAATCCCGTTGCGCGCCGCGCTTTTCTGCGCTATAATGTGTCCACGGAACAAACTGGAACAGGAGGAACATCCTATGAATATTTGGCATGATATTGCGCCTGCGCGGGTAAAGCCCGAGGATTTCTGGGCGGTCATCGAGATCGAAAAGGGCTCCAAGAACAAATACGAGATGGACAAGGATACCGGTATGCTGCGGCTGGACCGTATCCTCTACACCTCTACCCACTACCCCGCCAACTACGGCTTCATTCCCCGCACCTGGGCCGATGACGGCGACCCTCTGGACGTGCTGGTGCTGTGCAGCGAGTCCATCCGCCCCATGAGTTTGGTGCGCTGCTTCCCCATCGGCGTCATCACCATGGAGGACGGCGGCGACCTGGATGAGAAGATCATCGCCATCCCCTTCGAGGACCCCACCTATCATCTGTATACGGATATTTCCGAGCTGCCCGCCCACGTGGCCAGCGAGATCAAGCACTTCTTCCGGGTCTATAAGAGCCTGGAGGGCAAGGAGACCGTGGTCAGCGACGTGCTGGGCCGTCAGGCGGCGGTGGATATCATCATCAAGTGCCAGGATGCCTACATCGAGAAATACTGCAAGTGACATACCGCGCCGCCATCCCCGCCGATGGCGGCGCTTTTTCTGCGGGCGGGAAACCTTTTCCGAAGGAATTGCGTCTATATAGCAGATGAGTCTTTTGAAAGGAGGCGGATCCTATGAAAAAACGTGCGGCGGCGCTGGTGCTGGCGCTGCTGACGCTGCTGGCCCTGCCCGGCTGCGGCATCAAGGCGCAGGCACTGACCAAGGATATCGTGCCCCAGGCACTGGACACGACAACCGACCTGACCGCCGGAGGCGAGGCGGTGTCGGCCTTCGCCCTGTCGCTGCTCCGCAGTGAACGGGCGGGAGAGACGGGTGTGCTGCTGTCACCGGTGTCCATCCTGAACGCACTGGGCATGACGGCCAACGGCGCCGGTGGAACTACCCTGAAGCAGATGGAAACGGCGGCGGGCATGAGTCTGAACCAGCTGAATGAATTTCTGTACACCTACCGCATGAGCCTGCCTGCTGCGTACAAGAGCTGCGCCGTTTCGCTGGCCAACTCCGCGTGGGTGCGGGATACCTTCCGGGTGGAGGACAGCTTCCTGCGCGCCTGCGTCAACTACTACAGCGCGGAGATCTATCGTTCCGCGTTCGACGGCAGTCTGGTCACCGACCTGAACCGCTGGGTCGGTAAGGAGACAAACGGCCTGATCGACAGTCTGCTGGAGCAGGCGCCCGGCGAGGCCACCATGCTGTATCTGGTCAACGCCGCCTGCTTTGACGCCCGGTGGGAGACGCCCTACGAAGCGTCGGATATCCGCGAGGGCGGGACCTTCACCGCCGCTTCCGGTGCGCGCCAGACGGCGGATTACCTGACCAGCAGCGAGAGCATCTATCTGTCCGGCAACAACGTTACCGGCTTCCTGAAGCCCTATGACGGCGGGAAATATGCGTTCGTAGCGCTGCTGCCCGACGAGGGCGTGACGCTGGAGGACTACCTGAAGAACCTCACCGGCGAGCATCTGTATCAGCTGATCACCGGTCACCAATACGCCGATGTGCAGGCGTCCATCCCGCGGTTTACCGCCCAAACGGAGTTGGAGCTGGAGAAGGCGCTGACGGCTATGGGTGTCACGGACCTGTTTGACGTGTCCAGAGCTGATCTGCGGGCCATGGGCAGCGCGCCCAGCGGCAATAATCTGTACGTCTCCTCCGTGCTGCACAAGACGTATCTGTCGCTGGACGAAAACGGCACCAAGGCCGCCGCGGCCACGTCAGTGCAGGTGAACGGCGGCAGCGCGCGGCCCACCGACGTCAAGACCGTGACGCTGGATCGCCCCTTCCTCTACATGGTCGTGGACACCCACGCCTGCGTGCCCCTGTTCATGGGCACCGTCACCTCTATGAAATAAGCGAAAAGAACGCCCGACAGGGCGTTCTTTTCGCTTATTCGCCGCCGTTCACATAGTCGTGGGGGTCGATGACCGCCCCGTCCCGGCTGACGGAGAAGTGCAGGTGCGGCCCCATGCGGCTCTCGGCGGCGGAGGTGCTGCCCACATAGCCGATGACCTCCCCGGCGGCCACGGTCTGGCCCTGCGCCACAGGCGTATTTTCCTGTAAGCTGCTGTACTGGGTGGCGTACCCGCCGTCGTGCTGAATGACCACCGTGGTGCCCATCAGCTCGTCGTCGGTAACGGACTGCACGGTCCCTGCGGCGGCGGTCTTCACCGCCGCGCCCTCGTCGGCCTGCACGTCGATGCCGTCGTGGGTGCGCCAGTCGGCCATAGTGGGGTCATATAACAGCTCCGTCATGCTGAACACCGTCACTGTGGTGCCGTCCAGAGGGGATACCACCTGGGGCAGCAGCTCTGCCGGCTCGGTGATCTCCGCCTCCTCCACAGGGTCGGGGATGACCACCGGCGCGGGCTTTACCACCGGCTGGGTGGGGGTGACGGGCTGGATATCCAGCACCGGCGGCGTGTCCGTCTGCTCCACGGTCACCGGGCGCTCTCTCAGGGCGAAATAGCCGATCGTTCCTGCGGCCACAAGGCACAGGGCGATGGCTATGTAATAGCCCCGCCCGGTGAACATGGCCCGCAGCCGTTCGTTTCGGGAGTCCTTCATATGCGTGTCCCTTTCCTGGCGGGAAGTCCCGCCGCCGCCCCTTCCGGCGGGCGGCACGCCGAAATAAAACATCCTCTGCCCGTATTGTCGCCGGACAGAGGATATTTTATTCATATTCAGTCGTCGAATTCCGCCCGCAGGCCTCGCCGCAGCAGGGCACTCAGCTCTGCCCGGGGATCGGCGCTTTCGTACAGGATGTTGTGTACCGCCATGCATATCGGCAGCTCCACGCCGTGCTTTTCGCGGAGCACCATCAGTGCCTCCACTGTGTAATAGCCCTCCGCCAGCCGGTGGTAGTCCTGATGGCGGATGAAGGACTCGCCGAACTGTCGGTTATGGCTGTAGGGCGAAAACACCGTGGCCTCGTAGTCCCCCAGATGGCACAGTCCGTAGGCGGACAGCTCATTGCCGCCCATAGCCTTGATCAGCCGCGCCACCTCCCGGGTACCCCGGCTCATCAGCGCGCCCTTCAGGCTGGACATCTCCACGCCGTCCAGAAAGCCCGCCGCAATGCCTACCACGTTCTTGGCCGCGGCGCCTACCTCGTTGCCGATCATGTCGCCGCCATAGTAGAAACGGATCAGGTCGCTGGAGAATTCCTGCACCAGCCGGCGCTTTACAGCGTCGTTCCCGCTGTCGATGACCATGCAGTTGGGGATGCCCCGGTAGAACTCCTGCACATGGCCCGGCCCCAGCCAGACCGCCACGGTGTTGCTCTCATGCAGCAGCGATCCGGCGATAACGCTGAGCCGTTCGCCGGTGCCCATCTCCAGGCCCTTCATACACAGCACCACGGTCTTGTTCCGCAGCGCCTGCATGGGGGCCTCTGCCAGCAGAGAACGCAGGCTCTGGGAGCCGATGGAGATGATGACCGTCTCCGCCTGCTCCACGTCCCGCAGGTCGGTGGTCAGCCCTACGGAGTCTGGCAGCGTCAGCAGATCGTTCTGCCGGGTGGCCAGAAAGGACTGCATACGGGGCGAGCTCTGCCGCCCGTACAGCGTCACATGATGGCCGATGTGATCCAGATACCAGGTGATGAGGGAACCCCACCGCCCGCAGCCGATGACAAATATGTTCATGGGTTTGTCTCCTTATAAGGAAGTCCCGAAGCCGCGCTTCGGGACTTCGCGTAAAAGCGGATCGTTCACTTTACTTCACGATCAGCGTCTTGCCGTCCATCTCCTCCGGGCAGGCCAGACCCATCACGTCCAGGATGGTGGGCGCGATGTCCGCCAGCCGGCCGGGCCGCAGCTCTGTGCCGGCGCCGCACAGGATGAAGGGTACCAGATTGGTGGTGTGGGCGGTCATGGGGCTGCCGTCGGGCTGCTTCATATCCTCGGCGTTGCCGTGGTCGGCGGTCACCATGGCGATACCGCCCATCTTCAGCGTGGCGTCCACTACCTTGCCCACGCAGGTGTCCACCGTCTCTACGGCCTTGATGGCGGCCTCCAGCACGCCGGTGTGCCCCACCATGTCGCAGTTGGCGAAGTTCAGGATGATGACGTCATAGGCGCCTGACTCGATGCGCTCCACACACTTGTCGCACACCTCGAAGGCGCTCATCTCCGGCTGGAGATCATAGGTGGCCACCTTGGGAGAGGGCACCAGCACCCGGTCCTCGCCGGGGTACTGCGTCTCCACGCCGCCGTTGAAGAAGAACGTCACATGGGCATACTTCTCCGTCTCGGCGATCCGCAGCTGGGTCATGCCCATGCGGCTGAGGTACTCACCCAGCCCGTTCTTCACGGCGATGCGGGGCCACGCCACCAGCACGTTGGGCATGGAGGCGTCGTACTCCGTGTTGCACACATAGGTGGTGGGGAAGAACTCCCGGGCAAAGCCGTCAAAGTCCGGGTCCACGATGGCCCGGGTGATCTCCCGGGCCCGGTCGGGCCGGTAGTTGAAGAAGATGATGCTGTCATTGTCGCTGACGGTGCCGTCGCCGTCCACCACCACCGGCTCCATGAACTCGTCGGTGATGTTGTTGGCATAGTTCTCCGCCACGGCGGCCACCGGGTCATCACTGCGGCGGCCCTCGCCGTACACCATAGCGTCATAGGCCATCTGTACGCGCTCCCACCGCTTGTCGCGGTCCATGGCGTAGTAGCGGCCCATCACCGTGGCGATCTTGCCGATGCCCAGCTGGGCGCACTTGTCGGCGAGTGCCTGCACGAAGCCCTTGCCGCTGGTGGGGGACACGTCCCGGCCATCCAGGAAGCAATGGACGTACACCTTGGTCAGCCCCTTGTCCTTAGCCATTTGCAGCAGGGCGAACAGGTGCTCGATGTGGGAGTGTACGCCGCCGTCCGACAGCAGACCGCACAGGTGCAGACTGGTGCCATTCTCCAGGCAGTTGTCCATCGCCTGGTTATAGGCCTCGTTCTTAAAGAAGCTGCCGTCCTCGATAGCACGGCTGATGCGGGGCAGGTCCTGAAACACCACGCGGCCGCCGCCGATGTTGGTGTGGCCTACCTCGCTGTTGCCCATCTGCCCGGCGGGCAGACCCACGTCCAGTCCGCTGGCGGACAGCGTGGTGTGGGCGTATTCCTGAAACAGCTTATCCAGCACCGGCGTCTTGGCCAGAGTGACGGCATTGTCGTCCGCGGGGGGCGCAATGCCGAAGCCGTCCATGATGATGAGGGTGGTAGGGGTCTTATTCATGCCGTTCCTCCTTGGAAATGCTCAGCCTTGGTTGGCAGCATTGATGATGGCGATAAAGTCCTCAGGGTTCAGAGAGGCGCCGCCGATAAGGCCGCCGTCGATGTCCGGCTGGGCCAGCAGCTCCGCCGCGTTGGCGGGCTTCATGGAGCCGCCGTACTGGATGGTGATGCTGCGGGCGATACGGGCGCCGTACAGGTGACGCACGGTGGTGCGGATAAAGGTGCAGACCTCAGCGGCCTGCTCGGCGGTAGCGGTCTTGCCGGTGCCGATGGCCCACACAGGCTCATAGGCGATCACGCACTTCCGCAGCTTCTCCGCGGGCACGCCGGCCAGGGCGGACTTGACCTGCAGCGCGATCAGCTCCATGGTGATGCCCAGCTCCCGCTGCTCCAGCGTCTCACCCACGCAGATGATGGGGTGCAGACCTGCCTCCAGCGCGGAGAGCACCTTGCGGTTGACGGTGAGATCCGTCTCGCCGAAATACTGGCGGCGCTCAGAGTGACCGATGATGACGTACTTTACGCCCAGGTCCTTCAGCATATCGGCGGAGACTTCGCCGGTGTACGCGCCGTTCTTCTCATAAAACACATTCTGTGCGCCCACGGACACGCGGGCATCCTTGAAGCCCTTGATGGCGGCGGCGATATCTACGGAGGGCACGCACACCACAATGTCGCACCATTTGGCTTTGGGCAGCAGGGCCTTCAGTTCCTCGGCAAACTTCTTCGTCTCGCTGGCGGTCTTGTTCATCTTCCAGTTGCCGGCGATAATGGTCTTGCGATATCTGCGATTCATAACAAACTAACTCCTCGTCTTTTACTTTTATATAGAAATGGGGATATGCACACAAAATAAAACGGTTTTCGCCAAAGCCCGCGCGGCCGATCCGCTCCGCTGGCCGCGGCGAAGATGCCGGACCTTACTTGTCCAGCAGGCAGGCCACGCCGGGCAGCTCCTTACCCTCCAGGAACTCCAGCGACGCGCCGCCGCCGGTGCTGATGTGGGTGATCTTGTCGGCAAAGCCCAGCTGCTCCACCGCCGCCGCGCTGTCGCCGCCGCCCACGATGGTCACGGCGCCGCTGTCAGCCAGCGCCTGGGCCATGGCCCGGGTGCCGGCGGCGAAGTTGTCAAACTCAAACACGCCCATGGGGCCGTTCCACACCACGGTGCCCGCGCCCTTCACGGCGCCGCAGAAGGTCTTGATGGTGTCGGGACCGATATCCATGCCCTCCCAGCTCTCGGGAATGGCCATGGTGCTGACCACCTGGCGCTTGGCGTCATTGGAGAAGTCATCCGCCGCCACGGTGTCTGTGGGCAGCAGAAGCTTCACGCCGTTCTTTTTGGCCTTTTCGATCATCTCCAGGGCGTAATCCAGCTTATCCGGCTCGCACAGGCTCTTGCCGATGCTGCCGCCCTGGGCCTTGGCAAAGGTATACGCCATGCCGCCGCCGATGATGATGGTGTCCGCCTTGTCCAGCAGGTTGTTGATGACCGCGATCTTGTCGCTGACCTTGGCGCCGCCCAGCACCGCCACAAAGGGCCGCTTGGGGTCGTCCAGGGCCTTGCCCATGACGGACAGCTCTCTGGCCACCAGGAAGCCGGACACCGCCGGCAGGTATGCCGCCACACCGACGGTGGAGGCGTGGGCACGGTGCACGGTGCCGAAGGCGTCGGACACATACAGCTCCGCCATGTCCGCCAGCTCCTTGGCGAAGCCGGGGTCGTTCTTCTCCTCGCGGATATCGAACCGCAGGTTCTCCAGCAGCATGATCTGGCCGGGCTGCAGGGCAGCGGCCTTGGCCTTGGCATCTTCACCCACGATATCCTTGGCGAAGATGACCTCCCGGCCCAGCAGCTGGCTCAGACGCTCCGCCACGGGCGCCAGCGTCAGCTTCATCTTCCACTCGCCCTTGGGCTTGCCCAGGTGGGAGCAGGCGATGACCGCCGCGCCGTTGTCCAGCAGATACTTGATGGTGGGCAGTGCCGCCACGATGCGCTTGTCGCTGGTGATCGCGCCCGTTTCCTTGTCCTGGGGCACGTTGAAGTCGCAGCGCAGCAGGACCTTCTTGCCCTTGACGTCTACATCCTGTACTGTTTTTTTATTGTAATTCATGGAATACGCTCCTCTCACGTGAAATTCATATATTTGCCATCTCGCCGGTTCCGGCGAGACCGGGAAAGCCATTCTGCCGCAGCGCCTCATAGGTGAGGATCGCCACGGAGTTGCTCAGGTTCAGGCTCCGCGCCTCCGGGCGCATGGGCAGCCGTATGCACCGGTCATAGTGGGTCCTGCGGAAGTCCTCCGGCAGCCCGGCTGTCTCCTTGCCGAAGAACAGCCAGCAATCCGGCGAGAACCGTGCCCGGGTGTAGTCCTGCGGCGCCTTGGTGGTGGCCAGCCACAGATCGACGGCCGCCTCCGGGTGCCGCGCAAACAGCGCCTCCAACCCGTCGTAGTCCTGTACGTTCACCAGGTGCCAGTAATCCAGTCCGGCACGCTTCACCGCCCGGTCGGAAATATCAAAGCCCAGAGGCCGCACCAGGTGCAGCTGACTGCCGGTGGCGGCGCAGGTGCGGGCGATATTACCGCAATTCTGGGGTATTTCCGGTTCGACCAGTACGATGTGCAGCATGACCGTATCACACTCCTGTTACATAAGCGACAACTATTGTAAAACAATGTAATGGGAAATGCAACTATAAAATACCAAAAGCAGGCGATATTTCTCCGAAACATTCAAAATACTTTCTGTTTGACCCACCAAAAGACAGACAAACGCCCACGGACCGCCGCCGAAAAAATTATTGCCGAAAAAAACGGGAAAAATACTGGATTTTCCCGCAGGACCTGTTATAATAGGGGCAGAGAACAATGTAGAAAGAGGTGAGTGCCAATGGGCCGCATTCGCGCCGACAAGTGCAATACCGTCCATGACCGCGCCCACCTTTCGGGTGCCGTGCCGTCCACGCTGTACGCCGCGCTGTAGAGCGCACTGTCAGTGGGCGGCATTTTTGTTTTCTTTTTAACAAGTGCGGAACAGCGCAGCTGTTTGCAATATACCTGTACCTATAAAAATTCGGATAGAAAGCGAGAGTACGCACCATGATTTCTCACGGCAAGGATATGAAGATCTTTACAGGCAACGCCAATCCCGCGCTGGCACAGGAGATCTGCAAGCTCATCGGCATCAAGCTGGGCGAGGCAGAGGTTAAAAGCTTCGCCGACGGTGAGGCGTCCGTCTCCCTGTACGAGACCGTCCGCGGCAGCGATGTGTTCCTCATCAACTCCACCTGCAAACCCGTCAACGACAGCCTGATGGAGCTGCTCATTATGATCGACGCCTGCAAGCGCGCCAGCGCCGGCCGTGTCACCGCCGTGATCCCCTATTTCGGCTATGCCCGTCAGGACCGTAAGGCCAAGTCCCGCGACCCTATCTCCGCCAAGCTGGTGGCCAATATGCTCACCGCCTCCGGCGCCGACCGCGTGCTGACCATGGACCTGCACGCCAGCCAGATCCAGGGTTTCTTCGATATCCCCGTGGATAACCTGCTGGGCAACCCCGTGTTCGTGGACTATTACGCCAAGAAGTTCGGCGAAAAGTGCGAGGACATGGTGGTCGTCTCTCCCGATGTGGGCTCTGTGGCCCGCGCCCGCACCTTCGCCCAGAAGCTGCACATGGGCCTGGCCATCGTGGACAAGCGCCGCCAGAAGGCCAACCAGTGCGAGGTCATGAACGTCATCGGCGACGTGGAGGGCAAGGACTGCATCCTCTTCGACGATATGATCGACACCGCCGGCTCCATCTGCAACGCCGCCAAGGCTATTGTGGAGGTGGGCGGAGCCAACAGCGTATATGCCTGCGCCAGCCACGGCGTGCTGTCCGGCCCCGCGCTGGAGCGCCTGAACAACAGCGTCATCAAGGAGGTCGCTCTGCTGAACACCATTCCCGAGTCTATGGGCGAGGGCTGCGACAAGATCAAGTATATCTCCGTGGCCCCCATGTTCGCCGAGGCCATCGAGCGCATCTATCAGGAGATCTCCATCGCCAAGCTGTTCAACTAAAATACTTTCCAAACCCGAAAAACGGTGCTATAATAAGAGGACTGCGTCTGCAGTCCTCTTATTTTGTGCATGCAAGGAGGCGACAGCCTTGTTTTTTAATCGGAACGGCAGCGGAGGCGTGGAGTGGCTGCTGGTGGGCCTGGGTAATCCCGGCAGCAAGTATGAGTTCACCCGCCACAATATGGGCTGGCTGGCCCTGGATAGCCTGATGGAAAAGGAGAAATTCACTCTGAATAAGCTCCGCTTCAAGGCATGGACCGGTATGCTGGACTACAAGGGACATAAAATACTGGTGATGAAGCCCCAGACCTATATGAACCTCTCCGGCGAGTCTGTGGGCGAGGCGGCGCGGTTTTACAAGGTACCCGCCGACCATGTGCTGGTCATCTCCGACGACGTGTCCCTGCCGGTGGGCAAGCTGCGTATCCGCAAAAGCGGCTCCGCCGGCGGTCACAATGGGCTGAAGAACATCATTCAGCACCTGGGCACCGATGCGTTTCCACGTATCAAGGTGGGCGTGGGTATGCCCGACCACCCGGACCACGAGATGATCGACTGGGTCATCGGCAAGCCCCAGGGCGAGGAGGCCAAGACCCTCCGCGCTGCCCTGGACCGTGCAGCCGATGCCGCCTTGTCCGTCATTGATGAAGGCCCGGACCGGGCTATGAACAAGTTTAACTGACCGGCCGAAGTCCCTCTCCGTGCGGAGAGAGACCGGCACGAAGTGCCGCCGGAGGAGAAAGGAGGGATGCCCCGTGACCGGATTGTTAGACAAGTTATCTGCTCTGCCGCAGCTTCAGGAGCTGCTGGCGGCGCTGCACAGCAGCGCCGTTACCTGCTGCGCTGCCGTGACGGGGCTTGCCCCCGTCCACCGGGCCATGTTCTCCGCCGCGCTGGCGGCAGAGACGAAGCGCCCGCTGCTGCTCCTGTGCGCCGATGAGAAGGACGTTCAGCGTCAGGCGGCGGATATCCGCGTTCTGCTGGGCGTGGAGCCGGTGTGCTTGCCGGAGCGCGAATTGCAGCTGCGCCCCGCTGCTTACAGCCGCCAGTGGGAGAATGCCCGGCTGTCCGCCCTGTACCGCATGGCCCGGGGCGACGCCCCTGTTGTGGTGACCACCGCCGCTGCTCTGGTGCAGCGCTGTCTGTCCCGGGAGGTGCTGCTCGCCGCCGCCTTTTCTCTGGAGGTGGGTGCGCGGTACGACGTGCAGGACCTCTGCCGCCGCCTGACCGCCGCCGGCTACACCCGCACCGATCAGGTGGAGGGGGCCGGCCAGTTTGCCCTGCGGGGCGGCATTCTGGACGTGTTCTCCCCCGGAGAGGAGCGCCCGCTGCGCTGTGAGTTTTTCGACGACGAGCTGGATAGCCTGGGCGAATTCGAGACAGCCACACAGCGCCGGGTGCTGAACCGCCGCCAGGTGTGTATTCTGCCGGCGTCCGAGCTGCTGCCCTTTGCCGAAGAGACCACCGCCGCCGACGCCGCCGGGCGCATGGAGGATGCTGCCCGCCGCCTGAAGAAGGAACACGCCGCCATTCGTCAGCGTCTGCTGGACGATGCCGAACTGCTGCGCCAGGGGATCGCGCCACCCGGCGCGGACCGCTATATGGCCGCCGTCTGCCCGGACAAGACCACCGCGTTTGATTATCTGGCCCAGGACACCATTCTCTGTGCCGGCGAGGCCGGCCGGGTGCAGGAGACGCTCCGGGCCTTTCTGTTCCAGACCCGCCAGGATGTTACCGCCGCCGTGGAGGCCGGCCTCATGGCCGGCGCCTTCGGCGACCTGACCCTTACGGAGCCGGAGTTGGAGACGGCGCTCTCCCGCTTTGCCCTCTGCCAGCTGGAGAGCCTGCCCACCAGCCGCTATCTGCTGCCGCCCCGCCTGCTGCTGGACGTCAGCGCCAAGCAGCTCTCCGGCTATGGCGGCAGCCTGGATGCCGCCGCCACCGACATCACCCACTATCTGACCGCCGGCTTCGGCGTGCTGGTGCTCTGCGGCGGCGCGGTCCGCTGCCGTAATATGCAGGAGTTCCTCCAGCGGCGCCATATCCCCGCCGCCCTGGCGCTGGAGGGCGATGCCGTCCCCGCCCCGGGCCAGACGCTCGTCTCCGTGGGGGCGCTGTCCGCCGGCAGTGAGTGGCCCGCCCTAAAGCTGGCCGTCCTGACGGAAGGGCAGCTGACCCGCGCCCTGTCCGGCAAGGCCAAAAAGCCCCGCCAACCCAAGTCCGACAGCCGCCAGCGGCTGCTGAGCTACGCCGACCTGGAGGTGGGCGACCTGGTGGTCCACATCCACCACGGCATCGGCCGCTTTGCCGGGATGATCCGCCTGCCAGTGGACGGCGTGGAGAAGGACTACATCAAGATACAGTACGCCGGGAGTGACTGCCTGTACGTCCCCGCTACCTCACTGGACCTGGTCAGCAAGTATATCGGCGGCGGGGATGACACCGAAAAGGTGAAGCTCAACAAGCTCTCCGGTGACCAGTGGACCAAGACCACCCGCCGTGCCAAGGCCGCGGCCAAGGACCTGGCCGACGGGCTCATCAAGCTGTACGCCCAGCGCCAACGCTTGGGCGGCCACGCCTTTTCACCGGATACCCCCTGGCAGCAGGAATTTGAGGAGGCCTTCGACTATACGGAGACCGACGATCAGCTGACCGCCATCCGGGAGATCAAGGCCGATATGGAGAAACCCGTGCCCATGGATCGGCTGCTCTGCGGCGACGTGGGCTACGGTAAGACGGAGGTGGCCCTCCGCGCCGCCATGAAGTGCATCCTGGACGGCAAGCAGGTGGCGCTGCTGGTGCCCACCACCGTGCTGGCGCAGCAGCACTATGCCACCGCCGCCGCCCGGTTCCGGGCCTTCCCGGTCACGGTGGAGGTCCTGTCCCGCTTCCGCACCCCCAAGCAGGTCAAGGATGTGCTGGAACGGGTAAAGGACGGCCGTGTGGACTTGCTCATCGGCACCCATAAGCTGCTGGGCAAGGGCGTGCAGTTCAAGGACCTAGGTCTGCTCATCATCGACGAGGAGCAGCGCTTCGGCGTCACCCACAAGGAACGCCTGCGTCAGGTGGCCCGGCAGGTGGACACCCTGACCCTCTCTGCCACGCCTATTCCCCGGACGCTGAACATGGCCATGTCCGGCATCCGCGACATGAGCACCATCGAGCAGCCGCCCCAGGACCGCCAGAGCGTCCAGACCTACGTGCTGGAGCATGACTGGGGCCTTCTGGCGGATGCCATCCGCCGGGAGTTGGGCCGGGGCGGACAGGTGTATTACCTGCACAATCGGGTGGACAGCATCGATGCCACTGCCGCCCGTCTCCGTGACCTGCTGGGCGAGGACGTTGCCATCGAGACGGCCCACGGCAAGATGGCCGAGGGTCAGCTCAGCGACGTGATGGCCCGTATGTCCGAGGGTGAGATCGACGTGCTGGTCTGCACCACCATTATCGAGACCGGAATCGACATCCCCAACGTCAATACGCTGATCATCGAGGACGCGGACAACATGGGGTTGAGCCAGCTGCACCAGCTGAGGGGCCGCATCGGCCGCAGTCCCCGCCGGGCCTACGCCTATCTGACCTACCGGGCCGGCAAGGTGCTCACCGAGGTGGCCGCCAAGCGTCTGACCGCCATCCGCGAGTATGTAGAGTTTGGCTCCGGCTTCAAGATCGCCATGCGCGACCTGGAGATCCGCGGCGCGGGCAATCTGCTGGGCCCGGAGCAGTCCGGTTACATGATGTCCGTGGGCTATGATATGTACCTGAAGCTGCTGAACGACGCGGTGCTGGAGCAGCAGGGCAAGACCGCCCCCGCCCGGGTGGAGTGTTCCGCTGACATCACCGTGGCGGCCTATATCCCGGAGTCTTACGTTCCCGCCGCCCGGCAGCGCATGGACCTCTACCGCCGCATCGCGGCCCTCCGCACGCCGGAGGACGAATCCGAGCTCACCGACGAGCTGCTGGACCGCTACGGCGATGTGCCGCCGCCGGTGACGGCGCTGCTGCGGGTGGCGCTGCTCCGCGCCGCCGCTATGGACTGCGGCGTCACCGATATCACCCAGAAGGGCCGCCAGCTGGTGTTCAGCTTTGACGATAGGGTGGATGCCGCCGCGCTGCTGGCGGTGTGCACCATGGCGGCCTACCGCAGCCGCGCGCAGCTATCCGCCGGGGCAGCGCCCCGCCTGACGCTGTATATGCAGCCCGGGGAGGAACCGCTGGCCGCCGCCGGCGCGCTGGTGGAGGCCCTGCGGCTCCACGAGACAGATACACAACAAATGAACGGGGCGCAGCCCCCTGAGGAGGCAAAACATGAAGAATAACTGGATCCGTTTTTTGGCGGGCGCGCTGGTGTCCGTCATGCTGGTGGGCGCGTTTGCCCTCACCGGCGGTATGAAGGGCGGTAAGAGCACCGAGGGCCTGCTGTATCAGGCCAGCGGCCTTCACCCGGACGGCGAGATGCTGGTCGTCGACGGTCAGATCGTCACCTGTGAGGAGTACCTCTATTGGGTGGACTACGTCTGTACCTATCTGGCGAGCCAGCTGCCGGACGTGGACTGGAACGCCGCCGTGTCCGAGGGCGGCATCACCTACGGCGACTATGTAAAGCTGGAGGCGGTGAACGCCGCCAAGCGCTTTGCCGTCACTCGCGCCTGGGCAGAGCAGGCGGGCATCGCCCTCACCGACGGCGACATGGCCGCCCTGGCCCTCCAGCGGCAGAAGCTGGTGTCCCTTTACGGCGAGGAGGGCTATCAGCAGCAGTTGGCCCTGATGGGCATCAGCGAGGAGACCTTCGACGGTATGCTGGCCGCCCAGTACCTGAACAGCAGCCTGCAGACGGCCTATGGCCCCGGCGGCAGCCTGTATGACGAGGATGCCGTCCGCGCCTACGCCCAGGAGCAGGGCTATGCCAGCGTCTATGTGCTGACCCTCACCGGCGAAAATGCCGAGACCATGGCCGCCGATCTGCTGGAGCGCTGGCAGAAGGCGGAGGACAAGGCGGCGGAGTACGCCGCCATGTGCGAGGAGCTGCAGCAGGAGGCTGTGGGCGCCGTTACCCTGACCGTCGCTGAGGGCGATCCCCTCAGCGACGCCATCATGGCGCTGGAGCTGGAGGAGCTGACCGCCGTCATTGATCCCTACGGCGATGGCTCCTGCTATGTGATCCTGCGTACCGATCTGGACCTGTCCGTGGCCGCAGACGCCTATTTCCAGCAGGTCCAGAGCGACCGGCTGGCCAACGCCTCCGTGGTGTCCAACGCCAAGCTGTATAGCAGCTTGGACGTGGGGGCTTTCTATGACCGGATGACGGAGCTCCGCGCGGAGATGCAGGCCGCCATGGCGGAGGCTGGTGGTCATACCGCCGATGATGGCCATGACCACAGCGCCGACGCCGGTACCGACACGGCGGGGGAGGACACTGCCGATACCGGAGCTGACGCCGAACCGGCGGCATGAGGATGCGTCATTTCGTCAAAATGACGGGAAACCGCCATTTGATATGCTCGATTTGACGATTTTTTAACGAAGGTGCAATTTGGGATTGACTATTGTTAAATTTGTGACTATCATTAGGGATAGACAGGCGTGAGACTTTGTTGTATACTATCTTCAACATATTTTATAGGAGGTAACTTTCATGAAAGACCTGTATGTTGTCAACTGCTGCCGTACCGCCATCGGTTCCTTTGGCGGCTCCCTGAAGAACACCCCTGCCGCCGAAATGGGCGCCGTGGTGGTCAAGGAGGCTCTGAAGCGCGCAAACGTGGCTCCCGAGAATGTGGATGAGCTGATGTTCGGCTGCATCCTGACCTCTGCCCAGGGCCAGAATGTGGCCCGTCAGGTCTCCATCAAGGCTGGTATCCCCTATTCCGTCCCCGCCTATACCGTGGGCATGGTCTGCGGTTCCGGCATGAAGTCCGTCATTGAGGGTGCCCGTTCCATCCTGGCCGGTGACTCCGACATCGTGGTCTGCGGCGGTACCGAGAACATGAGCGCCGCTCCCTTTGCCTCCATGGACGCCCGCTGGGGCGCTCGTATGGGCGACAAGAAGCTGGTGGACACCATGATCAAGGACGGCCTGTGGGACGCCTATAACAACTATCACATGGGCACCACTGCCGAGAATATCAACGACATCTGGGGCATCACCCGCCGCGAGCAGGACGAGTTCGCCGCCGCCTCCCAGCAGAAGACCGAGGCCGCCCAGGCCGCCGGCAGGTTCGATGACGAGATCGTCCCCGTGATGATCAAGGTCAAGAAGGAAATGGTTCCCTTCGCCAAGGATGAGTATCCCAAGGCCGGTGTCACCGCGGACAGCATCGCCAAGCTGAAGGGTGCATTCCCCGTGGGCCCCGAGTCCCCCAACCCCGTGGTGGTCAACACCTTCGAGCCCACCGGCTGCCAGGATGCTCCCGATAAGGGCACCCAGCGCGTCACCGCCGCCAACGCCTCCGGCATCAACGACGGCGCTGCCGCCATCGTGCTGGCCTCCGGCGAGGCTGTGGCCAAGTACGGTTTGAAGCCCATGGCCAAGCTGATCGGCTGGGGCCAGGGCGGCGTGGATCCCAAGATCATGGGCGTCGGCCCCGTGGTCGCTTCCCGCAACGCCATGAAGAAGGCCGGCGTCACCATCGATGACATCGACCTGATCGAGGCCAACGAGGCCTTTGCCGCCCAGTCCATCGCCGTGGCCCGCGAGCTGCACTTTGACATGAGCAAGGTCAACGTCAACGGCGGCGCCATCGCTCTGGGCCATCCCGTGGGCGCCTCCGGCGCGCGTATCATCGTCACCCTGCTGCACGAGATGCAGAAGCGTCCCGAGGCCAAGAAGGGCCTGGCGACCCTGTGCATCGGCGGCGGCATGGGCACCGCGGTGGTCTTCGAGAAGTGCTGAACTGAATGAAAAAGAAGCGGCTCTTATGAGCCGCTTCTTTTTGTACACCGAAAAAACAGGGAGGCCGCGCAGCGGCCTCCCAAAATCTTTATTTCTTGATCTCACCGTTAGCGGCGGCGGTCAGGTACGCGTTGATGAAACCATCGATATCGCCGTCCATCACCGCCTGGATGTTGCCCATCTCATAGCCGGTGCGGGTATCCTTGGCCAGAGTGTAGGGCATGAACACATAGGAACGGATCTGGCTGCCCCACTCGATCTTCATCTGCACGCCCTTCAGATCGCTGATCTTCTCCGCGTGCTGCTGCAGCTTCAGCTCTGCCAGCTTTGCCCGCAGCATCTTCATGGCGTTGTCCCGGTTCTGGAACTGGCTGCGCTCCGTCTGGCAGAACACCACGATGCCCGTGGGAAGGTGGGTCAGACGCACGGCGGAGGACGTCTTGTTGATGTGCTGACCGCCTGCGCCGGAGCTGCGGCAGGCCTGCATTTCGATGTCCTCCGGCCGGATCTCGATCTCGCTGTCGTCGTCCAGCTCCGGCATGACCTCCAGCGCGGCAAAGCTGGTCTGCCGCCGCGCGTTGGCGTCAAAGGGGCTCACGCGCACCAGCCGGTGCACGCCGTTCTCGCTCTTCAGATAGCCATAGGCGTTCTCGCCCTCGATGAGGATAGTGGCGGATTTGATGCCCGCCTCGTCGCCGGCCTCATAGTCCATCAGCTGGTAGGTGTACCCGTGGCGCTCGGCCCAGCGGGTGTACATCCGGTACAGCATCTCCGTCCAGTCCTGGGCCTCGGTGCCGCCGGCGCCGGCGTGGAAGGTCAGAATGGCGTTGTTGGCATCGTATTCGCCGCTGAGCAGCGCCGCCAGCCGGCGCTCGCTGATCTCTTTCTCCAGCGTCTCGTATCCGCTGACGACCTCCTCCAGCTGGCTGGGGTCGTCCTCCTCCTGGGCCATTTCGCACAGGGTCAGGGTGTCCTCCCACTCGGAAACCAGCTTGTCATGCTTTTTGATCTTGTTCTCCAGGCGCTTTACCTGCCGGCTCACCTGCTGGCTGCGCTCCAGATCGTTCCAGAAGCCTTCCTGCTCCGTCTCCTTCTGCAGCTCGGCCAGCTCCTCACGGGCCTTGGGGATACCCAGCGCCTTCTCCAGCTCGCCCAGGGTGGGCTCCAGCGCCTGCAGTTTCTGTTTATACTCGTCGTACTCGATAACGGCCATATATCGTCTCTCCTTGTGCCTGTAAATTTCCTTAGCCTTACTATTATACCAAAAAACAGCCGTTTGTAAAGGGGACAAAACAGGCGTGCGCTCCGCGCACGCCTGTTTTCACTTACTCAGCTTGAAATAGTCTCCCGAGCCCGCCAGGTTCGTGACCTCGGTCAACACCAGAATGTCGTCGGCCTCCGCCGCCAGCTCTGCCATGCTGCCCCGGTAGTACCGCAGGTCGATCATGGTGATGGTCTCATAGTCGCCGGTGAGGAACGGTACGAAGGAATTGGCGAAGGAGTCCTTAACCAGCAGCAAGTGCTTCCCGTTCTCCGTGCCGGTGGTGATGACGCACTGGCCGTAGTTGCCGCCCAGAAACAGCTCATACTTATCCTTCTGCTCCAGGGCGGACAGGTCGTACAGCGCGCCGTCCTTCCCGTCGCACACCACGCTCGCCACCGTGATCTCCGGCGCGTAGTACACGCTGTCGTATACGCTGTCCGGCAGCAGCACCTTGGAGTACAGCGTGCCGCGGAAGCTGTCCGTGGCCAGCGTCAGGTCATAGCTGCGGGCGGTGTGCCCCGTGGCCTGTGCCCACAGTGTATAGGCCGCCTGCGCGCCCATGGTGGTCCAGTGGTGGTCCGTGTGGTAGTAGGGATCGTCCACCGCCGATAGCGTTTCCCGGCTGTCCAGCAGCGTACCGCCCAGAATATCGCCCAGCTGGCCGAAGGCCTTGTCCTCGTTGAAATACGGCGCGTTCTCCGGCAGCATATCCCTCAGAATTCCGGCCGGGCTGGGCACGATCAGCGCCGTGCAGGGCTTACCGCTGGCGGCAAAGAAATCCCGGATATACCCGGCGTTCTTCTCCAGCCTTACCCAGTCAAAGCTGTCGTCGGTCACCTTGGCAAAGTACCTCCCGTCCGCGCCCAGATAGGTGCCGCTGATGTCCTCCTTGCCCTCGGCCCGCTGCAGCACCGACCGGGCGGCGGTCCAGAAGTCCCGGAAGACGATCTGGTCGCTGGTATAGTCCTCCACGTCCTCCATGAAGTCGCCGGACATGATGCGGTCCCAGGTGAGTCTGGGCGTCAGCTGCAAATAGCGGTTCTCGTTCTCCGAGAATGCCCGGTCCGGCGTCAGGAAAAAGCTGCCGACAGACAGCGCCAGCAGTATGCCGCCGATGGCGATCAGCGGCGCGATGCCGCTTCGTTTTTTCATGGCGCCGCCTCCTTAAAATCTAAAGTACAAAAACGGGTTGTAGCTGTCGCCCACCAGAAACGCCATGCTCACCAGCAGTACGACGACTACCCACACCGTCCGCAGTCCGTCCGACAGGGCGGGGGAGAGGGACTGTTCCCGCTTTTCCCACAGCCGCTTGGGAAGGCTCGTACAGCCGATGACGGCCAGGACCAGCAGCAGCCAGCCGCACCGCAGCAGGTACGCCGTGGTGCCGTCGGCAAAGGTTCCGGAGAACATATGGCCCACATAGGCCCCCAGCGCGCCGAGGTCTGTGATGGCGAACAGCACCCAGCCCATGACGAAGCAGAAGCAGGTGTACACGTGCCCTACGAACCGGGGCGCCTTGTCCAGCCACTTCAGCAGGAATGTCTTTTCCAGCAGCAGCAGTATGGCGTAGTACACGCCCCACAGCACGAAATTCCAGTTGGCCCCGTGCCACAGGCCGGTCAGCAGCCAGACGATGGCGATGTTCAGGAGCTGCCGACCCTTGCCCTTGCGGTTGCCGCCCAGGGGGATGTAGACATACTCCCGGAACCAGGTGGACAGGCTGATGTGCCACCGCCGCCAGAACTCGGTGACGGAACGGGACTCATAGGGGTAGTTGAAGTTCTCCAAGAAGTGGAACCCGAAGAAATGCCCCAGGCCGATGGCCATGTCCGAATAGCCGGAGAAGTCAAAGTAGATCTGGAACGTGTACGCGATGGCGCCGATCCACGCCGTGACCGCTGTGGGGTCCGACATGGCGGCGATGTCCTCCCAGATGGCCCCCATCTGGTTGGCGATGAGCACCTTCTTGCCCAGACCGATCACCAGCCGCTGCAGACCCTCGCTGGCCTCGCTCACCGACTCCCGCCGGTGCTCCAGGTCGTAGGCCACCGTCTTGTACTGCACGATAGGCCCCGCGATCAGCTGGGGGAACAGCGTCACGTACGCGCCGAAGTCCACGATGTTCCGCTGGGGCGGCACCAGCCCCCGGTACACGTCGATGGTATAGCTCATGGTCTGGAAGGTGTAGAAGGAGATACCGATGGGCAGCAGCAGTCCCAGCGCCGGGATGGCTGTGCCCAGCAGACCGTTCAGGTTGCTGATGGCAAAATCCGTGTACTTGAAAAAGCCCAGGATCGCCAGGTTTCCCACCACAGAGATGACCAGCACCGCCTTGGCGCCACTTTCCCTTCCCCTGTTCCGGAAATGGCCGATGGCCAGACCGTTGCAGTAGTCGAACACCGTGGAGAACAGCATGATCAGAATGTATTTCGGCTCACCCCAGCCGTAAAACAGCAGACTGAAGACAAGCAGCAACCCGTTCCGCAGCTTCCGTGGGCAGATATAGTATAAAATAGCCACCAGCGGCAAAAACGCCAGTAAAAATGTGGTGCTGCTGAATACCATGTGATGTGCTCTCCTTTGCGGATAGTCAGAAAAAGGAACAGGGCGGGCTTGCCCGCCCTGTTCAAAACAGATGTCACTTCACGCCGGCCAGCTTACCCATCTGATAGCTGCCGCGTATGGCGGACAGGTTGTTGACGAACAGCACGTCCGTCACACCCTTGGCCTTGGCCAGTGCGCTGACGCTGCCGCCGTAATACCGGTAGTCCACCACATACACCGTCTGGTAGTGGTCCACCAGAAACGGTACAAAGGCGTTGCCGAAGGACTCCTTCACCACGATGCAGCTCTGCCCATTGCTGACCTCGGGGTTCTCGATCACGGTGAAGGGGTTGTCGCCCATGATGAACGCGCCGTATTTCAGGCTGGCCGCTGCGGTGGACTCGTCAAAGATCACCTTGCCGCCGGTGAGCTCGCTGTTCTCGCTGCTGCCGTACTTCATGGCGGCGGTGCTGCTGACGGGATGATAGGCGTTCACCGTATCCGGATCATCCGCCATGGCCTGAGGCTTGCCGCCGTCGTTGTAGAACGAGCCCAAAAAGCCCGTGTACTGGCTCACCTCATAGTCGCTGAGGTCGTGGGGCGTAATGCCCTTGACATTGCAGAACTGTACATAGGCGTAATAGGCGCCCAGCGCCGTCCAATGGTGGTCGGTGCGGAAATAGATGTACTCCGTCCGATGGGCGTTCAGCGCGTCATGCAGGGGCACCGTTTTTATATTCTGCCCCATTCCCGCCAGAATATCCTTTTCAGCCTGTGCCTGATCGCTGCCGGGTATGTCGCTGAGCAGGCTGTCCGGCAGGGTGATGCTGCTGGACAGGGGGATCGCCATGGCGTAGACATTGCTGACGCCGCTGAGGCTGTCCGCCACGGCGTTGACCGTGGACTGGTACTTCTCCGCCAGGGAGCCCACATAGTTGTACATCTCATATCCGGCATTGCCCACGATGTATACGCCGCCGGACTGATAGGGCGTGGCATCGGTGGTGATGACATTGGAGGCTGCCGGCTTCGTGGTGGTCACGGTAGACTTATCAGTGTTCCCATCGCCGTTCCCGCTTTGACCACCCTTTTGATCACCCTCCGGGTCCTTCGCGGTGTTGTCCGCATCGCCGGTCCCGTCAGGCTCGCCGTCCGCGGGCTGGGTGACGGCAGGGCTGTCTGTATCCTTGTCCGGCGCCTTTTTACCGCTGAATACATCGGTGAAGATGGCCAGCACCGCCACCACCAGCGCCGCGGCGGCGATCAGAAGCAGCAGCGCGCCGCCTCCGCCCCGCTGCCGCCGTTCATACCGCGGACTCATCCCACATACTCCTTGATGACCGCATTGGCGGTGTCGGTGTCAGAGGTGACGCACAGCACCACGCAGGTGCCGTAAGTGGCGAAAACGGCGTTGTTCAGGCGCTCGGCCTCCTCGGGCTGGTAGCGCCCGGCCTCCTGCTTCTGGCTGTCCAGCAGGGACTGCATGGCGATCTTCACCGCCGATGCGTCCGTCTTATCCTTGCAGGACACCACAAAGATCTCCTCCATGGTGCTGCCGTCAGACATATAGGCGGCAGCGCTGCTGCCCTCGGGCAGTTCCAGATAGTCTCCGGCGTCGATAGCGCTCATGGTGCTGTCAAACTGTACGCGCTCGGTCAGCGCTTTGCCCAGCCCCTCGGCATCCACCGTGGCGGAGGACTTGTCGCCGCAGGCGGCCAGGGACAGGACCATCAGCATGGCCAGCAGCAGGGTCATAAAACGTTTCATAGAATTGCTCCTTATCATTCACTCAAGACTGTTTTGCCCGCCGGTATATGAGATACCGGCTCAATACATCATTATAATACAAACCGCGCGGAAGTAAAAGGGGGTAAATACAAACAAGCCATTTATTTTCCGCCAAGGCTTTCACTACCTATGACGGAGCGACCCCGCCGCGGGTTCCGAAAAAAAGAGACCGCAAAGCGGTCTCTTTTTCAAAAGTCAATGGTCCCGTTCAGTACCTTCAGGTCGTAGGGCTCGAACACCACCCTGCGGTAGGCGTCCACGTCCATCTTCACGCCCGTCCAGTCGCTGTGTATCTCGCCGTTCTGCTTGATGAGGATGTCGTACAGAATGTCGTAGGTCACGCCGTCCGGCCCCTTCTCCTCAATGGTGGAGTAGGGCAGCGTCTTGTGGTACGTCATGTGCAGGCCCTTGTATTCGAAGTGGAAGCCGTTGCGCATCCGGCAGCCGTCCAGCCCCTTGTAGGTGAACAGGCGCTTCAGGTCCTGCAATATCTTGTCGTGTTCCTCTTCGTACAGGTTCTCCGGTGTCGTCTCGGTATAATCATACCGGAACTGGATGGGGATACGATAGGGCAGGAAGCGTTCCACATAGTCCACCAGCTTCGCCGCCGGATAGTTCTTGTACAGCACGCAGTTAATCCGCGTGGGGCAGGCGATCTTTCCCAGCACCTGGTCAGGGCTTTCCTCCACATAGTGCTGCAGGTGGCGGGAGATGTTCATGCAGGTGATCTTGTCCTTGTTCCTCTCCGTAAAGGCCAGCATTTCCTCGAAGGAGGTGTGGGCCTGGGCGGGAAAGGTGGTGTTGATATAGATCTTGTGGGTGGCGGGGATGGCGTCCAGCATCTGCTGCAGGGCATTCAGGTCGGCCAGCGGCTCGCCGCCGGTGAACACAAAATCACACCGGGGAGTGATGCCGTCCATCACCCGGATGCTTGCCAGTATCTTCTCCAGACTGAAGCCGGAGCAGTCCGCGTATTCTTTTTTGTTGATGCAGAAGGGGCAGTTGTTCTGGCAGTCGTAGGGTACGAACACCGTCACGGTGGCGCCGCCTTCCCGCGTTTTATAGGGATGGGCCATGTTGTTGACAACCTCACATAAAAATGTACCAAAACATTGTAAAACAAATAGTGATGGAAAGCAAGGGAAATGTTCAAAAATCTATTGTTTTCTTCTTAACAAAGCACCTGCACTCCACCGTCAGTAGGCGCTGTCCCCCAGCTCGGCGCGAATGGCGGCAAAAGCGGCCTCCTCGCCCCGCTCCTTCAGCAGCAGCAGCCAGCGATCCAGCAGTGCCGCCGTCTCCGGATGCATGAAGCGGCTGGCATCCGTCCGCCGCAGGTCCTTGCTCCGCTGGTAGTAGTCGTAGGGGGAGGCGTCCGTATATGCGTCGCCCTGATAGACCCGGCAGGCGGCGATCCGGTCGCAGAACATCTCCGCCACATACTTTTTCGGCATTTTGCATCCGCCGATATAGATGGTCCCATCCTCCCGGCGGCAGTAGTCGATCCAGTACTCAAAGTGGTGGCGGTTGCGCCCCTTGTGGTGCAGCCACGCCAGACTCACGCCGTTTTCCAGGCGCTCTTGGTCGTTGGGGCTGCGCCAGCCCTGGTAGTATTTTACGCCCCGCCAAAACTCCGTGGGGCTGTATTTGCTCAGATCGTGGCTCAGACCCTGCCACACCAGACCCAGCTTGAAGCAATAGTGCCGCACCAGGCGCCGGTGACGGTTGACGGTATGTAAATGCGCGCGGAATGGCATGGCGGCACCTCCTGAAACAAGCTACCTGACAGTATAGCACATCCGGTGCGAAAAGGACAGGGAAAATTTCCACCGGGGCATAAGACGGCGCAAAGCGCGGCAGACTACGCGGGAGGTGAGACGTACATGGTCGATATGGCATTTTTCCGCGGCGGACTGGGGCGCTGGCTGCCGCCGTCCGTACCGCCGGTGGACGAGGCGGTACTGCTGCGCCGGTGCTGGGATCTGTTGGTGCTGGACCGGCCCGGCACGGCGCGGCTGGCGGCGTTGGGCCGCGCGCCGCTGTGCCGCACGGTGCTGCTGCCCCAGGAGAACACCGCCGCGCCTCTGCGGGCGCAGCAGGTGGTGGGCTGCGGCCTGTCGCCCCGATGCAGCCTGACGCTGTCCGGCCTGACGCCCCGCCCGGTGCTGTGCGTGCAGCGGCGGCTGACGGCGGTGAACGGCGCGGCCATCGAGCCGCAGGATATCCCCCTGCCCCTGCGCTGGGGGCGGCTTCCGCCGGAGGCGCTGCTGCTGGCCGCCGGCGCCTGGCTGCTGGCGGAGGGCCGTCTGCCGGACTGAAAAGCAAGAGGAGCGCCCACATGGGCGCTCCTCTTGCTTTCTCCCCGGTTTCCCCTGTCGGTGTCAGCATAAGGTATCCAGCTTTTCGGTGAACAGCTTGTCGTTGACCTGGAACAAGGTCATGCTGTGGCTCAGACCATAGAGAATGATGGCGTCCCGCCGGTCACGGGTGTACAGCGGCGCGTGCCGCGCCTGCCGCAGCAGGTCCTGGGCGTCCTCCACCGATGCGCCCAGGCCGAAGCATACGCACAGCAGGCGGTTGCGGGAGGGGAAGCGGCAGCCGGAGAACAGCTGGTGCAGATATACCTCGCTGATACCGGACTGCTTGGCCAGCGCGGCCTTGGAGAGGCCGGTGGTGGTATAGAGCCGCTGCAGCGTCAGCTGTAGCGGCGTGTCCCGGAAATTTTCATTGTTCTCCGACAGAAAGCGGTCCAGATTATTGCTGCTCGGCAAATTCAAATATATGTGGGTGTATTTGAAGTGATTTCACAAGAAAAACTTTCGCAAATATGTTAATATTTCACCTGCTATTTAGGACACCTCGTTTTCTTAGTATCAAAATAGTATCACAGAAAGCCTGCGATTGCAAGGGATCTAGGCTTTGCAAGCCCCTGCCAAAATTGGCCTCAATTTGAGGCCAATTTCGGCTACTGACCTCCGCCCAAAATTAAAGGAGGCGGGCAAGCACCCCTAGGGCTTGCCCGCCTTGATAACCGCAGGGCAAGACCGGGAGGGGCGGTCAATGGCGGCGCACTTGTGCGCCGTTCATCTCGACCATTGACAGCCCCGACAGAGGTTGCTGCTCCCCGATAAAATTCGTATTTGTTACTCGATACTGAACTCAGCGAATAGGTAAAAACCATCGTCTGTACCATAAGAGCCATCTTCTGTCGATGGATAAAAGAACTTAACGACTCTGTATTCTCCCGCCGAAAGCGAACCATATATTTCAGACCAATTGATATTCAAATCTCTTTCTCCTTGAAAAATATATGTTTCGGTGTCAGTAGTTCTATCGCCGATCTCTTTTACTGGTGACCATTTATCATCTTCCTTTTTTTCAATAGAAAAATCGTAATTGATCCCGCCATTGATATCAATTCCTGTGTTATTTGAAATGCGAACTGTCAAACCTGAAGGAGTTACACTTCCCTCTACAACTTTCATCGTGACATCCCCAAAATTGATATTTTTATTCTGGACGCAACCTGCCATCCATAGTGCAAGTACAAAGCAAAGTGATAATACGAGAATCTTTTTCATTTCATATACCTCCACAACAAATCCATCATTTTTCTCCACTACTTTTATATGATATTTCGGTTTACCATTTATTTTTTAGAACAGCATATCATAAACCTATAGGAAAATCTACTTTTTTACCTACCTCCCCGGTCAAAAGTGCGCCGTGTTCGATTGCCACTTTTCTCTGCCTGTTCCCGCTGTTTATCGGCCCGTACTGCCGCCTTCACCTGCTGGCGGCGTGCCTTGCCGTGGCGCTGGCCGCGGCGCTGCTTTTGCTGCTGCCCCGCAGGGCGGAGCTGCCGCCGGCGGATGCGGAGACGCCCACCGCCCCGGACGCGGCCCCGGATCCCTATCTGGCGGCCTGCCAGACCTACTATACCGCCGGGGACGGGCGGGAGTACCATGTGTTCACGGCTGTGACGCCGTCCATCGAGGGCCGTACCGACCCGGTGGGGTATCGCTCGGAGCTGATCCCGGCGGGCGGAACGGTGGACTTCCCCGCCACCGTCATGGTGGAGGACGCCGTGACCCAGGACTACGCAGCGGAGGATTTCGCCGCGCTGCTGGACAGCTGGGACGTGTCCGTCACCGCGCCGGAGGGCGTGAGCCGGGTGAAGCTGTGGGACGCGGAGGAGGAAACACCGGAGTCCCCGGCGCTGCTGTACCGGCGGCTGCGTGCGGATCCCACCTGCACCCACAACGAGGTGGTCTGGACGCTGCGCATGAAGAGCGGCGACGTGCTGCACCTGACCATGACCGTGGAGTTCGAGGAGCAGACGACGCTGTACTTCGGCCAACAGGACGCGCCGCTGGACACGGCGCAGGAGCTGCAGGCGCTGCTGGACCAGCTGGCACAGGAGTATGACGCCGACACGTCCATCACGGTGGAGCTGCCGGACGTGACCTATGACGCGCCGGTGTCGGTGGGCTGCGCGGTCACACTGAAGGGCAGCGGCACCGCCTTCGCCGCGCCGGTGACGGTGATGCCCCTGAGCGACACGGAGCGGTGCCACGCCTACGTCCGCTTTTCGGAGGTCAGCTTTGAGGGGGATGGGAGCGGAACCGGCGTGACCGCCAGAGCGCCCACCTATCTGGAGAACTGCCGCGTAACCGGCTGGGACGTGGGCGCGCTGGCCGTGAACGGCGGCTGGGTCTATCTCCACGGCGGGTATATCGGCGGCAACGGGGTGGGCGCGCGGTACGACTCCGCGTACAGCAACTCCTATACATATACCATCAGGCACATCGACTTTTTGAACAACACCACGGCGCTGGAGCTTCTGTGCCTGCCGCCGAACTCCTATGCGGCGCTGGATGACTGCCGCTTCCGGGGCAACGGAACGGATGTATACAACCCCGGCGGCTACCGCGTCGAGGTGAACAACGGTACGGAGGTCACCTTGTGAGAACGTAAAAAAGAACCGCCCGAAGGCGGTTCTTTTTTCGTGCGGGAAGGGCCGTTTACAGGTTCTTCTCGTAGGACTCGATCATCTTCTTGAACGTGTGACCCGTAAAAACTTCGGGATCACCAGCCGGTGAAAACGCCGCAACTGATTGCGGTACAACAGCTTGCGCCGCTGCCTGACGCCGCAGGCTTTGCAGGTGCTTTTCACAGCTCTCACCGGTGAAAATCTTGATGTCCAGCCGCAGAGAACCATCCTCCTCCGGCGTGGCAAAGATCTTGTCAATATACCGGGTGACAAATTCCTTGGTTATCACACCCTTGGCGGCATCCTTCTGGGCGTTACGCAGGACGGTGCGAATCGTATCCAGCTGCTGCTTTAGGCTGCCGGTGGATTCCTGCTGTGTAAGCGCCTCTGCCAACTGCGTTTGCAGTTCCTTTGCCTCAGCGGAGCATTTTTTGTTCATGGCAAGGAAGTCCGCATCATCCAGCTTTCCCTGGGCATTATAGGTCAGCAGCTTCATGCGCTTCTGCTCCACGGTTTCCAGCTGCTTTTGCAGCGAGGCGATCTGCTTATCCAGCTTACCGCCACGGTTCAGAGATTTATATAATTCTACATATTCTTCGATCAGCGCCTCTGCGCTGGCCTCCGTATCGCGGAACACATCCAGCAGCAGGGGTTTGATCTCGTCCTCATAGACGGGGAAGGATGCACAGGAGTCCGCGCCGTTTTTGATCTTGCCGGAGCAGACCCACTTGCTGTTTTTGTTGCCCTGTCTGTCCTGAGACTCCCGGCGGTAGTAGGCGGTGCCGCAGCGGGTGCAGTAGAGCTTTCCGGTCAGCAGATTGGCGTGGTTGCAGACGCCTTGCCGGTTCTTTACGTCATCGCTGCGGCGGCGCAGAACTGCATTGGCCTGTTCCCACAGCTCCTCGGAGACAATAGCGGGCACGATCTCACCCGTCTCGTCTTTGAACATCACCCATTCCTCCGGTGGGAGGAATTTCTGCTTTTTGGTGAACATATCCACCACCTTGACCTTGTTTCCTACATAGTAGCCCTTGTATTTTGGATTGGAGATCATATTGGACATGGTGGTGTGGGCGATTTTCTTGCCGTTGAGGTTGCGGTAGCCCTTCTCCCAAAAGAGGGTTTCGATCTGCTTCATGCTGTATTGATCTGTGGCGTACAGCTCGAACAGTTCCCGTACCATAGGTGCCTGTTCCTCGTCAATGACCAGCCTGCGGTCTTCCTTGCGATAGCCGAAAATACGGCTGTTGCCCAGCACCACATTGTTCCTGATGGCCTGTTGATGGCCAAATTTTACGCGGCTACTAAGCTTGCGCAGCTCGTCCTGGGCAATGGAAGACATGATGGACAGCCGCAGCTCGGAGTCCTCATCGAAGGTGTTAATGTTGTCATTCTGGAAGAACACGCCTACGCCGTAACCGAGGAGCTGTCGCGTGAATTGGATGGAGTCCAGCGTGTTACGGGCAAAACGGGAGATCTCCTTGGTGATGATCAGATCAAATTTGTCCTCCGCTGCATCCTCAACCATGCGGTTGAAGTTCTCACGGTGCTTGGTGGAGATGCCGGATAAGCCCTCGTCAATGTAGCCGGGAACGAACGTCCATGCGGCATTCCGGCGGATGAAGTCCTCGTAGTATTGGATCTGATTGCCCAGTGAGTTCAGCTGTTCGTCAGACTCGGAGGACACACGGGCGTAGTACGTTACCCGCAGGGGAATGTTGTACAGGCTCTTTGTCCGAAGCTGCTGGCGGATAGAATGGATGTCCATGGCGCACCTCGCAAGTAGTTCGTTGTATCATGTTTTCATTTTATCATTACATTGCAGAGAAAGCAAGGCGCAGAAGGGGAAATTCTCTTGAAATATATATGTTATTATGTTATCGTGATTTTGTAAAAATCAGAAATGCAAAAGTTGAATAATAATCTCGCGCGACATCTCGCTTTTTTACTCCTAAGGTGCTGGCAAGGGCAGGGCAGTCCGACGGATGGGATGCTATGGCGGTGCAGGGGGTGATTCGAGGGTTCCTGCTGCAAGTGAGGGCCATGCTGTTTTCCGAGGATGCGAAGTCGGTTTCTCATGGTGAACAAGCGCTTGCGAACGTGCTTGCACAGGCAAGCCGCCAGATTGACGCCAACAATCAGAAATGCGGGACTCCCAAATATAAGGGCTTGCAGCGACTCTGGTTGCCTATTGGCGGAGAGAGCAAGCTTTACGCGACCTTGGTGCTATCCATTGAGAAGCTCTCATGGCTGCCCAGCGAAGGGGAGAACCTGCTGCTGGAGCTGACCATGCTGATAGCGTCCCAAAATTGAATAGGAAATGGCTATCGCGGGAAAAATTACCATGGTAGCCATTTATTTTTGAAAAATGCGGGGACAGAAATATACACATCGAATTGCGAGGTGAAAGATCGTACATACGAGTGAGGAGGCCGGACGATGACGGAGCAGATACAGGCGCGCGAAAATGCATATCGCTGGGGAATGCTGATGTGGTTTAATCAGCTTCTACTAGAACAAGGGACGATAACTGAGGCCGAATTCAGGCAGCTGCGGCTGAAAATTGAAGATTATGTGAAGCAGGCAAAAGATAGGCGGTGCTGAAGGGCAGAAGGCTTTATTCGGCACCGTCTTTTTTTACAGCTTGTCCTATTGTTATAAAGAAAAAGTTTTACTAAATTCTTGTTAAAACATGCTATTTGCGAGTTGAGAGCAAAAAGAATTCAGAGATTTTTAGGAGGGAAATATGGGAAGAAATTCAGGTAAATTCCAGTTGGAACCGGACGGCTTCTCTATCCACACTTTCGAATTGACGAAGAAGCTGAGCAGAAAAGAATACAGGAAGCTGGTCGATGAGGCCTACTGCCACTGTCCACCCGGGCAGATCTACCGGGACAAGACTTGGCAGGGAAACGGAGAGCGGCATAGGTGTAAGTGGTTCCAGCGGGAAGGACTGCGGATCAGCTTCGAGCAGGATATTCATCATCAGGTCGTAAGCCGCAGATTGCGGATCGCAGTGAATCCCCGGAAACTCATAGATCCCAATACCTCATACTTGGGTATTCTCCCGCCGACTGAGGAGAGCGTAGGGGAGGTCTCTAAGGCGTTCTTCATCGTGCTAAAAAAGTCCGGGCTACCATGTGTACTGGACGCCTATCAGCTCTCCCGGGTTGATCTGTGCGTAAATGTGCGGTGTGATTCAACAGCCCTGTTCAAGGAGCTGCTGCGGGTGACGCGGAAGCTGCCAACACCGCCAAAATATGAAAGGGCCGTGTTTAGGAGCGAGAACAAGAAGTTTGCCAACAAGTACAACAAGCACCATATCACCTTGAAACACAAATCCCGCGAGTTGGTGCTGTACGACAAGACGTACCAGATCTTGGAAAACGGATTGCTGCTGGACGAGGAAAAGCTCCCCAAAGGAGTGCTGAGGTTTGAAGTACATGAGCCGAGGGAGAGAGTATCATGCATTTGTTCCCCCAGCATTTCGATGACCTTCTGGATCGAACCGTCCTGTTTATATAGCTTCTCGTACTCCGCAGCAGCATTTGCCCGCAGGGCAAAATCCTTTCGGATACGATTGTATGCCGCTCGCTCAGCCGGTATTTCGACTGTCTGTCCAAGAATCACGACGTGGTCACGTGCTTCCACATCCATCCCCCCTATTTTCTATTTTCCCTCCAGAATTTCGCTTATAAAATATAATATTATATTTAAAAGCGCATATAAAATACTTCACATTTCCGATACGATACTGTCGGGAGTTGATGATTATGAAGGAACAGTACGCAGACAAATATTTGCAGCTGGGCTTGAAGATCGCTTATTATCGCAAGCTGCGTGGGTTGACACAGGAGCAGCTGGCGGAGGAGCTGGGCCGCAGTCCGGCGTTTATCGGCCATGTGGAAGCCCCCAATATCAATAAAGCCATCTCGCTGGACACCCTGTTCGGCATCGCAGAAGTGCTGGACGTGCCGGCCTATAAGTTCCTGCTGTTTGATGAATAAGATTTTGGGCGCACAGGATAAGTCCTGTGCGCCTGCTTTTGGAGTTGATTCACTTTGGCTTCCAAAACACAGATCCGCCGCAGCGATCGACTCTGCGGCGGATCCTGCATTGAGGAGGAAGGTAATGAAAGAGTGGCTTACTTACACTGTCCGGCAATGATTGCGCACTTCAGCGCAGCCGGAGGCTTCGTTTTGCCGCAGCAGGCTCAGCACAGGGGGAGTGCGCTGAGCTCCTCGGTTTTCTTGATGATCACGTTCACCAAGCTTTCCGAGAGCACGGGAGAGGAGTCCCTGACCACCGACTTGATGTGGTCGAGGGTTTTTGCCAGAGTGGCATCCGCCATTCCGTCATAGAAGCCGAGGGACACGCGCCCAAGGGCGGTTTCTGCGGCGGTAAAAGCCATCTCGGTGGCAATGCACATCTTGAAAGCGCAGCCGGGCTTTGCCCCATCGCAGAGTATGCCCATTATGGGAGACAGAAGGTTGATGATCGCCGCTTCGATCTGTGCGTCCGTTCCGTCCTTCAGGTAACTGATCGCAGCTGCCACGCCGGAGGCGGAGCCGATGCCGCACATGCAGAAGGGCGTTGTTTTGCCGATGTTGGACTTGATGTAGATGCTGACCAGATGGGACAGTGCCACGGCGCGGAGAGCGCGGTCGTCATCTATGTGCCACACCTGCGCGGCGGCGGTCACGGGGTTAGTGGCGGTAATACCCTGATTGCCGTCCCCCATGGTACACATGGCAGGCATATTGCACCCACCCATGCGGGCGTCCGCCGCAGCGGTAACGAGTATCTTGCCCCACTCGCAGGCATTGGCGGGCATGTGGGCCGCAGGGTCATTATAAAAGCTTTCATCAAAATCCACGCAAACACGGCGGAAAAGTGCCCGGCCTACAGCGTGTCCGAAGGGATGTCTGATGCCCTCCATGGCCAACGCATAATTCATGTCGGCTCCCTCGCGAAGGAAGGAGATCGCTTCCGGCTCAACGGTGCGGATAAAGGACAGCAGCCTGGGAAGATCAAGCTCCGCCTTTTCACTCTCTGCTTCGTGCAGCGAGGCGTCGTGATAAACGGTGACGTCGTTACGCTGTACGGAAAGGATGTGGTCATAGGAGCCCTCCAGCACGGCGACAACGGTTTCCTTCTCCGTGGCGACAACGGCGCGGGCATAAATGCCGCGGCGCGACCAGTCGCAGAGTGTGGTGATCCTGTGAGCGGCGATGAAGTCAAAGGCTTCGGCATTGGTGGCGGGGGTGGCTGTGTTCAGCACCTCCATCCTCAACGTCCAATCGCCGCCAAAGAGTCCGCTTGCGGCGGCAATGGCGATGCCCGGTTCAGGAGAGCCCGGCGTGGCAACGCCAAAACCAGTTTTGAACAACTCGGGACTGAGCTCAAGGGTGAGCTTTGGTATCATATTTTGATACCAACCTCTTTTCAGTTTATTCTGAAAATACGAACATAATCCACACTTAGTTTTCGACTCCGAATATCAACCAGCTCCACATGTGGACGGAAATTGCAGCGGCTTTTGAAAAGAATATTGCTTTTTCCTTCCCAAAGTGCTATAATCGGTATATACCGAAAACGAAGGAGGGTGTGCCCATGCCAAGACCGCCACGGTGCCGTCGGATTTGTGGCGCACCACAAGTCGATACCTTCCGCCCCAACGGGTACAAGGATACCGAGCCGATCCTGCTGACGCTGGACGAGTACGAGGTCATTCGGCTGGTTGACCTGAAGCGGCAAACCCACGAGCAGTGTGCCGCGCAGATGGACATTTCCCGCTCTACCGTGCAGGAGATTTACGAAGTCGCACGGCGCAAGATCGCAGCGTGTCTTGTCCACGGGAAATCGCTGCACATCACCGGGGGAAACTACCGTATCTGCGGAGGGCAGGAGGCAGCCCACTGCGGCCGCTGCTGCCGGATGCAGAGAGCCAACGCAGAAAAATCCAACAAAAAAAGCAAAGGAGATTCCATTATGAAAATTGCAGTTACCTATGAAAACGGTCAAATCTTTCAGCATTTCGGTCACACCGAGCAGTTCAAGCTTTATGAAGCTGTGGACGGCAAAATCACTCATGCGAAAGTCGTTGACACCAACGGCAGCGGTCACGGCGCACTGGCAGGCTTCCTGATGCAGAACGGCGTGGACACT